>ERZ773180.49-NODE-49-length-106602-cov-8.609909_pt1 | contig 106602 bp, 81 predicted proteins | sample MGYA00511080_ERZ773180 | MGnify/ENA primary metagenome ERZ773180 (study PRJEB29015, sample SAMEA2738175) | human oral metagenome | biome: human oral; feature: human-associated habitat; material: saliva | place: China | collected 2178 ... | reverse complement strand
TACATGATGACTTACATAACTGGCAGCAAACCAGAATATCCATGGGATAAGGGTTACCAAGAGATAGAAAAGTGCAGTATGGCGATACTTGATGACGATGTTTTCTTTCATGCTGTTTTATTTGTAAATATGTATAATTATTACCGTCAGATAAAAGTATTACATGGAAAAAATAAGGCTGAAACCCTCTTACAGGATTTCGTAGTGTCAACTGGCAAGTGCAAATTTAGACTATTCTTTTGTAGAACTCAGCTTTTGGTGTTTCAAACTTCAGTTTTTCTCAGGACTCTCTGTTTTTTTCGCGACCAACTGATTCTTTTTGGGGTTTACTGCTGTGCGTTTGTTGATTTCTTTTCGCAATATTGCTGTCCGGTAAACTTCAAAACGGCAGAAAAATACACCCCGAAGCCTTTTAGCATAGGACTTCGGGCTTTCTTTTTCAAAAAGCAAGCCCCGCAAAATCAAATCATGATGGTCGGATTCGCCGCCCGGGGCTGGACAAGCGCCGAATGGACTTGCCCGAAGCGCGTTGTCCAAAGAAGGCGAGTGCCCCTTTCTTGTGGAAGAAAAATAGGCCTTTGCTCCTCCTTCTTTCCGTACCAACCCCAAGGGGCGTGTTGCTGTCGTGCAAATGTCTCCCGATTGGGAGGGACAGCGTCTTTTGGGGCCTGTTCCGATAGGGTAGGGATAAGGCAAAATCCCGATGGTTCAGTAAGTCAAAGAGCGTTTGCGCCGGAGTGTCGGGGCAGTACCTCGACTTTGCGCTATATGGACGCCACAGTGCGGCGGGATGAAGGGAAAGTTGTGTTTTATCAAGCGCAAAAGTAAGAATTTAGTTTCGAATTGTCGAATCTTTTGCGGGAAAAATGTTTCATTTTTTGAGAATAGGGAGAGGCCGAACGAAAACTTGTGGACTTTCTTGCGAAACTTCCCTTCTTTTCTCTTCTTCCTCCCCATTTTTTGGGGAAACGACGTATGATTCTTCCCACCCCTGCCATTCGCCGTTTCTTCCTCCGCAGCTTCGTACGCGCGGACGGACACGCCCCTGCGCATCGCGCACTCAGCGAGTTCGCAATTCCTGCCTTCACCCTTCACCTTCACTCGCAATTTGTTGATACAGTGTGTTTTGTGGGTGAAGGATTGTGCCCTTTTTTGCCTTCACCGGTGAAGGAAAGAGGGGTGAAGCCTTCACCTGCAAGTCGTTGATGCATAGTTTTTTACGGACATATGGTGAAGAGGTGAAGGCAAAAAACGAAAAACGCCGGACGCGCGCGTAACGCGCGCGCGTTGGGGGGTGAAGTGGGGGCTGAGGTAGGTGGCGGGGGAATCCATGATCGAGAGGGCAGACCGAGCTCAGGTGAAAGAGGTCTTTCGGTAGCTGCCGCATCGCTCCAAATGTAGGATGAACCAAAAAACTCCCGACGAATCGCGGGGACTCGTCGGGAGTGTGGGGAGAGTGCGGCAGGGTGCCGTGCGGGGTCGGGAACTTAGTCCTGACGATTGGCACGCTTGCGCGCGTTGTGGTCGAGAATGATTTTGCGCATGCGCATGGATTTGGGCGTTACTTCCACATATTCGTCTTCGCGAATGTATTCCAGCGCTTCTTCGAGTGAGAAAACGGTGGGTGGAATGATACGCGCTTTGTCGTCGGCGCCCGATGCGCGCATGTTGGTGAGCTGTTTGGCCTTGGTCACGTTGATCACCAGGTCGTTTTCGTGGATGTGTTCGCCCACAATCTGTCCGGCATAGACTTCGTCTTGCGGAGATATGAAGAACTTGCCGCGGTCTTGGAGGTGATCGATGGCGTAGGCAAAGGCCGTTCCGCCTTCGAGGGCGATCATCGAGCCGTTGCTGCGACGCGAAATGTCGCCCTTATAGGGCTGATATTCCTTGAAACGGTGCGCCATGATGGCTTCGCCTTGCGAGGCGGTGAGCACATTGGTGCGCAAACCGATGATGCCGCGCGAGGGGATGTTGAATTCGATGTCGACGCGCTCGCCCATGTTGTGCATTGAGGTCATTTCGCCCTTGCGGCGCGTGACCATGTCGATCATCTTCGAAGCAAATTCCTCGGGCACGTTGATCATGAGCTCTTCGATGGGCTCTTCGCGCACACCGTCCACTTCGTGGAAGATGACTTGGGGCTGCCCCACTTGGATCTCGTAGCCTTCGCGGCGCATGGTCTCGACGAGCACCGAAAGGTGAAGCACACCGCGGCCGCTCACGATCCATTTGTCGGTGTCGGTGCCTTGTTCCACACGCAGGGCGAGGTCTTTCTGCAATTCTTTCTCGAGGCGCTCGTTGATGTGGCGCGAAGTGCAGAATTTTCCCTCTTTGCCGAAGAAAGGCGAGTCGTTGATGGCAAAAAGCATGGACATGGTCGGCTCGTCGATGGCGATGGTGGGCAGGGGTTCGGGGTTTTCGAAGTCGCAGATGGTGTCGCCGATTTCGAAGTTCTCGAGTCCGATCACTGCGCAGATGTCGCCGCTGTCGACCGAGGCCACTTTGGCGCGACCCATGCCTTCGAAGGTTTGCACTTCCTTGATTTTCGTCTTTTCGAAGGTGCCATCGCGGTGGGCGATGGTGATGTTCATGCCTTCGCGCACAGTGCCGCGGTGCACACGGCCGATGGCGATGCGACCGGTGTAGTTCGAATAGTCGAGCGAGGTGATGAGCAGCTGGGGAGTGCCCTCGAGACGCGTGGGAGCGGGGATGTATTCGAGGATTTTGTCCAGCAGGTAATGAATGTCTTCGGTGGGGTGATTGTAATCCTCGCCCATCCAGTTGTTTTTGGCCGAGCCGTAGACGACGGGGAAGCCGAGTTGCTCTTCGGTGGCGCCGAGTTCGAACATGAGATCGAACACCATTTCATAGACTTCCTCGGGGCGGCAGTTGGGCTTGTCGACTTTGTTGACGACGACGATGGGTTTGAGCCCGATTTGGAGGGCTTTTTGCAAGACAAAGCGCGTTTGGGGCATGGGGCCTTCGAAGGCGTCGACGAGCAGCAGGCAGCCGTCGGCCATGTTGAGCACGCGTTCCACTTCACCGCCGAAGTCCGAGTGACCCGGGGTGTCGATGATGTTGATCTTGGTGTCTCGATAATTGATCGAAACGTTTTTAGAAAGTATGGTGATGCCACGCTCGCGTTCGAGATCGTTGTTGTCGAGCATGAGTTCGCCGGTTTGTTGATTGGAACGGAAGAGATTTCCTGCCAACAACATTTTGTCCACGAGCGTGGTTTTACCGTGGTCTACGTGGGCGATGATGGCGATGTTGCGAATGTCTTGCATTTAGGGGAGTGTTGAATTCAATTAAGCACACAAAAATAGGGACATTTTGCAGCTGAGACAAGAAAAAGCCCGCCGTTTCGCGCGGCGGGCGGGGATTTGTGTGGAAAAAACAAGGTGAACACGACAATTTCAGCCTTGCAGAAACCGACGACTCAATGTGCGAACGGTGTACCACACCGACAAACAGCCGACGCCGAGCGAAGTGGCGAAGATAACGAGCGTGTCGGTGAGGTGGAGGCTCACAGGATAGGTGGGGGTGATGAAATTACTGCCGTCGCCCATGCGGATGAGGCCAAATTCTTGTTGGAGCAGGACGAGTGTCACGCCGATGGCGAGGCCGGAGAGCGTGCCGATGAGGGCAATGAAGCTGCCCTCGGTGACAAAAATGGAACGCACGCGCGATACGGACATGCCGAGGTGGCGAAGCGTGCGCACGTCGTCGCGTTTTTCGAGAATCACCATCGAAAGCGACGAAACGACGTTGAAGCAGGCGAGGAGAACAATGAACGTGAGGAAGAGATAGGCGAAGAATTTTTCGAACTTCATCACGTTGAACACGTCGGCTTGCTGCTCCATGCGGTCGAGCACCTGATATTTCGCGCCGACGGTGCGGCGAAGTTCGTCTTTCACACGTTCGATGTTGCTGCCGGGGCGCAGTCTGAGCTCAAGGCGCGAGAGGCGGCCTTCTTTCTCGAAGAGGGTGCGCGCGAAGTCGAGGGAGGTGAGAATATAGGTGTCGTCGTACTTGCGTTGCCCCACGGCAAACGACAGACCGCCCGCGTGCAAATCGCCAATGGAGAACGATTCGATCGGATTGGCGAGGTTGATGCGTTCGCCGCCGCGAGGGGCGCAAATTTGGAGCTTGTCAAAATCGAGCGTTCCGATCTGTTGTGCCAGCCCGTTGCCGAGTATGCCGTAATTCACGCCGGCCGATTGCAAAACATAGGGGTGTTGGTCGAGACCGTGGAGGATGTGGCGCAGTTGCACCACGTCGGCGAAACTGCTGTCCACGCCTTTGACCGTGACGATGAGGGGATGTCCGCGAAAGAGGATGAGGGCGTTGTCGGTCAGTGTGGCCGAGGCGCGACTCACTGCGGGGTTGCGGCGTACGGCTGTGAGAAGTGGGTCGTCGGCCGAGGCGAATTTGCCCTTCGTCGGGACAACGACGAGCTCGGGATCGAAGGTGGTGTAGAGACTGCTCACCAAATCGCGAAAACCATTGAAGACGCTCATCACGCATATCATGGCAGCGGTGGCCACACCGATACCCATCACGGCAATGGCGGTGATGATGTTGATGGCGTTGTGGCTTTTCTTGGAAAAGAGGTAGCGCCGGGCGATGAAGGTGTTGAGCAACATGGCGAAATGGGGTCAGAGTTTGAGAAGACGGTCGATGTTTTCGGCGTAGTCGAGCGAGTCGTCGATGAAAAACTTCAGTTCCGGGATGATACGCAACTGGTGTCGCACGCGTTTGCCCAACTCGAAACGCAAGGTGGCGGCGTTGGCGTTGATGTTGCGCACGATTTCTTCGCTGCGCTCTGAGGGAAATACGCTCAAGTAGGCGCGGCAGATGCTCATGTCGGGACTAATGTAGGTTTTGCTCACGCTGACGAGCACGCCGTGCATGGCTTTCGTTTGAAGGAGGAATATTTCGCTCAGCTCCTTCTGCAGGAGGCGGGCGATTTTCTGTTGGCGGGTTGTTTCCATTGTTGGGTTTTGTGAGGAAATCGCGGCCGGTGGTCGCGATTACGAGAGTTTGCGAATGAGAGTGAGGCCGTCGCGCAGCGGAAGGATGAGCGTTTCGACGCGCTCGTCGGCGGCTACGCGGTCGTTGAAGGCGCGAATGCCCTGCGTCTGCGCATCTTCGCGATCAGACTCGAGCACATGTCCGTCCCAAAGCGTATTGTCGGCCAGCATACAGCCACCGGGCGACAGGCGGGGGAGGAGAAACTCGTAGTAGGCGAGGTAATCGCGCTTGTTGCCGTCGACAAAGGCCAAATCGATGCCGTGCGGCACTTGATCTTCGGCTTGTAGGATGTCGCCGATCACCATTTTGATGTCTACTTGCTCGCGCCATGGACTGCCTTCCAGCCAAGGACGGGTGAAATCTTCCTGTTCGTCGTTGATTTCGAAGGTGACAATGCGACTGCCCTTGGGCATGCCGGCGGCCATGGCCAGCGCGGAATAACCGGAATAAGTGCCGATCTCCACCACAGTCTGTGGGCGGAGCATGCGACAGAGGAGGGTTAGCAATTTTCCTTGTAGCGGACCGCTCGCCATGCGTGGACGAAGCAAGTGTGTGTGCGTGGCTCGATAGAGTTTGTGGAGATAGGGATGCTCCGGACTCATGTGTTCGAGCAGATAGTCGTCGAGATCGGTGGCAGACATCGGCTTCAGAGTTTGAGACGGTAGGCGTTGGTGTTGCGTTGTTCGTAGCCGAGTGAGCGATACAGCCCGTTGGCTTCGACACGGTGCGGTGCGGAAGTGAGAATCAGACTGCCGACGCCCAACTCCTTGGCACATTGGTGGACAAAGAGGAGCAAACGCTTGCCCAATCCGAGGCCGCGGTGGCGTGAGTCGACGACTACGTCTTCGATCCAGCCCTTTACGCCCGAAGGACAGCAGCCTACGCACAAAGTGCACATGCCTACGATCTCGCGGTTGGGGGTTCGCAGCGAGCGCACCGCATAAAGATGGACATTGGCGGAGGTGATGAGCGAAACATAGGCTTCGGCGCTGAGGTTCCGCGCCGTGAGTTGGCCGAGCAGTTCGTTCACTTGTTCGAATTCGTCGGGCGAAACGGTGGTCACCTCTTCGAGTTCGAACGGATCTTGGTCGCTTTCGACGACAATCGGACTGCGATTGCGCGCCAACAGCGTGCGATGCAGTTGCGCGAATGTATATCCCGGTTGCAACACGCTTTCTACGTCGGGAGCCACCTCGGCGAGCGGCCCCAACACGAACGCTCTCGTGAGCATGTGGGGATGCGGGATCGTCAAGCCGGGCACATTGATCTGCAGGTCGCCATATTGCAGAATGTCGATGTCGATGGTGCGGTCGAAGTGCACGCCGTTTTGGCTTTTCACCTCGCGTCCCAGCGATTTCTCGAGCATTTGCGTCTTGCGAATGATCTCTGTCGGATGCATTCGCGTTTCAAAGATGGCAACGGCGTTGAGAAATTTGTGATCGGAGTCCATGTCCACCGGATCCGTCTCAATCAGCGTCGAAGCGCGCACCAGCGGACCGATGAGCGATGAGAGCAAACTGATGGCACGACGGATGTTAGCCTCGCGGTGTCCGAGGTTTGAACCGAGACCGATGTAGAGATCCATGGCGAGGGAGAGACGTTTTAGTCGACAATGAGCATGACATCACCGAAGGTACCGAAGCGGTATTTCTCTTCGATGGCCACTTCGTAGGCGTGCATCACCTGTTCGTAGCCGCCGAAGGCTGCGGTGAGCATAAGCAAGGTGGAAAGTGGCATTTGGAAGTTCGAGAACATGGCATCGGCCACGCTGAAATCGTATGGGGGGAAGATGAATTTGCTCGTCCACCCCTCATATTCTTTGATGCGGCCCTCAGTGCTCACGCAAGTCTCCAAGGCGCGCTGCACGGTGGTGCCGACGGCGCAAATCTTATGGCCGGCTTCTTTAGCGCGGTTCACGATTTCGCAGCATTCGGCGTTGACGTGCATCTCTTCGCTCGTCATTTTGTGCTTCGTGAGGTCTTCTACGTCCGTTTGGTTGAAGCCTCCGAGTCCGCAGTGGAGCGTGATGAAGGCCGACTCGATGCCTTTGATCTCCATGCGCTTGAGCATTGATTTGCTGAAGTGCATTCCCGCTGTGGGGGCGGTCACTGCACCTTCGTGGCGCGCGAAGATGCACTGGAAACGCTCCAAGTCTTCGGGTTCGGCCGGGCGCTGAATCACTTCGCGCGGCAGGGGCGCTTCGCCCAACGCGTAGAGCGCTTTCTTGAACTCCTCGTGTTCCCCGTCATAGAGGAAGCGCAGCGTGCGGCCGCGGCTGGTGGTGTTGTCGATCACCTCGGCCACGATCGAATTGTCCTCGCCGAAATAGAGTTTGTTGCCGATGCGGATTTTGCGCGCCGGGTCTACGAGCACATCCCAGAAGCGTTGTTCGCGATTGAGCTCACGAAGCAGAAAGACTTCGATGCGTGCGCCCGTTTTCTCCTTGTTGCCGTAGAGGCGAGCGGGAAAAACTTTGGTGTCGTTGAACACGAACACGTCTTGATCGTCGAAGTATTCGAGGAAATCTTTGAATTCGCGGTGTTCAATCTCGCCCGTTTTGCGGTGAAGCACGAGCATGCGACATTCGTCGCGGTGTTCGGCGGGATATTCGGCAATGAGTTCGGGGGGAAGTTTGAACTTGAATTGAGAAAGTTTCATGCGGCTGTATGGGTCTTGTTGCCCGCAACGGGTGAGCCTTTGCGGCGAAAGGCGAGCGAGGCAACGGGGATTTTATTGAGGTAATTCGGTTTCGATGGTTTGCTGCGCGAGCCATTGTTCGAAATCGTCGAGACGATGACAATCTTCCACGCGCACATCGCCCACTTGCGTGCGACGGAGCGCGGTGAGGTGCGCGCCGCTGCCGAGGGCGAGGCCGATGTCGCGCGCCAAAGCGCGGATGTAGGTGCCTTTCGAGCAAACAATGCGAAGGGTGATGGTGGGTGCATCGCCGATAAGCGAGGCATCGAGCAGTTCGATCTCATCAATGCGCAGCAACTTGGCTTTCAGCGGTACCTCTTCGCCTTTGCGCGCCATTTCGTAGGCGCGGCGCCCGCCGACTTTGCAGGCCGAGAAGGCAGGAGGCACCTGCATGATGTCGCCGATAAACTGCTTTAGCGTCGTTTCGACGAGCGCACGGTCGATATGACTCGTGGGATAGGTGGCATCGATGGGATGTTCGAGGTCGAAACTCGGTGTTGTCGCACCGAGGCGGAGGGTTGCCACGTATTCTTTCACGCCGGCTTGCAGTGTGTCGATCTTTTTCGTAGCGCGGCCTGTGCAAACGATCATCACCCCGCTGGCGAGCGGATCAAGTGTGCCTGCATGGCCGACTTTGAGCTTGGTTCCGCCCATGGCTTGCGTCAATAACCACCGCACTTTGGCCACCAGTTGAAAAGAAGTGAGGCCAAGCGGTTTGTCGAAGGCAAGGATTTGTCCGGACAGGAAATTCATGAGGCAGAAGTTGGGGAGTTTTGCGCGAAAGTGGTGGACTTTTCAGTGAAAACCGTGGACTTTTTCGCGCCGGTTGTGGAGTTTGACGCCGTTTGCGTCGCAGCCTGCTCGTGTTCGTGTTCGGTTTTGAGCGAAACGCCGCAGAAGGGGAGCAAAAGAATGAGCAGCCCGACGGCGATGCGGTACCATCCGAAGGCGCGGAAGCCGTAGCGCGTGATATAGTGGATGAAGTATTTCACCGCCACGAGGCCTACGACAAAGGCGACGACGTTGCCCAAAAGCAAGACGGTGAGGTTGTTGCCCGCAGTGAGCACTTCGGCGCCGCCGTCCTTGACCAAATCGTAAATCTCCTTGAGCGTGGCGCCGAACATGGTGGGCACGGCGAGGAAGAAGGAGAATTCGGCGGCGTGCTTGCGGCTGAGGCGCTGCTGCATGCCGCCGACGATGGTGGCCATGGAGCGAGAAGTGCCGGGAAGCAGTGCGGCGATGCACTGATAGAGTCCGATGACGAAGGCGCGGCGGTAGGTGAGGGGCGTTTCGTCGGAGGTGTGGTTGAAAAGGCGGTCGCAAAAGAGCATGAACACACCGCCCACGACGAGCATCACGGCCACCATTTGCACGCTTTCGAGGTTTTGGTCGATGATCTTCTTGAGCGTCACGCCGACCACCACAGCGGGCAGTACGCCGACCACGAGTTTCAGATAGAAAGGCCAAATGCGGCTCCACCACGTGCCGCCTTCACGATCGGTGGGCGGGTTGAAAAAGCGACGCCAATAGAGCACCACGACCGAAAGGATGGCGCCGAACTGGATGATGACCGTGAAAGCCTTGACAAAGTCTGTCATTTCGACGCCAAGCAGGCCTTCGGCAATCATCATGTGCCCGGTTGAACTGACAGGAAGGAACTCTGTGAGGCCTTCTACGATGGCAATGATGAGGGCTTGGAGGGTGGTCATTCGGCAGTGCTGGATTGTGATTTCAAGGCCTCGGGTTGGTCATCGCTTGTTGGGTCGAAAGCGGTGCTGTTGTCCTTCTTCGGACGATAGAGGATGGCCACAATCACGAACAGATAGCCCACGAAGCAGACCATCGGCGCCACTACTGTGCGACGCGTGTTGAAGATTTCGGGGTTGAACTCCGTGTCGGTGCTGCCCGAACCGCTCATTAGAATGAAACCGATGAAGATGGTGACGAGCGCAATGCCGAGAAGCAGGAAATTGATGCGCGTAAAGGCGAAAAGCGATTTGTGTTGCATGACAAAAGCTGGTGTGTGAATGGGGAAATCAATAGAGATAGGAGTCGTCGCGGCGCATGCCGATGTGACGATTGACCGAGAAATAGGCGCAGATCACGGTGAGGCTGATGCCCACTGCGGGCACGCCGATGAGGGTGAGCACCATTACGGTCGGGGTGACGAGCATCGAAACGTCTTCGTCCCAACTGCGCAGTCCGAGCATGGCGCCCCAGAGGGTAAGGTCGGCCACGATCGACGAGATGAGGCCGATGTAGAAGGCTTGCGTCAAGAAGGGGCGGCGGATTAAACTCCATTTTGCGCCGACGAGCTTCATCGTTTGGATGGCATCTCGGCGTTTGGCCACGCTCATGCGCAGGGTGTTGTTGATCAAGGCGAGGCTGACGAAGCCAAGCAGGACGGCGACGATGAGCAGGATGATGCTTACTTTGCGAATGTTGCGATTGACGTCTTTCATCAAGTCGCCGGGGTAGATTACATCGCTCACTCGCGCGTCTTTGTTGAGGAGAGGCATGTAGCGCTGCAGCGAATCGGTGTCGGCATAGTTGGCTTTCAGGTGCACCTCGAACGATGCGGGGATGGGGCTGCTGCCTAAGAAGTCATTGTCCAGACCTGAGGCTTCAACTTGCTGGCGTGTGGCCTCTTCCTTCGAGGTGTAGACCACTTGGCGCGTGTAGGGTTGGCTTTTCAAGAGCGTTTGCAACTGATAGGCCTGCTGTTGGTCGATGCTGTCGTTGAGGAGCACTTCGACGGTGAAGTTTTCGCGCAGCGAGCGGCTGAGGTTGTCGGCCAGGGCGGCAAAAAAGAGCACGGTGCCCACAAGGATGAGCACCATCGTCGTACTGATGCAAGCAGTGACGGAGTCTAAGCGACCGCCGCGGGGCGATTTTTTCTTTCTCATGAGGCGATTTGGCGATTGAGATGACCCTATTGCCTAAGAAGAGGGCATAATCTGGGTAAATTGCTGCAAATATACGGATGAAGATTGTATTTTGTAGCGCTTTGCTGTTTTTTTAACGGATTTCCTCGCGGCGCAGGGGGTAATTGCCGCGTTGTTGTTCGAAATCCTCGGGTGCGGCGCGCAGTCGTTCGGTGTCGGTGAGCGGATTGTAGAGGCGAAGTTGTGCAAGGGCGCGTTCAGGCAGTCGATGGGAGAGTGTTGTGGGCAGCGCACCGTAGGAAAACTCCGCGGGCAAGGCGGGTGCGGGGATGTCGAAGTGGGCATCGAGTCCAAAGTGGCGGGCGACGGCTTCAAGGCTCATGCGCGTGCCGTTGGCCTTGCCGTCGGCGCTGTAACCGGCCACGTGCGGTGTGGCAATCAGTGCGTCGCGCAGCAGTGAGGCGGAGATGTGCGGTTCGTTTTCCCACGTGTCGATCACCGCGGCACGGATTTTTCCCTCCGAGAGTGCCCATTCCACGGCCGCGGTGTCGGCACATTCGCCGCGCGCGGCGTTGATGAAGACCCGACAGCGCTGCAGACTTTCGAAAAAGGCGCGGTCGGCCAAGTGGAACGTGGCGTGTTCGCCCTCAAAGGTGAGCGGCGTGTGCAAACTGATGACGTCGGCTTCGCGCGCCAAGTCCACAAGCGTGTGAGGTTCGCCCTTCGGCGGATCGCAACGCAGCACGCGGCAGCCCTCGGCGGCCAAGATTTCGGCAACAGCCGTCCCGACGTGTCCGACACCTACGATGCCGACGGTCAAACCCCTGAGCGTGGCGCAGAACGGTGCGTTCGTCGGATCGAAAGCTTTTGAGAACGCAACATTATGTGTCGTAGAATGGGGTAAGTTGCCCAAGTTTTTATCGGTCGTGGGGCGGTTCGCGCCAAAACTATTTTTCTCTGCGCCAAGAGTACCCCCGTTTGTGCAGGAACTACTCTCCCCTTCGGCAAAACAGCCCTCGGCGGCGGCAATCCACAGGCTGTTGCGCACATATTGCGCCACGCTGCGCGCATTACAGCCCGGACAGTTGTGCCAAGCAATGCCCTTTTCGGCAAGATAAGCCTTGTCGATGTGGTCATGTCCGATGGTGGCGGTGACAACCAGTTGCACTTTGCTGCCTTCGAGCAGGGCGCGGTTCACTTGGGTGCGGGTTCGCGTGATGAGCACGTCGGCTTCGCGCACATCGTCGGCCGTTATCGCAGCACCGGGGAGAAAAACGCACTCGCCGAGGCGCGCTGCGGCTTCGCGGATGAAGGGAATTTTGTCGTCGATGACGAGTCGGAGCATATTCTTGGAGTGTGGGGATGAAAAAAGGGGAGGTGGGTCGAGAAATCGCACGGCCGAAAAGACATTGCGCGCGAAAACATCGGCGTGGGCGAGCCATTGTTTTCGCGCGCTGTCGAGTTGTGGCGGTTATTCTCCGCGTTTGCGCAAGCGTTCGAGGTTGCGTTGGCGCATATTGACCACGCTTTTCGAATCTTTCTGCTTGATGAGTTTTTCCGGCTTCTGTTTGTCGAGCGGAAGTGCCGTTAAATCCCAATCTTCGTTGAGATCCCAGTTGGCTTTCACCTCAAGGAGTTTCGGAGAGTAGAACACGGCTTCCGGTTCGGTGTGCGTTGTCCAGTCGCCGGTGGTCCATTTGCCGTCGTGGTTGCGGTCTAAATAGCAACGCAAGTAGTAATTGCCCGGACGCACGTAGTAAAATTCGGCGCGGCCGTCGCGAATGTTCACTTGGCGCTCCACATTGCCGGAGGTGTTGAGGAGTTGCACCACAGCGGTGGTGTCGGCGTGGCGAAGACTGACGAAAAGGGTGCCGAAGTCTTCGAGTTTCGCGATTTCGTAGTTACGTTCCGTACGCTTATTCGTCATGCCGTAGATGGAACGCACGGCTGCCGAGTCAATTACAAACTTGTAGCGTTGCGAAGGTCGCCACTCTGCGCGCAACACGGCGGCCAGTGGATTGCCCGGCACGCTGTCGAGGGCAAAAGGCGCGTCGTGCCACAGCGTATCGACCCGCAGTTGAAGATGAATCCCGTCGGCGCGTAGTTGCGCCAGCGGTTGTGGGAAAGTAAGCGTCACGTTGCGGTCGGGAGTGAGCGGACTGCTCGGCGAAGTCTTGATCTCGAGAAATTCTTCTTGGGGCTTTTCGTCGCTGAAGTCCCCGCGTTTGTGGCGGCGTTCGCGCTGTTTCTCCCACTTGGCCAGTTCTTTCTGTTTCGCTGCGAGGCGTTTGGCGAAAGTCGTCTTGGGCACGAGCTCGAGGGTGTCGGTTTTGGCGCGCGCCACCTTGAGCGAGTCGTCCCAATCATCGTAGGTGCAAGCCAAACGCAGCGTGTCAAGATGCAAAAGCGTGGTGTCCGTCAGCCAATAGGTGAGCGTGTCGTTGCCGCGGTTGGCCACGGTGAACAGACTGCGGTCGGCATTGAAGTTCAAGCCGCGCAGTTTCGGCCGACGGGGCGAAGGGCCGGTGAAATAGAGCGTGAACCATTCGGGCACATCGCGGAGGTACTTGAGAAAGTGGTGGGGGCGGTAGTCGACTTTGAAGGCGCGCACCACAAGATCGTCGGGCATGAAGCGAGTGTAGTGGATGGTGCGGATCGAATCGTAGCGCGTGCTGTCGACCCACGCCGTGTCGTAGCGCACCGCCGGGCTCGACGAAGCCGTGAGCGGCGAGTTGAGCCAACCGATCGCCTCGGTGGGTTGCGAATAGCGGAAATCTCCATCGGCATCTTGCAGCGCGTAGATGCGATAGTTGCGTTGGGCGTTCACCCCCTTGATGGAAAAATAGCCGGAGGCGTCGGTGCGCGCCACGCGGTCGAAGGGTTTGCCCGTGAAGGCGGAGTCCGACGCATCGAAGTGCAGACCGACCAAAATGCCCTTCACCGGTTCGAGGTCTTCGGCGTTGAGAATGCGGCCGGACATCTGCATGGTGTCGGTCGTCGTGCCCGTGGAAAAGATATAAGTGTACTGCCCCATCGGATTGCCTTCGTTGTTGTCGGTGATGGCGTCGGAGAAATCGACCGTGTAGGTAGTGTTGGGAATCATCGAGTCGAGGAGTTCGACCGTGATTTTGCGCCCTGCCACTTTGATTTCGGGCTGTTCGATTTGCGGCGGCGAGACAATGATTTTCTCAGACGGGTTGTCTACCTTGATTAGTTCGTTGAAAGTGAGGCTGAACTTCACTTTTTTGCCGCGTCCCACCTTTTCCGGCGCGCTCATGTGCACGATGTGCGGTGGGGTCTCGTCGTAGGGACCGCCGTCGGGACCGCTGCCTTGGTTGGCGCAGCCCGTCCAAAAAGCCAAGAGGCCGAGGAGAACGGCGAGGAGGAGGGGAAGTTTTTTCAAAGCGGGGGAGTTTTTGGGGTGAAATCCCGAAGGGAGTGGTGCGGTATGAGGGAATTAGACGTTCATCGCCAAGATCTCTTCGATGAGATCGCGGTGGTTCGAAAGGCGCGGCACCTTGTGTTGTCCGCCGAGCTTGCCGCGGCTGCGCAACCAGTCGTCGAAAAGCGCGGGACGCGCCACGACGATTTCGAGTTCCTGGAGCGTGATGTCCTTATAGCGCTTGGCATCGTAGTCCGAGTTGATGGCGCGCAGCGCTTCGTCGAGCGAGTGGGCGAAAAGGTTGAGGTCGGCCGGCGCTTTCGTGAACTCGATGAGCCACTGGTGGCGGCATTTGCCCGCCGCGTCCATGAATACCGGTGCGGCGGTGTACTCGCGCACCTCGGCACCCGTGGCTTGGCAGGCCGCTTTCAGTCCTTGCTCGGCATTGTCCACCATGAGCTCTTCGCCGAAAGCGTTGATAAAACTCTTGGTGCGGCCGCTGATGACAAACTTGTGGGGGAAGGTTTGGGTGAAACGCACCGTGTCGCCGATTTGATAGCGCCACAATCCGCACGAAGTGCTGATGACCAGCGCATAGTGGCGGCCGGCTTCCACCTCCCACAGCGGGAGAACGGTGGGATGTGCCGTGCCCACTTCTTCGAGGGGGATGAATTCGTAGAACACATCGTAGTCGAGCATGAGCGTCATGGCGCAATCGCCCGGATCGGTTTGGAGACCGAAGAAACCTTCCGAGGCATTGTAGGTTTCCATGTAGCTCATGCGCGCCGAAGGGATGAGGCGATGATACTGTTCGCGGTAGGGAGTGAAGGCCACTCCGCCGTGGAAGAACACTTCGAGGTTGGGCCACACTTCATCGATGGTCTTTGCGCCGCTGCGTTCGAGCACTTTCATCAGCACGGCCATCATCCACGAGGGTACGCCTGCGATGGAAGTCACGTTCTTGTCGAAGGTTTCTTCGGCGATGAGTTCGCGTTTGCGGTCGAAATCTTCGAGTAAGGCCGTCGACTTCGAGGGCACGCGGAAGAGACGCACGAAGGGCGAGGCGTTTTCGTTGAGAATCGCGCTCAAATCGCCCACGCGCGAGGAGGGAGAGTCGTAGTTGGGCTGATGACTGCCGCCGAGAATGAGCGAGCGGCCGGTGAACAGGCGGCTGTCGGGGCGGTTGCGCAGGTAGATGGCCACGGAGTCGCGGCCGCCGGCGTAGTGGAGGTGCTGCAAACCGCGGTCGCTTACGGGGATGAACTTGCTCTTGTCGTTCGTCGTGCCCGATGATTTGGCATACCAACGCACGCGACCGGGCCAAAGGATGTCGCGTTCGCCGTGACGCATGCGGTCGATGTCGCCCTTCAGCGCCTCGTAGTCCGTGAGGGGCACGCGAGCGGAAAAATCTTCGTAGCTGCGCAGCCGGTCATAGCCGTAGCGTTCGCCCCAAGCCGTGCGGGCGGCACTGCGCACCAGTCGAGCGAGGACGGCGCGTTGGAGTTGTTCGGCATGATCGGCGTAACTGTCGATGACAGCCGCGCGACGGGCGAAGAAGGTGCGGACGAGCGGAGTGAGATTCATGGGATGGGTTGCGTGAGGTAGTGGGCGAGGACGGTGAGGTCTTCGGGATAGGTGAGTTTGAGGTTGCGCTCTTCGCCGGGCACGAGGGCGATGTTGATTTCAGGGCAGTAGCGGAACACCACGCTGCAGTCGTCGGTGGCGCGAAAGTCGGGGTCGGCCAGTGCACGGCGGTAGGCTTCGAAGAGCACCGGCGCGTGGAAGCCTTGCGGGGTCTGGACTCTGCGCAGTAAAGCGCGGTCGGGCACGCGGTGCATTCGGCCGTCGGCGTCGACCTCGATGAGGGTATCGACAACGGGCAGCACGACATTGGCCACGGCGTGGCTGCGTAGCGCGGCGCACACGCGGCCGATGAGCGAACGGCTCACACCGGGGCGCACGGCATCGTGGATGAGTATGCGCACGGCGGGGTGATTATCGGTCGAAAGTTGTGGGCTATCTACAGAAAGTTGTGAGTTGTCGGTGGAATGCTCTCCGTTTACCGTAGCACTTTGTGGGTTGTCTGCGAAAAGTTGTGGTGTTTCGGCAAAAAGTTCACTGTTTTCCGCGGAAAGTAGGGGACTTTTTTCCGTGGCTTGTGGACTTTTTCCCGAAGACAGGCCGGCGGGGGCACAAACCGCGCTGTTTGGCGGCGAAGTTGGGCTCTTTCCCTCTCTCTCCGCAGGATTTTTCAGCGTTCCGTCCTCGCGAAGAAAGGCGCGCAGGCCGTTGAGGGTGGAGTCTTGGCGCTCTTTGCCGCCGGCCACCACTTGCGTCACTTTCGGGTGGGGCTGTTGCCGCAACAGGTCGCGCACCTCGTCGAGATGGTTGGGGTGTACGACGATGCCGATCTCGTCGATCTCCTCACTTTGCTCAAAGGCCGCGATGCTGTGCTCAAGCACGGTGCGGCCGGCCACAAGCGTGAACTGCTTGGGGCGCACACTGCCGAAGCGGCTGCCGGTCCCGCCGGCAAGGATGAGGGCGATGGTGTGGGGCATGAGGAGGAAAGAGCGGTTTGTGGCGGCTGTGAGTGAAAACCTGTGGAGTTTTTCGGCCGAAAATCGAAGCATCCGGTGAACGCTGCGAAGGGACAGCGTACAACCGGGCTTTGGGGAGAAAAAAGAGGGAGAAAGGGCGATTTATCCGAAGATGTGGCGATAAATCTTGTCGGTGGCGCCGGCATGCTCGGCAATGTAGTTGCCGGCTTCGGCACCTGCTGAGGCGGCGTGCGCGGGATGCGCGAGATAGTCGTCGAGCAGTTTGTCAAAGTCGGCGGCCGATGTGATTTCGCGGCAACCTCCGTTGGCCAAGAGGGCTTGGGCTTCGGTGAACTTCTTGTTGTTCGGGCCGATGATGACGGGTACGCCGTAGACGGCGGCCTCGGGCACGTTGTGAATGCCCACACCGAAACCGCCGCCCACGTAGGCGACGCTGCCATAGCGGTAGATGGAGGAGAGCAGTCCGTAGGAATCGACGATGAGCACGTCGTAGTCGCCCACACTGTCCTCGGTGGCTTCGGAATAGCGGATGCAGCGGCGCGTGATGCGGCTTTCGATTTCCTTCAAGTGACCGGCGCTCACCACGTGGGGCGCGATGACGAGACGGAGATCCTCGCGGCGGTTGACGTAGTCGAGGAGTATCTCTTCGTCGGGCGCCCATGTGCTGCCGGCGACGAGAACGGTGTGCCCTTGGGCGAAGCGTTCGACGAGAGGGAGGGGACGTGCGGCGCGACGGATGTCGATGACGCGGTCAAAACGGGTGTCGCCGGTGACGGTGACGTTGTCGGTCACGCCGATGCGCGCAAGGAGTTTGACGGAAAGGCGGTTTTGGACAAAAAAATGGGTGATGCGGCGCAGACAACGGGCATAGCGACGGCCATACCACTGGAAAAAGATTTGTCCGGGGCGGAAAATGCTGCTGACGGAGTAGACGGGAATGCCTTTGCGGTGGAGTACGTCGATGTAGTTGCGCCAAAACTCGTATTTGATGAAGATGGCCATCTCGGGATGGGCGAGTTTGACAAAACGGCGCGCGGCGGTGGGGGTATCGAAGGGGAGGTAGCAAACGAGGTCCGCACCTTTGTAGTCTTTGCGCACTTCATAGCCGGAGGGCGAGAAGAAGGTGAGGAGGATTTTGCGCTCGGGTTGTTCGCGACGCAGGCGTTCGATGAGTGGACGTCCCTGTTCAAATTCGCCGAGTGAGGCGGCGTGCACCCAAACGTAGCGGTCTTCGGGGGCGATGTGCTCGCGAAGCAGACGGCGGGTGCGGCGTTGACCACGTACCATGGCGCGCGCCTTGCGATGGCCGAAGGCCGCCACAAGGCGCACGAGGAAGGCGTAAATGTAAATGCCAAAGCTATACATAGAATTAAGAGAGTGTGTCGATGGCAAACTGGATGCGGCGGAGGGTTTCCTCCTTACCGAGGAAGGCGGAAAGCTCGTACATGTCGGGACCCTTGCCGGTTCCGACGAGGGCAACGCGCCATGCGTTCCAAGGTTTCGCACCTTCGGCTTCACACCAGGGGTCGATGGCGGCTTTCTGGCTTTCGGCCGAGAAATCGTCGAGGGCGGAGAGGCGTTCGGCCACACCGCGCATCACGGCGGCGGAGTCTTCTTTCCAGTTCTTCTTGACAAACTTGTCTTCGCGGTCGAATGCGGTGGGCGCCACGAAGCAGAAATCGCACAAAGGCCAGAGGTCGGAAACGAAACTTACGTTGCGCTTCTTGGTTTGTCCGCTTTGGGCGTCGACGTATTCCACGTTTTTCGTTTTCAACATGTCAATCACGGCGGCGGCACGCTCGGGTGTGGTCGTGATGTTGTGCTGGGCGAGCACTTCGACGAGGGCGGGCGCCAATTCTATGGCGGGTGTGGCGAGAAGATACTCGCGGTTGAACCACCAACCCTTGACATAGTCGAACTTCGCGCCGGCTTTCGAGCACTTGGTGAGGTCGAACTTGACAATCAGCTCGTCCATGCTCATGATTTCCTGATCGTCGCCGGGATTCCAGCCGAGGAGAGCGAGGAAGTTGACCACGGCTTGCGGGAGATAGCCGCTTTCGCGATAACCGCTGCTGACTGTGCCGTCGGGGGCGTGCCATTCGAGGGGGAAAACGGGGAATCCGAGCTTGTCGCCGTCGCGTTTCGAGAGTTTGCCGTTGCCGGTGGGCTTGAGCAGGAGGGGTAAGTGGGCGAAACGCGGCATGGTGTCGGTCCAACCGAAGGCGCGATAGAGCAAAACGTGGAGGGGTGCGGAGGGCAACCACTCTTCGCCGCGGATCACGTGGGTGATTTCCATGAGATGGTCGTCGACAATGTTGGCCAAATGGTAGGTGGGCAACTGATCGGCGCTCTTGTAGAGCACTTTGTCGTCGAGAATCGAGGAATTGATGACCACATCGCCGCGAATGAGGTCGTCGACGTGCACATCTTCGCCGGGTTCGATCTTGAAACGCACTACATATTGGTCGCCGCGTGCAATGCGCGCTTCCACTTCTTCGGCGGAGAGGGTGAGCGAATTCTCCATTTGTCCGCGCGTGGAGGCATCATATTGGAAATTGGCGATGCTTTCTCGAGCGGCATTCAGGGCTTCGGGCGTGTCGAAGGCGATGTAGGCCTTGCCTTCTGCGAGGAGTTGATCGACATAGTGCTTATAAATGTCGCGACGTTCGCTTTGGCGATACGGACCTTTGTCGCCGCCGAAGCTAACGCCCTCATCAAATTGAATGCCGAGCCACTTAAATGACTCAATGATGTAGTCTTCTGCGCCGGGGACGAAGCGTGCGGAGTCAGTGTCCTCAATGCGGAAGATCAGTTTGCCGCCATGTTGGCGCGCGAAGAGATAATTATAGAGTGCCGTGCGGACTCCGCCGATATGCAGGGGGCCTGTTGGACTGGGGGCGAAGCGAACGCGTACGTTTTGTTCGGACATTGTCGTTGAGAATTGGCTGTTTTTGAAATCTTGCAATATGCAAAATTACGGCTTTTGTAGAAGAGTTACAAGCCGTGTGAGCGTTTTTTGCCTTTTGTGCGGGGCTTTGCGATGAGGGTGGGGAAGTAGACTACGAATTACTTGCGCTTTTTCGTGCCGCCTTTCTTCTTTGCTCCACCTTTTTGGGGCTTTTTCGAGGAACCGGCCTTCTTGTTGGCTTTTTTGCGGCCGAAAGCTTCGGGACTCGGCGCGCCGGGATGCTTGCCGGCTTGTTTGGGCGAGGGGCGCTGCCCCTTTTTGGGCACAGGCGGGATGTAACTGTCGTCTTCCACCAAGGAGAAGTCGAGTTGTCGGCGTTCGAGGTTGGCACGTTCCACACGGAAGCGCACTTTGTCGCCCAAATTGTAAATGCGCTTCGTGCGGCGACCCACCAAACGGTAGTTATCTTCGTCAAACTCGTAGTAATCGCTCGAAAGGTCGCGGAGCGGTACCATGCCTTCGCACTTGGTGAGGATATCTTCGACGTAAATGCCAAATTCTGTCACGCCGGAGATCACGCCGTCGAACTCTTGGCCGATGCGGTCGGCCATAAATTCCGCTTGCTTGTACTTTATCGACGCACGCTCGGCCGTTGCCGCCACTTGTTCGCGCTCGGAGCAGTGTTCGCACAGCTCTTCATACTTCTTTGCGCTCACCGATCGGCCGCCTTCTGCGTATTTGGCGAGCAAACGATGCACCATCAAGTCGGGATATCGGCGGATGGGCGAGGTGAAATGCGTGTAGTGGCGGAACATCAGTCCGTAGTGTCCGATGTTGTGCACCGAATAGCGCGCTTTCATCATGGCGCGAAGTGCCACGATCTCCACCACATTTTCCTCCTTCTTGCCCTTTACTTCGCCGAGCAGGTCGTTGAGGGCGTGCGAAATCTCGGTTTTCGTGCCTTCGGTGCGCACCTTGTAGCCGAATTTAGCCACGAAGCCGCGCAGTTTCTCGAGCTTTTCGGGATCGGGCACGTCGTGAATGCGATAAGGCAACACCTTGGGTTGCTTGCCTTTGGGGACAACCGCGATGTGTTCGGCCACAGAACGGTTGGCCAAGAGCATAAATTCTTCCACCAACTTGTTGGCATCTTTCGCCACCTTGACGTAAGTAGAGATGGGATGTCCCTTATCGTCGATTTCGAAGCGTACTTCTGCGCGGTCAAATCCGATGGATCCGGCTTTGAAACGCCGAGCACGCAGTTGTTTGGCGAGGCGATCGAGGAGCAAAATCTCGGCCGCCCATTCGCCAACCGGGTGGGCTGCCGAACCGTCCACCGCCGGGTGATCTCCCGGCAGTGCGAGGTCGTCGGCCGAAGCCTGTCCGTTGCGCTCGATGATGTTTTGCGCTTCTTCGTAAGTGAAGCGGCGATTGCTCTCGATGACGGTCTTTGCGATGTGGAACTTGAGGATTTCCGCTTTTTCGTTCATTTCGAAAATCGCGGAGTAGGCCAGTTTCTGTTCGTTCGGGCGCAGTGAGCAGATGAAGTTGCACAGTCGTTCCGGCAACATGGGGATGGTGCGGTCGACCAAGTAGACACTCGTCGCACGGTCGAAGGCTTCGCGGTCGATGGCGCTGTCTTCCTTTACATAATGGCTCACGTCGGCGATGTGCACGCCCACTTCCCAGCGATCTTCGCCGAGGGGACGAATCGAAAGGGCGTCGTCGAAGTCCTTTGCGTCGCGGGGGTCGATGGTAAAGGTGGGCACGTCGCGGAAATCTTCGCGGCGCGCGATTTCCTCGGCCGTGATGCCCGGCTCGAGGCGCTCGGCGGCGTGCTCAATGGCCTCGGGATAGTGATAGGGGAGGCCATATTCGGCCAAGATGGCGTGCATCTCGGTATCGTTTTCGCCCTCGGCGCCCAAAATGTCCACCACTTCGCCCACGGGGCTTTTGCTGTCTTCGGGCCAATCGGTGATTTTCACCACCGCTTTGTCTCCGGTTTTTCCGCCGTGGAGGGCATCGGCCGGTATAAAGATGTCTGTGGCCAGTCCGCGCTCGTTGACGAGGAACGCATAGTTGCGCTCCACGTGCAGGCGGCCGACGAAGGTTTCGCGGGCGCGGCGAATGATTTCAGTGACTTCTGCCTCACGCGTGTGGCCACGTCGGCGAGCCAGCATCGTCACCCGTACATGGTCGCCGTCGAGGGCGTGGTGTGCGTTGCGTTCGGTGACGAGAATGTCCTTGCCGCCGTCGTCGGGAACGAACACGTTGTGGCCGTTTCGCTTGCGGCGAAACACCCCTTCGATGATTTGCACGTCGCGTTCGGCGTGGCGATAGTGGCCTGTGCCGTCGGTGGTGAGGAAATCGTCGGCAACGAGGTCAGCCAACGTGTCGAGTACGAGCATCTTGGCCGGGTGGTTCACCGCTCCCACAGCGCGGAAGAGCGATTTTACGTTATAGGTGGCGCCGGCGCTGTGCTCGAACACGACGAGCAGGCGATTGCGCACTTCTTTTTTGTTCAGGCGGGTGCCTGTAGTCTTTTTGGCCATGATGTTGGGGAGGTTAAAGTACTATTTTTTCGACTGCCCCCTCGGTGTGGGGCATGAACACGGCGGCGCTTTCGCCAAACTTTTCGGTGTCTTCGGTGGTGAGAAAGCGCAATGAGCCGCCGCGCGTCAGTTTTTCGTCCATTTCGGGGTGGCGGTGGAGATAATCGGCGAGCGAAGCCGCCACATAGTCGCCTTGTGCCACCACACGAACGTGCGGCGGAAGGAAACGCACGATCTTGTCCATCAGCAACGGATAGTGCGTGCAGGCCAGCACGAGGGTGTCGATCTGCGGATCGCGCGAAAGGATGTCTTTCAGCCGCTGTTCCACGAAGTAGTCGGCGCCCGGTGAGGCATATTCACCATATTCCACCAGCGGCACCCACATCGGGCAGGCTTGTCCCGTGACGACGATGTCGGGGTGGAACTTGGCGATCTCGAGTTCGTAGCTTTTCGAACGAATCGTGCCCTGTGTGCCGAGAATGCCCACGTGGCGCGTGCGCGTCAGATCGCCCACGGCTTCGACGGTGGGACGAATCACCCCCAGCACGCGGCGATCGGGCGCCATGTGTGGCAGATCCTGCTGCTGGATGGAGCGCAAGGCCTTGGCCGAGGCCGTGTTGCAGGCCAAGATGACGAGTTCGCAGCCGCGGGCGAAGAGTTCCGTCACGGCTTGCAGGGTGTAGCGATACACCACGTCGAAGGAGCGCGAACCGTAGGGTGCGCGGGCGTTGTCGCCGAGGTAAAGATAATCGTAGTCGGGCAAGCGCCGGCGAATTTGTCGCAAGATCGACAAGCCGCCGTAGCCCGAATCAAAAACACCGATCATGTATGGAGCGGAATTGAAACAAAGAAGTGATGCGCTCTCGCCGTCATTGCACGTTGAGCAAGCGCGCTTTCACGAAGGGAGTGATGTCTTCCGATTTTTCGGGGTTGAGATACGGGTGCGTGCCGGCCGAAGTGTCCACCACAAAGTCGTAGCCCCGTTCGGCACCGATGGCGCGAATCACCGCGTCCACCTGTTCGCCGACGCGACCCATGAGTTCGGTTTCGGCCTTCTTGAGCAGATTTTCGGCTTCGCGGCGGAAAGCGAGACCGCGCTCCATGGACATTTGCAAATCGCCCTGACGTTTCAGCAAAATGGCTTCGGGCAAATTTTTCTGCACCTGCAGATATTCCGAATATTGGCGGCGGAAAGCCGTTTCGTTGTAGCGCGCTTCGGCTTCATATTTGCTGCGCAGCGAATCGAGGTGGGCGCGAACGCGTGCCGTTTCGGGGAGAATGGCGATGACGGCGGCGCGGTTTAGAAAACCATAGCGAGCAGGACTTTGTGCCATGAGGCAAAACGGTGTGCTCAGCAGGAGAGCGAGCAAGCACAGGCGGAGGTTGCGTTTCATGCAGTGGTCTATTTGTATAGTGTATACTTGCAAAGGTACTTTATTTTGCTAATGAAAGTCGAAATGCTGAACTAAAATTTGTTTGTCCCGCGCCGAATTTATACTTTTGCGTCGTTTGCGACTGATTATCGACCACTTTGCTCAAAGAAGTCTCCTTCTCATGGCCGAAGAGTCGCCGATTTCGTTCGGCCACAGTCGAGAACTCACCACATTGTCTCATCAATTCTAAATTATCAATTCTACCTATGACAGCTATCAATCAGCTTTTCGCTTTCGCAGCAGGGATTCTCATCTCCCTCGAACGCCATTTCTTCACCTATCTCCGCATTGCCATCTTCATTGTTATGGCGTGGATCGGCGGACTCAAGGTTTGTCAGTACGAAGCCGACGGTATTGCCGCATTTGTCAGCAACAGCCCCTTCATGAGCTTCCTCTACAATAATTCTTCTAAGACCACCGTCAACGCCAAAGGCCAAACTGTCAAGGAATATAAGGTGCACATGAACAAAGAGGGCGAGGTGAAGCCCGACAACATCAAGTGGCACCAAGAAAACGGCACCTACGTCTTCGCCATCGGCTTGGGCTTGGCCATTTGCACCATCGGCACGCTCGTACTCCTCGGCATCTGGTGTCCCCGCCTGGGTATGCTCGGCGGACTGCTCACCTTCGGCATGTCCATCGTCACTCTTTCGTTCCTTATTACCACGCCTGAGTGTTGGGTGCCCAATTTGGCCGACGGTGCCACCTATCCCCACGAAGGCCTTCCCTATTTCACCGGCGCACACGGCTTCCCGCTCCTTTCCGGTGCCGGACGTCTGGTGATCAAAGACATTATTATGAGTGCAGGTGGACTCCTTGTGGCTGCCGAAGCCGCACGTCGCTTCATGGCACAGCGCGCTGCCTAAGCATGGCACAGAAGTTGCATTGACTTCCGCAGATCATTCACTTTCAACACGCAATATATTATGGCACACATTGAAAAAGGACAAGTATTTGTCCCCGCCACTTCTGTAGAATACGCCGACGGCAGCGTTGTTTCGCGCGAAATCCTCCGCAACAACGCCGGCACGCTCACGCTTTTTGCCTTCGATGCCGGACAAGGTCTCTCGGAACACACCGCGCCCTTTGATGCTACGGTGACCATCCTCGACGGCGAAGCCGAAATCCTCCTCGACGGCGTGCCCCACCGCGTGGCAGCGGGCGAAATGCTCATTATGCCCGCAGGAGTGCCCCACGCGCTCAACGCCAAGGTGCGTTTCAAGATGCTCCTCACCATGATTCGCGGTTGAGGCGCACGACTTTCATTTCCTACTCGCCTGTTGCCCGCTTGAAGGCGGCACGTGGGGCGGAAAAGCCTTAAAAACTTTCGGCGATCGCACACGTTTATTTGTGTGTGATCGCCGATTTTTTGTGTCGATACGGGTCTTTTCTTTCATTTTGCACGGCTTTGGCGTGCCGGTTGTACCGCGGCGGAGGACGATGCACCACTTCCGTCGAAAAAGTCCACTGCTTTTCGCTGATTCTTCCCTGTTTTTTGAAAAAAGTCCACTGCTTTTTTTCGAAAGTCGTGGAGGTGGAGAGAAGGCAAGGCGGGGTGGGGGAGAAAAGTGGGCAAAATGAGGAGGAAAATGGGGGATTTTGAAGACGAAAAGGGGCTTCGGGGCGGCGACACAGCGCGAGGGAAGTGAGAAGTGGGGAGCATGTGAAGGAAAATGGCCTGCGGTGGGGCGAAAAGCACAAAAAGAACGCTTGTCAGTGCGCGAAATGCAAAACCGTGGTCGCAGATTTTATCATTTGGCGCATTTGTATTAACTTTGCCCACAATATAGTTATTCGAAGAAACTCCATGTCGGCTCTTCCTCTCCTCCGTTTGTCGTTCGGTCTTCGTCCGTTCGGTCGTCTCGTGCTGCTCGTTTTGTTGAGTTGCGCGGGGGTGCTCGGTGCGTGGGCGCAACAAGATCCGGCGTTTGTGCACTATTGGCGCATCGAACCGCAGTGGAACCCCGCGGCGGCCGGCCGTTCGCCGCAACTCACCGTGAGCGGTGCGGTACAAACGCACGCCACGGGCTACTCGCAAGCGGGGAGCACGATGTGGGCCGGCGCAGACATGGCTTTCCGCTTCGGCGGAGCGGATCACGGAGTGGGCGCGATGTTCACGAACGATGCCATCGGTTTGTTCTCGCACAAGCGTTTCGCTCTGCAATATGCGCTGCATCGCAACTGGCTCGGCGGACGTTTTTCCCTCGGTGTGCAGGCCGATATGCTGCAAGAGGGCATCGACGGGGGAAAAGCCGACCTCAACGACGCGAACGATCCGGCATTCCCGGCGGCACAACTCAATGGTTCGCGATTCGACCTCAGTGCCGGCGCGTCCTACGACCGTCCGCAGTTCGGCCTTTCGGCTTCTGTGTTGCATCTCACCGCCCCGACGGTGGAATGGGACGACACGCACCGCATGAAGGTGAAAAACATGTTGAATTTCGCGGCGCATTACAATATTCGCCCCGACGAATCGTTATATTCCATAATCCCCTCGGCGATGCTGCGCAGCGATTTTGCCGACTGGCGCGTCGATTTGACCCTCCGCGGTGAATATGCCTACGAGAAACGGCGCTTGTTCGGCGGCATCAACTACGCACCCGGTCGCTCGGTTGCACTGCTTTTCGGCGGTACGCTGCGCGGTCTCGACATCGCTTACAGCTACGAGGCCTTCACTTCCGGCTTGGGACTGGGCGCGGGACAGCACGAAATCTCGCTGATCTACCGCCTTCCCATCGATTTGGGCAAGAAGGGGCGCAACCTCCACCGAAGTGTGCGCTGGTTGTAGACCCGATGCCGCACGGCGATGTCCTATCTGCCCGACGAACGGGCGGCAAATGACCGATTTGCTTCGGTGAGCCGGTACGCCTTTCCCACAATACACGACTCATTCTCCCCAACAAACCAATGAAATTTCACTGCAAGCCTCTACATGTTCTCCCCTCTCTGACTCTGCTGCTGCTCTCTTTGGCATCATGCTTCGGCGGGGGCAACATGGCCATGCGCAACGGTGGCGAAGTGACGGGACAACGCTCGGCGGTGCCCCTCGAACCCACGCCCTACGGCATGATTGAAATCAAACGCGGCTATCTCAAAGTGGGACTGACCGAGAACGACAGCCTTTGGGGGCTGCCGCTTTCGCAACGTGACATCTCTGTGGATGGTTTCTGGATGGATCAATCCGAAGTGACCAACTCGATGTACCGACAATTTGTGGAGTGGGTGCGTGATAGTATCTTGCGCGAACGACTCGCCGACCCGTCTTACGGCGGCGATGAGACCTATAAAATAGAGGTCGACAAGTTTGGCGACCCCGTCAAGCCGCATCTCAACTGGAACAAGCCCTTGCCGTGGCGCAAACCCTCGGAAGATCAGGAGCGCGCCCTCAACAGTGTGTATAAAACGCACCCCTATGACGGCACACGCATGCTCGATGTGAAGCAAATGAACTTCCGCTACGAGACTTTCGACTACGAAAAAGCGGCACTCCGCAAATATCGCCTCGACCCCCGCGAACGCGTGCTCAACACCGACGTGGAAGTCAATCCCGAAGAGGTGGTGATGATCTCGAAAGACACGGCTTACGTGAACGACAACGGCGAAATCGTGCGCGAAACCATCAACCGTCCGCTCTCGTCGCTCTACGATTTCATCAACACCTACATCGTTCCCGTCTATCCCGACACCACGGTGTGGGTGAACGACTTCCCGAACGCCAACAACTCCATGTATATGAAGAACTACTTCTCGTCGCCGGCCTACAATGACTATCCGGTGGTGGGCGTGACGTGGGAGCAGGCGCAGGCCTTCTGCGCATGGCGTACGGAATTCCTCTTGCGCGGCATGGGACCCGAGGCGCGTTACATTCAACGCTACCGCCTGCCCTCCGAAATCGAATGGGAATATGCAGCACGCGGCCGCGAAGGACACACCTTCCCGTGGGAAGGCGCGGCTTCGAAGAACGAAAAGGGCTGTTTCTACGCCAATTTCAAGCCCGATCGCGGAAATTACACCGAAGACGGCAACTTGATCACTTCGCGCGTGGGGCAATATGGTGCCAACGACAACGGATTGTTCGACATGGCGGGCAATGTGGCCGAGTGGACCAACACGGTCTTCACGGAAGCCGGTGTGCAATCGATGGCTGATGTGAACCCCGAACTGCGATATGAGGCGGCAAAAGAAGATCCTTACTTCTTGAAACGCAAAAGCGTGCGCGGCGGTTCGTGGAAAGACCCACAATCTTATATACGTTCGGCGTGGCGCACTTGGGAATACCAAAACCAGCCGCGTTCGTTCATAGGTTTCCGCTGTGTGCGCACGAAAGCTGCCACCGTCAGCGGCAATCCCACCGATAAAAAGAAATAAATCTCACAATTCGCAACGATATGCCTCGTAAACTCAATATCGTGACGCGCCTGCAACACTGGATGGACAGTGTGCCGGGGCAAACTTTTCTGAACTATGCCTACTCGTGGGGCGCAGCCATCGTGATTCTCGGCGCGCTCTTCAAGTTGACGCACCTCAAAGGCGGTAACCTGATGCTCTTCTTGGGCATGGGCACGGAAGCGGTGGTGTTTTTCCTCGCGGCTTTCGACCGTCCGTTCGATAAAAACGAGATCGGCAAAGAACTGCCGCACGATTTCGAGAGCGACGAGGAGATTGAGCGCGCCGAAGGCCTTACGTCTGAAGAACAACTCGCGGCGGCGGTGGAAACCCCTGCCCTTGCCGAAGAAACAGCGGCCGCGGTGGCTCAAACAGTGCCCGCGCAGCAACCCACAGTGGCGCCTGCAGCGGCCTACGTAGCCCAGGTTGCGCCCGCTGCCCCCTATATGGCGCCGCAAGGTGGCGTGTCTGCACCCGAAGGAGCCGGTTCGCAAACGACGGCTGCGCAGTCTGCCGAGAATGTGGCCGAATCGGCACCGCAAACGCAGGCTTCCGCCGCGCCTTTCGTGGCGGCGCACTACGAAACGCCCGAGGGACAGCGCGCCATCGAAGAGGGGGCGCAGCGTTTGGCCGAGATTGTTCGTTTGGCCAACGACGAGTTGCTGCGCAGAACGCAGGCCGTGCTCTCGCCCGACATGGAGGCTGCGACAGAAGAATACATCGAAAAGCTCCGCACCCTCAACGAAACGCTCGCCAAGGTGGACGAACAGAGCGCACGCCTCACCCGCGATTCGCAAGAGATGGAGAATCTCAACCGCACCCTCATCGGTATCAACAAAGTCTACGACTTGCACTTCGCTTCTATCTCGCGTCAGGTTACAACGATCGAGGAAATCAATGCGCAGACGCGCGATCTCGCAGCGAAGATCGAAGAGGTCAACCAAATCTACGCTCGAATGGTGCAAACCCTCAATATTATGGGCAATCCCTACGCGGCGATGGGCGGCGTGAATGCACAACCTGCCGCTACCCCCGCCCAACAATCGCCCGAAGCACCGACGCAACCCACTTCAGCATCCTGAATATTCGCCCATGGCCATTCAAAAAAGACCGGTTTCGCCGCGGCAAAAGATGATTAACCTCATGTACGTCGTGTTGATGGCAATGCTTGCTCTCAACGTTTCGACGGACGTGCTCAAAGGTTTCTCGCTGGTTGGCAACAGCCTCGACCGCACCATCACCACGACGGAACAGGAAAATAAAGATCTGCTCGACGACTTGCAGGCACAATATCGCAAGAATCCCGTCAAGGTGCAGCCTTGGTGGGACAAAGCACAGGCAGTGCAGCGATCTGCCGACAGTCTTTGCCGCTACATCGAGGAACTCAAATGGGCCATCGCCCGAGAAACCGACGGTGCAGACGGCAACCCGAAAGACATTCAGCACAAGGATGACCTCGAAGCCGCAGGAGTAGTCATGCTCAACCCCGCCACACTTCGAGGACGACTCCTCTATCGTCGTGTCAATTATTTCCGAGATTTCGCCACTTCTTTTATTACTGATCGTCGACGTCGCGCCATTGTTGCCGCCAACCTCTCCACCGAGGTGCCGCAAGGTGAGGACAATATCGGAAAGAACTGGCAAGAATACATGTTCGAGTCCATGCCTTCCATTGCGGCCGTCACGATGCTTTCGAAATTGCAGAGCGACATTCGCAAAGCACAAGGCGAGGTGCTGCACACCCTTGCCGCCAATATCGGCGTAAAGGACATCCGCGTCAACGAACTCAACGCCTATGTGCTGCCCGAAGCCACGACGCTCTTCCCCGGCGACGAGTTTCGCTCGAGAGTCTTCATGGCCGCGATCGACACCACGCAGCGTCCGGAAATATACATCAACGGTCGGCGCATAGGTGCCGACGGTCGCTACAACTTCCGCGTCGGCGCGCCCGGCAGTTACGACTTCCGCGGCTATATCACCATGCCCAACGCGGCCGGTGAGATGGTTCGTCGCGAATTCTCACAACATTATACTGTCATCGCCCCACCCACCGGTGCAACAGTGGCTGCGGATCTGATGAATGTGCTCTATGCCGGCTACGACAACCCCATTTCTGTCAGCGCATCGGGCATCTCTTCCGACAAAATCCACCTGAGCATGAGCGGAGGTACGCTCAATGCGAAAGGCAACGGCAAGTATGTGGCGCGACCCGCCCACGTTGGGCAAGATGTCACCTTCACTGTCACAGGAGAAGTGGGCGGCAAGCCCCAAACCATGGGCGCTTTCTCGTTCAAAGTGCGAAAACTCCCCGATCCTGCCGCATTTATCACGATAGGCGGCGACCAATTCCGCGGAGGCCGCATCGGCAAGGGAAATATTGTCGGTGCTACGCGATTAGATGCCGCGATCGACGACGGACTCCTCAACATTCCGTTCACCGTCCGCTCCTTTGAATGCGTTTTCTTCGACCGTCTCGGCAATGTCCTCCCGCGTCCTTCGGCAGGTGCCTCGTTCACCGAAGCCCAGCGCGACCTCATTCGCCAACTCTCTCGCGGCAAACGTTTCTACATCAGCAATATCCACGCCGTAGGTCCCGACGGCATCGAGCGAACGCTCAACGGATCGCTCGAAGTGATCATCAATTAAAACGTACTCCCCACAATGCAGCTCAAAGCGCATCTCCCTCGTCTCCTTCTTCTCTTCGGTCTCGCCGTAGCCCTCCACACTGCGGCGCAACCCCCCGCTCGCCTTCGCGAAACGGGCAACACCGAAGCGCGCAACGCCGCGTCTGCCGGCAATGCGCCCCGTTCTGCCGCAACATCCGGCAGCGGTAAAGTATTGGGCAGCATCCGCGAGTTCCCCACCGCCTCGTCCATGCCGCAAGATGCTGCATGGCGACGCGACATCTACCGAGAAATCGATCTCACCCGCGATGCCAATGCGCCACTTTACTACCCCGTCACGCCCGGAGCGGGGAGAGAAAATCTGTTTGTCCACCTCTTTCACCTCATTCTCCGCGGTAAAATCAAAGCCTACGAGTACACGCCCGACGCCATTGAGCATTTCGACGAGAAACATGTGGTGAAAGGCAAGAAAATCTTGGATGACAACCACATTTTCTACGAGACAAACGACGGAAAAATGCGCGTCAATGACGCCGATCTGCCCTCGGAAGAGGTGAAACGCTACTATCTGAAAGAAAGCGTCTACTTCAATCAGCACACCGGCACCTTCAGTACGCAAGTAGAAGCTCTCTGTCCGCTGATGGTCAGCGGCGATTTCGGCGACGGCAGCAGTCAAACCACGCCCCTCTTCTGGGTGAAATACGAAGAAGCCGCCCCCTATCTGGCCAAGCTCTCGCTCATGAGCAGCAATCTCAACAATGCCGCCGAAATTTCGGCCGACGATTTCTTCAATACCAACCGCTACGAAGGCCCGATCTACCAAACCAAGAACCTCCAAGACCGCACCCTTGCGCAAATTGCCCCCTCTGATTCGGCGCGCACGAAGGTGCGTGAGCAGATCGAAGCCGAGATTCGCACCTTCCAGCGCAATGTATGGATGGGCGACAGCGTTCGTTCCAAAAACACCGCGGACACTTCGAAGGTAGAAAGCACAGACGACGAGCAGCGCAAGGTCGCTTCGCGCAAGGTAGCGCCCGAAAAGCTCAAGAAGCAGAAAACTCCCAAACCCCAAACGTCATCACCCCGTTCGTCGGCCACACTTTCCGTGCGTCGACAGCGTCACTGATTCCTAAAATCCACTATTGCCGTTCTTGTTCGAGGCCATTGTTCCCCGAGCACGACGGCATTTTTTTCGCACCATCATGAAAGTCATCAATTTCGCCGAGCACAACACCGTCATCAACAACTACATCGCCGAGCTGCGCGACGTGGATATTCAGAAGAACCGCGCGTGGTTTCGTCAGAACCTCCGCCGCATCGGTCACGCCATGGCCTACGAAGTGTCGAAGACCCTCACCTATAGCGAAAAGACCGTGGAAACGCCCCTCGCTCCCGCCCGCGTGAACACCACCGACGACCGTATTGTCATCGGCACCGTCCTCCGTGCCGGTTTAGCCCTCCACGAAGGTTTCCTCGACGTCTTCTCCGGTGCCGACAGCGCCTTTGTCAGCGCCTACCGTAAGGAAGGTCGCAAGGAAGACATCGAGATTTGCGTCGAATACATCGCCTCGCCCGATCTCAACGGCTGCACCTTCATGCTCGTCGACCCCATGTTGGCCACCGGCGGCTCCTTCAATTTGGCCTATCAAGCCTATCTCACCAAGGGAACGCCCGCCCATCTGCACATTTGCGCCGTCATCGGTTGTGAAGAAGGCGTGAAGCGCCTCGGCGAACTCTTCCCCTCCGACGACGTCACGCTCTGGATTGCCGCCATCGACCCCGTGCTCAACGAAAAAGCCTACATCGTCCCCGGTCTCGGCGACGCCGGCGACCTCTGCTACGGCGACAAACTCTCCGACTGATCGGCGATCGGCAAGCGCCGTCCTCATTGGTTTTTCTAAAAACTCATTCCCCCTTACGAGAGGTGTGGCGCGCAGCGTCACACCCTCTTCCATTTTTCTCTCTTTCGCCCATGCTTCCACTTCGTTTTCTCCCCGTTCTCTTCTGCGTACTGCCCCTTTTCGTTGCTTGTCTCAAGGACGAACCGGCCGGCATTGAGGCCGACATCGAGAGTGTTCACCTCGAACCGACCGCCGCCGCGCGCTTGCTCGGCGCAACGGCTGCCCCGGTGCGCCAAGTGTCCGCCAACGACACAGACCTTGTCTTCACCCTTGCCGCCGATGCCGACACCACGCTGTTGCGCACCCTCTCTCCGACTTTTACGCTCAGCAACGGCGCCACTCTCCGCTGTCTCGACGGCGAACAGCCCGACTTCCGTCAGCGCCGCCGCGTCGCTTACGAAGTGACTTCGCAAGATCGGCAATGGAAGCGCCGCTACACGATGAGTTTCGTCCCCGCGGCCGATTTCCCCGAGTTCTTCGGTTTCGAAGATCACGCCCTCAATTCGCCCGATCCGCACTATTTCACTTGGTTTGAAAAGAACGCCGACGGCACGACCCGCAACTTCTGGGCGAGCGGCAACCCCGGTTTCTTGTTGAGCCGCTACGATGCCAAGCCCGACGAGTACCCCACGAGCGTGGAAGCCAAGGGACGCACCGGAACGGCCTTGCGCCTCGTGACACAAAGCACCGGCGATCTCGGAGCCGCCTTCGGCAAGCCCATTGCCGCCGGCAATCTCTTCGTCGGCACCTTCGATCTCGCCAGCGCCCTCTTCAATCCGCTCGCCGCCACCCGTTTCGGGGTGCCGGTGAACCGCATTCCCACGCGCTTCGAGGGCTATTACAAGTGGCAGCCCGGCGAAGTCTTCACCAACGCCGAACGAAAGGCTGTACAAGGTCCGGCCGCTGACGGAAAAGACGCCCCGCGCATCTATGCCGTGGTCTATCGCAACGCAGACGCGGAAGGAAATGCCGTCACGCTCGACGGAAGCAACATTCTCTCCTCGCCGCTCGTTGTGGCTGTGGCTGTTCTCGATGATTTTACCGTCACCGGCGTTGCTGAAAACGCAACTTGGGTGCATTTCGATCTGCCTTTTTCACAGCAAGCGCCCATTGACAATCGTTTGCTCGACCGTCACGGCTACAGCTTGGCGCTTGTCTTCACCTCCTCGCGCGGTGGGGCCGAATTTGCCGGCGCCATTGGCTCGACGCTTCTCGTCGACGACTGCCGACTCACCTTCTAATTGGCGCTGCTTCGCGCTTTTCTCCTCTTTCATCTCGTATTGTTCATGCACGTTCTCTCTTCTCGTTTCGGCCTTCGCGTCCTCCGCCTGTTGGTGGTGGCGCTCGCCGCCTTCCTTCCCCTCCTCGGCGCGGCTCATCGCCCCGATGCTGAAAATATTGCCCGCTGGTCGGTGCGCCCCGGCGTAGGTTATACGATCGGCGCGTTCGTTCCCACCCCTACGCCCGCCGAACTGCGCGCTGTCGACCACTATGCGCCCGTGGGTGGCCTGCGCTTCGGCGCCGATGTGGTCTATCGCACCGGCGGTGTCGTCGATTGCTCGATCGGTGCCTACTTCACCGACCGCGGCATGGACACCGAGGTGCGCGTCAGCGGCTATCGCACCAAAGTGGTGCAGGGCAGTCAGCAACTCTCGGGCTATTTCTTCGGCCGTAACCACACGCGCGCTCGTTTGCGCGGCCTTTTCGTTCCCCTTGCCGTGCGCTATCCGATGGGACGCTGCACGCTCACGGGCGGCGCCTACCTCGAATGGTACAGCCTCACGCAGTTTTCGGGCACCGCCTCCGACGGTTATCTGCGTGTCGACCGTCCCACGGGCGACAAAGTGCTGATCGGCCCGACGAACGAGGGGAGTGCGTCCTACGATTTCAGCGACCAACTCAACGACAGCGGCTTCGGTCTGCACTTGGGTGGGGAGTATGCGCTTTCGAAGCGCTTCTTGCTCAACGCACAGCTCACGTGGGCGCTCACACCGGCCTTCGATCGCAGTTTCACCGCCGTGCCCACGCCCTTGCACCCCTTGGGCGTCACGCTGGGCGTGAACTATGTGCTCAGCGGTGCGCGCTGACGGCCGCTTCTCCTCTGCTGCCGCTCGCTCTTGCGCGGCAATCCATTTCTAATCGCCTTTTTTCGGGGATCTCACGCCGTGTTGGCAGAGATCCCCGTTTTGTCTTTGTTTCTTCTCCATGCCTTTTGCGAAAAAGTCGTGGACTTTCTTCGAAAAGTTGGGGAGAATGAGCGAAAAGTTGTCCATTTTTTCGAAGAAATAGCCGAGTTTTCGCCCCGCGTTGTGTACGTTCGAGGAAAAGGTGGCAGTATGTGCCGATTTTGAGCGCCCATTGAGGAGAAAATTCGCGGTTGTGAGTGCGCCGTTGGCACACTCGGATTTGAACCCAAATCGGTCATTAGACCGGAATAGGACTACTTGTGATTGAAAAGATGGCCTCTTGTCATCTTTCATTTTCTTGTTGGCCTCTTGTTTCTCGTTTGTTATAGACGTAGCCCGCTACGCCTTCGAGCAAACGAAAAACAATCTGCTCAACAATCAAATAAAATCTGTTCAGGCTCTAATGACCGATTTGGGTTGACAAGCCACCTTTTGCAAAATCGGCCACCATTTATGTCGCGAACGCCCCGAGAAATATATGAAGAAGCGCGCGGTCGCCCGACAATAAATGTGTAACTTTGCTGCGCACATCGTATTTAATCCCCCATATATAATACACCTGCTCAAAATGATTTTCTTTTTCAGCACCCCCGTACGAAGCATCATCGCCACAGCGGTAGATCATCGCCTCGACGCCGAAGAAATGAAAAAACTTTGCTGGCTCTACGGAGAGGCTACCCCGATCGAAGGCGATCGTGTGGAAGGGCTCTTCGTCGGACCCCGCCGCGAAATGGTAACTCCTTGGAGCACAAATGCCGTTGAGATCACGCAAAATATGAATCTCAACGGCATTTCGCGCATTGAAGAATACTTCCCCACCACGGCCGAGGAGGAGCACGACCCCATGCTGCAGCGAGTTTACGACGGACTGGACGACACGCTCTTCACCGTCCACCACACGCCCGAACCGATTCGCACGGTCGACAATCTCGACGCCTACAATGAGCAGGAAGGACTCGCACTTTCGCCCGCAGAGATCGAATATCTCCACGGCGTGGAGCGCCAACTCGGTCGCCCCCTCACCGACAGTGAAATCTTTGGTTTCGCGCAGCTCAACTCCGAGCACTGCCGCCACAAGATTTTCGGCGGCACGTTTGTCATCGACGGCGAGGAAATGCCCTCCGCCCTCTTTGCCATGATCAAACGCACCACGAAAGAAAATCCGCACCGCATCCTTTCGGCCTACAAAGACAACGTGGCGTTCTCCGAAGGCCCCGTGGTGGAGCAGTTTGCGCCCACGCGTCACGACACTTCCGACTATTTCGTGATTCGCGACATTGAAAGTGTCATCTCCATCAAGGCCGAAACGCACAACTTCCCCACCACCGTCGAGCCGTTCAACGGCGCTTCGACCGGCACGGGCGGTGAAATCCGCGACCGTATGGGTGGTGGCGTCGGTTCGTTGCCCATTGCCGGCACGGCGGTCTACATGACGGCCTATCCCCGTTTGGACAATCAGCGTCCGTGGGAGAACGATATGCCTGCCCGCCCCTGGCTTTATCAGACGCCGCGCCAGATCCTCACGAAGGCTTCGAACGGCGCATCGGACTTCGGCAACAAGTTCGGCCAACCCCTCATCGCCGGTTCGGTGCTCACCTTCGAGCACGCCGAAAATGGCGAGAACTATGCCTTCGACAAAGTGATCATGCTCGCCGGCGGTGTGGGCTACGGCACGAAGCGCGACTGTCTCAAAGGCACGCCCGAGAAGGGCAACAAAATTGTGGTGGTCGGTGGCGACAACTACCGCATCGGTCTCGGTGGCGGCTCGGTTTCGTCGGTCGACACGGGGCGTTACAGCTCGGGCATTGAGCTCAATGCCGTGCAACGCGCCAACCCCGAAATGCAGAAGCGCGCCGCCAACCTCGTGCGCGCCCTCTGCGAGGAGGAACACAACCCCGTGGTGTCGATCCACGACCACGGTTCGGCCGGTCACGTCAACTGTCTGTCCGAACTTGTCGAAGAGTGCGGCGGCACCATCGACATGAGCCGCCTGCCTGTGGGCGATCCGACGCTTTCGGCCAAGGAAATCATCGCCAACGAGAGCCAAGAGCGCATGGGCTTCCTCATTGAGGAACAACACATCGACGACGTGCGCCGCATTGCCGAGCGCGAACGTGCGCCCCTCTATGTGGTGGGCGAAACCACGGGCGATGCGCACTTTGCCTTCGAACAGGCCGACGGCAAACGCCCCTTCGACCTCGACGTGGCACAGATGTTCGGCCACTCGCCCAAGACGGTGATGACCGATGTGACGGTGAAGCGCGAATACGCTCCCGCCGTTTACGACGAATCGCAGCTCGAAACCTATTTGCGCAACGTACTGCGCCTCGAAGCCGTGGCCTGCAAAGACTGGCTCACCAACAAGGTGGACCGTTCTGTAACGGGTAAGGTGGCACATCAGCAGTGTCAGGGCGAACTCCAACTGCCTTTGGCCGACTGCGGCGTGGTGGCGCTCGACTATCGCGGTCGTGCCGGTATCGCCACCGCCATCGGCCACGCTCCGCAGGTGGGTCTCGCCAGTGCCGAAGCCGGTTCGGTGATGGCCGTGGCCGAGTCGCTCACCAACATCGTGTGGGCGCCCCTCGCCGACGGACTCAACAGTGTGAGCCTCTCCGCCAACTGGATGTGGCCGTGCCGTTCGCAGGCCGGCGAAGACGCGCGTCTCTATGCCGGTGTGAAGGCATTGAGCGATTTCTGCTGCGCCCTGCACATCAACGTGCCGACGGGTAAAGACTCGCTCTCGATGACGCAACAATATCCCGACGGCAAGAAGATCATTGCCCCCGGTACCGTGATCGTCAGCGCCGGCGGCGAAGTGAGCGATGTGCGCCGTGTGGTGCGCCCCGTGGTGGTCAACGACCCCGCTTCGCGCCTTTATTATATTGACTTCTCTTCTGCACCGCTTGCCCTCGGCGGCTCGGCCTTCGCTCAGACGCTCGGCCGCGTGGGTAGCGACGTGCCGACGGTAGCCGACGCCGAAGCCTTCCGCCGTGCGTTTGCTGCGGTGCAAAAGCTCGTGTCGCAAGAACTCCTCCTCGCCGGTCACGACGTGAGCGCCGGTGGTTTGGTGACGACTTTGCTCGAAATGTGTTTCGCCAACACCAAGGGCGGTCTCGAACTCTCGCTCGACGCGCTCTCGCCCGCCAGCGACTTCGCGCACACCCTCTTCGCCGAAAACCCCGCTGTGGTGGTGCAGGTGGCCGATGCGCGCAACGAGGCGTTCTTGGCCGTGTTGTCCGAAGCCGGTGTGGCCGCCGTCGAACTCGGTCGCCCCGTTGAGGGTCGCACCCTCACGCTTCGCCGCGCCGATCGCCAACTTGCGCTCGACATCGACGCCTTGCGCGAGGATTGGTACGGCACTTCGGCCGAGATGGACACGTTCCAAAGCTTCCACGGTTGCGCCGAACAGCGCGCACACAACTATAAGTCGCAGCCCCTCAACTTCCGTTTGCCCGCTTCGTTCGACGGATCGTTTGCCACCCTCGGTGTTTCGCCCGATCGCCGCACACCTTCCGGCGTGCGCGCCGCCATCATTCGCGAGAAAGGCACGAACGGCGAGCGCGAAATGGCGTATATGCTCCATCTCGCCGGCTTCGACGTGAAGGATGTCACGATGACCGATCTCGTGAGCGGCCGCGAAACGCTCGATGAGGTGAACTTCATCGTTTTCTGCGGTGGGTTCTCGAACAGCGACGTGCTCGGTTCGGCCAAAGGCTGGGCGGGTGCTTTCCTCTTCAACCCGAAGGCCAAAGCCGCTCTCGACCGCTTCTATGCTCGCCCTGACACCCTTTCGCTCGGTGTCTGCAACGGTTGCCAGTTGATGGTCGAACTCGGTTTGGTGAACCCCGAACACACCGATCGCCGCGCGCGCATGTTGCACAACGACAGCCACAAGTTCGAAAGCGGTTTCGTGGGTGTCGACGTGGCGCCCAACGATACGGTGCTCTTCAGCAGTCTTTCGGGCAGCCGTCTCGGCATTTGGATTGCCCACGGCGAGGGTAAGTTCAACCTCCCCCGTCCCGCTGCCGACTACAACATCGTGCTTTCGTACGCTTACGACCAATATCCCGCCAACCCCAACGGTTCGGATTACAACGCCGCGGGTATCGCGAGCGCCGACGGCCGCCACGTGGCGATGATGCCCCACTTGGAACGCGCCTTCCTGCCTTGGCAAACGCCGTTCTATCCCGCCGATCGCCGCGCCGACGACTGCACGCCTTGGCTCGAGGCCTTTGTCAACGCCCGCCGCTGGGTGGAAAGCCACCGCGCCTAAGCGAAGAAAACGGATTGCCCGTTATAGAAAAAGATTCCCCCGTGTGTCGAGCGACGCACGGGGGAGTTTTGGTTTGTAGAGTAAAGAAAATCAACAGAAGATCCAGACAGAAACTAAAGTTCGAAATACCAAAACTAGAGTTTTTCAAACGAATAGCCTAATTTTGCACTTGCCGGTTGACTCTACAGCCGGCTGACTTTACGGTATCTATCGAGCATTTTGTGCTGAAGAAAAAGCCATCTCTATGCTTGAGCAAGAAATAGACTCTTGGAGTGTAAGAAAGGAGATTTAGTGTATGGATGAGAATATAGAAATATTCAACCGCCTTTGGGAACATGCCGAAAATGAAGTGGTAGAATTCAAAAGGGCTGAAACCAACTTTGATGTGGATGAGTTGGGAAAATACTTCTCTGCGCTCAGCAACGAAGCCAACTTACGAGAACGTGAATTTGGCTGGATTGTGTTTGGTGTATGGGACAAGAAACATCAGGTTATTGGGACATCTTTCAAAGATGGAGAGGTGGCGCTCAATAAACTGAAACAGGATATGTCGCAGCATACAACCGATGGATTGATTTTTCGTGAAATTATTCCGGTGACGGTAGAAGGAAAGCGCGTGCTGCTATTTAAAGTGCCTGCCACTCCTCGAAATATCGTGATGAAGTGGAAAGGGATTGCCTATGGACGCGATGGTGAAAGTTTGAAGCCGCTGAATCAAGCCAAGCAGGATGAGATACGTCAGCAACCTCCAATACCTGATTGGACTGCCCAACTGGTTCCGAATGCCACCATTGATGATCTTGATGAATTAGCTATCGCTACTGCTCGAATCATGTTTAAGAAGGTACATGACTCGAAGATTTCCGCAGAAGAAGTAGATGGTTGGACTGTGGAAGAGTTCCTCTCACATAGTGAAGTGATGCGCGAAGGACAACTTACCCGAGCTGCCATCTTGCTGCTGGGTAAGCCACTGACACTGCAAAAGATTTATCCGGCTGTGGCACAGATTACCTGGACATGGGAAGATAAGGACGCAACGGTGATTGACTATGAGCATTTCACGATTCCTTTTATCCTCACGGTGGATAAGGTGCTTGCTAAGATTCGTAATAAAACCATGCGTGACTTGCCGGGCGGTACCCTCTTCCCCGATACAATGAAGCAATACGACGATTATAGTATACGCGAAGCGCTGCACAATTGCATAGCCCATCAAGACTATACGCTACAAGAACGCATCTCGTTTGTAGAAGGTGAAGACAAACTGTATTATGGCAATGGAGGTAGTTTCATTCCCGGCACCATAGAGAAAGCCCTAGAGCATAAAGGACCGCAACGCCATTACCGTAACGAATGTCTTTGTTCAGGCATGGTGAATTTCAACATGATTGATACCGTAGGACGTGGAATTAAAAAGATATTTGCTGAACAACGCAAACGTTTCTTTCCTATGCCTGACTATGATATTGATAACGAGAGCCGTACAGTTGGTGTGACCATCTATGGTAAGATGCTTGACGAAAAGTATAGCTCACTGCTGAAATCGAATACGGATTTGTCGTTGATGGAATGTATATGGTTGGACGATATTCAGAAACACCGTCCTGTCACCAAGGATGCCATCAAGCATCTGAAGGAAAAAGGATTGATAGAAGGACGTTCACCCAATTACATCATTTCGCTTGCCGTAGCTAAACAGACACATCAAATTGGGCATTATACCAAGGAGAAAGGGCTGGAAGAGAAATTGCTTGAGCAAACCATCCTTCAATTGGCAAGAAATGCCGGAAAGGACGGGTTTAAGTTGGGGGTTGTGTACGAGGTGCTGCATAATAATTTGCCTGCTTCCATGAGCAAGACATCAAAGAATAGATACTTGGGAAGGTTACTTGGTAAGATGAAAGCGGCACTTTTGCTTGAAGTGCATGGTAGAACCTGGAACATAACCGAAACCGGATTGTCGAAATAGCGGTTATAAATTCGGTTATAATGTTCTGTCGTCTTTGTAAAGAGCATTCATCCAAGCAAATGCAAGATGACTTCGGTTATAATTCGGCTATAATTCGGTTATAAGTCAGCTATAATCACGAATTGTCAGGACACCATGTTGTTTCTGTTGCATGGCAGATTCTATTTGCTGGTTATTTGTATGGGAATTAAAAATAGAAGCTCAAACTATTTACTTGGGTTGTCTGTATTGAAACACCATAAAGAAGAGATAGAATGTCCACACTGCTATCCCAAAAAGAACTCCCTCCTTTCGCCAAAGCGAAAGGAGGGAGTTCTATAATGTAAATCGTTTGTTCATAGCTTTCGCCTGTCGGAGCGAAAGAGGGATAAAGCTCCGTCCGCGCGGTCAATCTTCGCGGGTGGCCTCTTCGAAGCGCGCCAAGAGCCAGTCGCTCTGTTGCTCGCGGGTGAGGGACGAGTTGTCGAGCACCAGCGCATCGGGAGCTTGACGCAAGGGGTTCATTTCGCGGTGCGAGTCGATGTAGTCGCGCTCCTGCACGTTCTTGAGAATCGCCTCGTAGTCGCCCGCCATGCCCTTGGCCTGCAGTTCGTCGTAGCGGCGGCGCGCACGCACCTCGGCCGAGGCCGTGACGAAAATCTTCAGTTCCGCATCGGGGAACACCGCCGTGCCGATGTCGCGACCGTCCATCACAATGCCCTTCGCACGACCCATTGCCTGTTGCTGCGCCGTCATCGCCTCGCGCACGAAAGGCAGGGCGGCCACCGGGCTCACGTGGTTGCTCACCTCGAGCGAACGAATGGCTTCTTCCACGCATTCGCCGTTGAGATAGGTTTGCGGCAACTGCGTCTCGGGATCGAGGCGGAAACTCACTTCGATTTGTGGCATTTGCTCGCGGAGCGTCTCGGTTTGCAAACTGCCGTCGGGCGCAAAGAGACCATGACGCAGCGCATGGAGCGTCACGGCACGATACATCGCGCCGCTGTCCACATAAATGTAGCCCACACGGCGCGCCAAAGCTTTGGCCATCGTACTCTTGCCGCAGGAACTGTGGCCATCGATGGCGATCACGATTTTTTTCATAAGGAGATGAAAGGAGAATTTGAATGCATAAGTCGACTCGCCGCGCGCTGTCCGTGCGGCGGTACGAGAGAGCGAAAAAGGGGAGCAGCCTTGCGCCCGGAACACCGCGTCAGCGCCCTTTGGGGCGCAGCGTGATGAGCGGAACGATCATTTCTTCCATCGAAACACCGCCGTGTTGGAAGGTGTCGCGGAAGTGCTGCACATAGTAGTTGTAGTTGTTGGGATAGGCGAAGAAGCGCGCGCCCGTGGCAAAGATGTAAGTCGTCGAGAGGTTGGGCGCCGGCAGTCGGAGATCGGCCGGATTGCGCACCTCGTAGACCTCCTTGGCCGGATAGGAGAGGTTGCGCCCCAGTTTGTAGCGCAGGTTGGTGTTCACATTGCGATCGCCCACCACCTTCACCGGCCGATCCACGCGAATGGAACCGTGGTCGGTGGTGAGCACCACGTCGGCATCGTCGGCCGCCAGGCGGCGGAAGAGTTCGCGCAAACCCGTGTGGCGGAACCACGAGAGGGTGATGGCGCGATAGGCCGCTTCGTTCGAGGCCAATTCGCGCACCATGCGGCTCTCGGTGCGGGCGTGGCTGAGGATGTCGATGAAGTTGATCACCGCCACACTCAGATCGCGGCTGCGCATCTCGTCGTAGGAGGCCAACCACTTGTCCACCGCCGCCGAATCGTTGAGTTTGTGATAGGCAAAGGTCGGTCGGCGGTGCAGTCGGGCGAGTTGGCGTTCCAAGAGTTCGGCCTCGTGTAGGTTCTTGCCCTCTTCCGACTCCTCGTCCACCCACAGATCGGGGTGCGTGCGCACAATGTCGAGCGGCATCATGCCGGCAAAGAGCGCGTTGCGCGCATATTGCGTGGCCGTGGGCAGGATGGAGAAATAGACCTGTTCCTCCGCGTCGAAATCGGCCGCGAGTTCCGGCGCGAGCACGCGCCACTGGTCGTAGCGAAAATTGTCGAGCACGAGCAGCACCACGCGCCGACCGGCCGCCAAGCGCGGGAACACCGCGCGGCGCAGCACATCGGGCGAGAGGGTGGGGCGCGCCGGCGCATCGGCATCGGCCACCCAACCGGCATAGTTGGCCTTGACAAACTTGGCGAAGGCCGCGTTGGCCTCTTCCTTCTGGTCGCGCAACAGATCGGCCATCGCCCCATCGGCACCGGCCGCCAACTGCAGTTCCCAGTGCACCAGGCGCTTGTAGAGTTCCACCCAAGCCGCGGCGTCGTCGGCCGCGTCCATGTCGAGGGCGAGTTGGGCAAACTCGCGGCGATAGCCCGATTCGGTTTGCTCCTGCACGATCTCGTGGCGGTGGATGTTCTTTTTCAGCGCCATGAGAATCTGCATCGGGTTGACAGGTTTGAGCAGATAGTCGGCAATTTGTGCGCCGATGGCTTGGTCCATGAGGTCCTCGGCCTCGTTTTTGGTGACCATCACCACGGGCACGTTGGGTTGCACCTCTTTGATGGCGGCGAGGGTTTCGAGTCCCGAGAGTCCGGGCATGTTTTCGTCGAGCAGCACGAGGTCGAAACGCTGTGTGCGGCAAAGCTCCACAGCGTCGTTGCCGTTGGAGGCGGTGGTGATGTCGTAACCTCGTTTTTCGAGAAAGAGACAGTGCGGGCGGAGGAGATCGATTTCGTCGTCCACCCAAAGAAGGCGTGCACTCATGGGCGTTTGTGTTGGTCGGCGACGGCAGGGTGCCGCGCTCGATACAAAGTTAGTGTTTTCTCCCGAATAGGCCAACTGCCCGTTGGTTTTCTCTTTGTCGGTCGTAGGACGATCGGGCGCGCCGTCGGCGAGGCGCGATGCACCTTATTTTCCTCGCGCGCGTACGCGTGTCCGGTGTTTTTTGTTTTTTGCCTTCACCTCTTCACCTTTTTCCCTCAATGTGTTGGTGCTGAGTGTAATACGGGTGAAGGTTTCACCCTTTTTGCCTTCACCTTTTTCTCTCAATTTACCTTCACCCCATCCTTCACCGCAAGTAGTTGGTTATGAGTGAGTTGTCTGTGTTCGGGTGTGAAGGTGAAAAAGGTGAAGGCTTCACCTGCAACAATTTGTTAGTCAGTGTTTTGAATGGATTTCTCCTGCAAGGTGAAGGCAAAGTCGAAAAGCTATGGAGTGCGCGTATGCGCGTGTGTGAAGGGGCGAGAGGGACGAAGGAAGTGGGCTTCGGCGTGTGAAAAGTGGGGAGGATTGGGCGAGAAGTTGACGAGTTTCGACCGAAACGAGGCTTGTTTTTTTGTCGTGTCGGTGGGTCGAAAAGGAGAGGCGGCAAGAGCGTGCTGAGTGCTGTCGAGCCGGGGCGAACGAGCGAGTGGAAATGTCCTGTGCGAGTGAAAAAGCGAGCAAATTGCGGTCTGCATTTGACAGTGTGTGCGGTGAGTGGGGCGGGAGTGGAGAGCGGAGTCGGACGATGAAGGCATGCGCCGTAAAAAAATGCCGTGGAACATCGTGGAACACTTTTTTTTTCTTACCTTTGCCACATGAACCGATCCGAACCAACATCGGACACAACGAATCACTATGGGAAAAATCATCGCAATCGCCAACCAGAAAGGCGGGGTGGGGAAAACGACCACTTCGATCAATCTTGCCGCCTCGCTCGCCACGCTTGAGAAAAAAGTACTCCTCGTGGACTGCGACCCTCAGGCCAACGCTTCGAGCGGCATCGGTGTAGATGTCGGCAAAATCGAATCGTCGGTCTACGAATCGATGATCGGCAAGCAGGATATTCGCGAAAATATCTACACCACCGACATCGACGGACTCGATGTCGTGCCCTCGCACGTCAATCTCTCGGGAGCCGACGTCGAACTCCTCCAGATGGAGCGCCGTGAGTTTGTCATCAAGGAGATGCTCGCTGTGGTGAAAGACGATTACGACTACATTCTCATCGACTGCTCGCCCTCGCTCGGACTCACCACCGTGAATGCCCTCACGGCGGCCGACTCGGTCATCATCCCCGTGCAGTGCGAATATTTCGCCCTCGAAGGCATCACGCAGTTGCTCAACACGATTCGCATGATCAAAATGCGGCTCAACCCCGAATTGGAAATCGAAGGCTTTCTCCTCACCATGTACGACCGTCGTTTGCGACTGGCCAACCAAATCTACGATGAGGTGAAACGCCACTTCCAAGAACTGGTGTTCAAGACGGTGGTGCAGCGCAACGTGAAGCTCTCCGAAGCGCCCTCACACGGCATTCCCACCATTCTCTACGACGCCGAATCGATCGGGGCGGTCAACCACCTGTCGCTCGCTCGAGAGATCATCCAAAAGAACACCCCGGCTTGATCCTGCCACGCCGGCTCACCGCATTTTTTCCACCACTAAGTTCACGACATGGCCGTACAAAAGAAATATCCTGCACTCGGACGCGGACTCGATGCGCTCATCTCGACCGGTGAGGTGCACACCAACGGCTCGTCGAGCATCGGCGAGGTTGACATTCGCTCGATTGTGGCCAATCCCAACCAGCCCCGCAGAGAGTTTGACCCTGAGGCGCTCGAAGAACTGGCCGAGAGCATCCGACAGATCGGGGTGATCCAGCCCATCACGCTCCGTAAAATGGACGATGGCACCTATCAGATCATCGCCGGTGAACGACGCTGGCGCGCCTCGCAGATGGCGGGCTTGCTTTCGATTCCGGCTTATGTGCGCACGGCCGACGACGAGAACATGATGCAGATGGCGCTGGTGGAGAACATTCAGCGCGAAGACCTCAATGCCATCGAGATTGCACTGGCCTATCAGAACCTGATCGAGCAGTACGACTTGACGCAGGACGCGCTCTCGGAGAAGGTGGGCAAGAAGCGGGCGACCATTGCCAACTATCTGCGACTGCTCAAACTGCCCGCGCAGGTGCAGATGGCGCTCCAAAAGCGCGAAATGGATCAAGGCCATGCGCGCGCCCTCCTCGGACTGCAACAGCCCTCGCTCCAAGTGAAGCTCTTCGGTGAGATTCAGGAGAAAGGCTATTCGGTGCGCCAAGTGGAAGAAATGGTGAAGGAAATCAACGCCGGCGGCACCGTGCCGAGCGGGCGCAAGAACCTTCGCGACAAGAAGAAGGCGCTGGCCGAAGAATATGTGCCGGTGCGCGAACGCCTCTCGGAGGTGTTCCACACGAAGGTCAGCATGACCTACAACAAAGGAAAGGGATCGATCTCGATTCCCTTCAACGACGAATACGAACTCAAACATGTGCTCGGACTCCTCGAGCTGCTGAGCTGATTGGGCTCGGTGGTGGTGCGGAAAATCCGTTTTGCTCTGATGGCAATGGCTGTTCACGCTCTTTTTTCTCGTTTCCGCTGCGGTGGATCATGGCGCTTGGCGGCATGGTGCTCGGCGGTGCTCTGTTTGGTGCTTCTACCGATCGGGGCTAAGGCGCAGTATGTGCCGCTGCCGACCGAGGGGACACCGATCGACACGGTGAAGAGTGCTGAAACAGCGGCTTTCTCCCCCTCGCTCCTCGAACTGCCCACCGATAGTGTGCGCGCCGAGGGTGCACCGGTGGACACCGCGCTGCTGATTCGCCAAAACGAGGCGACGCTGGCAGCGGCATCGGTCAAAAGCGATCAGCAAGTTAGCGTGCCGGTCAAGGCCTTTGTGCCCAATCCGCAGCGCGCGCTGTGGTTGGCGCTGGTGGCACCCGGAGCCGGTCAGATCTACAATAGAAAATACTGGAAGTTGCCCATTTTCTACGGTGGTTTCCTCGGATGCACCTATGCTTTCCTGTGGAACCAACAAATGTTCATGGACTATTCGCAGGCTTACCTCGACATCATGGACGACGATCCGAACACCGCGTCCTATCGCAACTTCTTCCCCCCGGGCTACGACATCGATTCGCGCCTGGAACAATTTAAGTCGGTGTTCAAAAACCGCAAAGACCGCTTTCGTCGCTATCGCGACCTCTCGGCGTTTTGCTTCATCGGCGTGTATCTGCTGTCGGTCGTCGACGCGTATGTGGATGCACAGTTGTCGGTCTTCGACATCAGTCCCGACCTGTCTTTGCGAGTTGCCCCTGCCCTGATTGAAACCAACAATGGCCCTTCGACCCTTCCCGCCATGGGGTTGGGTGCGACCTTCACTTTCTGACCATTGTTCAGCCCCATATTCACAATGATGAACCGTATCTACAAGTATTTCTGCTCCTTGGCCATCGGATGCTTCGCCGCATCGGCGACGGCCACGACCATTCTGCCGTCGGCCGACACGATCATGGTGTCGGATGTTGATCTCCAATCTGCTGCGCAGACCACTGATGTGACGCCCACAGAGGGCATGTTGCACAATGTCGACACGCAGGTGGACGGATGGTACATGCGGAAATACATGCGCGTGGATTCTACGTTGTACACCAACGAGAACCCCATTTTCCCTCGCGAAGTCTATATGGATCGCCTGCGTCGTTTGCCCAACATTGTGGAGATGCCCTACAATGATGTGGTGCAGGATTATATCAACCACTACACCGGTCGCTTGCGTCGCTCGGTGAGCTTCATGCTGGGCGTGCAAAACTTCTATGTGCCCCTTTTTGAGGAGGCTTTGGAGGCCGAAGGTGTACCTCTTGAGCTGAAGTATCTCCCCGTGGTGGAAAGTGCGTTCGACCCCATGGCGACGAGCCACGTGGGAGCGGCGGGACTGTGGCAATTCATGATACCGACGGCAAAACACTACGGTTTGACGGTGAACAGCCTGATCGACGAGCGTCGCGATCCGATCAAATCATCGCGCGCAGCGGCGAAACACCTCAAAGATCTCTACAATTCGTTCGGAGATTGGACACTGGCCATCGCGGCTTACAACTGCGGTCGCAACAACGTGCTCAAAGCCATCAAACGTGCCGGCGGTGCGCGCGATTATTGGGCGATTTATCCCTATCTGCCCCGCGAAACCCGTGGTTACGTGCCGGCTTTCATCGCGGCGAACTACGTGATGAATTATTATTGTGACCATAAAATTCCGGCGATGAAGACGATTGCGCCGGCCGAAACCGACACGGTGGTGGTGACGCGCAGTCTGCACTTGGGACAGGTGGCGGCGGCTTGCAACTTGGACTTCGAAACGGTGCAGGCCATGAACCCGCAATATCGCACGGGCGTGGTGCCCGGCAACTCGCAGCCCTGTGCGCTGAGATTGCCTATGGCGGCGATCGATCGTTTCTTGCAACTCGGTGATTCGGTCTACCACCTGACGCCGACTGTCGAAGTGACGGAACGCCGCGAGGAAGTGGCGCCCGCTGAAGCGGAGGTGGAATCAAAACAAGCCAACACGCGTCAAAGTCGCCGACAAGCTTTGGCGGAAGAACGCCGTGAGCGTCGCGAAAGAAAGGCGGCAGCCGCTGCAGAGAGAGCGCGAAAGCGCAAAAGCAAGCGTGCCACTCGATCAGAATCCGATGAAGTGGATATCCGTCAGGGCGACACGCTCAGCGAAATCGCGAGAAGAAACAACACAACCGTGGAGAAGTTGCAGAAAATCAACAACCTCAACGGTTCTGCTATCCGCGCGGGTAAAAAACTCCGCGTCAAATAATCGCATATTGTTCGTACGGAAGCATCACGTCCTCGGGGGGTGATGCTTCCGCGTTTATATTCATAAGACTATGTCACACGACGACAGCGTATTGCGCGAACAACAGGAAGAACAACAGGTGCAGGCCGCGTTTCAGCACTTGCTCGACACGTATCTCGCCTCCAGTCACCGCAAAAAGGTGGAGGTGATCACCAAAGCGTTCAACTTTGCGAAAGCTGCCCACCGCGGTGTGCGACGCAGAAGCGGTGAGTTGTACATCTTCCACCCCATTGCCGTGGCGCAAGTGGTGTGTGAAGAGATGGGCATGGGATCCACCACCATTTGCGCGGCTTTGTTGCACGATGTGGTGGAGGATACTGACTATACCCGCGAAGATATCGCCAATCTCTTCGGTGAAAAGGTGGCGAACATTGTCGAAGGGGTGACAAAAGTGAGCGGTGGCATCTTCGGCGACCGCGCTTCGATGCAAGCAGAGACGTTCAAGAAGATTCTCCTCACCATGAGTGACGACATTCGCGTTATCTTGGTGAAAATCGCCGACCGCCTCCACAACATGCGCACCCTCGATTCGATGCCGCCTTCGCGACAATATAAGATTGTGGGCGAAACGCTCTACATCTTTGCGCCCCTTGCCGACCGGCTGGGTTTGAATCGCATCAAAACGGAGCTCGAAAATCTCTCGTTCAAGTACGAGCACCCCGATGATTACGCGCTGATCATGAAAGAACTCAATGATTCGCAATTACAGCGCGACGATGCCTTCCAAGAGTTCACCCCCGCCATCCGTGCCGCCCTGGACAGCAAGGGAGTGAACTACGAAATCAAGGCACGCATCAAGAGTCCGTACAGCATTTGGCAGAAAATGCAACGAAAACACATTCCTTTCGAGGAGGTCTTCGACATTTTGGCGATTCGCATCATTTTCCGACCGAAAAAACGAGAGAACGAAGTGGCCGAATGCTATGAGATCTACGCGGCGCTCACGCAAATTTACAAACCCCACCCCTCTCGCTTCCGCGACTGGTTGTCCACGCCGAAAGCCAACGGTTATCAGGCGTTGCACAACACCTTCATGTCGCACCAAGGCCAGTGGATTGAAGTGCAAATCCGCTCCGATCGCATGGATGATGTGGCCGAAGGAGGATTTGCCGCGCACTGGAAATACAAAGAGGAGGGCGTGCAACACGATGAGCACGAGTTGGATGCGTGGGTTAACTCCATTAAGGAAATTCTCGACGACCCCCAACCGGACACCCTCGATCTGCTCGATACTATTAAACTTAATCTCTTTGCGTCAGAATTAAACGTCTTCACACCTAAGGGCGAAATCGTCACGCTTCCGCAAGGAGCGACGGTGCTCGACTTCGCTTTCGCCATTCACTCCATGGTGGGAAGTCACTGCATGGGCGCGAAAGTGAACCACCGCCTCGTGCCGATGAGCCACCGCCTGGCGAACGGCGATCAAATCGAAGTACTCACCTCGCGCCAGCAGACCATTCAACCCGATTGGCTCAACTATGTCACCACCGGAAAGGCACGCGGACGTATCACCGCCGCCTTGCGTAAGGTGGCGCGCGAGCGTCGCAAACAGGGCGAAGAGATGTTGCACGCCTTTCTTTCGGCACGCAAACTTCCCATCGGCAACGCGACGAACAACAAGTTGTCGGCTTTTCATCATTTCAAGTCGCCGGCAGATTTCTTCCTCGCCATCGGCGAAGGGAAATTGGTGCTTTCCGAGGCCGATGTGCTCCATCTGCAAGGAAAAAGTACCTCGAAAGGGTGGGGATGGCGCCGTTTCGTCCCCTTCCTTAAGGAGAAGACGCCCGGACAAGAGCGCAACGAAGCCACGACCTTCACCCCCGATTTCGTGCGCGGCCTGAATCGGAAAGCCGTTCTCGAACTCACTGACGAAGTGCTCAACCACTGCGAGTGCTGCCCGCACTGTCGTCCCATCAACGGCGACGAAGTGGTGGCCTACATCACGCAAGATGAGCGACTTGAACTCCACCGCCGCGCCTGTCCCGTGGCCTTGAAGCACAAAACGAGCTTCGGCAACAACCTCGTCGCGGCGCGCTGGGATCCGGCAAACAACACCTCGCGTTTGTACGACACGCCGATTCACGTCGAAGGCCTCGATGCGCGCGGCATGCTCCTCAGTATCGCGCAGGCGATGGGCGAATTTCCGAATTTCGTGCTCAAAGCCATTCACCTCGACACCGATGATGGCATTTTCAGCGGTACGCTCACCGTTGCCCTCACCTCCACTGCCGATGTGGCGCGCGTTTGCAGCACCTTGATGCGCATCGAACAAGTGGCGAAAGCCAATCGCGTCGACGGGTTCTGACGCCTTTCGTTTTCTATCGCACAAAAAAACTTCCCCGCAGCCGAATGGTTGCGGGGAAGTTTTTTAATTTCAGTGCTTCAGCCTGAACTTAGGCTTTATTCAAAGCAGCCTTTTTCGCAGAACGCTTAGCGTAGATGCGGAAGGCGATGGGCGCTGCGAGGAAGATCGACGAGAGCGTACCGATCACTACGCCGAGAATCATGGCGAAGGAGAATGAGCGGATCGCATCGCCACCCAAGAAGAAGATGCAGAGGAGCACCAAGAGGGTGGTGAACGAGGTCATGATCGTACGCGTCAACGTGTTGTTGATCGAGTCGTTGAACAGACGCTCCGTGTCGCGGGTGGGATAGAGGGTGAGGTTCTCGCGGATGCGGTCGAAGACCACCACCTTGTCATTGATCGAGTAACCGATCACCGTCAAGATAGCACCGATGAAGGTTTGGTCGATCTCGATCGAGAACGGCAACCAGCCCCAGCAGGCCGAGTAAACAGCGATGATCAGGAAGGTGTCGACCGTCAGTGCGATGATGGCACCCACCGAGAAGGCCACGCTGCGGAAGCGAGCGAGAATGTAGATGAAGATCGCTGCGAGCGAGAGGATCACACTGATCACCGCACCGCGCGTGAGGTCGGCAGCCACACTGGGGCCTACCTTTTGCGCCGAGATGATCGAACCGCCCTTGCGGTTGTCGCGATCCTTGAAGGTGTTGTAGTCAGCCTTGATCAAGTGGTTGTCGTGGAGCGACTTCCAGATGAGTTGTTCGACTTCCTGATCCACCTTTTCGCCGCTTTGCTCAATCTTATAAGACGTTGAAATGCGGACAGCGGGATTTTGCGTGGTCACGATAGCCAGCGTGCTCACCGTACCGCCTTGTCCCTTGGCGTCGATGGCTTTCTGCACAGCATCTTTCACCTGTTCGGGCGAAACCTTTTCTTCAAATTCCACCACATAGTTGCGACCGCCGGTAAAGTCGATACCGCGTTGCAAACCACGCACACCGAGACTTACGGCACCGGCCACAACAAGAATACCCACGAGAATGGCCGTCTTTTTGGCGATGCTCATGAAAGCAAAGTGCGTATCGGTGAGGAACTTTTTCGAAACGCCGGTTGTGAAGGTCAGTTTCGTCCACTTGTCGCGGTCGAGGAAGTGCTCATAAGCAATGCGCGTGAGCCAAACGGCCGTGAAGAACGAAGCCACGATACCGATGCCGAGCGTCAAGGCGAAGCCGCGGATCGGACCCGTACCGAAGTTGTAGAGAATCACCGCCGTGATGATCGACGTGAGGTTGGAGTCGAAGATGGCGGAGAAAGCGTTGCCGTAACCGTCGGCAAGGGCTTGCTTCAGGTTCTTGCCGGCGCGCAGTTCTTCCTTCGTGCGCTCATAGATGAGCACGTTGGCGTCGACCGCCATACCGAGCGAAAGCACCATACCGGCCAATCCGCTCAGCGTCAGTGCCGCTTGGAACGAAGTGAGCACACCGAAGGTGAAGAAGAAGTTGATGATCAGCGCGCTGTTGGCCACCATACCGGGGATGAAGCCATAGAATACGCACATGAAGATCATGAGAAGAACAAAGGCCACGACGCAAGCGGTGAAACCGGCTTGAATCGAAGCGGCACCGAGGCTCGGTCCGACAGTTTCTTCCGAAACGATGTTGGTGGGAGCCGGCATCTTACCGCTCTTCAGCACGTTGGCCAAGTCTTGGGTTTGCTGTGCTGTGAAGTGTCCGCTGATCTGCGAAACGCCGCCGGTAATTTCGTTTTCAATATTCGGGGCACTGTAGACCATGCCGTCGAGCACAATCGCTACGGGGCGCTTGATGTTGCGCTTCGTGATGGCTGCCCATTCGCGGGCGCCGTCGGGCGTCATCGTCATCGAAACGACGGGACGGTGGTTTTGGTCATACTCGTCCTTCGCCGAGGCGATCACTTCGCCGGCCAAGGCTGCCTTGCCGTCGGTGCGACGCAGTGCATAGAGTTCGAACAAGCCCTTTTCGGCGCTCGCCCCCCAAGCGAGGTTGAGGTCGGCGGGCAGCACCTGCGCAGCCAGTTCGGAGTGGATGGCGCGGTTGATCGCTGCCGTGTCGAGTGCCGTGGCATAGCCCACTACACAGTATTCCGGGTTGCCGGGCAGAGCGAAGAGACCGAGCAAGGGGTGTGCCTTGAGGGCAGCTTCGCGTGCCTTGTTGGTCGCAGCGGCAGCCTCTTTGGCTTCTCCGGCGTTGTTCTTCTGACCGAGTGCCTTGAGGGCGTCGGCAGCAGAAGCCTTGGCGTCAGCCACGTTTTCTTTTTTCGTACTGTCTACCTTGGCGGTGTCGGCCTTCGTGCCTTTGTTGCCGGCAGCCGCCTGTGCCAGGCGCGTGTCGAGGGCAGCGAGGGCACCTTGGACGTCACTATATTTGTAGGTTTCCCAAAACTCGAGGTTGGCGCTACCTTGGAGGAGCTTGCGCACACGCTCCGGCTCTTTGATACCGGGCATTTCGACCATGATCTGGCCCATCTGTCCGCGACCTTCGAGGATTTGGATGTTGGGTTGTGCCACACCGAAGCGGTCGATACGCTGGCGCACCACTTGATAGGAGTTGTCAACCGCTGCCTTGATTTCTTTTTCGAGGGCGGCTTTCACCTGCGCGTCTGTGCTGTTGGGGGTGATACCTTCTTCCTTGAGTTTAAGGGCGAAGAGACCGCCGAGCTGGTCTTTACCCACTTTCTGTTGGTAGAGACGCACGAAGACATCGAGGAAGTTCTCGGACGAGTGTTCGGCTTCAGCACGAGCTTCGTTCATGATTTGCTTCACCTGCGGGTTGTCGGCGTTGCTGCCGGCCAGGTTCTTCACAACGTCGGGAACCGACACTTCGAGAATGACGTTCATACCGCCTTTCAGGTCGAGACCCAAACCGATTTGGAGGGCTTCGCATGACTTGTAGTCGTAGCCGAGCCACACACTTCCCTCGCTTTGGCGCAAAGAATCGAGATAAGCCTTGCCTGCTACTTCGCCCATGGCTTCTGCCTTTTGCTCGTAGTGACGGGTCACAAAGGAGAAACTCAGATAGAAGACGCAAATCAGGGTCAAGGCTATCGCAATGAACTTGACAAATCCTTTGTTTTGCATTGAGATTGAGTTGTTTATTGTTGTTTTATTTTGTTGCGAGTGCAGTACCTCTCTTGCTCGACACAGCGGGGGAACACTGATTGCTTTTGAGGGCGAAGTCCGTCGGTGCCGCGGCGCCGACTTGGAGACGAGAGGGCGAAGCGCTGTGCGTCAATGCGAAATGCGCACAACAATTCAGCGTGCAAATATAGCAAAATAAATCGGATTGATAGAACGAAGAACGTGAAAACGCGAACGACTCCTCTTTTTTTCGTGTGTATGGAGTGAATCGGCCGATGAAAAATCGTTTCTCCTTTTGTGCGAAACAGATTTAGCGCTTCATTTCTTTGCCCTTTGCTTTTGATCGTGAGGTGTCTTCCTTCCCGACAGGTGGGCGAATCCTACAAGAGGGCAAGTGTAGGGTCTCGTGCTTCGGAGGCTTGGTTGTGGAAGCGTTTGTTTTCTTTCGAAAAGTGGGGAGTTTGAGGAAAAAGAAGTGGAGTTTTTGAATAAACAAGTGCGCTTTTCGCGCGCGTAACGCGCACATCAGCTGATTTTCGATTTTTGCCTTCACCTCTTCACCTTTTGGTTTCAAGTCGCTGAGGGTTAGTAGAATAGGTGTGAAGGCTTCACCTTTTTTTCTTCACCCTTTTCGTGAACTTTTTGTCTCATTCTCCTTCTTCACCCTTATTGGTTTGTAAATTAGTGAGTTATATGGATTTTGGCTGTGAAGGCAAAAAGGTGAAGCCTTCACGCCTAACCCATTGAATAGTAGTAGATTGGGATGGATGGGTGAAGCGGTGAAGGCAAAAATCGAAAAAACGCCGACGCGCGCACAATTCGCGCGTGAGGCGCTTTCACGGTGAAGGCGAGGTGCCGTGTGAGGGGACGTCGGGTTGAAAAGAAAAAACGCACACCGGCGGGGTGTGCGTGGCAGTGGGCGAATGCGCCTACAAAAAAGTAGCCCCGAGGGGAATCGAACCCCTATTTACCCTTTAGGAGAGGGTTGTTCTATCCATTGAACTACGAAGCCGTTGTGTCTTGGTGGTGCAAAAATAGTGATTTTATTTTGTTTTGTTGGGCTTTGTCGCGTCTTTTCGGGCGCGCGGTGCAAATGCGTGCGCCTAAGGCTTGTGTATCTTCTTTTTTTTGGCGAAATTCGCAGCAGCTAATTCATTATAGTTCATTTGTAAAACCTATTTATGCTAACTCCTCTCATCGTCGCGGTCTTTTTGATCGGGTATCTGTTCATTACCCTCGAAGACGTGATCAAAGTCAACAAGGCCGCAGTGGCGCTGCTCATGTGTGTGGCCTGCTGGGTGCTTTACACCCTCGGCGCCGCCGAATATGTCCCGATGTTTTATGCCAATGAGTTGAACTCTTCGGGTGAAGCCGTGATGAATTTCGTGACCTCGCACATCCTGCGCGAGCATCTCGGCGAAATCAGTGAAACACTCTTCTTCCTCATGGGTGCCATGACGGTGGTAGAGATCATCGACACGAATGGCGGGTTCAACTTTGTGCGCGATGCGCTGCGTTCCAAAACCAAGCGTTCGCTCCTGTGGAAAATCGCCTTCATCACCTTTTTCCTTTCGGCCGTGCTCGACAACCTGACGAGCACAATTGTGATGATCATGGTGTTGCGCAAACTGGTCTACAACCACGAAGATCGCCTGTACTACGTCGGTCTGATTGTGATTTCGGCCAATGCGGGCGGTGCTTTCTCGCCCATCGGCGACGTGACCACGATTATGCTCTGGATCAAGGGCTCTGTCACCGCCGTCGGTGTGATGAAAGAGATTTTCTTGGCCAGTTTGGCGGCGATGGTGGTGCCGGCCTTGTTGTTGCAATACCATCTGCACGGCACGCTCGGCAGTGCGGAGCAGAGCGAGGAGAAAGCGGTGGCCAATGTGCACCGGTTCTCCGGCTTTGAGCGCCGTTTAATCTTCTTCTTCGGTGTGGGCGGTTTGCTTTTCGTGCCCATTTTCCACAGTCTCACCCACCTGCCGCCTTACCTGGGCATCTTGTTGGTGTTGGGACTGCTTTGGACGCTCACGGAAGTGCTCTATCGCACGAAAAAACACCGCGACAGCACGACCAAACAGCGAGTGGCGACGATCTTGTCCAAGATCGACATGACCACGATTATCTTCTTCCTCGGTATCTTGCTGGCGGTGGCCACGCTCAAGGAAACCGGCGTGTTGCCGGCCTTCGGACAGTGGCTCAATGACGTGTCGGGCGGTAACCACTATTTGGTGACCGGCGTGATCGGCGTGGCGTCTTCGATTGTCGACAACGTGCCCCTCGTGGCGGGTTGCATGAACATGTATCCCATTGAGGCCGCCGGCGACTTCGCACAAGATGGTGTGTTCTGGCAACTGCTGGCTTACTGCGCCGGTGTGGGCGGTTCGTTGCTCATCATCGGTAGTGCCGCAGGTGTCGTGGCCATGGGCTTGGAGAAGATTTCCTTCGGCTGGTATCTGAAAAATATTACTTGGGTGGCCGCAATCGGTTATTTCGCCGGTATCTTTATCTACTGGTTCGAACGCGCGGTGATCCACATGTAAACCACTAAATAATTATTGTTATGAAGAAATGGCTTTTGGCTCTCGCGGTCATGCTGACCACGACTCTCTCGGCCAGTGCGCTGGGTCCCAAACTCGGTCTGACGGGCGGTTACAACCTCTCTTGGACGAAGGTGAATTCTGCAGCCTTCTCGAACTTGGTGAGCGGCGGCAGCGGTGCCGGTTGGTTCATCGGTCCGAAGGTGGATCTCGATTTGGTTCTCGGTTTGCACCTCGACGGTGCGTTGGTGTACAATCAGCGTAAGTTCTCTGTTTCGCAAGAAGGTAAGGCAGATTATGATAAAACCTACAGCTCCCTTGATATTCCGGTGAACGCGAAGTATCGTTTCACGATCTCCGGCATCGGGGTCTATGCCTCTACGGGACCACAATTCTCGTTCTCGATGGGCAGCAAGAATATCTCGGTGAGCAACTGGGAAATTCAGGACGGCGAAACGCCGCTGTTCAAGCGTAGCAACCTGTCGACGACCTGGAATTTCGGTGCCGGTGTGGTGCTGGCGAAGAATTTCGAGTTGGGACTCGGCTACAATGTGGCTGTCGGCAAGTCCGGCGAAACGTTCCTCAATAAGGTTGGGGTAGCTGTCGGCGAGACGAGCTTGCCCGACTATCGACTCAATACGTTTAATCTCCAAGCTTCTTACTACTTCTAAATAAGTCGTTTATCATGATTCGCGTCAATTGTTTTTTCCAAGCCAACGAGGAGCAATATGCTGTAGCGTTGGAAACCGCGCTCGCGTTGGTGGCTGCCAGTCGCACGCACGCCGGTTGTGTTTCTTATGACGTTTTCGAGAGCGGAACGCGTTCCGATGTGTTTATGTTCTGCGAAACGTGGACTTCGGCCGAGGCGTTGGCTGCCCATGCGGCCACCGATGATTTCAAGCACTTCGTCGGTCGTTTGGAAACGCTCGGTAAGCTCAAAATTGAGCAGTTCGAATTCTGATCCATCGCGTCACGAGTCGCGCGCAGCGGGTCGGTGACCTGAACTCGGGAAGATTGTGCGGCGGAGTCTGCCGTTTCTCGAGGTGCAGGGTCGCCGGCGGCCGGCCGCGCGACACCGATGACTTTCTCTTTTTCTCATTTCTCCCGCGAGTCGCACACTACTTAAGGTGTGTGACTTGCGGGGATATGCATTCTCTTACATGTCTTCCAACGGATTCCTCAATTCTATTCCGCCCGTAACGCGCAACCTGTTGTTTATCAACATTATTCTCTTCATGGTGCAGCAACTCGTGGCGCAACGTGGAGGGGACGTGCTGGCCGATCTCTTCGGTTTGCACTTCTTCTTGGCGCCCGATTTTCGTCTGTGGCAGGTGGTGACTTATATGTTCTTGCACGGATCGTGGTCGCACGTGCTGCTCAACATGTTCTCGTTGTGGATGTTCGGGCGCATCATTGAGCAAACGATGGGGCAGCGACGTTTCCTCATCTACTATTTCATTTGTGGCGTCGGCGCCGCGCTTTGTCAGGAATTGTGGCAGTTGGGACAATATTATATTGAGGGACTGCACCAATACACGATGGTGTCCGATGGTGTGAACACCATCTCGATGAGTACCTACCTCAATTCGTGGGTGACGATCGGGGCGAGCGGGGCTTGCTACGGCGTGCTCTTGGCGTTCGGCATGACTTTTCCCGACGAACGCATCATGTTGCTCTTTCCGCCGATTCCGATGAAAGCGAAGTATTTCGTGGTCGGCTATGCGCTGATTGAAGTCTTTTCGGCGTTTTATTCGAACGGAAACATCGCCCACTTCGCCCACCTCGGGGGTATGTTCTTCGGATGGCTCTATTTCCGAAGCTGGCGCCGAAAAATCATGGCGGCGCAAAACAGAGGACACTACGATCCCTACACGCGCAACTATTCCGGCGGTTCTTCGTCGGCCGGCGGTGGCGTGATGCAGCGCATACGTCGTGCTTTTCAGCAGGCGGGAGCGGCCATCGAAGGAGCGATTCGCCGTTTGTTCGCCGGTAATTCAACGAACAATTCTTCTTCCTTCCACACCTCCTCGACCGGCGCGAACACGGCCGCGGAAACGGATCATGAGTACAATCTCCGTCGACGCAAAGAACAAGAGCGCATCGATGAAATCCTCGATAAAGTGCGCCGTTCGGGCTATGCTTCTCTCACCGAAGAGGAGAAAAAAGATTTGTTCAACAACACGCGCCGTTCCTGAAATCTATGTCCTTCTTGCGTCGTCTTTTCCACTACTTTCGAACCCCTGAAAGCGGAGCGTGGGCACGTTTTGTTTCCACGTTTCTCTCCGGTGCGTCGTGGTTTACGGTCGTCGCTTTTTGGTTGTGCGCACTGACGCCTTACATCGATCCCCGACATTTCGGAGCAGCGGCCGCCTATGCGTTGCTTTTCCCCTTGTTGCTCGGCAGTGTGCTGGCGATGGGTGTGCTTTGTCTCGTTTTTGCCCCGCGCCGCGTGTGGATTCCGCTCTTCGGACTGCTCGTCGCTTCCGGCAGCATTCGCACTTACGCGCCAATCAACCTGCTCGGTTTGCCTTCTACGGGAGTGGCCGAAGGAGAAATTCGCGTCATGACCTACAACACCCGCGCTTTCGGACTGACCGACAGCGGACGTGCCGAAATGACGCGCTATATGATTGCTTCCGGCGCGCAAATCATTGCTTTTCAAGAGGGCATGGGCTCGCTCGAGCACAACAAACAGCTGGTGGCGCGGTTGAAGCACACGCAGATTCCCCACTACAAATGCTACAACGCCGGGAGTGAAAGTCTTGGCGTCATCTCTACCTACCGCGTCACCGACGCGCAACTCATTTCTCGCTCAGGCGGCAACATTATTGTGGCCTTTTGGTTGAAAGTGCCCGACGAAAAACCGTGGATCGTGGTGAATTGCCACCTTCGTTCCAACTCGTTGACCTATGACGAGCGCGGAAAGTTCAGTCAATGGACGAAAACCGGCGAAAATCCTGATTCCGGTGCGTGGAAACGCCGGCTTTACGACAAAATCACCCTCGCCGCCGCCGCTCGTGCCGAAATGGTCGACACTTTGTCGCGCTTTGTCAAAGAACATCGCGACCAAGTCAAATTTATCTGCGGCGATTTCAACGACACGCCCATCTCCTCCGCCCGTCATCGCCTTGTCGATCTCGGATTCAACGACGCGTTTCGTGCCGCCGGCAACGGCATTTCGCGCACCTTCAACCGCGATGCCATGTACGTGCGCATCGATCATCTGCTCGCCGACCCCCAGTTTGAAGCCGTCGAAGCGCATGTCGACAACAAGGTCTACCTTTCCGACCATTATCCCGTCATCGCCACCTTTCGGCGCGCCCGCCGTTAGGCTACTCTTCTCTTAGCATAACACAACTCACTGTCCAACATACAATGAACATCGAACAATTGCTCACCGACGCCGTCGTCAAAGCCGTCAAGGCCTGCTACGGTGCCGACATCACCCCCGAACAGGTGCAAATTCAGAAAACGCGCCCCGACTTCGAGGGACACCTCACCGTGGTCACCTTCCCCTTCTTGCGCATCTCCAAGCGAAAGCCCGAAGACACCGGAGAAGATCTCGCATTGTGGTTGGTCGAAAACACCGACCTCGTCTCGACGTTCAACATCGTCAAGGGCTTCCTCAATCTCACCATCGCGCCCAAAAAATGGATCGAGCTCCTCGAGAACATCGACGCCGATCAGCGTTACGGCCTCGCCACACCCGGTGAAGAGAGCCCCCTCACCATGGTCGAATACTCCTCGCCCAACACCAACAAACCTCTCCACCTCGGTCACGTTCGCAACAACCTGCTCGGATGGGCGGTGTCCAAAATCGCAGAAGCCAACGGCAGCCGTGTCGTGAAGACGAACATCGTCAACGACCGCGGTATCCACATCTGCAAATCCATGCTCGCCTGGCAGAAATACGGCAACGGCGACACCCCCGAGTCCACCGGTAAGAAAGGCGACCACCTCGTGGGCGACTACTATGTGGCGTTCGATCAGCACTACCGCGCCGAAGTGGCCGAACTTAAAGCCCGTCTCGAAGCCGAAGGCGTAGCACCCGAAGAAGCCGAAACTCGCGCCAAGAACGAAGCACCCCTCATGGTTGAAGCCCGCGAAATGCTCCGCAAGTGGGAGCAGGGCGACGAAGAAGTGCGCGGTCTCTGGCGTAAAATGAACGAGTGGGTCTATGCCGGTTTCGACGAAACCTACAAGGCACTCGGCGTTTCGTTCGACAAGATCTACTACGAATCGGAAACCTACCTCGAAGGCAAGGAGAAGGTAGAGGAAGGACTCGCCAAAGGCCTCTTCTATCGCCGCGAAGACGGCTCCGTTTGGGCCGATCTCACGCAAGACGGACTCGATGAGAAGCTCCTCCTCCGTTCCGACGGCACCTCCGTCTACATGACCCAAGACATCGGCACCGCCAAACTCCGTTTCCGCGACTATCCCATCGACAAAATGGTCTATGTGGTCGGCAACGAGCAGAACTACCACTTCCAAGTCCTCTCGCTCCTGCTCGATCGTCTCGGTTTCGAGTGGGGAAAGAGCCTCGTGCACTTCTCCTACGGCATGGTCGAACTCCCCAACGGTAAGATGAAGAGCCGCGAGGGCACGGTGGTCGACGCCGATGATCTCATCGAAGGCATGATCGAACAGGCACGCCGCACCATGGACGAAGCCGGCAAGAACGGCGACATGTCCGAAGCCGAAAAACAAGAGGTGGCCCGCATCGTCGGTCTCGGCGCACTCAAGTACTTCCTGCTCAAAGTCGACGCCCGCAAGAACATGGTCTTCAACCCCGAAGAGTCCATCGACTTCAACGGCAACACCGGCCCCTTCATCCAGTACACCTACGCCCGCATCCGCTCCATTCTCCGCAAGGCGCAGGAAGCCGGCCTCGAAATGACAGCTGTCGATCCCGCCACCGAGATTTCGGTCAAGGAGGAAGAAATCATCCAGCGCATTGCCGACTTCACCGCTGTCGTTCGCGCCGCCGGGCAGGACTATTCTCCCTCGGCCATCGCCAACTATTGCTACGAACTCGTCAAGGACTACAACCAGTTCTACCACGAGTTCCAAATCCTTCGCGAGGAAGACGCCGCCAAGCGCAATTTCCGTCTCGTTCTCTCGCGCAACGTCGCCAAAGTGGTGCGTCTCGGCATGGAACTCCTCGGCATCGAAATGCCCGAGCGCATGTAAACCGACGAGTGGCCTGTATCGCTACTGCGAACCACGCCCAAGGGCGATTTTGTCGGACACCCGTTCCGGCAAAATCGCCCTTTTTCTTTCGCCGCGCCGCTCTTCGGCGCAGCGTTCCTCATCTCTCTGTTCTTTCTTCTGTCCATGAGTAGCAAGAAACCCAAGTTTTACGTCGTTTGGAGCGGCCGCGTCCCCGGAGTCTACACCTCTTGGGACGAGTGTCGCGAACAAGTCGAGGGTTTTCCCGGTGCGCGTTACAAAGCCTTCGCCTCGCGTGACGAAGCGGAGTATGCCGCGGCCGATGAGCCCGAGCAGCACATCCCTCCCCATCGTCCTGCCGAGCGCCCCGTCGCCGCTGCCTCTCAAGCCTCCACCCCGTCGGCTCCCGGTGTCCGCCCCGTGCACATGCCTTCGCCCGAGGTCTTGGCCAAAGTGGGCTTTCAAACGCTCTGTGTCGACGCCGCCTGCTCCGGCAATCCCGGTGCGATGGAATACCGCGGCGTCTTTCTCGCCGAGGGGCGCGAGATCTTTCATTTCGGCCCCGTCCACGGCACGAACAACATCGGCGAATTTCTCGCCATCGTCCACGCCCTCGCCCTCCTCGACAAGCAGGGGACGAAAATGCCCATTTATTCCGATTCTGCCACCGCCATTTCGTGGGTGCGCCGCAAGCAGTGTCGCACGCAGTTGGCGCGCACCCCGCGCACCGAAAAGCTCTACGAAATGATTGCCCGCGCCGAAGCCTGGCTCAAGGCGCACCGCGTCACCAATCCCATCTTGAAATGGGAAACCGACCAATGGGGCGAAATTCCTGCTGACTTCGGTCGAAAATAGCCCTCGCGCGCGTACGCGCGCATCAGCGAGTTTTCGATTTTTGCCTTCACCTCTTCACCTTTTGCCCTCAACTCGTTGATAACCTGCACGATGTGGGTGAAGGCTTCACCCTCGCAGCTTTCACCCCTTTTTGTGATTTTCCCCTTCACCCTTGCCTTCACCGCAACAATTTGTGAATCAGTAGATTAGGCCGCATGGATAGGTGAAGGCAAAAAGGTGAAGCCTTCACGCGTAACTCTTTGTTGCATAGTGATTTATCGGTGAATGGGTAGCAAGGTGAAGGCAAAAATCGTAAACTCGCTGATGCGCGTACGCGCGCGCGAGGGAGATTTCCTTCACCTCATTCTTTCCTTCACCCTCTCTTCGTCTTTGTCGAAAAAGTGCGCTGCTTTTCGAGAATAGTTGTGGAGTATTTTCGGAAAGTAGACGAGTTGCAGTTAGGGAAGGAGAGGCTGTTGTTGTGATTTGCTGGAGGTTTGTAATTTTGATGTTCTGATGAGTTTTTTGCATTCAGCAAAGACCAAACTCCAATTCGGGCTTCACACATTTTGTGAAGCCCGAATTTGAATTTATAAGGCGCGGCATTGCCTTCAAATCCCGTATAGATTTCGTACGATGAGCCACACTATCAGAATGCAGCCATAGATCATTACAGCCGGCAGAGAGGTGAGGTGACGATAGAGGGGGCTTTTTCGCCAAGCGAGGACAGCGAGGGTGATGAGGAGCAGGGTGATGAAAGGGAGCAGGTAGTTGAAGTGCCACGCTGCGAGCGGATCGCCGTGCAGGAGGGAGAAAAGGGCGCGCTGCGTGCCGCAGGCGGGGCAGGAGAGGCCGGTGAAGCGGCGGAAGAGACACGGGATGCCCCAAGGGAGTCCGGAGAGGTTGCCCCATAGCCAAATGAGGAAGAGAGCGAGCAGGATGAGAATGAGTGGGCGGCGGTTGGGCATGGAGGGTTGGTGAGGTGTGGAGGAGAAGCAGGAGTTCTCTTCGATAAGGGGGAGGATTCGTGTACTCTGCGCGCAGTGAATAGGCGCAGTGCGGCTCTTCTTCGCGTACAGGCAGAAAGAGGGTGAGTGGGCGACAACGCTGTTTTCAGCGTTATTGGAGTTGCGCGATGGCGGTAAGCATGGTTTGGTAGTTCTTGTCGCGGGTGGCATCCATAATGTAGATCAAGTCTACCAACCACCAAAGGCCACAGCAACCGCAGGTCAGCAGTTTGCCGATGCCAATCCCGATGTCTTCGAGGATGAATCGGTCGATGCCCAATCCGCCGGCGAAGAAGGAAATAAGCAACATGACGACCGGATCTTTGAGCTGCGAGGTGCAGAGGAGCACCGACTCGTCGTGCAAAGTGGCCATGCGCTCGCGCAGATCAGCAGCTTGCAGCGAGGTGAAGTACTTTGCATTTTGGATAAAGAACAGATTGAGTTTTTGTGAATCCATCTGTAAGTGTTTTGGTTTTGAATGTATTGCAAAGATAGGAACTTCAAATGGGGTATGCAAAAAAGCGTAAATGTATTGTGTTGTGTGTGTGCTACCTTTTTCTGCTTGAAGTGCGGTAGGGATAATTTGTTCGGACTACAATTTCCTTGCATTGAATCTACAAGGGAGAAGGGAGAGAATAGTGTTTTGAATAAGGTGCTGATCTGACGAAGATTGTGCATGTGAAAAATTACAGAACAAACAAGTTATAGAAGAGAAAAATGCTTCGGATGATATTATCGTTGAAAGAAAATGCTTTTGCCAACGCAAATCTTTATATTTGTATTGGCTAAAAGCGTATGACGTCGTTTGTGTGTGATTCGTCCTTTGCGCTTAGTAGTCCCAAGTTGACTGAAAAACGATTAGTTGATCCCAATGGATGAGAAAAGATTCGCTGAGTTGGCCAAGGAGTTAAACTCTACGTTAAGAATGAAATTGGATACAATCCGCCAGAATTTGCATGAAGGTAACGCATCTTGTATGGTAGGTGCGGGGTTCAGCAAGAATGCAGAAATGGATGGTGCCACTTATATGAAGGATTGGTTTGAATTAGCCGATGACTTTTATGAAACGCTGTATAGAGAGAAGCCTAAAGATAGAGATGTCAGGTATAGGAGTGTGATCAGGTTAGCCTCTCAGGTTGAAGCATCTATGGGAAGACATTATCTTGAATTGTTGATTCAAAAATCTTTACCCGATGATCATGTTTACCCCGGGAGTTTGCATATTAAATTAATGGCATTGCCCTGGTCTGATGTTTTTACTACAAATTACGATACGCTATTGGAGAGGGCTTCCATTGAGGCAAATCGATACTATCACAAGGTCACGAATAAGGAAACGCTGTTGTACACACCGCGACCAAGGTTGATCAAGTTACATGGAAGTTTTCCCGATATACGGCCGTTCATTATAACAGAAGAAGATTATCGTACTTACCCAAGTCTATTTCCTGAATTTGTCAATACAGTGCGTCAGTCTCTGATAGAGAATTGCCTATGTCTTATTGGTTTCTCCGGAGATGACCCTAATTTTCTTAGTTGGATTGGTTGGTTGCGAGATGTGATGGGAAAGCAAGCTGCTCCTGTCTACCAAATCACGTATAATCCTCAAATGCATGATTCAAATGTTCATCTATGGCGAGATTTGGGAATTGATGTTATCAATCTTGCAGATATTAATGGGATTAGAAGCTTTGCTGAGGCGTTAGACTTTTTCTTGACTTATATCGAGAAGAAATCCGAAACATCGTGGTCTGGAAGAATAGGAACTCGTAATAGAGAGAATGGTGAGATAGATGTCTTTATTGAGGAGATGAGACAGGTACGTGAGTCTTACCCCGGGTGGATCATACTACCGGCATCTTATATGAAAGATTTCTCTGATGTGAAGGAGAGAATACCTTTTTGGGACTCCTTATATAAGCAATGCGCAAATGTTGTTGTAAAGCAAATAGCCTTCTTATATGAGGTGAACTGGCGTATCGAAACGGCATTGGGAGCTTCAGATATCGGGTGGTATATAGAGGCTATAAAAGAATTGCCATTTGATCCTATCGAAGGTATGGATTCTTCTACCTATCAAAAACTATTCGTATTAAAACTTTCCTTGCTCAATGTTTATCGTTTAAAAGGGGCTAACGAGGAGTATAAAGCGCTACTAGATAGCATCAAGGAACGATCTGCTCAACTTGGTTTTGAGCAGAAAGGGCTGTTGACTTATATCGAATGCTTCTCTGCCATCTCTGTTTTGGATTACGAAAGAGTCCAAAAAGTAGTCGATGCTTGGAACCCTAGTTTATTGGATTATCAAGGCAACTTGTGGAAAGCAGGACTATTGATGGAGATTGGGCAACTATATAAGGCAGAGGTTTTGCTTCTAGACTTATTGAAGTTAGTCAGAATAAAGATTCTAACATCGGAGTTTTCCTCACTCTGTTTTTCGGTTCGTTCTACCATAGAATTGTTTTTGTGGAGGATGGATTGGACGCGTTCTGTTGATCTGAAAAACTTGGAATGTATAATGAGGGATTGCAGAGACATGATTGTAGAAGCCGAGAGATACCCCTCTCGTCTTGAAACGACACATGGATTTAACCTGTTGAGTATTGGTCAGTCTTTGCATTTTGGAGGCGGAGGGTTTGAAGGAGATTTTTATGGCGCGGTTCGTTTCTTTCGATTGTATGAAAAATTAGGACTTCCCTTTGGTATGCCCACAGGTTTTTCGACAGAAGTCGAGACCAAGACGTTTATGATAGAGCGTTTATTACGTTATTACCCCAGTTACGCGTTGCAGTGGATCGTTAGGTGTTCTGATGCTCAAGCGATAGAGACATTGAATCGAGGAAACTTGTTGCATATAAGCCGTGAGGAGGCTTGTGACTTTTTTGATCAGTTGATTGGTGCTTGTGAAGCCGGCTTGAAGTCAGAAGCTGGACGCTTTTTGCAGGAAAGAGTCTTGAAGGGCTTGTTGCCCGTCTTAGTGAGACTTTCTGTCTTGTTGACTCAAAATCGAATGGAACGCCTTTTCGATGCACTTTGTGTTGTTTATCGGCAATATCCGCGATGGTATGATGAGAAACAAGTAACAACGCTATTTGATAATCTGAGTGGGGAGTCGCTAAGACGCTGTCAGCAAAAAGCTTTGGTGCAGCCATTGTTGCGAGGGTATCATCCAGGTCAAGATTTTAGAATGCCTTCGTTGTGGCAAGATGAAATAGAATATATTGAAGAAGCAGGTAAGATTGCTGTGGAGGGGTTATCTTCTGAGAACTCTGCTGAACAACAAGTTGCTTACAATCGGATTAAGGTGTTGAATAGGACGAAGAGAATGCCTGCAGACACTGCCTATTTGACAGAAGAGGTAAAGAAATGGCGAGTAATCCCCCCATTGTCTGATGAAAAATTACGCTCCTTCTTTACTTTTCCCGGAGAGGAGAGTGAGATGTTGCCCATAGCCATCTCTGAGTTGAATTCATTTTTAAGTACTGAGTTTATAAATGATCACTCATCTAATTTTATAAGTGCAATTAGAGATAGATTATTCCGTCTTCAGATAGGCTATTCTCGTTTTACGGAGGAGCAACATGTTGCGTTCTTGACTAAGATCATAAATATTCTTGAAGAGAATGTGGACACATTCATCAAGGGAGAGCTTGATCATTTTTTGGGTTTCCGTAAGCATGTGGAAGAACTGTTCTCGTACTTGAACCGTTATAGCCTTGTTGATGGGCTTCCATCCAAAGACAATGAGATATGGAAATCGTTCAAGGAGGTGATAGAGTTGTACCTTAAACATGATTTTCCTGTGCTGACCCTTATGATGCATTTATCTTATAGAGGTATATGGGATCAGGCGGTAGTAGAAGACAGTATAACAGAGAAGTTGTTTTCTACATCAAATACGTTACTCGAAGATGCCGGTGAGGCTTTGGTCTTTCTAGCTAAAAAAGAGGGAACTAAGGTGAATCAAAATCTAGTCCAAGAGATTATTGAAAAGATCTCTTATGTCTTTGATGAGAGATCTTATGAGTATCTCTATATAATAAGAGAGCTTCTTTTGAATGATGGACTAATTGAAGAAACTCGTACCATGTTAGAAGAATGGTTGAGTAAACTGCCTAATCGAATTGAGGGTAGTTCGATAGCAGAGGAAATCAAAGACGATATTAGATATTATGCCAATCAAATTGCCGGAATCCTATCACAGGGCTGGCCTGATTCGACTGCTTTGTGTGGTTGGCAAGAGTATATGAAGGGTGAGAAGATCAAGAATGATGTGAGGAACGGATTCAACTTAGGAGTTGGTTTTGCAGAAAGAAGACTTAATAGGTCGTTTCATACTGATTAATCGGAGTCCTTTATTGGTGCTTAAACAAAGTAGGCTAGATCTATCGACATAGATCTAGCCTATTGTTGTTGACTAACGTGAACACGCGGGAGAGCGTTCGTGAAAAACTATTGCGGTGCGAGTTTCTCGGCGAGGTAGCGCGCGGTGTAGCCGCGGCCGGAGGCGACGAGGGCTTCGGGTGTGCCGGCAAAGACGAGGTCGCCACCGCCCGAACCACCTTCGGGACCGAGATCGATGACGTGGTCGGCCGTTTTTACGACATCAAGATTATGTTCAATCACAATCAACGTGTGGCCGCGCTCAATCAGGGCGTTAAAGGCCGAGAGGAGGCGGTTGATGTCGTGGAGGTGAAGTCCCGTGGTGGGTTCGTCGAAGATGAAGAGCGTGGGGACGGCGCGCTCCTGCGCGAGGTAGTAGGCCAGTTTCACACGCTGGTTTTCGCCGCCCGAGAGGGTGGAGGACGATTGCCCGAGTTTGATGTAGCCGAGTCCCACATCGCGGAGCGGACGAAGGCGCTTGACAATCTTCTTCTTGCCGTGGGCTTCGAAGAAGTCGAGGGCTTGGTCGACCGTCATTTCGAGGAGGTCGTAAATGTTTTGTCCCTCAAAACGCACGTCGAGGACTTCGTTCTTGAAGCGGTGGCCGTGGCAGGTTTCGCATTCGAGAACGAGGTCGGCCATGAACTGCATTTCCACTTTCACCGTGCCTTCGCCCTTGCACTCCTCGCAACGGCCGCCGTCGGTGTTGAAGGAGAAGAATTTGGCGTCCATTTCCATTTGGCGCGCCAGGGGTTGTTCGGCCATGAGTTTGCGAATCTCGTCGAAGGCCTTGACGTAGGTGACGGGGTTGGAGCGTGTGGAACGGCCGATGGGGTTTTGGTCGATGAAGTCGACGGCTTGCACGGCGTCGAGGTCGCCGGTGAGGTCGGCATGCTCGCCGGGACGGTCGCCCGACTGGTCGAGATGGCGGAGGAGGGCTTTGTAGAAGATGTCGCGCACAAGGGTGGATTTGCCCGAACCCGACACGCCCGTCACGACGGTGAGGACGTTGAGGGGGAAGCGCACATCGATGCCGCGGAGGTTGTTTTCGCGAGCGCCGACAACGTCGATGAAGCGATTCCACCGACGGCGCGAAGCGGGTACGGGAATGGCTTCGGCGCCGGTGAGGAAGTTGAGCGTGTGGCTGCGGCTCTCCGTTTTGTCGGAATGGTGCGGCGCATCGGCGGGCGCGACCTTGCCCTGCCACACCACTTCGCCGCCGAGTCGGCCGGCTTCGGGGCCGATGTCGATGAGGTGGTCGGCGGCGCGGATGATGTCTTCGTCGTGTTCGACCACAATGACGGTGTTGCCCACATCGCGGAGTTGGCGCAGCACGCGAATGAGGCGATCGGTGTCGCGAGAGTGCAGCCCGATGGAGGGTTCGTCAAGGATGTAGAGACTGCCCACCAAGCTACTGCCGAGCGAGGTGGCGAGATTGATACGTTGGCTTTCGCCGCCCGAGAGCGAGTTGCTGAGGCGGTCGAGGGTGAGGTAGCCGAGTCCCACTTCGTTGAGGAAGCGCAGGCGGCTGCGGATTTCGACGAGCAAGCGTTGCGCCACGGTGGCATCGTGCTCAGAGAGGGTGAGCGCGTCGAACCACTCGGCGAGATCGGCCACCGAAAGGCGCACGAGGTCGGCGATGGTGCGGTCGCCCACACGCACGTAGAGGGCTTCGGGGCGCAGGCGCGTGCCGTGACAAACGGGGCACTCGGCCTTGCCGCGATAGCGCGCGAGCATGACGCGGTTTTGGATCTTGTAGGCGCCTTGTTCGAGGGCTTGGAAGAAACCATCGATGCACACATCGACGTCGCCCTCCTCCCAGGCCATGCCGGGGCCGCCGTGCCAGAGCAGATCGCGCTGGGCGGGCGTGAGATTGTAGTACGGTTCGAAGATGGGGAAGTCGTGAGCGGCGGCGCGGCGGATGAATTCCTGTTGCCACTGGCTGAGTTTCGCTCCGCGCCAGCACATCACGGCGCCGTCGTAGACCGAGAGCGAGCGGTTGGGGACGACGAGATGCTCATCGATGCCCACCACGCGGCCAAAACCTTCGCAGCGCGGGCAGGCACCCACGGGATTGTTGAAGGAGAAGAGGTTGTCGCTCGGTTCTTCGAAGCTGATGCCGTCGGCCTCGAAGCGGGTGGAGAAGTGCTCGAGGTTGCGTTCGGGATAGAATCGGAGCAGGCATTCGCCGTCACCCTCGTAGAGCGCCGTTTCGACCGAGTCGTTGAGGCGCGTCACGCCGTCTTTCGAACCGTCGACGGCCAAGCGGTCGAGGAGGAGGAAGAGTCGGCCTTCGGCCAAGGCCGCTTCGTGGCGTGCCACAGCGGCGGGGCTTTCGATGGCTTCGTCCATGCGCACCATGTCGCCGTCGAGATCCAAGCGTGAGAGACCTTGCTGGAGCAGCACTTCGATTTGCTCTTTGAACGTGCGCTCGTGGAGCAGACGCAGGGGAGCGAGGACGGTGAAGCGCGTGCCGGCGGGGTGGCGGAGGGCGGCGGCCACGATGTCGTCGGCGCTGTGGCGGCGCACTTCCTCGCCGCTCACGGGAGAGTAGGTGTGTCCTACGCGGGCGAAGAGCAGACGGAGATATTCGTAGATTTCGGTGCTCGTGCCGACGGTGGAACGCGGATTGTTCGTCTTGACTTTCTGCTCAATAGCGATGGCCGGCGGCAGCCCTTTGATGTAGTCGCACTCGGGCTTGTTCATGCGGCCGAGAAACTGGCGGGCGTAGGCCGAAAGACTTTCGACATAGCGCCGCTGGCCTTCGGCATAGAGGGTGTCGAAGGCCAATGATGATTTTCCCGAGCCGGAAAGTCCGGTGATGACGACAAATTGCTCGCGAGGGATCTCAATGTCGATGTTCTTGAGATTGTTGACGCGTGCGCCTTTGACGACGATGCTATTGTTCATGAAATAGTTTTATGCGATGTCTAAGAGTTCGATGCGGAAGATGAGGGTGCTGTGTCCCGGAATGTCGCGACCGGCGCCGCGCTCGCCGTATCCGGCTGAGGCGGGGACGTAGAGTTCCCAAATGTCGCCGATGTGCATGTTGACGAGCGCCACTTGCCATCCGGTGATGAGTTCGTTGACGCGAAAGGCGGGCGGTGTGCCGGTGCCGCGGCGCGAGGAGTCGAAGGTGCGGCCGTCGATGAGGCGACCCTCGTAGTGCACTGTCACCACCGAGCGCGGTGCGGGCGTGGCATTGTGGCGGCGCAGCGTGCGCTCGTCGGCATCGGCCGGCGGAGTGGGGGCGGTTTGCACCACCTTGTAGAGCACGCCACAACGCAGTTCTTGAATGCCGGCGCGGCCGCGGAGGTTGGCGAGAAAGTTTTCGTTCTCGGCTTTATAGGCGGCGATGGCGGCCGCATTCATCTTTTTCTTGTGAGCCATGATGTGGAGAAACAGCTTTTATTTGCGGTGCTTCGCGCGAGCGCTGCGGCGTGTCACGAAACCACCGTAGGCGGCGATGATGAAGAAGCAAACGAGGGGCACGATGAAGCCGTAGGCCATGGACGAGTGGTCGGCAATCAGCCCCATGAGCACAGGAGCCACGGCACCGCCGACGATGCCCATGATGAGCAACGAGGAGGCGATTTTCGTGCGACGACCCAAACCGCGGAGCGCGAGGGCGAAGATGGTGGGGAACATGATGCTCTCGCAGAAATAGACGATGAGCAGCGCCGTGAAACCCACGCGGCCGGGCGAGGCCACGACGAGCATGGAGCAGTGGGCGGCGACAAGGGCAAGAACGGCGAGGAGACGTTCGGCGCGGATGTATTGCATGATCCAACTGCCGAGCATGCGACCGGCGAAGAAAAGCCCCATGCCGCCGACACCGAGGATAAGACTGGCGTCGGCGCTCTTGATGCCGGTGTTTTCAACGGCATAGTTGATGAAGAAGCTGTTCACGCCGGTCTGTGCCGCCACATAGACGAAAATGCCGACCCATCCGAAGAGGAAAGCGCCGTTGCGAAGCAGCACGTGGAGGTCGCTGTGATTGTGATCGCCCTCGGCTTCGAGTGCCGCTTCCTCGGCTTGGGTGAGTTCGTCCTCCTCGGGGGTGATTTCGGGCAGACGAACGCGCGAGAACAAGAGGGCGACGACCATGACCACGATGCCGATGAGCAGATAGGGCATGGAGATGTCGGGCGATTGGTCTTTGTCGTTGAAGAGGAAGTAGCTGCCGGCCAGCGGGCCGACAATCCATCCCAAACCGTTGAAGGATTGCGAGAAATTGATGCGCTGTTCGCTGTGTTCAGGCTCGCCGAGCACGGTGACATAGGGGTTGGCGGAGGTTTCGAGGAAGGTGAGTCCGCAACCGATGATGAAGAGGCAGCCGAGGAAGAAGGGGAAGGTCATGATCTGCGCGCCGGGAATGAAGAGCAGCGCGCCGATGCCGTAGAGGACAAGGCCGAGCAGCACGCCGGCACGGTAGCCGTAGCGGCGAATGAAGGCGCCGGCGGGCAGCGCCATGAGGAAATATCCCCCGTAGACCACGGCTTGGATGTAGGCCGATTCGGTTTTGCTGAGTTGCAGCGCGTCTTGGAAGTACTTGTTCAGCACATCGAGAATGCTGTGGGCGAAACCCCACAAAAAGAAGAGGGTGGTGACCAAAAGAAACGGGGTCAGATAGTTGCGCCCGTCGCGAGTGCGTACTAAATTCATGCGTGTCGTTTTGAATAAGTTATTGAAGCAAAGGTAAGCATTCTTTGCTGATAATGTGAGCGAGGGTCGTTTTTTTCGCGTTCTCGTCGCACTTTGTCGCGGTGAATCGGGAGGTGAGCTTGAAAAAAGCGTATTTTTGCAGTGTTGATTCATCATAAACGATATGACAGCACAGCCCAAAAAAATCGTGGTGCTCACCGGAGCTGGCATGAGTGCCGAGAGTGGCTTTGCCACCTTCCGTGACAGTGGCGGACTTTGGGAGACGCATCCCGTGGAACAAGTGGCCACGCCCGAAGGATGGCAGCGCGATCCGGATTTCGTCAACGAGTTTTACAACGGACTGCGCCGCCAGCTGGTGGAAGCGCACCCCAATCGCGGGCACGAGCTATTGGCGGAACTGGAACAGGACTACGCGGTGCGCATCGTTACGCAAAACGTGGACGATCTGCACGAGCGCGCCGGTTCTTCGCAGGTGTTGCACCTGCACGGCGAACTGATGAAGGCCTGTTCGTCGCGCGATCCCGACAACCCTTTCCACATCGTCACGCTCACCCCTCCGCATCTCGACATCCTCCCCGGGCAAAAGGCGGGCGACGGGAGTTTGTTGCGCCCGTTCATTGTGTGGTTCGGCGAATCGGTGCCCCTGATCGAGCGCGCCGCCGAGTGGGTGGCCGAAGCCGACGTGCTGGTCATCATCGGCACTTCGCTGGTGGTCTATCCCGCCGCGGGACTGGTGCGCTGTGTTCGTCCCGGCACGCCGATCTTCCTCATCGATCCGCAGGAAGTGGAGGTGCCCGACGGACGAAAAGTGCACCTGATTCGGGCGAAAGCCTCAGACGGTGTGGCCGAACTGCGCGAAGCGTTGCGAAAATGCTGAGGCTTTTTGCGCAAAAATGCTCCACTTTTCGCCGAAAGTCCACTCCTTTCTCTCGAAACTCCTCTTGTTTTTCTAACTCCTTTCTTTGATCTATGTCATCAACCCCCGGTTCTTCTCTTTCCGCTGACTTCTCCGAGCGCGAACAACAAATCTTTCATCGCACCCGCTTGCTGGTCGGCGATCAAGTGCTGCACCGCATCGGCGATCTGCGCGTGATCCTGTTTGGCGTCGGCGGTGTGGGAAGTTGGTGCGCCGAGAGTTTGGTGCGATCGGGCGTTCGCCGGCTCACCTTGGTCGATTCGGATCGCGTGAGCATCACGAATGTCAACCGCCAAATGCCCGCCACCGTGCCGATGGTGGGGCGCGTCAAGGTGGAAGTCGTGCGCGAACGACTCTTGGCCATCAATCCCGATGCGGAAATCCGTGCGGTGCAAGATATCTATTGCGCGGAGAACGCCGAGAGTTTCGCCCTCGACACCTACGATGTGATCATCGATGCGATCGATTCGCTGGCCGAAAAAGCGCATCTCATCTTGCGCGCCACGCAAACCTCGGCCCTGTTCGTCTCGTCGATGGGTGCCGCGCTGAAAATGGACCCCACGCGGGTGCAGATTGCCGAGTTTTGGAAGGTGGGCGGCTGTCCGCTGGCTCGCGCCCTGCGCAATAAATTCAAACGAGCCAAAACGCGCCCGAAGCGCAAGTTCTATTGTGTGTTTTCCGACGAAGTGCTGCCCAATCTCGGGGCGGACGATATCACCACTCCCGAACCCACGGTGGCCGAATGCACCGACCGCGAAGAGGGACGCGCCGACTTGCTTCATCACTCGTGGAACGACCGTAAAGCGCAGATCAACGGCACGTTGTCGCACATCACGGCCATTTTCGGTTTTACGCTCGCCGGCATCGTCATCGACAAGATTTATCGCCAAGAAAGGGCTTGTGCCGAAAAAAAATAGTAATCAATCAGCGCGACACACGATAAATTTGTATCTTTGCGCACTGAATATCAATAAGAAAAAAGACAATTTGCTCCGTAGTATATGGAAAAACTCTCTTACGCCCTCGGCCTGATCATCGGCAACAACCTCAAAGGTATGAACATCGAAGGACTGCTGACCACTGAGTTCACGCGCGCCGTCGAACAAGTGCTCAACGGTGAGAAAACCGAAATGACCGAAGTGCAAGCCCAAGGTCTCGTGCAGGAATTCCTGCGCGAACAGCAAGAAGTTGCAGGCAAGGCCGCACGCGAAGCCGGCGAAAACTTTCTCGCCGAAAACGCCAAGCGAGAAGGCGTGAAAGTCACCGAAACCGGTTTGCAGTACGAAGTGCTCACACCGGCACTTGGCATCAAACCCACACCCACCGACACCGTTACCTGCCACTATGAGGGACGACTCATCGACGGCACCGTTTTCGACAGCAGCTATCGCCGAGGCGAACCCGCCAGCTTCCCCCTCCAGGGTGTCATCCGCGGATGGACCGAGGGACTCCAACTCATGAGCATCGGATCGAAATTCCGCTTCTTCATCCCCTTCGATCTCGCCTATGGCGCGCAGGGTGCGGGCGGTAGCATTCCTCCCTATGCTGCGCTCGTCTTTGATGTCGAACTGCTCGGCATCGAAGGCAAATAATCACAACTTCGAAATCAAAACATCACAATGAATAAATTTCTCCTCGGTGCACTCCTCGTGCCCATGACGCTTCTGGTTGCCTGTGGCAAGCAGGACAAAAAGACCTCCTCAGTAAAACTCGGCAGCGAAATCGACACCGTGTCTTATGCCCTCGGTATGTCGCAAGCCCCCACGCCCGAAATGATCAAAGGCTACCTCATGCAGGCCGGTTCTGACTCGGCTTATGTGGATGCTTTCTTCAAGGGAATGAAGGACGGTATCAACGCCGGCGACGACAAAAAGGAAATGGCTTACCAAATGGGTATGCAAGCCGGTATGAACGTCAAGTCGCGTCTCTTCCCCCAAGTCGAACAGCAAATCTTCGGTAAAGACTCCACCCAGCACCTCTCGGGCGACAAGTTCTTGGCCGGTATGCTCGACGGTAAGAACAGCGTGAGCGCCCTCTTCGACAAGAGCGGTGTGCCTTACAACACGCAGACGGTCAATACCCTCTTGAAAGACCTCATGGGAGCCCTCACGGCCAAGGCCAATGCGAAACTCTACGGCGACAGCAAGAAGAAGAACGAAGAGTTCATCAAGAACATGGCCAAGCAACCCGGTGTGAAGCCCCTCGCCGGCGGTGTTTACTACAAAGAACTCACGCCCGGTACCGGTGCTCAGCCCACCAAGGATCAAATTGCAGAGGTATCTTACGAAGGTCGCCTCATGGGCGGTAAGGTGTTCGACTCCTCGAACGGCAAAACCATCGAGTTCCCCGTCGGTGGTGTCATCCCCGGTTTCACGACCGCACTCTTGAACATGAAGGTCGGTGCCGAGTGGATCGTTTACATCCCCTGGAATCAAGCCTACGGTGATCAAGAACAGGGCCCCATTCCTCCCTACTCGGCTTTGACCTTCAAGGTGAAGCTCGTGGGTGTGAAGAACGCTCCCGCCGCTCCCCGCATGAACGCGCAGCCCCAAATGCCTGAAGGCGCGGAAATGCCCGTTCAAGTTCAGCAATAAAACGCTGCAACGACCCGCTTTTCGGGACGATTGCACAACTATAGCCGACGCCTCCGATGCTGCTCTTGAGTAGCATCGGGAGTGTCGGATTTTATCACACACAACTCATTTTCGCATCATGAAAATTCGTCGTTTTGCTTTGGCTGCTCTTGCGCTCTTCGCCCTCACTGCAGCAGCCGCTCCCAAAACTCCCAAGAAGAAAAAGACAACGGCCGCTGCCGTAAACACTACGGATCTCCCCGCAGGTAAGGCCGCCACGGGTACGCACTTCTCCTATGCTTATGGTGTAGCTCAAGTACCCGACATGAAGAACTATCTGCTCCAGACGCAAGGCATCGACTCCACGCAGTACCTTGCCCTCGGACAGGCCCTCGAAGGCCGATTCTCCGATGCCGAAATTGCACGTTTCCGCGCCATCGTGACCGGTGCAGATATCGCCGCACAGGTGAAAGCCAACGTCGTTACGCTCAATCGCTCGTACGGTGGCGGAGAAAACGTCAACTACACCGATGCTTCGCTCATCCTCAAAGGGATGTCCGACGGCATCGCCGGTCGCGCTTCCTTCTCGCCCGACTCTGCTCAAAAAGTAGTCAGCGAGCAGCGCGATTTCCAAATCAGCGAGCGTCGCAAGGCCAACCTCGCCTATCTCGAGAACTACAAGAAGCAGAAAGGCGTTGTCGCTCTTCCCTCGGGTCTGCTCTACAAGGCCGTGCGCAAGGGCAACGGTGCCCTCCCCACCGACACCTCTACCGTAGAAGTACACTACGAAGGTAAGCTCATCGACGGCACCGTCTTCGACAGCAGCTACAAGCGCGGTGAAACCACCAGCTTCCCCCTCAATCAAGTGATCAAGGGATGGCAAGAGGGCCTCAAGCACATGCCCGTGGGTTCGGAATACGAACTCGTCATCCCCTACACCTTGGCCTATGGCGAAAGCGGCACGCGCGGCATTCCTCCCTTCGCAACGCTCATCTTCAAGGTCGAGTTGAAGGACATCAAGAAATAAGCCGTCGTAAGCACAGCGCTTTTGCGCTCGCTTCGCAAGCACAATAAAACACTGCGCCGTTCCCTCACGGGGACGGCGCAGTGTTGTATGGTTTAAGACGTTTTTTTCTATGTCTGTTTTTGTGTGTTTCTTTTGGAGGTTTCGAGATTTTGATATAGATTTGCGGTGGTTGATATAACCGTGTTTAATGAATTGTTGATTTTTAGATTGAGTGTAATATACTTATGCTATGTGGTGTAAAGATTTTGACTTCGATTCCGCTTTAGATTCTTTGGTAATGGAATTTCTTCATCGAATTAGCGATATTGTTTTGATTAAGTATAGACAAGTTGTTTTTGGGTATCTTTCTTCTTTTCAAAAATCAGGTAGATGTATTTTGGAGGATTTGAAGAGTATGCTTTTTATTTTGTTTGTAATAGTTTTGAGATACTTTTTCTTTAAGGGACGATTTTCATTTAGTAGATGTTTAAATGAAAGTTGTGTTTCCAATGAAGAAAATGAGTATTACTAATGATTTATGGATAGTATTACTGGGATCTGTTCTAGAGAAGTACTCTTTTGATACATTGTTTCTGCTGATTCTGGTAATATATCTAATGGAAAAAACTAGCTGTACAAAGGGACGTAAAAGAAAGTATGCTTCAAAAAAACGTAAGTTGAAAAGTAGAGATAGGAGTTTGTAATCGCTAGTTAGCTAGGTTAATTAGTCCGCAATACTCATCGATAGGTGAGAATTGCGGATTTCTTTCTCTCGTGTAGGTCTTGGCAATATTGTCTTTAGTTTATATTGTATCTCATCAAATCGTTATACTCTTATATGTGTAGAAGGTTCTATAAACAAAAGACAATGACCTCCAAATGGTAATATAATTCGGAATTATTGAGTTTGCTAAACTTCAAATGGCACGTTTTTTTGATCCACTATGTCCATAAATAGGTGTTGTGGCTTTCTTTGCGAAAAGTAAGCGCCCTTTTCAGGCAAAATCAATCTGATGTCTATCATAACGAGAGAGTGGAAGACACGAGATGTGTTCAAACGTGTAAATCAAGGTCATGAGAATTTCTGAATCTGGGAAATCTATTGATTTCCGAGCTACTAATTATCGTAAAAGTAGCTGCTATTAAAAGTATTCCCAAAAATAGAAGTGTGATTACTTCGGAGGGGTAAAATCGGTCTCCCTGTTTTGCGGTGAGTAGAACACCTTGTTTCCTGCTTTTAAGTTTTTAGTTGACGGCAATATTACAAAATAGCTCAACGCGTTAAATAACGTGCTGAGTCATTCTCTTCGTGGAGGACAAAGCTCCTCTTTTCAGACTGAGGCCACTTGTCTTGTTTGTCGACATCGGCCGGTGTTTTGGCGTCCATCGGTCCACTTATAATTGTCCGCTCTCCACCATGCGCACCACGCGCTCGGTGAAGCGGTCGTCGCCCTCCGGATCGTAGTGCTTGTTGAGGTTCAACCCGAAGAAGAACGAAATGCCTTGATAGAGATTCGCCTTAAACGAGCCCACGAAGGCTTTGGCAATTTGGTAGCCCGTTTGATTCGTTTCGCGGTCGATGAGTTTCACCAGCAAGCGCCCCTGCGAGCGCGACAAGCGGTTTACCAGCGGCGTGTATTCCTTCTTCAGGTCGGCCTCCACCGCATTGATGTGTTCCTGTCGCTCCTTTTTCGTCGGCAGCGTTTGCAGATAATCGTAAGTCTCCACAATCGTGGTGCGCACCATCTTGGCCAAGGGCAGCAACAGCTTCACATTCTGCACCAATCGGGAGTAATTCTGTCGATCTTTCTCGTTGGTAAAGTCCAAGGGCGGATATTTGTAAATGCCTTGGAAGATCACGGCCGGAATACTGTCGCCTTTGTACAGCGATTTTCCCACCTCGATGCTGATCGGCATGGCCGGTGCCTCGCCGTTGTCGGCTTTCGGCAGATCGGCGGGAATACTATCTTTCTGTGCGGCCGCCGTGAGGCTGCAGCACGCGAGTAGGCAGAGGAAAAACAAGCGAGTAAGTTGTGACATAGCCGGAGAAATTAGTCCTATGTCGGCGAAATTACGAACTTCCCCGCATTTTCGCCCGACTGCCCACGACAATAATTCAAAATGAGCCCTTTCTTCCTCTTCTTGCTTGCTTCACCTTTTGTCTCCTTGCTCGAAACCAAAGAAAACGGCACCGACACTTGCAGCTGTCGGTGCCGTTTTGGCGTTGTGAAGCACTTGCGGTCAGTATAGAGCGCAGGCCTTGCACTCGTCGTGTGTTTAGCGCACCACTTTGCGACCGCCCACGATGTAGACGCCGCCGCGAGTCGGGAGCGCTTCGAGGCGGCGACCGCCGAGCGTGTAGACGGCTTCGTCAGCCGGCGCACTCACTGCTGTTTGCACGCCCGTCGTCGTCCACCGGCCGTACTTTACTTTCATCTTGCCTTGAATGGGCACAGTGAAGTCGAGGGCAAAGTTCAGGCTGTCCGCCGTGAAATAGCCATCGGCCTCCATATCGAGGGAAGACATGAAGGTGGACATCCAAAAGAAGTAGCCCGGCAGATCGCCGCGCGTGAGTTGGGCTTTCCCCTTGCCGCTGAAACGCTTTTTGTCACCGTCTTCCGTCACCGTCAGGTCGCTGAGTTTGATATGGCCGACCGCTGTATTGACTGTGGGGGTCTTGAAGACGAAGTTGCGGAGTTCGAGATCCACCTTGCCGTCGTGCTCCGTGAGATAAACCGTGGCGGTGAGGGGCGCGGTCGTGCCGGTTGTTCCGCCCATGTCCACCACAAGGTTGTCGGTGAAGGTGCGAGTTTGTGCGCCGGCGCCGAGACTCAGCAGCGCGCCGAAAAAGAGAAGTAGAAATTGCTTCATGTGTTGGAATGAAATGGAGAAAAAATGAAGGCACTTGCGGTTGTGCCGCTTGACGAGCCGCCGCGTCGGGGGAAGTCCCACGCGGAAACAGAGCGAAAGGGCAAGTGCCGAAAATACGATGTGATTGGTCTTTTGCAAAAATACGGCTTTCGCACGAACTGCTACTTTGCTTTTAGGGATATTGTTGTGCGATTTTTCTTTTTTATGCCGGTTGTGTTGCGCAACCATGCGCAACGGCACCGATAGAAGGGGCTATCGGTGCCGCAGTGTATGGGTGGGTTCAAATAGAAAGTGGGGACAATCGGGCGAATAGCCGTTGCTTGTTGTGGCGCGATTAGCGCACCACCTTGCGACCGCCCACGATGTAGACGCCGCCGCGGGCGGGGAGCGCATGGAGACGGCGACCGCCGAGCGTGTAGACGGCTTCCGTGGTGGGGTCACTCAGCACGCTGCGCAGACCCGTCGTCGCCCAACGACCGAACTTCACCTTCATGGGTACTTGCATGCGGGGCATTTTGAAGTCGAGGACGAAAGTGAGGCTGTCGGCCGTGACATAACCGTCGGCTTTCATGTCGACCGATTTCGTGCCCGAGGCCATCCAAAACATAATGCCCGGCAGATCGCCCGGGGTGAGGGTGGCTTTGCCCTGGCCGCTGAAGGTCTTTTTGTCGCCCTCGGCCGTAACGGGCAGATTGCTGAGCTTGATGTGCCCCACACCGAGTGGGTCGCCGCTGCCCACTTTGAAAATGAAGTTGCGGAGTTCGAGATCCACCTTGCCGTCGTGTTCGGTCAGGAGCACTTGGGCATTGATGGGGGCTGTTGCGCCCGATTTTCCGCCGAGTTCAATCACGAGTTGGTCGGTGAAGGTGCGAGTTTGTGCGCCGGCGCTCAGGCTCAGCACGGCAGTGAGAACGAAGAGTAGAAATTGCTTCATGTGTCGGGATGAATTGAGGGGGTGAAAAAATAGCTTTGTCTTGCCGCTTGGCGGGTGGGTTGCGATTCCTTCGGCAGCACATTCGCGCTGAAAAAAGCGAATCGGGGTGCATGGGCGCCACTCAAAGGTTGGCTTTTTTGCGAAATTACGGCTTTTCTGTGAAAATAAACTACGTCCTCACTTCTTTTTTCTCTGCTTTTTTTGACGTAGGACGTATTTTTTAATAGAGAAGGGTGCTTGTGTATTGTTTTTCGATAAATAGAGTTGACAAATGAGCGTTTTTTTATTCGTTGCTTGATTCTTATTGCCGAAGGCGGTGGAGTTGCGTGCCGTGGCCACCGAACTCACGGGAGTGTCGCGAACAAACTTTGTGCTCGTTTCGTACTTCCTGTGTTGCGCGTGCCGATTGGGTAGCGCCCTACGGCGGTGAAAAACGAGACAACGCGCGCGCGTATGCGCGCGCATCCGCCGTTTTTCTGTTTTTTGCCTTCACCTCTTCACCATTGGGCCTCAAGTTGTTGTCAAACAATGAGATACGTGTGAAGGCTTCACCCTGTTTGCCTTCACCCTTTTTCGCGTTTTTGCCTTCACCGCTGCCTTCACCGCAAAGAATTGTTGCACAGTGAGTTATGTTTGATGTGTCGTGAAGGATGTAAGGTGAAGGCTTCACGCGCAATCTACTTGTTATCAGTGGGTTGTGCGCGAATCGCCGTGCGGTGAAGGCAAAAAACGAAAACTCGCTGAGTGCGTGTGCGAGCGAGCGCGCCCACGCGCGCGAGGGATGGCGGAAGGGAAAAAGGGTAGTGGAGCGAGGGGAGAAAAAAGCTGTGGAGTTTTTTCCGAAAGTGGACACATTTGTCGAGAAAGTGCACCGTTTTTTTTCGTTGGTCGAGCGTTTGTGAGTAGGGGTGTGCGTAGGGTGGCGAGGGGGCGGTGGAAAAATCCCCCACGCCAGAGTGGAAATCGGGGGCGCGCTGCGATTGCACCGAGCGAGGGGGCGCGCATTGTGTAGAAAATTGTAACTTCGCAGCATGAAGATTTCGCTATGGAAAAAGCACTTTCTCTGTCTGGAATACCCCGTGCTTGGTGATTCGGACAGCACAAGGTCGTTTGTGATAAAATCGGCCAAATGACGGAAGAATTCTTCTATAATTGGATATGATGAAGGGTTATCTTAATTTGATAAGCAATGAAAGATTTGACAGTTTCAACGATTGAACGGCAAAACGTGCTGAACAATCGTTTAGCCGTTGAGGAAATACAGCGGAATCTCGACCTCTCTGCTATGCTTTTTGAGGGCGAGTATTGGTTGACCAAAAAAATGGTTGCAGATTTCTACGGGGTAGATATTTCCACCATTGACCGATATCTTGCGTCACATAACGATGAACTTAAGCACAATGGTTATGTTTTATGTAAGGGTAAGTCGTTGAAAGCGTTTAAGTTGCAATTTGCTCACCTTATTCATGAGGCGAGCAAAACCACTCAACTTGGTCTGTTTAATTTCAAAGCATTCTTGAATATTGGCATGTTGCTCACCGAGAGTGAAAAGGCGGTGGCTTTGCGCAGCATGATACTTGATTTGGTCATTGCAACGATACATGAAAAAACGGGAGGGGGGACGAAGTTCATCAACAGAAGGGATGTCTGTTATCTTCCTGCAGCCATCGCCGAAGAAAATTATCGAAAGAATCTCACCTCGGTCATTAGCCAATATGTAGAAGGACACTACACTTATAAGTATGCCCAAGTGACCGACTTCATTTATAAAGCTGTTTTCAGGGAGAATGCGAAAGAATATCGTGAAATACTGCGTCTTGACAGCAAAGACAGCGTGCGCCATACCTTGTATGCGGAAGTGCTGTTGGTCATTTCGTCTTTTGAAAATGGGGTGGGCGCGGAGATACACGAACGCTATAAGCAGAACGGTGGAATAAAATTATCCGTCGATGAGGTAGAACAAATTGTGGGGCAGCTCGCGGAGCACCCGATGCAAAAGCCTTATCTCAATGATGCCAGAAGCAAAATGGCTTCACGTGATTATAGTTTTCGTGATGCCTATCATGGCAACATTGCGGAGTATCTTACTGCGGTGACCCCCGAGGAGTTTGAACGATTCATCGGGGATAAATCGATCGATTTTGATAGTATATTGGAAAGCAATAAGGATGTGCTCAAACGCTTAAAACAGGCGGAGGATGAATGACGAGATATGTTATATCAGTTATGAAGATGTCCTGAAGGTCTATCGCAAAATGATCGATGCCAGTGATGGGGGCTTTGCCGGTGTGCGGGATGAGGGAGGTATACTTGCCACGCTGGATTTCGTGCAAAGTGATATTTATTATCCTACATTTGCCGAAAAACTCTGTTGTCTTGTATTTCAATTCTGTTCAGGACATTATTTCAATGATGGAAATAAACGGATCGCTTTGACCTTAGGCGCTTATTTTCTTCATCAGAACCATTGCCCTTGGGAAGCTTGCATTTTCATGCGTCAATTTGAAGCTATCGTTTATCATGTGGCGGCTTCAAACATTGATCAAGCGCTGCTTTTGCGTATGATGAGGGCTTTCATTGCACGTGAGGATTATGACGAAGCACTGAAAATTGATATTGCCAAGGCCATGAGCCGAGGGAAGTTGGGCTTCCCATCCGAGGGCGATAATTGCGAAGGTGTTCTTATTCGTTGAGCGTTTTCCCGCGCGAAGTTGCGGAAGCCGGTGCACAGTGCAATAGCGCCTAACGAGGAGCGCGCATTGTGTAGAAAATTGTAACTTCGCAGCATGAAGATTTCTATCATGAAAAAGAATATCCACGACGAAGAAGAACGCATTTTCGGCGCTTATCAAGCGCGATTGCAGCAAAAGGGCTTGTCTGACGAGGTTTCGGCAGACGGGCTGCATTATTTGGGTCGCTTTGAATATAGCGGTTCCGGCACCTGGGGTCGCCAACGCGGCGACGAAGAGGCGAAATGGGCTGAGGCCTGTCGGCAAAAGCGGGGACTCGTGGTGCTGACCAAAGATCTGAACGACGAAGAGGCTTGGGATATCCGCGAAGAGCACGGGCGAAAAAATGGGAATGCCGTGCCCGAACCGTCAACGGCACCGTTTTACCGCAACCTGCGGGCGTGGGTCTATGGGCTCGTGTCGATGAATGAGCAGGGCGTGATGCCGGCATGGCCAGATGCCCGTGTGGCGCAAGCGCATTTCGAAGAAACGGCTTGGGTGCGTATGAACTTGAAGAAAGTGCCCGGCGGAAGTACGCTTGCCACCAAGGTCTTGCAGGACTACATCGGCGAATTCAAAGATCTGCTGTTGGAGCAGTTGGCTTTGTATGCGGGGGCTTCGTTTTATGTGGATTGTGCGAACCGTGAGGGGGTGGCGCTACTGCGCGAACTTTATGCAGATGTGCGCGCGTTCGGTACCGATGCTGACCCTTGGATTTACTATTCGGAAAAGGGGCAGTTCATTGTCGTCAATACCTATCATCCTTCCTATGTCGGTTTGGGGCAAGCACACTATGACAATATGCGCGAGGCCGTCGCAGACTTCTTCAAGGCGCATCCTCATTTTGGTAAGTAAAAAATCGTTTGTTTGAAAATAGCGCATGAAAGATTCTCCCTCCGCTGACACCACGGTATCGAATGCAACACCGCGTGCCAAAAAACGCACGAATTCCGTTCCCCTCACCGCTCACCTCAGTCTGATCGGCGCGGCGACGTTTTGGGGTTTGATGTCTCCGCTCGGCAAGGACGCAATGACCCACGGGTTCGACGGCATTGACATGGTGTCGTTTCGTGTGGCGGGCGGGGCGTTGCTGTTTTGGATTGCCTCCTTGTTCGTGCCGCGCGAAGCTATTTCGCGGCGCGACATCCTGTGGCTCTGCGTGGCTGCGGTGTTCGGACTGGTGGGCAACCAATGTTGTTTCACGGTGGGACTGAGTCTCACTTCGCCCATCAATGCCGGGATCGCCACCACGTCGATGCCGATTTTCGCCCTCGTGCTTTCGGCCTTGGTGTTGCGCGAACCCGTGACGTGGCGCAAGGCCGTCGGGGTGGCGCTGGGCTGCATGGGGGCATTGCTCTTGGTGTGGTCGAGTGCGCGTGCCGCCGGGGCGAGTGTCGGGACGGGCAATTTGCGCGGCGACCTGCTGTGTCTGGCGGCGCAATTCTCCTATTCTATCTATCTCACTGTCTTTGGCCGATTGGCGAAGCGCTATTCGGTGGTGACGGTCAACAAGTGGATGTTCCTCTCGGCGACGTGCATCATTTGGCCCTTCACCGGCGCGCATGTGCTGTCGACGCCGTGGGCGGAGGTGCCGCTGAAAACCTATGCCGAGACGGCCTATGTGGTGGTGTGCGGCACGTTTGCGGCCTATCTGCTCATGATTCGCGGACAACAGGTGTTGCGCCCCACGGTGGTGAGCATGTACAACTATGTGCAGCCCATTGTGGCGGCTTTGGTGAGCATCTTGCTCGGCCTGGCGGTGCTGACGGTGACGCACGCGGTGGCCGCAGCGCTGATCTTCACGGGTGTGGCGATGGTGACGCTCTCCAAATCGCGGCGCGACCTGAACCGAGCTGCAGCACCGCACACACCGATGGATGCGGCGGCGGAGAAGGAATAGGAGCGCCACGACTCGACGGGAGCCTTGGCGGAAAACAAGCGGAGCGGTGGGGGCTTCGATTGACTTGTTGAGTTCCCGGGAGCTTTTGTGCTTGGGAGAGATTGAGAATTTTTTGTATTAGCTCTTGTGTGGGTTGGTGTGTTTGGGTATCTTTGCAGGGTATTTTAATTAGTCTTTTATGAAAAAGAAATTCCTCTTCTTCAAGAAGTATCTTTTCCTGACGGCTTTGCTCTGCCTTGGATTTATTCGTTCCGCTGCACAAGATGCGGCGCCCACGGTGAAAAGTGGGTGGCGTGCCGAACTGGGGCTGTTTTATGCCGGTGTTAGCTACGAGCAACGTGTTGCTTCACGGTTTAGTTTGGTAGGGCATTTCGACCTTCTCCCCGAATGGGGAAGAATGGTTTATGGTAATCCGAACATGAAGTTTGGTGGCTTCGTCCCGACGTTTCAATTGGAAGGACGCTGGTATTATTCCGGGGTACGTCCCGGAAATTCCGGTGGATACTTGGCATTGCGTTCAGACCTTTCCTGGAACAATGCTCGTTTGTTCGGTGCAGCGAAATATGACGACTATCATGTGCTTTCCTGCGGTTTAGATGCCGGTTGGGGTTACAACCTTAGTTTGGGCAAGCAATGGATCGCTTTCTCGTATATTGGACTCGGTTTGCCAGAGTGGGATTTCTATCGCTCTCCCATTACTGGCCGTTGGGAGCGTGGGGGCAATTGGAATTTAGTGCTTGATCTTGGCATCGGCTATCGGCTGTGAACAGTCTTGTCGCCGAATTTCTATCTTTGCGCTGAAGTTTAATTATCTCACTTTCAGAAATCCCCTAAAAAGAACTTGTTTCATGAGATCCACCTCGTTTGTTCTGTCCGTCCTCCTTTGGATGGTAGGCCTGACACTTTGCGCTGCGCCGCAGGTGACTTTGCGAGAACGCGCAAGTGCTTTCCCGCTAATCACCGAAAAAGACGAGTCTGAAATCATCGCGCCCTATGCGTGGCGGCTTCCGGTCGTTCCGCTCAGCTTGGACAACCGCGAGATTCGCAATTTTGCCAAATATCCCGCCTTGCCTTCGCTCTCCGGAGGGAAACTCACGGTGCGCGTTTTGGTCGTCGGCGACACCGTCGCGGTGCATCAAGACCTCATGGATGATTTCGCCAAACGCTGCCGCACTACGCTGGGATTTGGTGTGCGCACCGCGCCGAAACTCTTCGGCATCAAGGGCATGCACGTCTACGGGGTGCAGAAAGACGGCAGTCGACAGGCGGTGGACAAACAAGTCACCTTGCACCTTCCGGGATTTGAGAAGGCCGAGAAGCCTCTCCTCTACAAAGGACAAGAGGGCCGCCTCGTGCTGTGCGAATACTACGAGAGCCACAGGGGCGACCTCTTCCTGGATGTTGCCAATGCGCATCCCGAAACTTTCGGTGAACTGCGTCCGGTGGTAGACTTCCATTTTCCTGTTGAGCTTCGACGAGCCTATGCTTGGCTTTTGCTCGAAATCGAATTGGAAGACGGCACCAAACTTTCCACTTCGTTGCAACACTACGATGAACAAACGTCCATTCTTGACCATCCTGCCAGATCATGAAACTCATTAATTCCCTCTTTTCGCTCTCTCTCCTGCTCGCCTTGAGCGGGCTCTTTTGCACCACTGCCTGCCAAGACGATGCTGAACCGACGCAGCGCGCCGGACTCATCAGCACCGACTCGCTCATTCATGCGGCCAAGGTCTACGACGGCAAGGCATTCGAGCACGTTGTTTCCACAACGGCGGCCGGACTTCGCGTGAGCGAGCCCCGACGTGTCGTCCCGATGTTGCCCCGACAGCTCCACGTCGAGATGGAAGGCAAGACCTTATTTCGCCGTCACAACCTTCCGTCGGTGTCGGCTTATTCTTTTCAGGTGCTGGCCGTCGGCGACACGATCTACCGACAAAAAGAAAGCGACGCACAGTTCAATGCTGATCTCGATGCGCTTTTCCACCAATCTATCGGCATTGCCCCTCGACTCTTCGGGGTAAAGGAACTTTCGGTGCTCGGGATCGACAGCAGAGGAAAGACACGCGACCTGGGCAACTACTCCTTTCCCTTGTTGCAGGGCAAGATAAAGAACGTGAACTACCGCACAAGGGAGGGCGTTTTCCACGAGCATTACGAAGCAGCGAGCGTCGATACGTTCAGCGTAAAAGACGATTGGCTCTTAAAAACGAAGGCCGAGCCTTCTTTGTACGTGCCTTCCTTCCGCCTGTTGGTGTGGGACCAGCCGGCCGACAGTTGCTGCACTAAGCTCCGCTTCACACTGACACTCGTGGACGGCCGCAGCTTGGTTGCCGAAGTGCCGCTGTACTAATCTCGTCTCGGTATGCCGCGACACGCCAACCCGCATAGCCGGAAAAGCAACACTGCACCGGCGTAGTAAAAGTCCGACGTTTCACCGCAAACGTCGGACTTTTATTTGCGTTTGAGCAGAGTCGTTCGGCGTTCAAGGTGGGGGAGAGTGGCGGTGCAAGCGCTGTCGCCGCGGACGAGCACTCACTATTTGTGGGTAGTGAAAAAGGAGATTTGTAGGTCGTAAACGAGATTTTCGGCGAAAGTGACTGATAAATCTCCTTTTTTTTACCCACTTTTGGGTATTGTGTAGGAAGGAAATAGTGCGGAACTTTGCACCGAGAAATAAAACATAGCGAGGAAGTCGCCGCATCGATGCGATCGTTCCTCATTTAAGATTCTATTTACATGAAAAAAGTTTTTACCCTTTTCCTACTTTCGCTGTTGGTGCTCTTTGTGGGGGGCTCAACTGCCACGGCCGCGCCCGACGATCGGCCGGCGCACATCGTGGGGCATGTGCGCAACTCCGCCACGGGCGAGTTCTTACCCCACGTCTTGGTGACGGTGAAAGGACACCGCATTTCGGTGTCGACCGATGTGACCGGACACTTCATGCTCAAGAATCTACCTATCGGCGCCTTGCAGGTCGAAGTGGACGTGCCCGGCTTTGTGCCGCAGACACACAAGGTGACCACCACCCCCGATGCCACGCTGGTGTCGGACTTCGAACTCGTGCCCGAATTGGCGCTCGGCGATGTGGTGGTGTCGGCCACCCGCAATGTGACGAAACGCCGCTTGGCACCGACGCTTGTGAATGTGCTCGACGCCAAAATCTTTGACAACACGCAAAGTTCGTTCCTCTCGCAGGCGCTGAAGTTCCAACCCGGCGTGCGCGTGGAAGACAATTGCCAGAACTGCGGTTTTTCGCAGGTGCGCATCAACGGTTTGGAAGGCCCTTACTCGCAAGTGCTCATCGACTCGCGCCCCGTGTTCAGCAGTTTGGCGGGTATCTACGGTTTGGAACAAATTCCGACCAACATGATCGAGCGTGTCGAGGTGATGCGCGGCGGCGGTTCGGCGCTCTTCGGTTCATCGGCCATCGCCGGGGTGATCAACGTGATCACGAAAGATCCCACCGCCTCCTCGGCGGCGGTTTCGCACGAAATTCGCGGCATCGGTGGACTGAACACGTTTGAGAACAACACCAACCTCAATGCCACTTATGTGACAGACGACAACCAATTCGGCCTCACCTTCTTCGGACAGCTGCACCATCGTTCGCCTTACGACCGCAACGGCGACGGTTATTCGGAAATGCCGAAGCTCGACGGCAACAACGTGGGTTTGCGCGGCTTTGCGCGCCTGAGCGAACTTTCGCGCTTGACAGCAGAGCTGCACAACACGCGCGAATTTCGCCGCGGCGGCGACCGCTTCGACAGCGAGCCGCACGATGCGCACACGGCCGAACAACTCCGCCACAACAACCTGACGGGAAGTTTGAACTACAGCTTCATCTCGCCCGACACGCGCCACCGTGTCAACGCCTTTGCCTCATTTATGAAGGTACAGCGCGAAAGTTACTACGGAGGCGGTGAAACCCCCGTGTCGGAATTTCTCGAAAAGGCCAAAACCACTCCGCTCACTCCCGAAGAGACGGCCGAAATGAACAAGCGTATGGTGAGCTACGGCCGCACGAAGGGCTACACCGGCGTGCTCGGCGCACAGTATGCTTACGATTTTGAACGCCTGTTCTTCATGCCCTCGCAATTCACCGTGGGCGTGGAATACAATCACGACGATTTGGAGGACAAGAGCGGATTCCGCACGAACTACCTCAAACAAAACGTGCACACCACTTCGGCTTATCTGCAAAATGAGTGGAAGACGGCGCAGTGGAGCTTCCTCGTGGGCGGCCGTTTGGACAAGCACTCACTGCTCGACCACGCTATTTTGAGCCCGCGCGCCAACGTGCGCTTCAATCCCACCCCCGACTTGGTGCTGCGCGCCAATTACAGCGCCGGTTTCCGCGCTCCGCAAATCTTCGACGAGGACTTGCACGTGGACAACGCCGGCGGTGATCTGATCTTGATCGAGAATGCAAAGAACCTCCGCGAGGAGCGTTCGAATAGCTTCAGCCTTTCGGCCGACTGGTACACGCGTTTGGGCGCCGGCTGGCAGTTGAACCTCACGGCCGAGGCGTTCTACACCGAACTGCACGATGCCTTCAACCTCACGGAGTCAAATCGCGACGGTGTGATTGTGAAAACCCGCACCAACTCTTCGGGTGCGAAGGTGGTGGGCGCGAGCCTCGAAGGTCGCCTCACGCTGCCGAAGTATTGGACGCTGCAGGCCGGTGCCACGTACCACCGCAGTCAGTGGAACGATGCACAGCAGTGGAACGAGAACGACGCCTACACCACGCGCCGCATCTATCGCACGCCCGATGTGTACGGTTATTTCGTTTCGACCTTCACCCCGATGAAGCACCTCGACATCTCGTTCACCGGTAACCTCACGGGTTCGATGTTGGCCGGCCACGAAATCCCGACCGACTACGCCAAGGATGCCAACGGCGAGGACGACCTGATGAAGCCCACGGGCTTGACCGAATATGAAGGTCGCCCCTCGGCCACGGTGCGTCACGACCGTGTGATGAGCGGTGAGGGACAGGATAACGTAACGGTGCTCGGTCCGCGCACGTTCAAGACGCCCGTCTTCTTCGAATGCGGACTCAAGGTGCAATACACCTTGCCGATTCGCAACTACTACAAGGCACAGATTTACGCCGGGGTGCAAAACCTCTTCGATGCCTACCAAGATGACTTCGACCGCGGCCATCCCCGCGATTCGGCTTACATCTACGGTCCGATGGCTCCCCGCAGTTATTTTGCCGGTGTGCGTTTGTCGTTCTGATCTGCCGGCAGATCGTTCGTCTCACTGGGTTATATTCTTGACCGCGACGACGCACCCTTTCTTCGCACAGCGGTGACGAAGACAGCAGCGCATAGTTTCAAATTTGGAACTATGCGCTTTTTTATTGTACCTTTGCAGCACATCATGGAAATAGCATGTGAAGTGGGCGTAGGATAGCCATGCCGGAAAGTAACTTCTCATGCTATTTCTTTATTTATAGGATATAGTCTGTTCTTCACGATGAAAAAAATACTCTTTCTCCACGGTTTCGCTTCGAGCGGACACAACGGCACAGCCATCATGCTGCGCGAACAACTGTATGCCGACGGAGTGACGGTCATAGCGCCCGACATTCCCGTGATGCCGGCCGAGGCGATGCCGTTTCTCCGCCGGCTGGTGGCCGACGAAGCCCCCGATCTGATTGTCACCGCGTCGATGGGCGGACTCTACGGCGAACAGTTGCGTGGTATTCCCCGCATACTGATCAATCCCGCGTTCACGATGGCGAAAAACCTGACGTTCGGCGGCATGGGGCACCGCGAATTTTTCAACAAACGCCAAGACGGCGCGAAGGAGTTTAAGGTGGATCGCACGATGATCGACCAGTTTCGCGACATAGAAAAGCAACTTTTCAAGGGCATCACCGCCGAGGAGAAAGCGCTTGTGTGGGGCTTGTTCGGTGCGCACGACAAGCGCGTGAATCATCAGAAAGATTTTGCGAAACACTACGGCAAGGCGCAGATGGTGGTCTTCGACGGCGAGCATTCGCTCAACGGCGCGGTGGTTTCGGCCGTGGTGCTGCCACTGGTGCGCCGCTTGTTGGAGTTGCCGGCGCATTGATGCCGGTGCAGCGCCGTGTTTTCCCCGGTTTCGGCGCTCGTTTCGGGCGTTCGCTCCCGATGAGGCAGAAAAAGTGGCCTACTATCTTCAAAAAGCAGCCAAGTTTCGACGAAAAACGCTCAACTTTCTTCCAAAAGTTGGGCGTTTTTTTGGCTCCCTACACTGCATTTGCATACGAAATGCGTGCGAAATTGATAATTTCGCAACTAAAACAGGTCGAAAGCGAGACAATGGAGAAAATAATTGCGCAGAAAAACAAGTAGAATGTTGTTAGATTGTCACGAAGTCTGTATTTTTGCAATGAACGCTGTTTTTCTGTTTGAATATACAATGTATATAGGCGGAAAATGCTTCGTTTCGCTGTCTATATTGCGGTTTTCTTAAATAAAACACCCTAAACCATCGATACATGAGGAAATCAGTACATCCGAAAGTGTTCGTCGGGAGTCTCCTGATGAGTGCGGCGCTGAGTTTTGCGCTTCCCTCTTCGGCTCAACAGCCCACGGGGCCCGATGCACACCAGCTCTCGGGCATGGTCTTCAACAAGCAAGGCGAACCGCTCGTTGGAGCTTATGTGCGCGTGAAGCACGGCAAAAAGACTTGGACCGTTCAGACGGACGAGACCGGTAAATATGTGATCAATCTTCCGGCCGGACAGAGTTTGGCCGGTTTGAATGTCGCTGTGTCCTACATCGGTATGCAGCGCCAGGTGAAGACCACGAAAACCGGTGTGATGCACTATGACTTCATGCTCGAAGACAATTCGAAGAGTTTGGGAGAGGCCGTGGTGACGGGCTACGGCACGATCAGCACGCGCGAGAAGACGAGTGCCATCACTTCGCTCAAGATGGACGAAATCCTCATGCCCGGCATGACCAGCCTGGAGCAGGCGCTCGAAGGCCGTGTGCCCGACATGGTGTTTATGCAAAACTCCGGTGAAGTCGGTGCGACGGCGCGCATGCGCATTCGCGGTACGTCGACCCTCATCGGCAACCGCGAACCGCTGTGGGTGCTCGATGGTATCCCCTTGTCCGATCCTGTCGATGTGACCAACGAGCAGCTCAACGACCCGGACTACATCAACTATATCGGTAATGCCATTTCGGGACTCAACCCGCAAGACATTGAGCGCGTTGACGTGCTCAAGGACGCCGCGGCGACCGCGCTCTACGGAACGCGTGCCGCCAACGGTGTGATTGTGGTGACCACCAAGAAGGGGGATCCCGGCCCTCCTCGCATCACCTACAATGCGCAGTTCAAATACACGGCGCGTCCGCGATATACCGACAGCAACATCAACCTGATGAACTCGCAGGAGCGCGTGCGCTTCGGCCAAGACTTGGTGAACCTTCACTACACGTTCCCCAACCACATGACGATGGTGGGTTACGAAGGAGCATACCACCGTTATGTCACGGGACAGATTGACTATGACACCTTTGTGGCACAGGCGCGTCAGGCCGAAACGGCGAATACGGATTGGTTCGGCCTCTTGACGCACGACACCTTCAACCACAATCACACCATCGCCCTTTCCGGCGGTAGCGAAACGGCGCGTTACTACGCTTCGCTCGGTTATAATAAGGAAGAGGGTGTGCAACTCCGTCACCGCAACGACCGCTACACCGCTTCGCTCAACATGCAGACGCGCATCGCCAAGGTGATTCAGGCGAATGTGCGACTCAACGCCAACGTGCAGAAGAAGGAGCAGCTCCCCGGCGAGATCGATCCGCTGGGCTACGCTTACGGCACGACGCGTGCCCTGCCCGCGTTCAACAACGACGGTTCGTACTACTACTATCAGCGCCACGCCTACAATGTGGGCACCGACAAGGACGGACAATATAAATATCGCTACAATATTCTCAACGAGATCGACAACACGGAGAAAAACTACTCCTCGAACGGCGTCATGGCCGCGCTTGATCTCACCTATCGCTTCCGCCAACTCCTCGACTTCACACTCACCACATCGTACCAGCGCAACACGAGCGACAACGATACGTGGTTTGGCGAGAAATCGAACTACGTGGCGCAACTCCGTAACAGCGAATACGGCGTCGATCCCATCCCCGGACAGTATGGTAAGAGCGATCTGCCCTACGGCGGGGTGTATAACTCGGGACGCAATGTGAACGAAAACTTCACGCTGCGCGCACAAGCCAATTTGCGTCACGCCCTCGGCGCGGCCAAAAAACATTTGGTGAGCGCTTCGTTGGGTTACGAAATGAACACGTCGAACACCGACGGTTTCAGCACCAACACGCGCGGTTTCTATAAGGATCGCGGACTGAAATATGTGCACATGACGGCCGAAGAGGTGCAAAAGTTCCCCTACTACGCGAAGTGGTTGGCGAGCAACACGCCTTCGATCAAGGCCGACAAGACGCATCGTCTCAGCGGTTACGCCATTTTCTCTTATTCTTACGGCAGCCTGTTGTCGCTGAGTGCCAACACGCGTTTCGACGCTTCGAACAAGTTCGGTTCGCGCAGCAACGAGAAGTTCCTGCCCGTGTGGTCGGCTTCGGGTATGCTCAACCTCAAAGAGTTGGCACTCCGCCCCTATGATGTGGTGAGCGACTTCCGTTTCCGCACCTCCTTTGGTAAGACGGGCAACATGGTCGACAACCAAACGCCGAACCTCCTCCTCCGCCAAGAGAGCGTAGACACTTATTATGGAGAAAACACGGCAAAGGTGTTCGCCCTGCCCAACCCCAACCTGCGTTGGGAGCAGACCGATCAGTTCAACGCCGGTTTTGACATGGCGCTCTTCGACTATCGCCTCTCGTTCGGCTTCGATGGTTACTACAAACATACGCGCGACGCTTTCAACAACACGCCGGTGTCGTCGATCAACGGCACGGACAACTATGTGATGAACGGCAGCGACCTCTACAACAGCGGTTTCAGCATCAACCTCACGGCTTACCCCATCAAAACGCGCGATTGGTCGTGGATGCTCTCCTCGAACTATTCTGTGGTGTACAACCGCATCGAGACGAAGTCCATCAACGACTACACGCTCAACGATTATCTCAACGGTACGGCCGTGATCGACGGACAAAGCATCGGCACGTTCTACAGTTATCGCTTCCTCGGCCTCGATCCCTCCAACGGTCTTCCCCTCTTCGACGACTATAAGGATCGACAGCACTTGCTCGAAGGCAAAACGCTCGACCGCATCATGCAACTCGTCATGGCACGCAGCGGTAGTCGCGAGCCGAACTTCAGCGGTTCGTTCTATACCACACTGCGCTACAAGCAACTGTCGGTGGCGGCCAGCTTCAACTACGCCCTCGGCAACAAGATTCGCAAATTCGCGCTCTATAAGGATATCCTCGACGGTGTTTCGTCGGAAAACAACGTCCGCAAGGAGTTTGTCGACCGCTGGCGTCGTCCCGGCGACGAGCGTCACACGGACTATCCGTCGCTCATCAGCCCCAGCGATCCCGAATATCAGCGTAACCGCTACCACTGGAGCAACTCCTCGAACAGCGATCTCAAAGGTTTCAAATCGTTTGCCGACAACTACTGGTCGATGTACGACAATGCCGATGTGCGCGTCGTTTCGGGCAGCTATCTCCGCCTCTCGAACGTCACGTTCCGCTACCAGTTCTCGCAGCGCCAACTCAAGAAAATGCCTTTCTCCAACCTCGCGCTCGACTTCTCGGTGACGAATCTCTTCACCCTCAAGTCGTCGGAACTCAAAGGACAGGATCCCACGCAAAACGGTTTCTCCATCCAAACGGCGCTCTCGCTCCGTCCGTCCTACACGTTGGGTTTGCGCATCACCTTCTAATTCGCCACACCTCATGAAACAGTATATCTTTTCTCTCGGTCTCGGCCTGCTCGCACTCACCACGGTGAGCTGCGACGACTTCCTCGACCAATACTCGCAAGATCTCGTGGTGGCGAAAAGCGTCACCGATCTCAACGAACTGCTCGTCGGCGATGTTTATCTTCGCAGCCACGAAGTCAGCAAAGGGATGAACGCCGGCGTTTATGGTTTCGTCAATGCACTCGACGACGACATCAACACCACCGGTACCTCGCAGCAGGGCAACATCGCCAACACGGCGTGGACACACACGCTGGCGCCCCTCTACGGTTACTTCACTTGGCAACAAGATGTGCGCTATAATTATGGTGCCACGAACAAGGCGGGCGACGATGCGACGTGGAAAACGCTCTATGCTCGCATCAGTCACGCCAACAACATCATCGACATTGTCGACGAAATGCCGCACGCCACCAAAGAGGACGAAGCACTTTACCATCGCGTGAAGGGCGAAGCGCATTTTGCTCGTGCACAATTCTATTTGGCGCTTGCCAACCTCTACGGAAAACCGTATCGCGTGGATTCGGCCTCGACCGATCTCTGCGTGCCCCTCAAGCTCACGCCGCACGTGGAGCACGAGAAGGACAAAGCGACTCAATTCGAACGTGCCACCACAGGACAAGTTTATGCGCAGGTCGTTGCCGACTTGAACTTGGCTGTCGAACAACTCACCGTTTCGCCCCAGCCTGATCGTTTCCGTCTGCACCGTGCCTCGGCTGAAGCGGCGGGCGTGTTGCTCAGTCGCACCCTGCTCTACATGCAGCGTTGGGCAGAAGCCGAACAGGCCGCCAAGCGTGTGGTGGAAAGTCCGCGGGTGAAATTGGCCGCCCTCACTGATTTCCAAGCGGGCAAACCCTTCCTCACGCGCAACAATCCCGAGGTGCTTTTCTCACAAGGCGCCAATTATGTGGCAGCGCAAGACAAGGGCACGTCGCTCACCGGCGCTCCCGGCGATTTCTGCGTCACCCGCGAATTGTATGACTCCTATGTCGACACCGATGTGCGCAAACAAGTCTTTTTCTCTGTCAACGGTCTTTCCGACAGCATCTCGCTCTCCAATAAATATGAGCGTGTCACGGGCGAAAACCACATCTCCGACGGTTTCTTGCTCCGTGCCGCCGAAGCCTATCTGAACCTGGCCGAGGCACAAGCCATGCAAGGGAAGAGCGCTGAGGCTTCCGCTACCCTGGGTCGTTTGCAGCAACGCCGCATCACCGACTATTCGCCCACGCCCCTCTCCGGCAAGGCATTGGTCGACGAGATCCGTGCCGAACGCCGTCGCGAACTCTGCTTCGAAGGCCAGCGTTGGTTCGACCTGCGTCGCTATGCGGTGAACACGGTGCAGCCTTTGAAGAAGAATGTGGTGCATGCCTTCAATGCCTACTCTAATTCCAACGCCTTCTTGACGACACACACCTTTGTCTTGCCGGTAGGAGACCCCGCCTACACCTTCTCGATCCCCCTTTCGGTCATCGAGTTCGACAAGGTGCCGATGCCCAACAACATTCGTCCCAAGCGTGAGGAAGTGAAGCAGCCCAAACCGCTGCCGACGCTGCCCACCGACGACGAAGAAGACAACCCCACGCCGACCCCTGCCCCTTAAGCGGCGCATCGGCTCCCATCACTCATTCCCCATTAAGTCACATCGTTCATGAAACAGCTCCTGTTCCTTCTCCTGCCGTTGCTTTTCTTCGCCTGCAAAAGCGAAGAGAGCATCACGCCCGCTGTCACCTTTGAGCGTGATTTCGCGGTCGTTGACAATGCCGCAGACCCTGTGCAGCATGCGCGCTACGAAATCTATAAGAAATACGGCGTCCCCGTTTATTTTAATGACACCGTGGCCGTTCACGGCGGCACAGCTCCCGCTGACAGCGCCTCGCGCCGTTACGAAACTGTCGATCTCAACTGGACCTTCTTCGGTTATAGCCGAGGGGTGGAGTATCGCTACGACTATCTGCGCACCGCCGAAGAGCAACTGCGCGCCTTGCGTTTTGTCGACGCCTATTTGGGCAAGATCAGCCGCCAGATGCGTCCCTTCTCCGTCATGGTGGCCGACACCCTCACCGTTTCGTCGGCCAACAAGGTCGAAAAACCGATCTACCACGTCGGTTTCCGCACCTTGGTGCTCGCTCGGGTCAAAGACATCACCGTCGAGGATTCGGTCAATGCACAGATTGCCGAAATCGTCAACAGCATGGTGAGCGACCGCATCAAAGCCAATCGCGAACTCTGCGGCGAATTTGCAGATGTCAGCACCCAGAAAGGGTGGTATGACCTCGAATGGAAGCGACTCAACGAAACCTCGCCTTGCCCCACCGTCATCGAGATGGGCAAGAAGAGCTACGTCCTTTCGGTCAATGCGCTTTACGACCAACCGCCCTACACGCCCTTCAATCATGAGGACTTGGTCACCCTGCTGCTCAAAGATCTCGGCAGCGGCGCGCCCACAGTCGAGAGTGAAGACGAAGCGATCGAGATTCGCGACAAGATGCTCAACGAGATCGGCGCTTTCGGCTTCATCCGCGGTTGGAATCAAACCGGTTCATTCGCCCCTCGCGACGCCGATGAAGATCGCGAATACTTCATCAAGGCCATGCTTTGGTTGGGCGATGGCGGGTTCCGTCAGCGCTACGGACACCTGCCCGTCGTGATGACCAAGTACGAAATCCTTCGCCGTTTTGTCACCGGCGAACTCGGGGTCAACCTCGACTACAATCGTTTGAACGAATAAAAACGCGGTGAACTCCGCAATTTCATCTCCTCATCGCTATGTCTATCTTCAAACCTCTCTGTCTCGCCCTCCTCTCTGCCGCTGCGCTCTTCGCGGTCTCTTGCGGAAGCGACGAACCGAAGACGATCCAGTATAATCTCTCCGCGGTGCAGCCCGGAGAGGATTTCACCGATCCTCGCGACAACAACGTGTACCACACCGTGCGCGTCGGCAACCAACTTTGGATGGCCGAAAACCTCCGCTATGCTCCCAATGGTTACAGTCTCGACGGTGCCTATTCTTGGAACGAGCGCCCGGTCGATCTCACCAAGATTGTGCCCGACAATGCAGCCGTGATCGAACTCATCGATCGCCTTTTCCACGATCCGAAATACAACGGATGGGAAGTCGACGGCACGCCCATTGCACCGTGGGTCGAAGGCTTCATCAAGCAACTCAAGCGCGGCCGCATGACCATTGCCGAAGTGCGTGAGAACATCCGCTATCTCAACCCCGCTTTCGACGACACGCTCACCGTCCGGCTCCTCAAATATGCCGAGTTGCCCGAAGCGCGCCACAAGGCCGGAATGGCCAATTTCGAGAAAACCGAAAAAGATAACGGTGGCTACGTGGCCAAAAACGGATTTCTCTATACCTTTGCCGCTGCGCAAAAGGCCGCTCCCGAAGGTTGGCGCCTGCCCACCGACGAAGATTGGAAAAAGCTGGAGCGCACCCTCGGTTTGCCCGCCGCAGAAGCTGATCTCGACGAAGCGTGGCGCGGCGAAGGACTCGCTACCTTGCTCAGCGTAGGCGGAAAATCCGGTTTCAACGCCCTCCGCACCGGTGGTAATCTCTATCAGCGCGAGTCCGGCAACTTCTTTGAAAACAAAGACAAGGCCTGGTATTTCTGGACGGCCACCTCCACGATGTTGCAAGACTCCATCCCCGCGGCCTATGTGCGCCTCTCCGATCACTTCACCACCAAAGTGTGGCGCGGCACCAGTCGAGTGGCCAACAACTATCGTCCCGTACTCTACAGCGTGCGTTGCGTCAAAGACCTCAAGTAACGTACCCTGCACTCCTTTCGGCCGATGCTCGAAGTCGTCGACTCCCGGCGACTTCGAGTGTTGCCGTTTTCTCCCTCTTCATTCTCTTTTTAGACTTATCTCATTTTCATGTCTCTCCGTCACCTCTTTTTTTCGCTCTGTCTCTCCGTGAGCGCACTGTCGCCACTCGCCGCCTTCGCACAGCCCGAGCCGAGCATGTATGGCGATCGCGTCAAAGCCGACGTCAAACTCCAATATGTCTACACGCTCGACGAAGCCTTGGCGCGCGCCCGTGCCGAGAAGAAACCCATCTTCTTCAACTGCTTCGCCGACTGGGCCATTCCTTGCCACGGCATGAACAAATACGTCTTCTCCGATGCCGAGTTTGCCGACTACATGAACCGCAACTTCGTCAATCTCTACATCGATGTGAGCAAGCGCGGCAATGCCGCGGTCGCCAAGCGCTATGACATTCGTCGCTTTGCCCACTTCCTCGTGCTTGATGCCGACGGCAATGTCCTCCTGCGCATTGTGGGGGGTAAGAAGTTGCCCGAATTCAAAGAAGACGTGATGCGCGCCCTCTCGCCCAAAACCTCGCTCCCCGGACTCGAAGCCGCCTATAAGAAAGGAAAGCGCGACAAAAAGACGCTCCTCGACTATCTCTACGACCTCAATCTCGCCGACGACAAAGAGCAGTTCGATAAGGTGGCACAAGAATATGTGGCTGCCCTCAAGCCCAAAGACTACGCCAAGTCCGAAAACTGGTTTGTCGTGTCAAAACTCATCACCGATCGCGAAAGCCCTCTCTTCAAGCACCTGCTCGACAACAAAGATGAGTTTGTGAAAAACAATGGACAGAAGGTCAATGACTTCGTCGAAAGTCTCTTCTACGCCGAAGCCGCCGGCTACGCGGCCGGTTCCACTCCCTACAACGCCGATGCCGTGCTCGGTATGCAAATCGACGCGCGCCGCGCCAACATCCCCGACACCTCCGTCGTTTATGTGGCCTGCAAATTGGCGCAACTCCGCGGTGAGAAGCGCATTGGCGAACTCCTCGACTACATGCGTGCCAAGGGCGACGCCTTCCGCTTCGATCGTGCGTCTTACGAACTCACCTTCGACTTCCCCGACATGACGGCCGAACAAACCAAACAAGTCGTCGCCTATCTCCGCGAAGCCGCGACACGCAACACCGGCGAAGCCGCCAAGCGTCTCGGTTTCCTTGCCGATCGGCTCGAGAAGCACGACGGAGTGAACTTCGAACAACTCTCGCTCAAAGACGCACTGGCCAAAGCCGCCAAGGAAGGCAAACAAGTCTTTGTCGATTGCTACACCAGTTGGTGCGGCCCCTGCAAGAAACTCGCACGCGAAGTCTTCCCCCAACCCGAAGTGGGCAAAGTGCTCAATGCGCGTTTCGTCAATCTCCAAATCGACATGGAAAAGGGAGAAGGACCGGCTGTGTCTAAGCAGTTTGGCATCAACTCCTTCCCCACGATGCTCATTCTCAATCCCGACGGCACCAAAGTCGGTAGCATCGTAGGTTACTTCCCCACCGAACGCCTGCTCGACGAAATCGCGAAAGTACCCACTCGCTGATTCGCAGTCCCCTCCGCTCACGCCGCTCCCCGTGCCGCCACCGGCCACACGGGGAGTGGTCGTTGTTTTTCTCTCTAATCATCGCTTATGCGTCTCTTCCGCCTTCTCCTCCTGCTCATCGCCCTGCTTCCCACCGCCGGCATGGCGCAACATTTCCGCGCCGTCGTCCCCTATGTGGAGCAAAACGGCAAATTCATGATCGACGTCACGGTCAACGGCACCCGCGGTCGTTTCCTCCTCGACACCGGTGCCCCTTGTTGTGTGAGTTATTCCTTTGCCCAACGAGCCGGCCTCACCCTCGGTGAGGCACAGACCGGACAAGACTCCAACGGTCGCGCTGTCACCGCCCGCATGGCACGTTTCGATTCACTTCGCGTCGGCAGTGTCGACTTCCGCAACGTCGCCGCCATGTGCTGGCCAGAGGGCAGTCCCACCGAGCGTTTCGGCATCGACGGCATCTTGGGTTACAACCTCATGCAGATGGGCATCGTCAAACTCAGCCGTGCCACGCGCACCTTTGTTTTCACCACCCTCACCGACAGCCTGGGACTCGATTTCTCGCACGCCACGCCCCTCCTTCCCGACCCCTATGTGCCGCTGATTGAGGTGCGGATCGACAAAGCGGTGGTCGACACCGTTATGTTCGACCTCGGAGCGCATGCTCTCTACGAGCCCTCGGTGCGCAACTACGCCCGATTGTCGAAAGCCGGCAGCGCCTTCCGCACGCAGGCTTCTGCCATGGGAGCGCTCTCCATGGGCGCTTCGGGCATCGAACCGCCTACACTCAAACACCGCGTCAAAGTACCGCATTTCAAAGTCGCAGGTTTTGATTTTCGCAACGTCGCCGCCGTCACCACCGGCGGACACGACTCGCGCATCGGGGCACGCTTGCTCGAATATGGCGATGTCGTCATCGACTTCCGCCGCCGCACCTTCTATTTCCTCCCCCACGACGGAAAAACGACCGCCGATGTCTATCTTTCCGACTGGGAAGTGATCCCCACGGCCACCCTCGACGGTAAAATCGTCGCCGGAGTGGTGTGGAACAAGAAATTGCCCATCCAACAAGGCGACCGCATTGTGGCGCTCAACGGACAGCGCTTCGACACCATCGACTTGGCAACAGCCACCACGCGAGGACTCCTCTCCTTGCCCGGCAACAAAGCCACCGTCACGTTCGTCAATGCCCGCACCGGACAGGAAGAAACCACCACCATGCGCCGTTATTGAACCGCCTTCTGCGAAGCCGAGGGCAAAATTGCCCTTCTTCCATGAGGGCCAATCATCGACAGCGACCGCGATCCAAGCAAAAGTTGGATCGCGGTCGCATCTTATAGAGGTATCCACGCACATGGGAGCGGCGGACAAGCAGGTTTTCATCTTAAAATGAAGGCAGATATAGAATTATTTGTACCTTTGCGCCTATAGTCAAACCATAGTAAAGAACACCTTGCGCATCGTCTTAAATTCAAACGTATGAAACGTCTATTTTCCCTATTCGCCTTGCTTTTGCTCCTCTTCTCTTCCTGTGCCCGCGAAAAAACGCAGGCCGAACTTTTTGCAGAGACCAAAAGTGGGGTAGTGTTGATTTTGAACAAGTTTTACTATCGCATCCGCTTGCCGAACGACAAGTTCCTCTATTTTTCCGGCTTGGACAAGGATGGTGATTTGGAGAATGTTACCCTCGATTTCAATGAAATCCGCAAAAACTGCGCGTGGATGTCGGGAACCGGCTTCTTTGTCGACGACAGAGGGACGATCATGACCAACCGCCATGTTGCCCAACCTGCCCTTGAGGAAAAAGACATCAAAGCCGGCTATCGAAATTTCATCCATGCCATTCAGCAGTACTATAATTACCAAAAGCAGCAACTCAGCGAGAAGTTCGATGAGCTCGAGACGGCGAAAGGTCAGTACTACGACGACGAAGAAGAGGTGCTTTATGATACCCCCGCCGGGGTGGCAGAGATCGAACGGCAGCAAGAGGCACTCCGCAGAGAGTATGCCGCCGCCGAACAAACCCTTGAGCAACTCGAGCAATTGGATGATCCGAGTGCTTTGAAAATTAGTTCCGTGTGCGAATTGGGTATTGCCTACAATGACACACACGTCACCGGAGCGGCCGATTTCTTGGACAAAAATCCTTGTGTCGTGCTGAGAACTTCGGAGCGAGAGGACGTGGATTTGGCGCTCATTCAGTTGAAAAACCAAAAGACGCCGGACGATGCCTATGTCTTCTCCATCGGTGAGGAAAGCACCCCTCTCGAGATGGGACAACAGTTGTATATGATTGGTTACAATGCCGGCCCGAATCTCGCCCAGACGCGCACCGGCATTCAAGTGCAAATGACCGGTGGGAAAGTCACGCAACTCTCAGACGGACAGCGTGTGCTGTATGACATTGCCACCGTACAAGGTTCGAGCGGTAGCCCCGTGATCGATACGGAAGGCAACCTCGTCGCCGTCAACTTTGCCAAATTAAACGGATCAGACAACTTCAATTTCGGCATCCCGCTCAAGCGCATAAAGGAGTTCATGAAGTGGTGATACACGCACCATTTCCGCGCTCCGCTTCGCATCATCCGGTCGTTTTCATTTTCCGGTAGGCCGTCGCCTGACCTTCTTCCCCTCTCCATCTTCTTTCACTGATCGGAAGGAGATGGAGAGCATACAGAAGAAAATCAATAGTAGACCCAGGCAAAAACTAAAGTTAGAAACACCAAAAGCTGAGTTCTTCAAAAGAATAGCCTAATTTTGCACTTGCCGGTTGACTCTACGGCCCCATTTTAGATAAACAAAAGCGGCGATTAAGCCAGCAAAGCCAACTTACCTTGAATAGAAAGTTTATCACATTAACCCCTCAAATCACAGTAACCATCAACTAATTCTACCCTTCTTCACGATGATAGAACATCAATTAGTCTTGATCATTGCGCTCATTTTGGCCATTTGTGTATTGATTATGGTGAGTCAGCGCATAAAAGTGGCCTATCCCATTATGCTTGTATTGGGTGGTGTGGCAATGAGCTTCATTCCCGGAATGCCCCGTTTCAATATCAATCCCGACTTGATATTCCTTGTTTTTTTGCCGCCTATACTGTACGAAGCGGCGTATTACAACTCGTGGAAAGAACTGTGGCGATGGCGCAGGATAATAGGTTCGTTTGCCTTTATTGTGGTGTTTATCACGGCCCTTGTTGTGGGATTTATAGCCAACACCTTTATTCCGGGTTTCTCGGTGGCCTTAGGTTTTTTGTTGGGTGGCATTGTTTCGCCCCCCGATGCCGTGTCGGCAGCCACCATTATGAAATTTGTAAAGGTGCCAAGGCGTATATCGGCCATTCTGGAAGGCGAGAGTTTGTTCAACGATGCCAGTTCGCTCATCATCGTTAAGTTTGCCCTTATAGCCATAGGGACAGGGCAATTTGTGTGGTATCAGGCCACCGCATCCTTTATATGGATGGTGATTGGCGGCGCTGGAGTGGGCGTGCTGCTGGCGTATGTGATTATACAGTCGTATCTGTTTATTAAGTTGCGCAAGTGGCTGCCCATGGACGAGAATATCGACACGATGTTCACCATTCTTAGCCCATATGTGATGTATATTTCTGCCGAAACCGTTGGGGCATCAGGCGTGTTGGCCGTGGTGAGTGGTGGGCTTTACTTCTGTTATCGCCGCATACTAATCGTTGGTTCGTCGTCGAGATTGCGTTCCGAGCATGTGTGGAACTTCCTTATTTTCTTGCTCAATGGTATGGCATTTTTGCTTATCGGACTGGATTTGCCCGAGATAATGACCGGTTTGAAAGAAGATAGCGTGAGTCTTTGGATGGCAACAGCCTACGGTTTGCTCATCACCATGGCATTAGTGGTTATCCGTATGGGTGCGGCTTTCAGTGCAGTGTATATCACACGCTTTATGAGTAAGTTTATAACGGTGGCCGATTCACGCAAACAAGGCTATGCCGGACCCTTGGTTTTGGGCTGGACAGGCATGCGCGGAGTGGTTTCGCTGGCTGCAGCTTTGTCTATTCCGCTGTATATTCCAGGCACACAAATAGCTTTTCCCGAACGAAGTTTGGTGCTCTACATCACGTTTATGGTGATAACCCTCACGCTAATATTCCAAGGATTGACGCTTCCCGTGCTGCTCAAGATGGTGAAGCTGCCCAATTACGACGACCATATGTCCCACGCAGAAGCCCAACGCATCATCCGAATAGGTATGGCACAGGCCAGTCTTGACTTTCTGGAACGCAACAATATGTGCGAAGACATAACCCATTCGGCGGTGTTAAACAACCTGGTGAACCACTGGAACGAGCTGTTGGAGAGCGAAGGGAGCGCCACACTCTATGATGCGGTGGTGAGAAACACCTATCGCGAGATACTTGAAGAGCAACGATTGTGGTTGAACAAGCTTAACAACGAAAACGAAAGAGTGGACGAGGAACTTGTGAGACACTTTATTCATCGCATCGACTTAGAAGAAGAACGCCTATTGAAAGAGTAAAACACAAGGCCTATAGGTAGAAAATAAGTTTGGAAGAGGTTGTTTTTAACCCGTTGGCGGAATTAAAATGTAGCTATAATAATATACCTTAATTCCGCAGTATTTTTTCTTGTGAGAAGAACGCATAAGCTGCGGCAGAGATGCTGGAGGATGCGAGCTTCGAGGTGAGTGTGACGAAGACCGACCTCGGGAGCAAGTAGAGCATTCTCGCACTGGTGGAGTATGCTACTGGTAAGGGCGGTACTCTTTCCGTCTATGGTGATACGGCAGAGTATGACTGTCCGCCCGTCTGCCTTTGTCTTCTGTCTGTTGATATAGAACTATTGCTGTCCGCTAAACTTCAAAACGACACATTTTCCCTATCCGCAACGCCCATCAATAGGCGTTGCGGATTCCTTTTTCGAAAAGTAAGCCCCCTTTCGACAATCATTCATCGGCTGTCCGCTAAAACGAGAGAATGGGAGACACGAGATGTGGCCAAATGTGTACTTTAAGCCTCTGAGGGTTTTAGAGTATGGCTAAGTCTATTGATTTTCGTGGATCGGATCACCGTATACAACGGCTGTCCGCTAAAAAACGCTTGCGAAGAAAAGAAAGAGGCGAATTTTAGATGAGGTAAGATGAATCAACCTGTTTAGTGGAGGTCAGAACGATAAATTTGCTACGTCTAAACTTTTACCGGACAGCAATAACTTTCTATACAAACCTCGACCTAACAGCTCTATAGTAGATATACGCGTACGCACGCGCGCGCGTCCAGTGATTTTATGTTTTTGCCTTCACCTCTTCACCTTTTTGGTGTAAAGCCTTGATCAAGAGTGAGTTGCGGGTGAAGGCTTCACCCTTTTGCCTTCACCGATTTTTTGCAACGAATGTCGTGCAACGTGTTGTTTTTCAGATTGTTGCGGTGAAGGTGAAGGTGAAGGCAGGGTTTGCCTTCACACGCAACCGATTGATCTACAGTTTGTTGCGCGGTGAGGTGAAGGGTGAAGGAAAAAATGGAAAATTCGCTGAGTGCGCGGGCTCGTATATACGCGTAGGCGCGTGTCCTGCGCGTAGGATTGAATGGGAATTTGTGTGGGGTAGGGAGGTTTTGAGAGAAACAAAGGAGGAAGCCGTATGAATATCAATTACCATCAAACAAAAGGAGACCGCAGTTATTTCGAGTGGGGCGACAATATGCAAATCATTTGCAAAGGCAAAGGTGAAATCGCCATGACAGAGAGCGAATTGGTAGAATTCTTCTGTGTAACATGGAGGAAACTCAATTATCGTCTGCAGCAACTACTAAAAGTATCTTCCCTACGTCTCGATGAAAGGGATACAGGAGAGTTGGAAGTATTCGTGAACGGACGGCTACAAGGTTATGCTCCGCTTTATCCGCTTTCGAGCATCATCGCTTTGTCTTATCAATTGGACA
>ERZ773180.48-NODE-48-length-110020-cov-4.889929_pt1 | contig 110020 bp, 152 predicted proteins | sample MGYA00511080_ERZ773180 | MGnify/ENA primary metagenome ERZ773180 (study PRJEB29015, sample SAMEA2738175) | human oral metagenome | biome: human oral; feature: human-associated habitat; material: saliva | place: China | collected 2178 ... | reverse complement strand
GTACTACACACTTCTATTTCATAACATTTTAAAATGTATTTGAAACTGCTTGTTATACTATTTATAACAGAAATTTTTAAAATGTCTATAAAATATCAAGATAAATTAATATTTTAGCATTTTTTAACATTTAATTTACTTCTTTACCAGTTAATTCACTTAACTTATATGTATCGGTGTCATAAAGGTATGCTTTTTTACAATCACATGTTATATAATAAGGTGTGCATATCGGTTCTTTTGTACCATTATGACCAGTGATTTGAATAAGATTATTTTTCAATGGTACATTTATATCTTTATTATTCCTTATAAAGTCTGTTACATCTGCCCAGAATATACCACCGGTTTTATTCATACCACCACGTGAATAACCTACTCTAAAGATAATATCATTTATGTTATCATTATCTTCATTTAATATTTCTGTAAGTTCTTCTGGATATAATTCATTTCTATTATATTGTTTACATAAATCATTATATGTATTTAAGGTTAAACCTGCATGTGAGAATAAAATGGTTTTTTCTTTATTACCAACTGCAAAAGCATATTGAAAATATTTATTATTATCATTAAAGATTTTAGTTAATACTTGGTCATACTTCTGTGAATACCTACTACCTAATGCAATATCATAGAAAGACCTGCTATAATAATGCATATCATGATTACCCATTAATAGTATTACTTTATCTTGGTGTTCAGCTTTAAAATTAATAATATCATTCAAGTTATCAATCATTCGTTGATCTGAAAATATATTATCACTAGTATATGGATCATATTCCATATAATACGGATCACAATAATCTCCAAGAAAAACTATATAATCTACTTGATTTATATATTGTTCACATGCGGATTTCCAAAACCTACGGCCATGTATATCAGGGATAACTAAAATTTTCATTTTATTACTTTAACTTCATTATTTTTTTACCAGCCTCCTCCGGCGCCACCGCCTCCGAAACTTCCGCCTCCGAAACTTCCGCCGCTTGAGCCAGAACTACCACCAAAACCACCATTACCTGAACCCATTGCACTTATAAATGCAAAAAAGATATGTCTACTCTTTTTAAAGCTTAATATTAATATAAGTATTATAGCAATACTACCATATAGAATATAAGTATTACGTTGTTCAGATTTACTTCGTAATTGATTTATTGTAGCTTTATTATATATTGCATTCGTAGTAGAAAGTGCAGCTTTATTAATATTAGGGCTCTTGCTATTCATATTAGATTCAATATATGTTGAACCTATTTCCTTACATATAATATCAGGAAATTCACCTTCTAAACCTTTACCTGGTGCAATAAACCATTTCTTTTGTTCTACTGCAATAATAATAATTAAACCTTTATCAGTCTTTTTATTACCTACTCCATACTTATTACCAAGGTCAGAACAGAACTTAGACATATCATCCGGATTATCGATATTATTAACTACTGCATATACAGTTTGAATTCCTTTCAGATGTTCTAATTTACTTAAAACTTTATTAATAGAATCTTCGGTTTCTTCATTAATCAGTGTGTCAGGATTAATGAGGTATTTTGTAGAATCTTTCAAATGAACCATTGGTAATGAAGATGCTGTGTAAACTCTTGTTTGTTTTTTACAAGAGTTACACAACATTATCATTATTACTGCTGTAATTAAAGGTATTAAATATTTCTTCATTTAAGCCGATAATTTTATATTTTTTTAAATGTCAAGTTGTGGAGCACTTGAAGCCTTCTTATCTGCTTCAAACTTATTCATCTTTTCAAATCCAAACATACCTGCAAAGATAGTAGTAGGGAATGAGCGAATACTCATATTATATTCCTGTACACTTTCATTGTATGTTTGACGTGCATAATTAATACGGTTTTCAGTACCTTCAATTTGAGTTTGCAAATCACGGAAATTCTGTGACGCTTTCAACTCTGGATATTTCTCTGAAATTACCATAAGACGACTAAGTGCATTAGAAACATCGCCTTGTGCCTTTTGATATGCAGCAAGCTGTTCTGGTGTTGCTTTACTTGGATCAATTGTAATCTTTCCAACTGATGCGCGAGCTTCAGCTACAGCTTTGAATGTTTCACTCTCATGTGTAGCATAACCCTTTACAACCTTTGCAAGGTTAGGGAGAAGATCTGCTCTTCGCTGATAAGTAGCTTCAAGATTTGCAAATGATGTTGTTGCATTCTCTTGCTTTGTTACCATACCATTGTATGAACCGATTACACCAAACACACTAAACAAAATAACTGTACATACAGCTAAAATAATAAACTTCTTCATAAGTTAATTTTTTATTTAATTATTTAATTTTACTTTAAATTTGCTTTTACATAGTCCGCAACTTTTTTACCATCTGCAGATGGGAGTGCAACTTTAATACCCTTAATGAATTGACCCACTGTATATAAAATTCTACGAAAAATTATTAATTTAACGCATATTTTATTTCTTGCTTCAACCTATCATTACTTTTTAGTCCATTGTAATTCACTACAATCATTCATCCATAAGAGGATAATCCACAAGCGTAAATTCGGCCATACAGTGACCTACTAAACTGCACCCCCTATACATTTATCTCGAATGCTCGTTGCCCCTCACTCAAGATATTTTTTGCAGCATTTATATCTCTATCATGTTTTGTGTTACATTGAGGACAAATCCAAAATCTATTACTTAACTTTAAATCTTTATTTTTAAATCCGCAGCATGAACACTTCTTTGAACTTGGATAGAACTTATCAATAAGTACCGTTTTTTTATCATTCGATAGAGCTTTACTTTGTAATATTACTTTGAATTGGTAGAAAGCTACCTCTTGTATAGCTTTTGCTAACTTATGGTTTTTTAACATTCCATTTACATTCAAATCTTCCATATAGATAGTGTCATACTTTGTAAGTAATTCATTCACTACGCTATGAATATAATTGATTTTCTTATTTGTTATGTGTTCAAATACTTTTGCGAGTTTAATTCTTGCTTTATTTCTATTATTTGATCCTTTAACTTTTCTTGATAGTTGTTTTTGTAATTTCTTTAACTTCTTTTCTTCTTTCTTAAAAAAATGTTTGTTTTTAAACTTTTTACCATCTGAAGTTATAACAAAATCTTTAACTCCAAGGTCAATTCCTACAGATTTACCAGTTTTTTTAAACTTAGTAAATACTATTTCATCAATATCTACAAGGATTGATAAAAAGTATTTACCACTCTTGGTTTTCGATAAAGTTGCACTCTTTATTTTATCCTTATAGATACGGAGTCTCTTAAAATATAAATCAGAACATTTAAACTTAATATCTTTAAAAGATTTAGTTAATGTAATTTTTCTTTCTTTAAATATATTCTTTTTTGAAATTGCCCCAATTGGAAATAATGCAGATTGTTTATCTTTCTTTGATTTAAATGTAGGATAACCAGTATGTAGTTTAAAAAATTTATCATATGCAGTACACATCTGTCTTATAGATTGTTGCAATACTTGCGTATTTTGTTCTTGTAACCAATGATAATTTTCATCTTTACGTAAAGTTTCAAAAAAATATTTTGAAAGGTCATTTAAAGAAAGATTAATATTATTACCGTTATATTCATTTTGTCTAAGAGCAAGCATATAATTATATACAAAGCGATAACAACCAAGTAATTTATTGATTGCTTGTTCTTGCTTTTTATTTGGATATAATCTTACTTTAATTGCTCTAAACATACGATATATTTAATTTAATTTTGCTTTTACAAAATCTGCCACTTTTTTACCATCAGCTGTTGGAAGTATAACTTTAATACCTTTAATTAAACTACCCATATTCTTCTTAATAGGTTCAAGTCCATTACTTACAATGGTATCAAAAGCATTTGCAATTTCTTCTGGCGTTGCTTCAGCTGGCAAATACTCTAAAAGAATATTTAATTCCTCTTGCTCTTCTTTAGCAAGTGCAGGTTTACCATACTTCTTATACTGAGCGATAGAATCTTTACGTTGATCTACCATCTTCTTTAGAATAGTAAACTCAACAGCATCTGTGAGCTCATGTCCAACTCCTTCTTTTGAAGTTTCATACTTCAAGACTTCATTTTTAATAAGTCTTAAAACGTCTCGTCGCTTATCATCATGCAACTTCATTGCATCCTTAATAAGTTCATTTATTTTATCTATAAACATAATTATTAATTTTTTTGTTTTACTTGTGCAAAGTTATATAATTATTTTCAATTATGAAAATTTTAATTAATTATTTAGCATAAATTAACTTTATAAATCATCATTGAAAATCAATGCGAATAAAATATAGAACGCTGCGCCGTACCAACCAAATAAGCACACCATTAAAAATCCAAACAATGTACTTGCAATTCTATTCATATATTTTATATGTAAAATAAATGGTACTATAAATGGGGTTATATATAACAGCATCCATAGTAGTAATGCTAAAATTAAAATATTTGATATTGACATAGTAACCAATTAGGGATTTCTTTCATTTTTGGGATTTCTTTATATGATGCAAACCATTGAATACCTGATATAAGATTGGAATCATAGTCAAACAGGGGGCGGTGTAAAACATAATTCTTACCATTAGTACCAGGAGCTTTTAAGCATTGGCATATATAAGTATCTATTTTATCCGGAGTTGTAAATTTATATAATTCACAAAATGCTTTCTTATATAGATATAATTGTATACCATATTCATTCATAGTACACTCTTCTAATATAGAGGCTGGACCTTTTAACTTTTTATTTTTAAAAGCTTTCTTGGATATATTTTCAGTAGTTTTCCAATCGATTAAAAGGTATTTATCTGTTTCTTCATTATAAAATAAACAGTCAAATCTTCCTTTCGTTTGATGTATGGTATTAGAGGGAATATATACCATTATCTCACGAGTTAAATATTTATAACCTAATTTTTGAATATCTGAATAGAACTGGTCAAAGCCTTTTTTATTTTCTTGAAACCTATTATCATCTTGTAGATTATGATCTATGATCCAATTGTTAAGTTCTTGTGTTAATTGTATTTTAGCATCTTCTGTGGGGGCTATAGAAATGCTTAATACATGACCAACATAATCATCTAACAATGAACCATAGTATTTAGATTCAGATGAAATTTTATCCCATGCTGCAATTATTTGTTCGGGGGACATATTATAATATTTGCCATCTGGATTATCTTCATCTCTTTGACTACAAGAACGAGCTTGCTTTTCAGCATCAAACTTTGACTTTAAATGTTCAATTGTTTTAGACACTGAAATAGTTAGAAGTTTACCATTCAACTTAGCTCTAAATTCCTTATTAGTTTTATTAATAAGTTTATCAATTTCGTCCTTTGTATAAATCATATATAAATTATAAAATAATAACTAAATTTAGTCTGAAAATAATTAAGAAATAATTGAAATAAAAAAGTGGCAATTCGAACATAATTATATAATGTAGTATTAGAATGTAATTATATAATATACATAGATAATTATGAAATTAAAGTTTAATTTAAATTTTAAATTTAGTTTTATATAACTTTATTTTATATTAGTAAGTAAACTAAATAAAAATGTTTATATATAGTTTATTCATCATATAATGATATATAAAGTAAAACTATAAAGTATGCATATAACTAATTATAATAAGATATAGGAGAAATAAACACTATACATTATCAGTGTATAGTTAAATAAAAAAGTGGCAATTCCAATATAATTATATAATGTAGTTTTATATGTAATTATATAATATACATAATTATTTAGTTACTCAATTATATAATTTTTAATTTATTTTTTTATAAAAACATTTTTCATAAGTATCATCTTCCCATTGAGATATATTCATTAAAGTATTATAGTCAATTAAAGACTTAGTTTCATAATCATATACTTTACCTGAATCAGAAACTTGAATTATTCCTTGATTTTCATCTTCTTTACCAGTAGAATGAATTTCATATATCCCTGGAGTTAGGTCAAATATATGATAAAATATTGTCTAATTATTAGTTGTACTCATATTTTATTTACTTTATATGTAAGTTATTTAATTTTACATAAAAATAAATATATTCAGAAGATAAAATAACATTTATTCACAATGGCTAATATTACTACTATTAAAAAAGGTAATGAAACTATGTAGTTGGGAATTTCTGAAGATAGAGTTAATCAACTTATAGATGATAAAATATCTGCTATGCCCACTGGAGGTGGAGGGAGTGCAACAGGAACTGATAGTAAATTATATGATGTAACTATTATACCATCATCACCCGAATTAAAACAACCTACATTAGATGTAACTACTGGTATTTTAGATTTAGGTGTTGACCCAGTATTAATATGGAAGGGAGGCTTTGATGCTTTATCAAGTATTTCAGGTTCTAATTTTAGAAATATCCAATGTTGGGAAAGTTCTAAATCTACCGCCATAAAATTTACATATGTACCTAAATCTGGTATTATAAATGTATTACCATATCATACAACTATACCAAACAATGCATTACTTTTAGGATCATTAAGATTCAAATGGAATAGTGATAAAACTAAAGTAGCAAATATTACCAGTATAGATTTCCCTTGTAAAGTAGATATATATAATCCTGATAATTCTACATAGAGATTAGCATTAACGAAAGATGATATAAAATGTTATACAACAACCAGAGCTGTTACAACCTTTATGATTCCTATTACCGGTGTTAATAGTATTAATTTACATGGTTTAACTGATGATTGGAATTATTCTATTAATGGTTATCCAAATAATAATAGTGTTGCAACAACTGCAGTTGGTCCAGGTCATGTTTATGATTCAGGTTGGTTACCAAAAGGTAATATAAAAGAAAATTGGCCAGTTGAAGTAGGATTAGCAAATAATAAATCTATCAAATATATTCAAATATGTTTTAGAAAAACTAATAATGGAGTGTTTACTGAATAGGACCTTGTAAGTGTTATAGATTCTATTACTTTAAATACTAATGGTGATGCATGGACAAGTTACATGGCAAAAGAAATGGATACAGTGTCTCGTGCTGTTAGAAATAATACATCATCTTCTACTCCTACAGTTACTCCAACACCTGTAACACCCACACCAACCCCGGCAGAAGTTAAATATGTAACTGGTTTTATTGCAACAGACCCTATTAAACCTAATATTTCTAAGAAGAATTTCACAATTGATTTTGGAACTGATGGGATTCTTTATATAGGAAAGAACCATTATAATCTTCATGGTAATTATAGAAATATACCTATATATGCAACAGGTTCTGATACTGGTGCAACAATGGTTGTTTATAATACAGCTAATAATACCATGAAAACCATGACATGGGATTATACACCAACAGCAGATGAAGCAATTGTAGGTACGTTCAGACTTAAATATCATACACATGAATTTGTTTCTTGTAACTTCCCATTTGAAGTTACAATTGATGGAAAGAACCCTAATATAGATCCAGATGCAGGAGATGCTAAAGATTATGATATAAATGTTAAATCTGTAAATCATAGAGGTTGGTGGGAATGTCCAGAAAATACAATATCTGCATATCGTGGTAGTGCTGAACATGGATTTAAATACGTTGAAACTGATGTTGCATTTACAAGTGATGATGTACCTGTATTATTACATGATAAAACTATTAATAGAACCGGTAAAAATCCGGATGGTTCACCATATGCAACACCTAATAAAGAAATTAAAGATATAACATTTGCAGAAGTTAGAAAACTCGATTTCGGCATTGTAAGAGATCCAAAGTTTAAAGGTGAAAAAATCCCTTCATTTGAAGAATTTATAAAATGCTGCAGAAATTTAGGTTTACATCCATATATTGAATTAAAAGCCGATACACAATATACAGAAGCTCAAGTACAGAAAGTAGTAGATATAGTAAACTTAAATGGTATGAAAGGTAAAGTTACATATATATCATTCAGTGATCAGGATTTAATGTATGTTAAAAATTATGATCCAAAGGCACGATTAGGTAGAGTAGGTGGAAAAGTTGTTGATGAAACAATGATTAATAATTTAAAAGCACTTAAAACCCCAACTAATGAAGTATTCTTTGATGGACAAGCTTTTGATAATAATGTTTTATACATGACAGAAGATGTAGCTAAAAAATTAGTAGCAATTGATGTTCCACTTGAAGTTTGGATAGTTGATAATGAAACAGATGTTTTAAAACTACCATCTTATGTATCTGGTGTTACAACTAATAAATTAAATGCAGGTAAAGTATTAGCAAAGGCCGAATTAAATAAATAAAAATTCAAATAAAATATTCAGAGGATAGAACTTAATTATTTCTATCCTCTTTCTTTATATATACCATACTGATGATGTATACATAGTTTATTTCTTCTGTATCGTATTATAATTAGTTATATGTGTACTTTATAGGGTTATGTAATTATATAGCTTTATATAAGGATTAAACTATATATAATTAAATTTATTTTTAAATAGAATTAAAATAATAATTATTAAATTATTTTATCTTTAATTTTATAATTAACTATGTATATTAATATAATACATTACAAAACTACATTATATAATTATATTGGAACTGCCACTTTTTAATTTTAAATTATAACTAAATTATTTTATATAATATACTTACATACTATATACAGATGATGTATATATAATTTATTTCTTCTGTATTATATAATTAATTACTTATATGTATACTTTATAGATATTTTACATTTTAATGTATTATATAAAGATTAAGTAATATATAATAAAATAAATTAATTTCATTTATAAATTAAAATTTATTTAATCCAAATTTACTATAAATAACTATTTAACTTCGTATATTAATATAATACATTTCTCAACTACATTATATAATTATGTTCGAATTGCCACTTTTTTATTTCAATTATTTCTATAAGTAAATAATTAAATTATTGATTATTTAAGATGAGTAGCATAACTACAGGTGAAGTTAGAGAACCAGTTACAGGTGAATCTATAATATTAAAATAGAAGCCTAAAGATGTATCAGTAAATCCTAAATATGATCCAACCTCTACATTTGTTGATATTGATGCTTTAACGGATGTATGTAAATCTATGTAGTATAAGACATATAATGTGTTAACTGGTCAATCTGAAACTACTGATTATTCGTCTATTACTAAAGATAAAATTTTAGGAAAATAATTTAGACTTTTTTATAAAACTTTTGTATAATTTATTAAATGAGTGGTATAACAGTTAATAATATATATGTTTAGTTGACACCTTAGAAATAGGTATGTATATTGGATATTAAAAAATTATTCAATATAGATGCTAATTCTATTATAACTTCTTATAAGATAACTGAACCCTTTGACCTGCCAATAGGGTATAATAATTCTGCTATTAGTAATATTAAATTTAATTGTTTTGTTAATAGTAGAGGAACAAATACTATAATTGAAAATGCTAATAGTGTTAATAAAAATGATATTATTATTACATTATAGTGTATAAATTGGAAAACTATATAGAATGATGAGGTTATACCATATAAAATAGAATTAAATCTTAATGATGGTAGTACTGTAGTAGGTACATTAAATGTATTAGTAGTTAAATCTCCCAAAACTGGTATTACATTTAATGATTTATAGGGACATGCTATTGGAGATAATATGCAATCTTTTATGTTACTAAGAACTAACCCCAAGTTAACTGGTAACATAAAATTAGTTGTAGATTCATAGAATAACCTGTATTTAGATACCTTTAAAACAAGTTCTAATAGTATATTAAATGATCGTAGATTTAGGCATCAATCTATAAGTTATGATGGTAATTATGCTCATGATGTAAAGACTATATTCTCATCAATCCCTCAAGGTGAGTTATATGGCGTTTATTCAGATTCATATGACCCTCATAAAGGTTATTATAAAATTGAAAATCAAAAGTATACTATATATGAATATGGTGCTGAAAATAATTTTGATTCACTATATTCTGAAAATATGAAAATATTAGCCCCTCTCCATATTGGTAAATCTATACCAGAATATTTTTGTATTTTCAAAACAAATCATCTTGTTAACAAAGATACATATAGTAATATCGATATTAATGATACTGCAGTGATGCAGAAATTATTAAAAGAAGGTGAAATCATAAAAATATTTGATTTACGCAATTCTACACCTATTGGTCATTATTTAAATGCCTATAAAGATTCTATACAAGAATATGTATCAAGCTCATGTTATCTTCAATTTAATGAACAAGATAATATAAAAGGTTCAAGTGACCATAGGCAAGGGCGTAATTCATGGAAAGGTATTTCTGTAGATAAAGGTATATTAACAGAAAAAGTAGAAACAAGTTATTTCATTTCTAAAATATTAGAATAGAATAATAAAGTTCAAGAAGATTATAATATGTTCATATTACAAGGGTATGAACGTAATAATTTATTGTATCCTAATATCATTAACTTAGAATTTATGTTTAATGATGAAGGTGCAGAAGATTTTTCATTTCATAATTATTTTGGACTTTATATGTCTGGTAATACAATCTATGATATAGAAAAATGCCTTATTAATAATTCTGATAATTCTACTATAGATTTATATGTTAAAGATAAACACACAATAAAGTTAAAATCAGATGAATAGGATAAATTAAAAATCCTTAAAGTAGATGATATAAAAATATCTGAAAATAATATTACATTTGGTGTTACCTCTAATAATGCAGAAGTTATAAATAATTCTGATGATTTATTAAATTATGTAAAAAATAAAGTAGTTAATAAACCATAGAATATTATAGCACATATACCAGTAGAAAAAATTAATTTGGATAACATATATTCATTTTTAACTTTTAGTATTAATACTGGTACTATAATGTATGGTGAACACTTTAGATTTGTTTATACTACAATATAGGAGAATGATAATAAAACACATTATCATATAGTAGATGTAATAGCATCTAATAATGATATGTATAAAACCACTGCAAATAATGTTTCATTATATCCTATGTATAATAACATAGAAGATTATGAAAATGATGAAACTAAAATTACTGATGCAGAGGGTAATGAAACATTATAGGATGGATGGTACCGTAAGAATTTAATACCATTTAGTAATAGTGATTTATAGGATAAAACTATACATTACACAGCAGTATGTTATTATTCTCAAGATTTAAATAATCCGGCTATACAAGCACCTTTAAATATATAGTTTCAACGAATATAGGCTGCATTAGCTATATGTGGTCATGATATTCATGTATCAAGTTATTCTGATAATACAATTGCATTTGTATCTAATTCAATATCTGATATTGAATTTATACATATGTATCATGGACAAGAAATAATATAGAATAATAAAGTATATAATTATAATATTAATTATGAAGATTATTCTATAAATCTTAATAATAGCGCATCCGGAAATGTAAATATTACATATGATATATTATTTAAATATATATTACCAGGTTTATTAATACAATCTAAGAAGGATTTAAAATTTAGCGTTCCATGTAAGTTTATTACAAAAACATAGTGTAAACCTTTTAAGTTATATTAGACTACATAGAATTTAGATAAACTATTATACAATATACAAGCACCTTTAATATATACATAGAAAGGGTATGAGCCTATTAGTTTTATTAACTATACACTTATTTCAGGTAATGATGTTATTAAATTATATTATTATCCATCACCTATAGATACATCTAAATATATGTTCATGACATTAACTGACATCAGTTTAGTTAATGGTAATCATACTAATATAGCTAAGTCATTAAATATGTAGGTATAGATTATGGGAATTCATAATGTTAAAGATATATCTATGACCCTTAACTATACTAATTATGATACATATACTTTAGATAGTAATATAACTTTTAATAAAGGAGAAATAATTAAATTAGATGGTAGTGATAGAAGGTTAAAACCGTTTACTGTATATAGTTTTGTAAAAGGTACATTCCTGAATATTCCAAAGGGTGATAATGTACAATTTATGTATATACCAAGTAATAATACTCTATATTATAGTAATATAAAAAATAATTCAGGTTTAATAGATTCTATAAGTTTACTAACAACTGAGGTTAAGTTAGATGAACCAGTAACACTTAAATTAGCAGATTATGGTAATATAACTAATTATAATATTACTACATCTGACCCAGTATTAGAAAGTGATAATTATTATACAATAAAAGATAATACCTCTGTTTTATCTATACCAGTAGTTCCTTCTATTAATATGTAGTGGGAATCAAATGGTTTATATTATGATGGTAATAGTACTTTAAATGTTAATGATATAATTAATTAGTATACGACGAAAGGATTTTTCAATAATAATGTATATACCCCATCCGTTAATATGGGTTAGTCTACTACATATAATATAAGTGATTTAGGTTCATTTCCATCAGAATTTGAGGATGTTCCTGAAAAATATAAAATATCATTAAAGAGACTATTATTAGATAATATATATGAATATCCAATGAAGAAAATGTTATATAGTAATGGTACTATAAAAACGGCAGTAGGCTATTATAATAAGTATGTACAAACATTGGAGTTCATATATTATGGTATGAAATTCATTATTAAATTTACAAATGTAGATTATAATGATGATATTAAGTTATCTGATTATAATAATTACCAAATATTCATGTTAAATGATTATACAGGTGATTATGTAAATGATATATATATTTCTAATAAAGAATAGTTTATATTAATAATAAATCATTCATATGATTATAACCATAAATATGTAGCAGATAATATAATATCATTTAATGGTAATAATTTAGAGTTGCCTTCGTATAATTTCTTTGAATTACCTTATAATATAGATTTATATAATTTATATAATAAAGGTAATAATATGTATATAACTACAACTAATAGTGAAATACATAAGAAATATATTAATAGTGATGTAAAATATATTATAGAAGATGATTTAACAAATAATATTATTTCTACAAATGAACAAAATATTAATATGTATTTTAATAATAATGATGTTTACACAAAAAATGGTATAATTAATGGAGAAAATACAGTATTATTCATAAATCAAAATAGTTATGGTTATAATAATTTATTAAAACTACAAGATGTATTTTAGAATACTGATGGTAATTATAGAAAAAAACATACTTATGTTATAAAGTAGAAAACCCATAATAGCACAAGTAATGTAAAATCAGAAATAGATAAATTTATTTCTACCTTCACTACAAATGATATTAATATGTATATTATACCACATACTGGTAAAGCGAAAACTATACACATAAATAAAGATTATAAACCAGTAGAGATTAAAGTTACAAAACCTAATTAGATAAAATATAATCATGGATTTTTCAGACCAGTTTTTAAAGATGTTATAGAATTTGAAACTTCTGAACATAATGATAATACAGATTTATTATTAGGTAATACTAAAATAAAAAAAGTTAATCCTATTATTAATTATCCGTGTAATAAGGTTTATAATAATATGGTTAATATAAAAGAGAATTTCTTTTTATTAAAGAATTTTAATATATTTTCTACTGATTGGGATAATAATATATACAGATAGTATAGAGACGAAAATGATTATAATACAGTACCAGGTTATACAAATGGTATAATTGATAAATCTTTATTTGGTTCTAAATGTATTAAATTAGGAATGAAATCTATTACATTAGATTCTTGGAAAAATGCAATAACTAAAAGTGAAAAGGTTATATCTAAATATAATTAGCATACTTAGAGTAAACCTGAATATATGTTAAAATTAAATATCACTAAAGCACTTCATGACTATATAATATCAAATCCTGTATTTATAAAGAACTGGAATAGTCTTTCAAGTGCTCAAACAGATTTAAATACAACATATAATAACTTTATAGCATTAACATTAAATAAAGCATTTGATATTAATAATATTAATAATTTAAAAATATATCGTAAAATTAATAATAATTCACAATTAAATATTAATGATGGTATACCATCTGATATTGATAATTATACATTATATGATAACTATAAGACTACTTATGAAATTGTGAACAATGAAGTTATATTAAGTATCATATTACATGATATGTATAATTATAATTATTATATAAATTTGCAAATTGATAAGAAATGAAAACAGTTGGAAATTGGGTTAATTATGACTATGCACCAGGTTTACCATCTTATGGTTTACCTGGTATGTAGGGTAATGCAGGTAAAAATGGTAATTGTATATTTTATACGGGATTTAATATATATAGCGGATCAAAGGAAGATATAAGAGAATTCTGTAATGCTATTAGATATAATAGATTACCAATACATAATTATATTAATACCAGTGAGCTTAATAGGAAATTCCAAATAGGTGATTATTTCTTTGATAGCAGAGGTAATATATTTAAGTTAATTATAGACCCTATTATATATAATTTTGATTTAAGCATTACAGATTATTCAGATATTTTAGAGTTATGTGGTAAAATTAATACTGATAGTGATAATGCATTATTAAGTAAAATTGATAATAATAGAGTTAATATTAATAATGATTATACTGGTATGGATATTATTATTAATAATACTAATTATACTATTGATAACGAGAATCTTTATAATATTAGAGTAATGTCTGATACTGCAGATAATAATGGAATTATTAATTTTTAGAGGTTTACTGCAATAACGCCAGATGGTATTAATAATAATATGGATATATTGTATGACTCTACTATTGATGCTTTCAAAATAAAATCTAATAAACCTATTATATTAGATGGTGATATTACAGTTAAAAATAGTAATAAAACATTAGGTGTTGACCCAACTGTATATGGTTATTCAAGAGTAGCAACATCTGATAATAATATTAATAATTTCTATAATATCTGTCAATAGTTAAGAGCTGTCACTGGATCTGAATATAATAATATAACCATAGGTAATGGTACGCTTGCGATATTTATAAATAATGCAGATAATAATATTACTAAATTATATAATGATATATACAGTACATTAAATATATCTATTACATTCTTAGTAGATGGAAAAAAATATAATAAAATTATACCATTAAACACATTTAAGCCAGAAAGTTATGCTTATACAAAAGATTTTATATCTGATTTTTTAAGTTAGGAATAGTTAAATTTAATACAAGCAGATCATACTAAATTAAAAGTATTAACTGTAACCTGTATTTATAATATAGAAGTATATTTAAAATTAATAAATGAATAATTAAAATATCAAATGGGGTTTTACTGAAAATAGTAAAACCCCTATCATATCTAATAAATAACACATGATGAGTATTAGTAGAAAAGATTTATATAAGAAAAAACACGGATTACTTGGAATGTGTATTCCAGGTGAACAAGGTATTCAAGGTACTAATGGAAATGGTATTCATATCGGATTTATTAATGACTTTTTTGAGAGTTTTGATATATCCGTTAATACTGTAGTTAAGATAGCAAAAAGAAAAGATACAAGTAATAATATCAATAATAACTTTAAGGCATGGGCTAATAAATAGCTCTCTACCTTTAGAACTTCTAATAATTCAAATAATAATTTAAATGTATATGATACTCATAATATATCAGAAGAAGTATTTGGAAATATATTAAATGATTCATCTGCTAATGTATATTATACAGGTAGAGTAGATGAAGAAAATTATCTTGGTACTGAATACCAAATAGATAATCAAATAGGTAATGCTAATATAGTAGATGGTATATATACAAAAGGACCTAATAATTCTTCTATATTTGCAACAAATGACCCGCATAATAATGTAATGTTAGATTCATGGGAATTCCATCAGATTTATGATATAAATTATAAGGGTAAAGATAATTATGATTTATATGAATATACTACAGATGATATTACGCATGCACATCATATAAAGTATGATGTTAAAATATCTTATGACACTACTACATTTGAACCTGAAGATATTGCTAAAACACTTGGTTATGATAATTTTTTATATCCAGAAGATATATATAATTCATTATGGAGAACATATTATACATTTTTAACTACTAATAATGGTAATACATTAACTACTTCTTCTACTAATAGTGATTAGATTAAAGCAGCATATGAAAAGCCCTTATTTGATAATAAAGCAAAGGGGGTATTAAGTCATATTGCTATAATTACACCAGATAAGAAAACTCAACAAACCACTTATAATGGTAATGGTGTGCCATAGTTAACGTATATGACTAAATATGCAGGTGGAGCAAGTAATAATACCGATATTATGTCATAGTATATACATACTACTGTAGATATGTATCCAAATTATATTAAAGATGCTGTAATAGATGCTAATGGTTTTACACAAATTGGGGTAGACCTATATGATAATGATATTGCTAATAGTGCTAATGCCTTTATAGCAAATAATCCATTATCAGAAACTTTAAATATTAAAAAAGTTAAAGGTGGATTATTTTATGAATTTCCAGAAAAACATAAGAATACTATTAAGAAATTAGAACATAATATAGAAGTTACTATTAATAAATTAGATAGTAATTTAAATAAACGAGATTCATCTGTAAAATGGTATGTAGACCCATATAAGAATATTAAAATTCCTACAACCTTAAGAAAAGATATTACAGATGGCGATATATTATATTTCTATACTGATGCAGTATAGTTTAATAAAACTGGAGAATTACCATATATGGTAGAAGTAACACCAGAATTAAGAAAATGTGATATTAATACATTATTAAAATATACCGTTCCTAATCCTTTACAATATAGATCTATATATACAAATAGTAATAATAAAAATATCCAATTATATAATAACGTTACTATTATGTATGCAGGTAATAGTTATTAGAATATATAGAACCGTACTAATATAAGATCACTTAATAATATTTTAACTTATAATAACAAGAGCTTATTACATCTTCCAGCTGTTAAAGATTAGTTTGGTAATTATAATTTTATTGAATATAAATCTTTTGAGAAATTAAATAAAATTAATAATCGGAATAATTCTAATATTAATTCATTATGTATTAAAGCTTCTACTGATGACACCTCTAATAATATAAATTATATTATTGGTGCTACCGGTGCTACTGTACAATGTTCAGATTTATATGTACATAATAAAACATTTGGAAATATTATACCAGAAGGAGTATTTGATGATAATATAGTAACAGATAAAGATTTATATAATTCATTATGTTTGAAACCTATTACATTAGATAATTTTTAGATTATACCATAGGTTAAGAAAAATGAAAGATATGATATATTAAAAATAACATTAGACAAAACTAAATATGTAATAAAAAATATAGATAATTATTATTTAGGATGTATTATAGTAGATGAAAAAGGTAATGTTATATATCAAGATGAAACACTTGATAATAATAGTGTAATAATACCTGATTTTAAAACATAGATTACAGATAGTTCAGTAAATGAATTAACATGTAATTATTAGTTATTATTATATATTAGACATGCTAATAAATTTAAGAGATTTGCAAAGGCATGTTAGATAAGTTATACACTTAAATGTAATACGGTAGGATACACAAATATAGAAAATCTGGTGATTAATACATTAGATGAAAATTTCTATGCTATTTAGAATTCTGAAAATAATATAACAAATAATAGTGATATTACTATTGATATTACAGGTATTACATGTGAATAGATTAATAATCATTCGCTTAAAATAAAATCTAATAATTAGAATTTAATAATAGATAAAATTTATTTTAATAATGCTCCTGTAATTACAACATATGAAGAAGTATATAATATGTTATATGATAATACTTCTATAGGTAATACATGGTTTACTGTTAATATGGATAAGTAGGAATTATTACCATTCCATTTAAAGTAGTATACCACAGATACAGAAAATAGATATGCTACATATGAATATACATTAGATATTGCAGATAATATTCCTAATATTATATCTTTAAATGGTAATACAACTGTTCATACTGTTAATATAAATGATTACATGTCTTCATTATCTGATGAGGTAAGTGAACAACGATTTGTAATGGATGAATATAGTAATATTACAGGTAGGCCATAGAATAGTATTATTGAATGTGATTTATTCAGAACATTATAGAATAAACATAGTATAACTGCAACAGCACCTCGTGATATAAAATTAAATATGCTATATCATATTGCAGATATTTCAAATAATGTAGTTAATAATAAAGTTCAATATAAAACTTTATCCACTCAATATACTATTACACAACCAGGATTTACTGATCCTCGTACATTACCAGTATTTAAGTTTGAAACTTATAATTCACCTGATATAGTAGAAAAGATTAATAAAGATGTAGAAAGCAATGCTTATGTTCATCTTACTAAATTAACTGTAGAAAATTTCGGATATGATAATTGGGGAAAATTTATAAAGAATAAAGAAGATGTTAAAATATCATTCACTATAAAGAACCTTGATTATGATATAGAATGGAAGGAAAAACTATAGATAGAAAATGCACATAAACGTGCTACACTTAAGTTTATTCCTGAAGATAAAACACATAATGGTGAACCAAATAGTATAAAATTCATTACTAATGTTATAAAATGTAAAGACTTTGATTTAGGTAATAGTAGGTAGTTTAATCCTAATCCAGAAATAACTCAAACATTTGATATACTTAATAATTATATTAATTAGAAAGACGTTACAGATAATAGCAATAAAAATATGTTATTACTATGGGATAAGAATATATTTAATGTTTGTAAAAACCCAGAAGAAATACATAGTGGTATATATGCAAATATAACGATAAATTTTAAGGATTTAACTATTAATGATTTAAAAGATGGATTGTTTATTTATAATAAAGTAATCATGTCTAATCCTATTATAGGAAATATGTATTTAAGATATTATATTGATAACTTTACTATTACATATAAAGATAGTATAAATGACAAGAGCTATCATTTTACATCTTCTGTAAATCAATCAGTAGATACATATTTACATAATACTGAAGGTAATAAAGATAATTATAGATTTATTTCTGATAAAATAGATGTAATGTTTAATCCTATTTCTTATGTTATATGTCCAGAAGATGAGGAAACTAATATATTACCAATTAGAGGTAATATTAAGAAAGAATCAAGTGATGCATTAATAACCAGAAAATTATCATTATTCATGCCAACTATATATGATTCTAATATACTTAATATTCCAGTAGAAAAACAACGTTAGTTGTAGTTATTATCATGGGATGGATTATTGCTAAAGAAATCAAGCTTTGAAGATAATATATAGAATATTAATATTAAGTATATACCAAATACCAGCAATAAACCAACAATTAAAGTGGTATATAATAGTGTTATAATGAATCCTAAAATTAGGGATAATAAAAATACATTCTATTATAATGATGAAGAATATGAAGCAGACCGTTATAATCAATATAAATTAAATAGATTTATTCCAGTTACTTATGAAACTTCATGGAAAATAAGAACTGATAGTATGATGGATGCAATAGATGTTTGGAACTATGAATATTAGAGTGATAAAGATGCATATAAATCTTCTATAATTACTCCATTTAATGGGGTATTAAATAAGTATGGTAATGCATATATGTATCTATCTGATAATTATGATACCAATCAATATGGTAATAAAATATTATCATTACATGAAGTTAAATAGGACGGAGATATTTTATTGCATAACTTAAAGAATATAGAACCTTTAGATTTTTCAGAGCCTAAAAATGAGAATTATCCAGAAAGTACAGGTTATAAACGTTCATTCTTATGGAATATAGGATTAATGGATACAACCTCTGACTCTACTATTATAACCCCTACTATACCGTAGTCTATATATAATTTTATGGGATTATATTCACGAATAGGTGACGGTTATTTGAATGATTATTATGATAGTATAAGGAATAAGTATTATATACCAGAAAAATATGGAGAAGATAATTATAATAATGCAGTATATGATTTTCTTAAATTAACACCACGTATAGCATATAATTCTGAAACTAATAATATCAATGTATTAATGTTAAGAACTCCATGTATAGGTAAAGACGTATTAAATTTACAAGATGCCTTATATAATTGTACACTTAAGAAACGATACTTTGATTTAGGAGATGATACTATAGATTATGATGAATGTTTCTATAATAATCCTAATAAACCACATTATAAAGATTTATAAAAATTTAACACACACTGATTATAAAATTTTTACATCAGTGTGTGTTACTTTATATATAGTATTCAAAACATCTTGTTTATTTTCACTTGCGTTATAATTTAAGAACGGTATATGTTTCCATTGCCAGTATTCTATCATTCTAATATTTCTTATTAAACTTTTAGAATATGTACGAATGAATATATTTGGATTATTTGGTATATTATATGTTTTATTTAACTTATACATTATCTATTGTATACATGTATTATCATTTAATAAAAATTTATTAATACTATTAGATGTTATAATTTTTCCATTATCTACTTCATTTTTAATATCACCATTATTAAAAAAGAAATCTTCATCCATATTATAAATCATATTTAAAATGGCAACTCGTAAATCTCTATTACAGAAATTAAGATTAATACCTGTAATAGTATTAGGTGTTTCTTTTATAACATATAATACAGGTAATTTATCAAAATACTATAATTTCTAATTACCTACTATATATGTAGTTGGATTCATTGCTTTATATATGAAACAATATATACAACCTGGTATTATTTTACTTTTTGTATTTGATTCCATATCATAATCATCTAAATCTTTACATTTCTACATGCCATTAATATTATTAACTATCAAATCATTAATAATATTATTATAAGCATCTTGTTGTAATGCAGATAATGTATTTTGTGATATTAGGGCTCTAAAATAATTCAATCCTTTATCCATTGTCTTTAGGCTTATCCTCTGTCCACCTCATAGTTTTAAATTTCTATGTGTCTGGTATAGGAACTAATTTTTCAGCTCTCATTATAATTTGTCGTGTATCGACACCTTTAATAAATTTATTAGCTAATTTATCTTGTATTAATTTTTCATTCTCTATATTCTATGATTTTAGAGTATCTAAATATAATGTATATTTTTGAATATCCCTATTATATTGTATATTATCTTGCTCTAATTTACTTATCATTAATTTAGCCATATTAGCTACATGTTCTTCTACTGTTTCTAATTTTTTGCAAAATAAATTCTAAATATTTTTTGCAATGATAATTAGAGGTAATAGACCATTTACTGAAGTAGAGTTTAAATTAACTACTAATAAAATAGGAAATATCCATATACCTCGTATACCTAAACCTATAACTAATACTATATTTAATAATGGTATATATATAGCTTTAAAACATATATAAATTGCTGGTAATAATACAGGTATCATTTTAGGAGGTATATCAAATCCATCTGCTAAAAATGGTAAACTTATAACCGTTGCCAATGAAAAATACCTCATCCAATATGCAGTATCTTTTATTGTTATTTCTTTGGATACATCTTCAGGTATAGCTGCAGAGTTATCGAGTTTATCTCCTTCTGGTATATAAGGTGTAAAGTCCGGTTTCTTGATATGTTCTAATTCAGGTATATCTTCTTCCTTCTCTGTATGTTCATTAACAGGATAATTATTAAATTCATATAATGTATACATACTTCCCTCTATAGGTATAGACATAGGAGCAGGCCATTCTGCATAATTATTTAATGAATTTGTGTAATCTTGGAATTCTGTAACTATATTATCCATAGTATTTGAATAATATTCTTTAATACACTCATCCCAGAAAGTTTCTAATTTTTCTTTTTCTTCTTGTACTAATTTTATAATACCTTTTTCATCAAGTTTCTTTTCGCTATCTTTATCTTGACCTTTAACTGTAGTATTACTATAATTAGAAATATACCAGAAAATATTAGCCAACTGCTAACATGCATAAGCATTTTCTTTATTAGTAATTTTATCTTGTAGATAAGTATATACCTTAGTATATAATTCTTGCTCATCTTTATGCTAATTATCTGTTATAGTTATTTCCTTTTTAATAAGTTCATATGGTGTTAGTTTACCTGCGATATTTTGAATATTATGTTTATATAATTCATTAAATTCATTTATTAATGATGCTTGGGTATATTGTTCTTTTCTTAATCTATTATCTATAATACCTTTTAATAAATCATAATATTTTTTATTCCAACTCTCATTACCCGCTAATAATAATTTGGATATTAACATACCATAATAACTATCATACCATACATTACCAATCTTAGTTTTTAATTTACCAGATTTCTATTTCTTTTTACCTGATATATCACCCCATGCTAAATACCTACAATCATTACCATCTTTAGTATATCTGCATTCTTTTAATTTATCTTTACTCTTATAAAATGCAATAATATTTTTTAATAGTAACTCTCGTTTCTATATTATTTCATCAGATAAATTTTTCATTTTACTTGATGATGTACGAGTAGATTTAATATTATCTTTTGAACATAAATCTTTAAATGATTTTAACCAATTATTAACAGTTTTTTCATAATGTTCTATATATGTATTATACATATCTTTTGCAGGTGAACATGGGCATAGTCCTAACGTATCATGTGCAACCATACCACCTGTAGCACTTTTAATATAATGTTTTTTCTTTTCTTCTCTTTTTGATAATATAGAAGGTAATATAGAATAACATAAATTATCTTTAATGAAAGAAAATAACATACCATTAGTTTGCATTTTTCCTATATATTTTTTCATATCCTCTATATCATAATCAATACCAGTTCCTACAGTTGTATTAGATATAATAATATGTCTTGTTGCATAACTTGGATATATTCTTAAAAAATCCCCAGTTTTTTCATCTGCTAATATAGTACCAGAATTAAATATAGATCTTATCTATTTCTATTCTCCATTCTATGTAATAGTAGCTATAATAGTATTACTATCTATCTATTGACCAGGTTTAACATGTAATATATAATCTAATTTATCTCCTAATGTATACTCATCACCAAACTCTATAATAATATAACCTTCATTAGATAAATTAGTATTATTACCATTATCATCTATTACATTATTATTATTAAAATTACTATTACTATTATTTGACCCATTTTTAATATCATCTATTAAATTGGTTATATATGCATCATAATTTTTAATTATGGTATCTGTATTATTACCATTGTATAAACTATTTCCGTTAAACTGTTCTAAATCTTTATTAACTATATCCAACTACTCCATTATATCTTTCATGTTAGTTGGTAGATATGGATTAGGCATAGTAAAATCATATGAATTTTCCGGTGCACATAAATCTATATTATTTAAATCTATTGCATTCTAACCTTCAAATTCATCTGAATTAACTATTAAATCTTTTATTAATTTATCAAACTTATCCTTATCCATATCTTATTTAAATGGTACTTTTTTACGCATAGCTCTTAATATCTAAGATGATGTAGTACTTTTATTATTTTCACTATATAAAATGGTTTTTTCATCTTGTATAATTTCTATAGTATCTAAACCATTAATAGTTCCATCTTTTGCAATAGTATTTATATTTTCTATATTTTCAATATCAAAATATAATACAGTTGGAATAGATTTCTATAATGTAGTAACTATTTTATTTTCACTTATTAAATGTTCTATTAACTTATTTGTTAAAGCACTTGAAATTTCCGAGAACCCCTTATTAATTTTAATTTGTAGAGTACTTAAACAATAATCATATAATTTTTTAGTTCTTACTGTATATATATTTTTACCTTCAAATGATTTCTCTTTAGATAAACCTAATTTTCTCATTACATTTTTAAAACTTAATACTAAATCTTTACGTGCATGCGTTTGTACGGTCTACTTATTGGTTTTATAATTCTCTATTAATTTTGAAATTTCTTTTAATAACTTCATCATAGGCTTTAATGCCATCAGCATCTATTTAACTATATCAAAAGTATTTCTACGTTTCTCCGCCGTTGTATATATATACTATTCCTCTGTATTTGTAATACTCTTAATTAACATATCTACTACCCCATTATCTTTATTACCAACCTTATTATTATCAGTAATATTAAAACGTTTATATAAATCATCAGTATCTGCTAAAATTTCATCTTTACTTTTATACTTTACTGCTGTATTAACAGATGCTAAATTATTTGGATTATCTACCTCTACTTGAAATGTATATATACGAGGCATATCTTCAACGATTGCATTTATAATGAAGGTAGATTTATTAATATAATCACTGTCTTTATATAAATCATTATTAAATTTTTTATGTCCAAGTAAAATACTATTAGTATCTTTTACAATATCAAAATCTTTTATATTATCTTTTTCATGTTCTTTAATATATTGATTATATATCGCAATAATATTATCTATTATAGTATTAATCTATCCTTTATTAAATACTCTTTTATTATTATATTTTACTAATTTAAATAATGTAATAAATTGAGCTTTTATAATTTTATTACTTGGATCAGCATGCAATTTAATTTTGATAATATTATCATTACCCTTTAATTCTGTATCAATTTCATATGCTTTCTATTTAGATGGTGTAACATCTATACTATGTACTACACTACCTGTTAACTAACCTACTGTTGGTACATCTAATTCTTTAAATATAGTTTTGAAACTATTACTAATTGCGAATACAGAATTCATACCGGTTGCAATTAATTGTTGAAAATCTATTGTAGGCGTATGTTCATTTAGACCTAAAGAGTCTAATAGCTGTATTAAATCATCAAAAGTATTGATATTATCAGCTAATAAACGTATATCTATATTAGTAAGTTTCTAAATATCTTCTTTTATTTCAGATACAAAATCTTTCATTAATAACATCATAAAAGCGTTATATAATGCATCAGATTGTTTTGACAACCATTCATATAATTGATTATATAAGTCATTAAGATCTATACCTACATCAAGACTATATGTATTTCCTACAGTGTTACTAAAAACATCTGTAACATTTTCATTAATTTTATTATTAACTTTAGTTTCATACCCTTCTATTTTTTTGTCTATTTTTTCTGAAATTTCTTTCTTAACTTTTTCTTGCTTTTCCTTTTTATCTTTCTTTGCTTCTTTTTTATACTTAATTATGGCTTTCACTAAAGCTATTCCTGGCTATAACATAAAATATAATTCCATAACATGATGACCTGTATACTTATATACATACTAATCAAATAACTCTTCTATAGTTCTAATAATTACTTCAATTGAACCATGTAATAATTGTAATATAGTACTTAAACTATTAATAGCGGCATTAACAGTTTCATCATATACAAGTTTTAAACTATTAATTTGTTCCATAAGAATATCTTTGTATGATACTGCAATTTCCATTAGTGCCCCTTTAGCACTTGGTGTATGTGTTAAACTGCGCGGAAATATATTAATAATAGTTTGTACTTTAGTAATGTTACCGGATAAAGTATTAGTTATATTATTAACTAATGCCATAGTATTCTGATTAATACCTAATTGTTTATATATAGCATCTATAGAATTAGTTAAAGTAGTTGTACCGATTTGTTCTATAAATTCACGAGTAGAATCTAAAATCTATGTTGCTTTTGTTTGGCTTTTATCCAAATAACCAGAAGATAAATTTAATAATTTATCTTCTTTATGTTTCTATGCATACCATAATTTATCTGTTATGAAACCATCTAAGCCATCAGGGTTAGATAATATTAAATCTATAGTCTTTGACATGTTTTATTTACTTTATAAAGCCATCCTTTTTTAACATTGTTTTAACTGCAAAATATGAATCTACTATATCATCTACACATTTCATATAATGAACTTTAGTATTAAATTTACCATTACATAAGTAAGTATGAAATTGATGGGATATAGGTTCTTTTTTAAAGGCATTTATCATTGCATCTTTATCTTTCATTTTACCTTTTCCTGCACAACCGGCAATAGATTTTATTGATATAGGTGGATATGTATATAAACCTTTCAACCTGTCATTATAATGTGTATATAATTTAGTTAAAAGTACTGCTTTATAACCTGCTAAGTTTAAACCAGCATCACCCTTAGATGCAAATGATAAACCTTCTGAAGAAATAAAAATATCACATTTATTAGGTGTATTATCATCTTCTGTACATAGAGAATTCATAAATTCATCTATTGTATTTAATATTAAATCTGCAAGTTCTACTTGTCTTTTTGTATGTTCTAATACAATCTGTGAATTAACAATAGATGTACTCACAGAGCCAATATGCCTAACATTAATATTAACATTACATTCTTCATATAATTTAATAGTATTTTTTGGAATATCTGTTGGCCATATAAAGAAATGAAATTTTTTTTCATATAATATACACATGGCTGGTTTATTCATACTGAAGTCAAATCCTATAAACATGCATTTACTCATTTCTTATATTTCAATTACTATTTCTTATATTTACCGCTTTATTTAAATAAATATAAGAGATTTATATATTGTTAATTATAGATGAATACAGCAAAGAATTTTTAGTTATTAGACGATAATAATAATAATATTTCACCTATTACCAACATTGAATCATTATATTATGAAGTCAATGAGGGTGGTGTTATATATAGAAATGCATTGTATTAGCATTTCCCTGTTTATGTGAAATACAATAATAATATTGATGCTCCTATTGATGCAGGTAGTTTAAAAGCATATATTGATAATAATATATATAAAACTACAGACTCGTCATTCTATAAATCTCCTAATGTATTACTTAAAGAACAATCTAGCCCTACTGCACCAGGTGCAGATATTTTAGTAACTGCAATTAGATAGTCAAGACTTGCAAATACGCGTTATCATAAATTAGATATTTCTACATATAATTTAACAAGTATATTAAATTTATATGCCCCTAAACAATATGTAACTGATGCTGTAGCTACATTAACAGAAAAAACTGACCATGTTAAATATAAATCAAATATTATAAAAGATAATGGTAGTGGTTAGTTCAAAACATTATATGATATAGGGTCATATCCAAAGGGTACAAGCATAGGTGAATTAAACGATAAAGATATTAATGATATTATAGATAATGCATTTTTTAAAGAAACTGCACCTTCTATAATAGGTGCAGGTATTAATTTATTAAATAAAACACCTATATATATTAATATTGACCCAACTAATATTAGTACTATACATGATGTAAGTTCATGGAGATAGTCAATATATGTTACGGTTAAAAATTTTATAACTACTAATTATACAGCAAATGATTCTAAATTTGTATTAACATATAAATCTCCGGGTCAGGGTGATACTATATCGGCTAATACATATTTTAATGTTAAAATTGATAAAGATGATGTGAAATTAAAAAATGATATATTAACTAATAATGCAGATATAACATCATCAATGCAATACATATATGCTGATTTAATCCCCTTAAAAATTACAGCTACTACTAATTGGGTAGATTCTAATTATACTCCATATGTTAAAACCAATTGGGGAAAAGAAGTCAGTAAAGAATTATCATATAACATAATTAAAAATACTCCTATTAATGTAATAGAACCATTAACAGAAGAAACTGATAATACTAAATATGTAAACAAAACTATATATATGTAGAACTTACCCCCTGTAAGTGATGCAGTGAATATATATAGTAATACAGTATATTTAAAATAGAAGATAGCTAAACGATATACTGCTGCATATATTTCTTATCCACGTTAGAAATCAATTAATTCTCAATATAATATTTTTGAAAGCAATAATATTAGTAAAGATGTATTTAATGCTTTATGGAATAATGCAAGTACACATAAATTCAATATTACTACAGAAACTCCAGAATGTAATGTAAATATAACACATAAGTTTACTAATATATTAGCATTAATTATTCCAGTTCCTAATAGAAATATACCATTAGACAATCTGATTAAAATAACACATGTTATAGATCATGATTGTAAAATTCCTATTATAGAAAATAATCAATTCTATGAGTGGACAAAAATTATATCTATTAATGGAGTAGAGGATTATAAGATTTTATTATTAGATACTATGTTAGCAGATAATACTGAATTAACTTTAAATATAAAAACTAATGCATTAATGTAATTAATACACATATGATATATAAGAATTTTAAACAAAGATAGCCAGGTACAACACCAATACCTTATAATTTTGAAGTGCAAACTGCAGCTCCTATTGATCCTCGTACAATAGTGTAGAACCATAAAAAATTATATGACACCAGTGCATGGGTTATTAATGATAGTATTAAAACATACTTATATCCAGGTTTAGTTATTACAGATATAAATGAAAATAATACAACATTAAAACAATATGTGTATAAAGGTGAACCATTTGTTGCAGATTCAAGTAATCCAAGTGAACCAAATGTTCCTGGTATATGGCAATGTATAACATTTACAAATAATGAATAGCAATCAATATATCCATTAAACTGGAAGGAAAATCCCAATGATGTTGGAATTAATTTGAATTAGCATGCATTATATTTAGGAGATTCTTCTAATGGTGAAATTTTAATATCAAATTTACCGAATAATCCTAATACTACATTCCATATGAGTGATACTGGTATTAATCTTTTTTATAAAGATATATATCATATTGATATAGATTCAGTATAGGGTATTAGTTTATATAAAGACAATAGCAGTAGATTTAATTTATAGAATGATAATATAAATACTGTTTCAAAGTAGATTATTAATAATACTTCTACATATAAATTAACCGCTCAAGAAAAAGTAGAGACATCTGCTAATAGTTTAATATAGAATATTAAAGTTCAATATTTACTAAATAGTTTAACAGGGGATATAAGCATAGATAATTTACTTATAAATGATAGTAGCTTACATATAAAAACTGATGAATTATAGTTAAATAGTAATAAAAGTATATATAGTTTAATTAATAATAAAATTTATACATCTGATTATACTATATATTATGCTAACCCAGTTGATATAAGTAATAATACAATTACCCCTGCAAATACTATACCATGTATACAAATATTTAATATGGATTCATCAGATCCTAATAGTAATAATGATACTGCATCATTATAGTTAAATAATAATTCTAAAGATAATTAGGCATCATTATCATTTATGCATGATGGTAATATACTTATGACAACTCGTAATAATATTAACCTTGATGTTTCTGAAGGTAATATTACATTACATAATAATGCAAGTGACATAGAGTTAAATAATACCGGAATATTATCATTAACTGGTAATACTGGAATAAATCTTAATGCAGGTAATTAGTAGTTAAATATAAATCGCAATAATATTGAAATATTATCAGATAATATACAATTATGGAATAATCACTATACATTACCAGTACCAGATAGGGACAAAGTAGAATTATTAAGATTTAATAAAAATAAATTAGAATGGACTGATAGCGCATTATTAAAAACAGCAACTATTAATAGAACTGATATAGAGTTAAATAAACCTGCAGCTATTAGAATAGCACAAGCTACATATGTATATAAAAGTAGTAATACTCCAGAATTGTGGAAACCTTCTATGACATTTGCTGTTAATACTGAAGAAGGTTCTGGTATATTTAATGCTCAAGTTTTACCAGTTGCTGTAAGCCCTAATAAAATAGATTATATGTTAAATATTCAATGTGTTAATAATAGAAATATGTTTAATACTAATGATAATATTTCATATGTAACTGGACGTATATACTATATGAATAATGGATAGTATGTAGACCATGCATATAATTATCAAAATTCTGTTGTCATATGTGAAATATATGTAGTAACTTCATATAATACTGCAAATTGGGCCTTTTTATCATATACACAAGATGGCGAAATTAAAAAAGATAATGCAATACGTAATATTTGGAAATTAACTGAAAGTATTACAAAAACAAATGGTGATAATACTATAAGTATGCCAGAAGGAATTGAGGCCGGGACTACATGGGATGCTACAAAGAAAATGTATACATAGCATGAAGTATTACCACATATTGTAAAATCTATTAATTTCACCTCTGTTGGAACAACTCAATATTCATTTAATGAAATACCATATCCAGTAGAATCGGATCTTGGTAAATTTCTTCAAGTTGATTCTAATTATAACTTTGTATGGCAAGAAGCTGCAATGAAAACTTATAATGCAGAAGAAAAAAATTATATTATAGGTTCATTAAATCCTGCATAGGGCAAAACCCTTACAAAAGGAACATACCAAGAACAAGTATATTTTACTAATACTGGTGATATGTATGCTCGAAATTATTATGCTACATCTGATATTAATAAGAAAACTGATATAACTGATATAAGCATAAGCAATAATAATATACATACTGTAGCATTTAAATGGAAAGATACATCTATATAGAGTTATGGATTTATTGCACAAGAGATTGAGAAACAATACCCAGAGTTAGTGAATACAGATGAGGATGGAAGTAAAACCGTAAACTATATAGCGGCACTTTCATTATATACAGCATAGTTAGAAAACAGAATAAAAATATTAGAAGATAAATTAAAGGAAAGACAATAAAAGTCTTTCCTTTAATTTTTTTATTTTTTAACAATAAATAACCTAAAGTGTTATTCACAATTTATGAAATATTATATAACAGAAGAACTTAAAATATAGGCTAGCACACGTGATTATCAATTTACATGTGACGGTTGTCATATTGCGTTAATAGTAAATGACCAAGTTAATTTTGTATTATATAATATGGATAATACTATAGTTAAAGATATTCATACATTATTACCTATTAACGGTACGGTATTTCCTAACATTAACAGTGAATATTATATAAACCCAGGCACATATAAATTAAATATTGGTCAGGTTCAACAACTACAAGGTGTATTACAATATTAGAAACAAGTAGATAGTAATGATATTAATTATAAGTTACTAGATGACGTATCTACAGATATAAGCACAGAGTTAGCAAACAATGCATATCCTGTAAATGGTAGATTGTGTACAGTAGAAGATATGTTTGCTGAATATCATGAGAATAATAGTTATTATGATAAGGGTTATTATTTAGCAGAACATGTAAAAGATAAACTGGTTACTTATGATGATGCTATCAATGGTTTAAGTATTAAATTATTGAGTGTATATGGTTATGAAACACTTATGAATTAGTCTAATCCGGCATCTTATATATATAAAATTAATCCTAATATTTCAGAAGAAGAACTAACTCCACTAGATAGTTATTTTGATGAAATTTTAAAGGCTATTAAAGAATGGACTCTTAATTATATAGATAATGATAAAATATGGAAAATAACAAAGGATACTAATATTTATGAAATATTAACATTTACATTAACTAATAGAAAAGATGGTAAAACTCCCACATTAGAAACTTCCACTTTAAGTAGTATTAGTGACGATGTAAGATTTAATAAGACATTAACTGTATAGCACGGAGAAATATTTAATAAAGTAATAGGAAATGATAGACATGGTAATATACCAGGTTCATTATGGGATTTATTAAAGTATATAAGTTCAAAATACCAATTTATGTGGGGTAATCAACAGTGCACATTATTTCCAAACCAATATAATTATACATCAGATATTTCAAATAATATGAGATTTATAAATGTGTAGGGCATTATACAAAATGGGATATTACAATATGAATTTCAGGGGCATGGACCAGTATTAGGTAAGAATAACGTTATTCAATATGGTATTATAGATATGATAGAACAAACTGGTAATGGTGATACTACCTTTACTATAAGTCATTCATATAATCCATTTACTAACGATCATCCTATGGGGGAAACTACTTCATTCTATGATAATAAAGGTAATAGCGTTCTAACTGTACAGAAATTATATGATATAATATATGTTCGTGTATGGAAAAAGATTATTTCCGATTTAGTATATAATACTGTAACATTTTATACTACCCCTTTTAATGGTTCATAGATATATAATATACCTAATAAAACTGGAGAGGATGCTATTAGAAATGAAAAAGTTGTACGTATTTGTGATTTAGCTAATATTACTTTTAAATTATATGGTATTTCGGAAGCAATATATCCGTGGTATATAGGAAACTCTACTATTAATGATATTAAAACATATATAAATAAACAATTATTTATGTTAGATATAGTTCATCCAGAAACAAATAAAATTAAAACCTTATTACCTAATGCATCTCCATATACATATTATAATGCTCATACATTTTCACCCGAATGGAAAAAATTAAGAGGGTCTAATACTTTAAATATAGAGTATGTACAATATTCAAAAGTTTATGATGTTAGCAGTAATACATAGGATATAAAAATATATCCTGTAGCAAGTCCTGTAACATATATAAAGGATCCCGGTGCAAAAAAAGCAGAAACACAAAGTGCATTAAATGAATTGGGTTTAGCACTGAACGCTGATACCTCTACTGGTATATATGGGGCTGGTAATAATAATGATAGATGGACTCCTGATGATCGTGTAGATGATGACGATAGATACCCAGGTAGAGATGATGATAATAATAGTGATGAACCTAATACAGATCCTCATAACAACGATCATAATGAAACACATAATAATCCAACAACACCTTCTAATAATCAAGGTAATGGAGGGCATACTACCCAGACTAACCCTACACAACCACCTACCAGAAATGATACTAATGAATAGCCAACTAATTCCTTTGGTAAAGCGGAACATCGTACATTGATAGAACCAGACGATTTAGATTAGTACACTTTAGAAGATACAAATAAAACAAAAGTAGGATATTATGCAGTATTACCGACAGCTCCTAATCTAACACCTAATATTAGGAATATACGAGCAAGTATATCATTATATAGTATAGACAAAGCTATGGCATCTAATACACATAGACTCATAATTCAACAATATCCCCGTCAATATTTAGTACTATTCATATTTTATAAGCCTCTTTCAGGTGGTAGAGATGGAGTATATGGCGATTTAACACAAGATGATGTATAGATAGATGAAAATAGTGGTAATTTTAAAATAGATTTTCTTGGTAAAGGAACTATTCCATAGGGTAAAATTGTGGACTACCATACATTCTATTAGTTATTTAATATTAAGTATGCATATAAGGATGTATATAATATGAATTTTAATATTAATATTAAAAAAACAACCGAAGAACTTAAGAGTATACACTATAAAGTTGGGGTTTATTATAAATCTATTGATGATACTGATAGTTTAAAGGATGATGCACGATATGTATATGACATAAGTACATACATTAATAATGATAATACGTTAAAGATAGATAGAAATAAATTAAGTAATTATACGATATTAGTAGACCCTACATTAGCTGAATTTGGTGAAGCTAAGTATAATAAGATTTCTATAAATGGTAATTTACCACAAGAAGCAGCTACATATAATATGGCATCATTATGGCCTAATAATAATTCAAACTCTTCTGTTACAGCTAAAGTAACTATAAAATTAACAAACAATACATAGCAACAATAAATTATATATTTCTAAATATGCCAAATACTAATCAAATGAAATCTGTTAATGATAATATTCAATATGTGAGTATTAAAAAAAATACTAAATACCCTATTAATGGTAGATCACATACATATGAAGACATATATAATATGTATAAAACTGCAAGTATAGGTGTTAATATTCCATACCATGCAATTAATAATGTAGAAGATTATAATGTAACTAATAATTCTAATACATTAGAAAATACTTCAACATATACAGATATTAAAGCATTAAATACAGTAAAACATAAATTAGCAGTTAACACTTCTATTTATACACATAATGATGCAACCAACACTGATAATGTTAGTAGTGTAATAGAGAATATTTTCCATAATAATGTAGATAATACTTTACCAAATAATACATATAATTCAGAATTATATTATGATATACGTACATTTATACATATACCAGTGGGATTAAAAGATACTATTAATGATATTAGTACTATACAAGGAAATATTACAAAAAATACATCATTATCAAAAAATTCAACTCTTACATTAACTACAACTGTACCTAATGATATATATTAGAAATTCATTAATACTCCTGAAGGTTTAAAAGAAAATGATATATTTTTAATTTCTCGCTCAAATATTAAATACCCTGAATTTAAAGTTGATATAAATGAGTTAAAATTTGTTACTAATAATATAGATATTTTACCAGGCATGAATCCTTCTACAAGTGGCGACATATTTTATTATAAAACCTTTGATAATAGGGGAGTAGAAAATCTTACTAAAAATATAGAACAACGTTTGGATAATTTAGAAGTATATAATACTATATTCAATAATCAGTATTATACTATAATGCGTTTAAATTATAGTAATGCAATGTTAGACAGAATTAGAAAATATAAAATTAATATACATGTACCTGATAATGATTATAATATTCCGTTAGAATTTATAAAGTTATCTAATATAATTTTTGTGAAATGGAAACTTTCCTATACAGTATTCTTTAATGATAATAACAAAAGTATAATTAAATAGAGTGAACATACTAGATAGCTTAGAGATAGTAATTATAATAATGGTACATCAATATTACCACCAATTACTCCAATAAGTATGGGAATCTTACCATATTCAAGAGCAAATGGAGATTTCCCAACTAATGCATATCATTATGTTTATGCCAGTACATGGGATTCGAGAATTCCAACAACCAGGACAACTGGAGCTAACCAAGAAACATTATTAGATTTAGTTAACGAAGCTATTACCCATACTACTAAATATGGATTTTTAGAATCATGTTGCCATTATAATGATGGATATAATATGCCATGGGAAATTGGACCAAAAAATAACAATTCATAGGAGGTACGTTTTTATTTTAAGAGTATGCTATATGAGTTTCCAACAAAATATTGTAATACTGGTACTGATAATAATATGGGTTGGAGCCGTTACAAAGATGGTGTTAATAATATATATAATAATAATTCTGCATATAACCATGATATAATGTTTTTTATGTCATTTGCAAGATTTATAAAAGACTAGACAGGGGTTTAGATATTTTATAACCATACTGTTAAAGATATACCTGTTACATTAGAGTTAGAACTGAGTTATAGCGATAATATGTTGGATGAAGAATCATTACAAAATAATAATATAGAGACACATAGGGTAGTTAACAGAAGTATTTTTAATATTACAGGTTAGAGTAGACAACCTATATATCAGTTAAAATTAGATTTTCCTGGAGAAAGCAATCAGTAGGAATATAGTAGTAAAGTAAAATATTCTCCAGCCCCTCCACCTGTGCATATTAATACACCGTCAGGACTACCAGATCCTAATGATATTTCCACACCTACATATACTAGACAATATTCATCAATTAATATAACTGGTAAATATGGCGCATTTAAGTCTGGTTTACAAGACGATGTTTCACCTTCAAGTTATGCTAGTAATAGTAAATCACTTGAAGAATTTAACTGGGAACCAAATGCAGATGCTATATTATCACCGCGAGCTCAATTAGGTTGTGCAAATTTTAATAATTATATATATAAATTACCACCTAACACTAATGATAAGGGATTGATGAACTGGCTAAGAAGTACACCCATAATAGTATCCCAGTATTACACAGGATATAATAATACATTATGGAATTTGAAGCAAAACTATTATACTAAATATGTAAATACGCTTAATACTGCTAGTAAGACTTCGTATTACGATCCTTTATAGAACCATGACTATATGCCTCTATTTTATATGAATGGAAATGATAATAATTTTAAGAATGACTCTCGAAGTAGTAATAATGAATTTAAGAATATGCATCGTTTTACATTTAATGCAACTCTCTATGAATTAGCAGAGCCTGACTTATCATGGTTATTAAGAATGTTTCCTGTAAAATGATAAATAAAAATATGGCAAAACTAAAGATTTTTCACCTAAATAGAATAAAGTATGATGAGTTATGGAATGATGCTTTAACTTATATTAAGTAGACGTATTCAGCAGTTAATGAATAGTTTACTTCTGCATCTCCATTTGCATAGTTATTATCAGTTATATTACATTTAGGTAGAATGATTTTCTATTATATAGAAGATTCTATTACCGGTTTAAATATTCGTACCGCATATAGACCTGATTAGATTAAGGGACTTGCCACACTTGCTGGTCATGATGCAGGTAGACCTATTTCAGCAAGAGGTGCAATCCGTATAAAATACACTGGAGATGGTAACAATAGTAATGATATTAATGGCGTATGTTATATACCAAATAAAACACAAATAAAATCTAAATTAAATGGATTATCATATATTATATTATTAGGTGCTGATACTGGTAAAGTAACTATGCAAACTGGTAATTATTTAGATGCTACTATTATACAAGGAGAGCTAAAATTACAAGCTGCTACAGGTACTGGTGAAAAATTACAATCTTATAATTTTGCAGAAAGAAATTATCAAGAAGTAGATCAATATTATGTTAATGTATATGTAAATGATGAACCATGGGATATAGTTTCAAGCTTATTAGATTTAGGATATAATCAAAAAGGTTGTATAGTTAAAACCGGATTTAATGGTGGTATAGATATATTCTTCGGTAATGAAGATATGGGAATGTGTCCTCCAGAAGGTTCACATATTATTGTAGAATATATTAAAACTGATGGTAATACTGCAAACCTTGATAGAACATATGTAAATTCTGATAACTATTGGGAAATTGTTACTCATGGATATACTTCAGATGGTAGTACTATTAATTTAGATGAATATTTTAGCATTGAATGTTTAACAGATATTATATTTGGTTCTGCCTCTGAAGATACTGCATTAACACAAACTATTGCACCACATGTTAGCAGATCTATGGTATTAGCTAATGAAAGTAATTATCAATACTTCTTTAAGAAGATGAATATGTTTTCTGATGTTGAAATTATACAAGGCACTACTACATAGAATAATAATTCTGTGTTATAGTTAGCATATGATTAGGCAAATAATAATTATAATTTATTCACTAATACATATAAAGACATGATTAATAAGTATGGTGAACATTCAACTGAAGCCAATGATGCTTATAATGCTTTATAGAGTGCAATAAAAACAAAATTATATACAGAATAGAGATTAAAAGATTAGTCATATAAGGATAATACTGTATTCATTTATCTTGTACCGGATATTAAAAAAAGAATTTCAGGTTCATAGAATTATTTTAGTTGTGATGAAAACTTATTTAAACTAACTGATGATGAATAGAATAATATTATAAACATGATAGAGGAATCAGGTTAGAAAATAATTACAGTAGAAAATAGAATAGTTCAACCTAAAATTGCAAGATTTAGTGTTAATGTATATGCTAAGATATGGAATGGGTATAATGAACAAGATGTATATGCAAGTGGAATACAAGTTTTATCTGATTACTTATTATCTATGAAGAGAAAAGATATTATCCCTGTTTCAGATATAGTTTCTCTATTTGAAAATAAAGTAGATGGTATAGATTCTGTAAAAGTTAGTTTTGATGCAGATATACGGAATGAAAGCATATATGGTAAAGAAAATTTTTATGGTATAGATGAATATGGGGATATTATATTAAGTAGAGAAATCATGGATAATTATGGTAATATTAAAAAAGTTAAAGATATTTTACCATTAATTAGAGGAGGTTTTACATCATCTGATGGTATAGAATATTCAAGGGAACAATCATATTCACATAAATCTGCATATAATCTTATAATAACAGATGTTACAAATAAGAGAAATTCATTATTGACAAATTACTCAGCATTAACTTAAAATTATGTTACATGAAATTTACAGTATATTATCATCTGATTAGAAATATAAACCACAACTTGAAACAACAGATGAAATAACATAGATATTACAATAGATTAGAATGATACTCGGCACTAAACCAGGTGATGTTCTAGGCGATATATCATTTGGTATAGATATAAGTCAATATCTATTTAGTATGAGTTATGATAAAGAATAGATGAGGGAATTAATTACATAGGCTATAATTAGCAGACTATATTATGACCCCACAAAATATAATGTGGTTATTGATATAAAATTTGGTAAAGACCATGATAGCCATTCAGATTATGCAATATTAGATATATCAATAAATCAATAGAAAGTATTAGGAATCATGATAAATTAGTAAATTAAATTTATCATGATTCCCTTTAAATATAATCATTACTTATTCAATAAAAATTAAACTGCCAATTCCATACATGGCTTCATATCGAAACTACTTGGAGTTAATATAATTTTATGTTCGTTTCTTAGAATCATATTTTTAGATAATGATTCTGGTGGATAGTTATAAGTCTTAATAGAAGAATCATTTAAGTATGGACTAAAATTAGCACCAAATGCAACATTCCTAATATCGTACTTATTAATTATTTCTTCTAAGTACTTAAATGTTTCTGGTTTCATTTCTTCCTTAGAACGACCACTTTTCATAAGTGGAAGTAATACATGATATTGAATATTATCACCATACTTATTAATAACATTTAATAACTCATTTACTGAAGTATTATCACTAATAATATGGTGCATATTAACGTTAGTATTACCATACTTAATTAAAGCATTGATCGCTCTTTCCGCATATGGTTTCAAATCTGGGTTAGAATATGAAACTGCTACACCTCCTACATACTTACTTGTATATTCAAGAAGCTTATATGCATAATGTAGCATATTATGTAATTCAAGTTCAGAATAATCATAGTGTAAATCTGATATACTTTCACCTTTAGTAGGATCTGCCCCAGCTAATGAGAGAATAACACCATTTGTAGTATAATTAGGAATTACACCTGTATTATATACGGTTTCAAGAAATTTACAAAATTCAGGATGTTCAGTAGGCTCACCTTCAGATCCGATTGCAATTTGAAATGGTTTTTCAGTATAAGTAACTGGGATTTTACCACTTTCTAAGATATGCTTTGCATTCATTACCATAAACTCATCAGGCTCAAGAGTTTTAAATAATGAACCTGCTAAAAGAATAGCAAGGCTTTCATCACTTTGATCATAACCATGCTTATCTGTAAATCTTTCCATATAATTTTTCCATGCATCAGATGGGTTCTTATAAGAGATACCATTTACCTTAGCTGAGGTATAGCAGAATTTGCATTTACCATTACATTTTGTACCTAATGATACATCATAGAACTCTGATTTATCAGCTGGTAATTCATCTGCTACACCTGTACCTAAACGTGCAGTTTTTAAATCATACCAAACTGCATTATAATTACGGTTCTTATCTATTCTAACTTTATATCCTAATTTTGTAAATGACTTCATAACTTTTATTTTTGAAAATTAATGTTGAGATTCCCACCAAATTGAATTACACTTCGCATAATCATATACTTCTTCGGTATCTTCAAAATGATCTTCAATATCAACATATACTTTACCAATCAACTTATCTTCAATAAGTTCCTTATTATCATGACAAAAATCATAGTACTTTTTAACGTCTTGTGTATCTAAACCATAAGTATTAATACTATCAAACCATTCTTGGTCTTTAATCACTAATTTATCTGTATTATTTGATAAACATTCCAATAGCATATCTACATTATTTGAAACATTGTATAAAGTACTATTAATTTCTGATAATTGATATGTTGTTAATGTAGACATATCTACAATATTAAAATCCTCTGGGCATAACTCATCCCATGTTAATTCATAGCTATATAAGCAATCTTCTGGAACCATTTTATTTAGTTCTTCTGCTGTATTCCTATCTACAAGAAACACCGTTGAAGAACTGTTAGTAATTACATCAGAGAAACTCTGAAACTCAATTTTATACTTTTTCATTTCTATTTTTATTATTTTTTCTGTTTACAAAGTTATAAAAATAAAATGGAAATAAAAAATAAATTACTTATTTCATTTCCATTTTAACTAATTTTAACGTAATTTAATCATCCTCACTATATATATTAGTACGCTGTAATGCACACCAAATATCATAATCTTCATTTCGATCTACATCCATTATAACTCTACCTACTACATATTTTTCAATGATTTCTTTGTTATCCTGACAAAACTTATAGTACTCGTGAGGATTAACAAAATAGTAATCATTACGTTCTGCAAAATACCAACTTGGATTTTTAATTATAAGATTGGCATCCTTCACATTCTCTAATAGTTTAAGTACATACTTACTGCAATCTTTACTGGTATTAATTGCAGGATTTTTACATAGATACATATTATCAAAGTTTTCCTCTGGTATTGTAAGTAAATCTTCTGGACATATGTTATCCCATGTGAGTTCTACACTATAAACATTATTATGAGGTTCACACTTTTGAACATCTTCAAATACATCATGTTCTACTAAAAATACAGTAGAAGAACTGTTAGTTATCACATCAGAAAAACTCTGAAACTCAATTTTGTACTTTTTCATATATTTTTATTTTCTTGAAGTTTGAAAAACATTTTCATCATAATATCCTTGTTGTAAAGCATTCAAGAAGAATTCGGCATCTCTTAATGTTAATGGTGTATAATTGTGAGCATCTACCCCTACATCAAAACCATATTCTTTCATCATGTTACGTCCATGTATATGCCCAAAAATATTCCATTTATCCTTAATACAGTTTACTGGTTTATGTGTCATATGCACAGTTTCATTATTGATTTCAACCGTATTTTCTTTTGGTTTATCTTCTAATATATCTTGGGAAATATGGATATTGCTTCTTTGTATTTCTTATATATGCTTTAACATTAGTACCGGCATCTTTGTACTCATAATTACTGTATATTAAAACTTGAACAAAGCTTCACTTTATTCTTTATTAACTTCTTGCTTCACTCTATCACTACTTTTTAGGTCCATTTCTGAACGGTCATCCATAGTTGGATAGTCCACAAGTGTAAATTCGGTAGTACAGCTACCTATTAATCTCATTCCTTCATGTAAGATGTTAACTGCTGCATTTATATCTCTATCATGATATGTATTACATTCTGGACAAGTCCAAAATCTATCACTTAACTTTAAATCTTGGTTTTTGTATCCGCAATGGCAGCAAGTCTTACTTGAAGGATAATATCTATCAACAAATACTATTTTTCGGTTGTACCACCTTGCTTTATATTCAAGCATCCTTCTGAACTCTCCAAAATTCATTTCAGTAATGCTTTCTGCAAGTTTATGGTTTTTCAACATGCCTTTTACATTTAAGTTCTCCATACAAATAACTTGGTTTTCGTTAATCAATGTATTGGAAACTTGATGTAAATAGTATTGTTTCTTATCATTTATTTTCTTATATACTTTTGCAAGTTTAATTCTTGTTTTATTTCGGTTATTTGAACCTTTAACTTTTCTTGATAACTGTTTTTGTAGCCTCTTTAACTTATTTGCTTCATTCTTTTTGAAATGTAAATTATTAAATACTTTACTTTCAGATGTAATAACAAAATCTTTAATACCCAAATCAATACCTATACAATTATTAGTATCTTTTACTCCTTTATGTGTTAAATCACCATCAACTAAAATAGATAAATTATATTCACCACAAGGTAATTTAGTTAATGTTGCTTGTCTTATATTTGCTTTGTTTTTCTGCAAATATTCTGCATATTTCTTATTGCATCTAAACTTAATATTCTTTATATTAGCTAATGAAAGTTTATAACTTATATAATCATTTCTTTTTGAAATAGCTCCAATTTCAAATCTGCAAGATTGTTTATTATTATGTTTAGACTTAAATTTTGGATAACCTCTATGTAATGTAAAGAAATTTTTATAAGCAGATAACATATCCATTATTGCCTGCTTTAAGACTTTAGTATTTTGTTCTTTTAAGTATTCAAAATCAGGGTTATGTAATAGTTCATTATGGAACCAATGTACAAGAGTGGCTCTATTTTCTGAAATATTATATTGTTTATATTGATTTATTTTACGGTCAAGTGCTTGATTATAAACAACACGATAACAACCAAACAACTGATTAATTTGTGTTGCTTGGTACGCTGTTGGATATAATCTTACTCTAATTGCTCTTAACATAATTTATTTACACCTTGTATATGACCTGCAAAGAAGATAAAAATTGAAATTCTTATCATCTAAGAATATGTCATTATCTGGTTGAATTACTTGTATCATATCATAATTATATATTCAAAAACTAAACAAAAGTCTTAATTTTAACTATAATTATTATATAAATTTAAAAAATTATGGCATTTGATTTTAACATAGCAACAGAAGATAATAATAAAGAGAATATAATTGATGACATTATTGTAGATAGTATTGTAAGTTATCTTAGTACTAAGTATAAAGGTAGTAATACTATAGAATTTGATAAAAATAGTATAGAAAAAGTTTTATCAGTTAATATACATGATGATACAAGACATTTAGCGGGTAAGCAAGATTCAGATTATATAACATTTATATTAGATTTTGGTGTTTCTGATATTGTCATTACATCTACTAATAATTTAAAATATAGTTTTATTCATAATACAGTTAATACTATATTAAAAGCACCTGGTATATTCTTTAATAATTTTATTATTCAATCATCCGGTAAAAACTTTGATTATTTTCTAAGGAGTGGTTCATGGTCTAAAATAATAAAATGTAATATATTAAATTTACCACTTATTGCAGAAAAATGTAATAATCTTAAATTTGTATCATTAGATAAGGATATTGAAAATGAAAAAGTTGTATATGAATTAAAACCTGGTGATCAATATAAAGTACATGATATACCGATATATGAACAATATATGGCATTAAAAAAATTACTTAAAAGTAATGAGCATAAGATTAAAGTTCCTATTGAAGTTGATACAACAGATAATTTTAATAAAGTCTCAGTAATAAGTAAAAGTATTCCATTAGCAAAAGAATATTATATAGATTATCTTAAAATACAAAAGCAATATGTTGAAAATAACTTAATTTCTGAAACTATACCAGAAAATTTACAAATAAAATATGTTACAGAGCATATGCTTAAGAAAGTAATATGTGTTCATAATTTATTTGGGTTAGAAGGTAATAGTACTTTCTCTGGCAGTAATTTAGCAAAGAAAATTCAAATATTTGTTATTAATTTATTAATTGAAGGTGTACATCCTATAGCAAATGAATATAGTACTGTATGGGATCCAAATTTAGTTAATATGATAGTACATCATAAAGGGATGACACTTAAATATATGCTGCCAGTTGCGCAACAGGTATACCTTAAATTATTAGATGATATTATTACTGAAAAATTTAATTTATGGGAATATTAAAAATGAAGGAAATACTTATAATTACTATAAAGTATTTCCTTCATTCTTTTTAAAATAATGTTTTATATGTGGGTGACTCATCATAACAATAATTACATTTCGTTTCAAGATCATGTAATTCTTTATATAATTGGTCATATTTAGTTTTATCAGTTAATTGATATATTGTCATTTCTTTTAAGAGGTTTAACATCTGTACATTAGGTGTAAAAATCCTTATTATTGCTTTGGGCTCACTTAAACATACTACTTTCATAAAAATATATTTTGTTTTAATTAATTATTGTAAATGTAATTATAAAATTAGTTTATTAAATATAAAAAATTAAATATTTTTAGCAATGTATATTTCCATATTTAAATAATTTATTTTATCTTTGTACTATACTATAATAAATTAATAAATAGATATATGTTTGATTTCAATAGTACAATAGATGACATACATGGTAATGTAAATGGTATCACAGAAGATATTTTATTATCTAATTTAGATATTAGAGTTATATTTTATAATAAATATAAACTATTATTAGAATTAGAACCCGTTAAAAATACAAAGTTCTATAAAATTATTAATATATCAGAATCTGGATGTTATAGTAATAATAGGTATATAATTCCCCTTATCTATTTTGAGACCCTTATTGACTATAAAATGAAAAGAATTATAATGGAAACTATCTTACATAGTTCATATAAAGAAGTATATGAAAAGTATAAGCAAATTATCAATACTACATCAAATCAAAATGGTTTAAGTAATAGTATTAATATATATCAAGATGATATTTTTGAAGTTGCATATTTATATGGTTATGTTAGAGAGACCACTAATGGTAATGTTACAACATTTATAAGAATTAAAGAAGACATTAACTTAGAGGCCATTAATAATTTAGTTGGTAGTGATGAATTTTATGGTATTCTCAATATTATTAAGAATAATAATGTATTTGATTTTAACTATTATTATACTAATATTATTAATAAAATAGTAAGTCGTGATTTTTCTTCATTATTTTCAAGATTATTAAATAATGGATATATAAAACTTTATAAAGATATAAGCAATAGAAATAAATTTTATATCTTATTTAATTATAAGGAATTATATATGTATATGAAAAATAAAGATGATGATTTGGATGCTGTCATTAAACATATGTTAGGATTTAATACAGATGTAACTAAAATTACAGATTTTCCTTATTATCCAGAAAATAAAAGTGGGAAGAATGTAGTATTTAAAAATAGTACGCATACATTAGAAGTAACATTAACAAATAAAATTGAAAATATGCCAGAGTATGTTTTAAATGCAGTAAAATTTAATGATGATAATACACGTAATATTGGAATGTATGAAGTAACAGTTATAGAATAAATAATTTTCAAAATTAAATAAGATTTTAAATATTTTTAGTATTATAAATTTCCGTAATTAATTGATTTTCATTATCTTTGTAATGAAAACCAATTAATTATTATATATTATGTTAGATTTTAATAGTACATTAGAAGATATAATGGTATTACAAAATACTACTACAAATAACATAGTAATGTCTAACGTAATTTAATTATAATGAATTGTGCTTATTGCACTTTTTATCGAATTAAATCTATAAACCTGTACATTTGATTGTATAGGAACTCTATACGTTAATTTAAAGTTTTTAAAAACATAAAATAAATCTTTGAGATCTTTAAACTCTACATTTTGTATATTAAATTCTTCCAATGACTTAATACACAAAGAGTTAAAGTCTTTAAGATTTGGTTGTATTATATTTTTCTGTATTTTATTTTGTTTTGAAATATATTGGTTATAAAATTCATAGGTTCTTCTTCCTATTTCAATGCTTGATAATACCATATCAGGTAAATTTAAACTTCGAAATAAGAAGTTCCCAATAAAAGAAGAGTATTCAGGTTTAACTTTCTGAAGTTTAAAACCGTAAATATTACAATATTTCTCCATGCATGTAGAGAATTTATTTCTCAACCATTTATTGTTTACAAGTCCATTTAGATAACTTCCGTTATTTAAGTTTTTACTTTTTATACTTAAATCTTCAATCCCAATTAATTGAACTTTATAGTAAATTGCTTTCTTAAGTAGGTTCTTAACTACTTGGTATGTTTCATATTCAAGCTTATTATTTAAATGTTTTCTAATTTCAGATTCAGAATTAAATCCTTTACCTTTTAAATCTTGAATTTTATCTGTTAAATTCTTAAATATATAAACTCCAGATTTAATTACATTAAATTCACTACTTGATTTCCAATCAGTTATAGACCAACCAATATAATTTGGATTCAAATCTAAACTTAAAACCCGGTTAGTTACATAAGTTAAGTTTAACTTTGTACTTAGTACTACAGATTCATCAAATGTGATGTATATATAATTGGTATCTATTTTATAAGTTAACGGTGTGTCATCTAAGATTTGATGTTTATAGATTTGACTTAATTTATAGAGTAAATTTTTTGAGGGATTACCAATTAAATTTAATTTAACTTTTTTATCTTTTAATTTTAATGTAACTTGTTTTAAATCAGTAGTTAATTTAAATTTTCTATTACCATGAACAGTTTTAGTTCCTGATTTCTTTTCACCAATTGAACTTAATCCACTTAACCTATTCAAATTAAATGTTTCTTTATCTATTTGATGTTTACACCTCTTCAAAAAATTCTTTTTACCACCAAAAATTACCTTCTGATTTTTAAACCTATTATATAACATTTTAGCATCTAACATTGCAGATGCAATCCACCAGCTATCTAATAAGTCTATATGATTTAATTTGAGTAAATCTGTTTGCTTTACTTTTTCTTGATTATATAATTTGTTATATGCAACACGAAATACATGCGTATACTGATTCATATATTCAAGAATTAAATCATGATCATATGAATCTTCACAATTATATTTTAATTTCAATGTCAACATATACTTAATTATATATAAATTTAATTAATTTGTTTTAATTTTAGTCAGACTTTTTTATTTATATAAAATATATAAAGCATACTAAATATACTAATAATATAAAGTGTACTTAACTTATAATATTGATATTAGATGCTTGTTTTATGGAAAATATAAAATGATATTAGATATAACTCCAGTATCAAATACGGATTATTATAAAATCAATAACATAGCGGATAGTAATGTAAAAATTAAAAGTTCATATATAATTCCTCGAGATAAGTTTACGAATATTCTAATAACTGATTTTATTAGTATTGACTTCTTACATCATATATATGATACATTTAGAGAACGCACATTAAAATATTATAAAGTTTTAATTGATAATACTAATAAAATAATGGATAATCAAAATTTTATAAGTGTCCGTAGTAATACTATTTTTGAAATAGTTTTTTTGGGTGGGTATGATAAAGGAAATACTATATCGGAAGATGCAATATTTATAAAAATTAATGATAACATTACATTCGACGATATTAAAGATATATATGATACTAATTTTTACAAGGTGGTAGATAATATATTAAAAAACAATTAATACACTATATAAAATTAATAATAATTAATGACTTATCAATATGTTTGATTTTAATTCAATAAATCACGAAATCAATAATAAGAGTAATGATGTTGTTAATGAAATATCATTAGATTTGTTAGATATAAATCCATGTGCATTATTTTTTTCATTATATAATATCCCTATTAATGGTAATCAAGTAGGTAATTCAAATTTTTTCAAAATTGATAGTATTATAAATGAAAATATACATGATAATTTCATAGCATCAGATATATTAAGTGATAGTATATTTAAAAATGATAACTTTAAATTAGTTAATAACATAATATCTTATAATGATGGAATCGATATATTAAATTCTGATATTATAGAAAAGTATAGAAATATATTATCATTATCATTTTACCCTTATATTAAAAAATTACAAGAGTGGAAAAATGAGTTTTTCCACATTGTTTATATAGTTATAATTGATGGAGGAGGACCTAATTTTTATATAACATTAAATAAAGAAAGTATAGCTAATAAAAATTTATATAATAATGTTATTAATCACCTTGATAATTCAAGTAATTATAAAAAATATATAAGCAATATAGCAGACTCATTGAATTACTATAATTACTTTAAGTATATAATAACAGATGTTAAAAATACAAAAGGGAAAAATGTTAATAACGTATTATTAAAGAAAAACATTTTTAAATTTTATTTTAATAAAAAGAATAATACAGCATACTTTATATATAGTATTAGAAACATATATTCAATAGAATTTAATATAAGTAATAGTTATTATACTAATGAATTCAGACATTTATTATCATTATCAAATAGACCGGCATTTCAAATGATTAAGGATAATATGTATAAAAATTATGAGTTTAATTGTAAACTAAATGATGATAAAGAACTACAAATAAAAATAACTGATGATTTACGGGATATACCTGATTATGTAAAATCTTTGTTTAACTCAGATTATAAAACGGATACTTCACGTACCGATAAATTGCGAGCTTTATCCATTAAAGTTTTATAAAATATTTAGTTATGTTTGATTTTAATGATGTAACCCAAGAAATTAATAACAAAAATAATGATATTTTTACCGATATATCGTTAGAACTATTAGATATAAACCCATGTAAATTATTTTATAAATTATATGGTATACCTATTATAGGTAAAAAAATAGAAGAAATTGAAAACTTTTATTATATAGACAATGTATGGGATACTGAATCATATTCATATGTCAACTCTGATATTTGTAATATACCCCTCCCAATATTAAACAATACTCTTACAGATCCTAAAAATAAATTTAATACTTTATATAAAGATATTGATAATTTGGGTATATATATAAAAATACTAAACTATTTAGCAGAAAATGCAGGGTACATACCAAATTTTAGTGATGCATATATATATGAGAACAACTATTTTTCAATATTTATGATTGGCGAAATTTATCCATGTAGTAATTTTTATATAATGTTAAATAAGGATGAAATTAAAAAAGATAAAAAAATACTTAGCACTCTTTTTAATTTATATAACAATAATACTAAATGTGACTATAATAAAATTGTTAAACTACTTCCAAAGGTTTTAGACTATAAACTATATATAAATGATATAACTAACTTATATAAATATCCTATAAAAATGTATTTTGATAATCAATTACTAAAAGACGGTAATATAAGGTTTTATAAAGATATTGATAATAATAAAGCATATTTTATATATGACTTATATAGTATACGTAATGCATGTAAATTTAATGATTTAATGTATAATGAATTCATGGGACTTCTATCATTACCAAATGATACAATGTACAAAATAATTGATAACATTAAAAGTGATAATTATACATATACAACCGAAATTAACGAACATAAATTAAATATCCATATAACAAGTAATTTAAAAGAGGTACCAGATTATATAAAAATATATTTTAAATATAATTATAAAACAAGAGATAAAAAGAACAAATTGAGAGCTATTGTTGTTGATTTATAAAGTTTCAAAAAGAAAAATATATGTTTGATTTTAATAATACATTAGGTGATATAGATAAATTACAGGATGATAATATAACTGATATTTCCATTAAATTAATAAATCCTTGTGAGATATTTTATTATATGTATGGCATTCCATTTAAAGGTATACCAATAGGTAATAATGGTTTTTATGAAATAACTAATATTAGCTCCAATAAATACTACTTGTATAATCAAACTAACAATTCCGATAAGGTGTATAGCGATATGATATTTGAATATATTTTATATCAACATTTAAATGCAGTAGGACTAAGTACTATAGATCATACGCAGATAAAAGAACTACGCCTAAGATATAGTGATTTTATTTCTCATGTATTTTCTAATGAGTATTTTACAATTTTATGGATTATACCAAGAAATAATGAAAGGTTTGCACAGTATTTTATAAAATGTAATAAATTACCTACTATTGGAGTAACAGATTATTATGATGTTTTAAATGAATTACCTAACACTTTAAATTACATAGCATCTTATAGAAAAATATTCCGACTTGATGAAAAAGGAGGAGATTTAGCAGTATGTAATAAAATATTAAATAATGCTTTTTTCTTTTGTAAAAACAATAATAAAGCTTATTTCATATACTATACGAGACATCATGATTTCCTTCAATTTGCTTCATACACAAATTTGACTGGAAATATAGACAAATTACAAATTTTATTAGGCACTAATTATAATACCATTGACTGGATAATAGATAACGTATATGATTTTAATTTACCAGTATTAACTAAATCTGCTATAATTAATGGTAAAGATACTAACATAGCTATTTCAGATAAAGTGTATGACGAAGTGCCAAGTTATGTACAGAAAATTTTTAAATCACAATTAGGCATAAATAAAGACAAGAAAACTAGTGAGTATACAATGAGAGCAATTGTTATTGATTTATAACCAGTAGTTATAAATATATAGATGTTACGTACCACTTTATATAAATAGTCATATTATAATAAATTTATCTTTTTCGAAGATGCTAATATTTAGAATTGGGCAATAACTAATTTTGATAAAGACCATGATGGGTTATTAACAAAAGAAGATTTAGCATTAGTTACAGATGCAGAATTTAATGCATCTGGTATAGACAACTTAAAATATAATAATTTTCCAGAATTTTAGTATTTTATTAGTCTTCAGAATATTACTATATCTATTGGGGTTAGTTCTAATATACAAAATATAGTACTACCCCCAGTACCTATTACAATTAATAAGATACGTGCCTTAAATATAATTGTAAACTCTGAAGTAAAGGCATCTCTGTTTTAGTGTAATAAGTTATACTTAGAAAAATATGCGAATGTCAATAAATTAAGATTAAAAGATATATTTATATATAATACAGGTACTTATATAGTAGCTAATGATTCTATTAATTATAAAAAAATAAATAACTGCTTAATATCTAATATAGATAATACTTTATTAGGATGTGATATTATTGAAAGTCCCCTTGTAATATCTGGTATAGTTACTCAAATACCAGATATGGCTTTATTAAATAATAAATTTACTTCTATTAAAATACCAAATACGGTATCTATAAATATTGGTTCACATTTCTCATTTATAAATGCTACTACAGTAGATATTGGTGAAAATGTTAAATCTATAGGCCATTATTTTTGTTATAATTGTTCTAAATTATAGACAGTTATTTTTAGAGGTAAAGTAACACAGTTTGCAGGCTCAAAAACTGCATTTGAATGGTAGTATAGATTTAAACCATTCAGTATATATGTAAGGGATGAAGATATGGAATATTATAAAGGATTATTTAAAGCTCCATATAATACATATATAAAATCAATAACTGAATTAACTGAATAAAATAATAAATTAATTATATAACTTACTTACTAACTAAAACCAGTAGGTAAGTTATTTTAATTATATGTATCGCAATTTATGTTTTAAATAGTACTATGATAACTTTTGTATATTCCATAATAAGTCAATACAAGATATATGTATAGAAAATTGGGATATTGATAAAGATGGAAAATTAAGCAAATTAGAAGCAGCTAAAGTTACATCATTTAAGCTGTTATTTTTGAAGAATACTGATATAACATCATTAGAAGATTTTAAATATTTCACAAATGTTAATAATATGAATAATGCATTTTCATATTGTTATAATTTAACAGATGCTATATTTTGGGAAGGTATTGAGTATTTACAAGATAATGCTATAGCATTTTGTTAGAAAATAAAATATATAGAATTTCCAAGTACTATTAAACATTTAGGTCAGATGTTTCTGCGTTACCCTATTGATAAGAATAATGGTATTGTTATATGTAAAGCATTAAATCCACCAAATATACATTCATACAGTACTAATATTAAAGCTACTGCATTATATGTACCAGATGAATCATTAGAACTATATAAAAATGCGGAACTTATAAAAAAATATATTTCTACTAATATTAAACCCCTTAGTGAATATCATCCATAAACTATATAATTTATTTAACTTACTTACTAACTTAAACCAGTAGGTAAGTTATTTTAATTATATGTTGTACCGTAATTTATGTTTTAAATAGTACTATGATGATAAACCTATTATATTTCATGATAAAGAAGTTATGAGGTTATGCTTTGAAAATTATGACACTACCCATAATGGTTATATAACATAGCATGAATTACAAACAGTTAAAAGTATTCCAGAAAGTTTATTTAAAAATAATAGTAATATAGTTTCTCTAAAAGATTTAAAATTTTTTACAAATACTACTACCATAAATGCGTTTGCCTTTAGTAATTGTAAAAATTGTACTGATATTACGTTTCCTAAAAATATTTAGTATATTTATGCATGGATAATTATGAATTCTTCTAATATCAGAAATGTTATATTTTTAGGAACTATACCTCCTACTATAGTTAATAATTTTATGAGGTATAATACAAATTATTCTATTCCAAAAAATCTAAAAATATATGTTCCTGACAATGCTGTACAAGCATATAAAGAAAAATGGAAATATCTGGTTGGCAACTATATTAATGAAATATTACCACTTATTTTACCTATGAGTGAATATAGTGAAGAAATTTAATTATATAACTTACTTTACTTACTAACACAAACCAGTAGGTAAGTTATTTTAATTATATGTATCGTAATTTATGTTTTAAACAATACTATGATAATTTTGTGACATTTAAAGACCCTGAAGTAACCCGTATATGTTTAGAGAAATGGGATACTAATAATGATGGTAAATTAAGTAGAAGTGAATTACTTCGTATTACTAATTTTGGTACAGCCTTTAACAAAAGTACTATATAGTCATTTGATGATCTATATATGTTTAACCCTTCAGTATTATAGAGGGGAATATTCAATGACTGTAAAAACTTACAATATGTAACATTAACATATACTAATAACCCCGTATTTTATGATAATGTATCTTCATATAAAAGAATTAAATTAAAAGGTGAATGGCATTCTATACCACAAACATTTATATGGTCACCACAAGTACATAATAAATTAGAAGCATTTATTTTAGAAAGTTTAATACCTCCTACTATAACATATTTTATTGGTTTATTTATGGGAAATAGTGTAGCAAATAATGCTAAAATTTATGTGCCTAATGAAAGTTTAGAATTATATAAGCAAGCAGATACATGGAAAGAATATAAGCAATATATATTTCCAATAAGTGAATATTAGGGAATTTAATTAGGGTACTAACTAAGCGGTCTAATTCTATCATTCCATAACCAACCCTTTGTATCTTCTTTATATTTTGGCAAGTACTAATCAGGTATATAAACTTTAAGTTCTGGTGGTATACGCCAGAATGTATCTTTATTAAAGGTTGTGTTCTACAACCAATTAGGATTTCCAGTTATAACTACTCGTTTTACATTAGGAGAATCTAAAAACGGTCGGTACCAATGTAAAGTTATATTAGGTGGAAACCATACTTCTTCTAAATTAGTGCATTTATCAAATATGTCATTACCAATGGTAGTAATGTTAACAAATTTAGAAAATTCTTTAAATACCCTTATTTTTGAATTATTGTAAAATAATGCACTGGAATTACCGTTTTGTGTTAATTTAAGTACTTCATTCATACTTAACTTACCATCATGATCTTTATCATATCTCTATAAACATATTCTTTCAGCTTCAGGGTCTTCAAAGGTTATAAAGTTATCATAAAACTATTTAAAGCATAAATTACGGTACAACATATAATTAAAATAACTTACCTACTGGTTTTAGTTAGTAAGTAAGTTATATAATTAATTATGTATCTTCATGATATTCACTAAGTAGTTTAAATCCTTTTATACTTCTTGCGAATGCGCAGTGCTTATATAATTCTAATGATTCATCAGGTACATAAAAATTTAGAATTTTACTATATATAAATTCCCAATATCCATATATATTAGGTGGGGTTTTTGAATAAAATAATAAGTTTGAAATATTAGATTTCATGAAACATGTAGAATCTAAATAATTAACATTTTCTTTAACTATTATAGTTTTTATAGTACTTCCTTTAAATGCACTATTTTTTATAGTTTTACAGTTATATGGGCATATTAGTTTACCACTTATAATAGTGTCTAAAAATGCATTCTATGATATATATGTTAAGTTATTGAAATACTATAATTCTTCAAATGAAGTAAATGTATTATTAGCAAATATATTTTTAATATCTATTACTTTATTAGCATCGCTTATAGAAATTCTACCATCATTATCATAATCAAAATTTTCTATACATAAGTTCTCTATATCTTTATCTTTAAACTATATAAAATTACTTAAATGCTAATTCTATAATAAATGCCGTCTCATATAATTAAAATAACTTACCTACTGGTTTATGTTAGTAAGTAAGTTATATAATTAATTTAGTTATGCTTTAATACTATATAAAAGTTATCAATTTAAATAATGCTATTAAAATATGAGCATTTTTCATCAAAATACCTCTCAAATTATGCTAAAATTTAATGAAAATACTCAAATTTACTCAAGTTTTCACTCAGTTTTTATGGCTCAGTACCACCCTACTGGAATTTTACATTAAAACTAATAAAACAGAAAAATGTACCTTAATCAAGTGCATTTTCTCGTTTTAAATCAACCTCACATTCCATCATGAAAGATGCAAAGGCATCAGCTTGCATAATGATCATAACTAATGGAATATCATTTATTGCCTTCATAAGTGCAGGTTTTTCATATGGTGATAGGTATGCTCCGGGATCAGTCATCCCCATATGCCATCGCATTGCCAACATTTCTTCACCTGTTAATCTAATAAATTGTTGTGCAATTAACACAGACTTCTCACCATGACCCATTGGAAATTTATCATTTATTTCATATCCCATATACTTCTTCCATTGTTGTCCATATGGTGCAGAATCATCTTTCCACATTTTAACTACAGGTTGGTAGTAATTAACTTTACATAAATCATGTAACAATGCTGCAATAATAATAGATTTATCTGGTATTTCAGAAATCTTCTTTTCTGGTAATGCAAGTGACATTGCCATATCATTCTTAATCTTCATTGCTGCATTATATACATTAAGTGAGTGTCTTAATAATCCTCCCTTGCATGCACCATGATATATTGAAGATGAAGGTGCTTCAAAGAAATCTGAAGTTTCTAACCATGCTAATAAGTTATCTATACCTTCTACATTTGTAGACTTTAATAATGAAATATATTCCTGCTTTAATGTATTTAAATCTTGTGTCAACATAAATAAAATTATTTACTATCGTTTTAATTACTTATTATAATGTGAATTAACCTAATAGTTTAATTAAAATTATGTTGTTTTATCATATAAATCCATTAGCTACTTAAATTTAGAATTAATCTTGTGAAAAATATCATTAAATTTCTCTAATGTATCTTTAGTCTCTGTAGATTTAATTTGTTGATCTGTATAGGTATTACACTTTTTTACAAAATTATGAAACTTCTCAACTATACTATAAACTTTCGTCATATTTGTATATAGTAAGTTATTTGCTAATTTTTTATTAAAATTAAATGTATTATCATCTTTAAATAATTCAGTATATGGCATACTATACTATATATCACGCATATAAGTATTTCTAAATTTACGTACTTCATTAGTTATACTTAAGCCCTAATAGAAATACCATAGTTTAGAATCTGATAAATCATCATAAAAAATATCAAATAATCTTACAAATGGGTGTCTTTGTATATAATTAAATGAGCCCTCTTTTTTAATAATTTCCGGTAACTAAAGTTCATCTTTAATAGTATAATCATAATTATTAAATTTGCTTTTTATACTTATAGGTACATTTATGTAATAAACGTTATAGTCATATAATTCCCGTAATATATTATTTTCCCTATTATATTCATCATAAGAAACATGAAATGGGTAGTGGTTTGTTATATTTTCTATAATTTCTAATATATCATTAAGATAATTATAAGAAATTATAGGAATAGATAAATTATCAATTTTATAAAAATTAGTGTTATCTTTAAAGTTATTTATGGCATCTGATAATTCATCTTTATAAGAAAGAAACATGTTAGCATGATCTATATCATCATTAAAATACAGTTTAAAATTTTCAGTGCCAGCTTTTTTATAAAAGAATGCTAATAAATTATTTTCTTTAACAAAAAGTATATACTAATCAAATTCTGGATATTTGGTATTATCTCTAAGGAAATTCTATATTTTATCTCGTGCATAATCTACACTAACTCTAATTATATCATTATCATTTACATAAAACAATGGTTGAAGTTCTTCTGGTATTTCGTCAAAGGATATTTCAAAATTACCAGTTTTATATTTAAATAATAAATTACATAAATTTTTATATTCCTTTATTATGTTATTTGCATAGACTGCAAATTTATTTGGTTCTATATCTTTAAACTACTAAGTTGATAACAAATCATCAACTTTTTTATATTCTTTAAATTCAATAGATGGTAAAAAACCGCTACCCTTGCCTTTTTTGGTATTATCTATAAATAATTTTCTAACTTCCTTAACATCTATTAAATTTAAATATTCTGTATACAGTTTATCAATAGATACAAAGATCTAATTAATTATATAATTCGAATGGTCTTTATTATGTCCTATATACGGTTTCAAATATGAATATATACTATTATGATGAAGTTCCCTAATGTTGGTACAATATTTTAGTGCTGTAGTATTATTAAATAATTTTTTAATAAAACTACTATTATATGATTCATTCAATGTCTAAATATTCATATTTTATTTACTTACTTATCTTAACTTTAAGTATGGTTGGAGGATTACTATAAATTGTATTATTACACCGCTCTATATACTTATAAAACTCAGGTAATTTACAGGGGCTGGTTACACTCATATACTTCATTTCTAAAAATGGGCTATTGCTGTTTTTTGTATAAACATGTATAAAACTATTTTCTTTATAGTGAAGATTATTTTTAAAATCAAATGTTAGTAAAGCATTAAGTGTAGTTAAATATGGACAAGTATTTATAAAATAATGTTCATCATTATATTTAAAATATATTACGCTACCTCTTCGTATATCATTAAACATTGAATTCAGTTCTGGTTTCATTTCTGTATATTCATATATAAAATTATAATAACTATTATAGTAGTCAAAGTTACATGATTTAATTTCATTATTAATTTCACTATATAATTGTAAATCATATATTTTATAAATATATGGTAATAATTCAGATATTTCTATATCTGGTCTATATGATAAGTATATTAGTGGAGCAGCTCTTCTATTATCAAAACGTATTATATATATAGCAAATAAATCAAAATATTTTATATCTACTTTATAAATATGTTTTTGATATTCGAAAAGTATTTTATTATATAAAATATTACAAATATTATCAATATCCGAGAAATTATAGCTTTCAAAATTAGTGGATTTAAATAATTTATTAAAATTTGAAAATGCACAACACATGCTGATAAATCTATGTGGTGTTATAGTATAATGTTTATATCTTGATTTAATAGTATTATCATAATCTACAATATCTAATTTATAAATACCTCCAGGCACTAAATCATCATAATTTGTATCTTCATTTATATATGGTAAATATTCCCTATAAAAATTAAAAAAAGTTACAATAGGATTAAATGAATTTAGTACTAACTTATCTTCTAAATTAGTACTTTGTGATGTAATATCATTTTTTATGTCATCAAAATCAAACATATATTTTTATAATTTTTGTAGAATAATTTTTAAAGTCTTATAATCAAAGTCTTTTTTATTAAACATTATATAGTTATCACACATATAATAATTATTAACACCCGTTCTAAAGATTTCAAAATAGTTATTAATAAATGTAGTACTCAAATATATGTCCATATGCTTAATAGTAAAAAATGAGTCTAATATTTTATTCAATAATGAATTATCATCATTTAGGATTTTAAACATAGGTTTATTATAATTATAGTCTTTTGGGAAGTATATAGGGTTCGGACTTATTTCTATATCTATACCATATAATAATTTAAATATTTTAGATAAATTTTCATGTGTTAAAAGGGAATTTATTAAAAACCCCCTTTCAACACTATTTAAATTGGTATCATCAATAAGATCTACATTATTAAAATCGAACATAATTTTACTTCTTAAAACGAATATAAGTATTATAATCAATATCCCTTGACGGTCTCGACCATTTTGGTGAAGCTTCTGTAAAATATAATTCAAATGTACCATCAGTACAAGCTTCCCTAAAATAATGTTGTGTTCTTTTTAATTTTTCAATTTCTTCTGGTATAGGTTTTATTTCTGTAGGAAAATAGTGTGGCGCCAAACACCCATAAATTTCAAAATATCTCATATATACTTTAGGGTCATAATGAATTATGTCAAGTTCCTTCACCAAATTACTGATAAAATATAGACCTTCTACATTAGTAGGTATAAGATGTAATGGTGGATAAGCTGGATATAATTCTTTAAATTTATTTACAATTTCTTGTGCTTCATTTGTTTTCATAAGCAAAATTTTATTTTATATTTTATTTTTTAATAATCTCTACCGTAATATGAATTTTCTATTATTTTATTAAGGTCTGAACGATTATAACGGTGTAGTAATTCTTGTTGGTATGAACCTAAATCATATACAGATAAAGCATTAGTTAACGCATCTGATGACATATCATTTCGTAACGTAATGTGAAAATAATTGTATACATCATGTATTATATAAAATATGTCATTTTCATATATATACTCGTCTTCATAGCGTCTACCATTCATTATAGGTATACTCCGTGTATATTTTAGTGTAAAATGTTCAGCTATAATTTTCCTAATTATGTCATAAACATTATTAATAATGTATCCGCTTTCTGTTATCACACTTTGTATTTTATTTTTCTTTGAAATATCTACTGTAATTATTTCATTATATAAATTAAAAAATAAAGCGCAACACTCAATTTTCTCAAGAAATATTTTATTTGATATTTCATTTATGATTTTATCATCACTATTTACATTATCAAAATCAAACATAATTTTTTATTTTAATTAAAATAAGTTACAAAGTTTAAAATTATAATTATCTAAAATCCTTTGTTGCATTTCAGTACTTATATTTTTCTTGATACTAATTGTAAATGGTTCTTCAATCAAAAAATATTCCTTTACTATGAAAACTTCATTTTCCCATTTATTTAAGTAATTGATATTTTGTTTACAAATACTAAAATTATTTCTTAGTATAGATTTCATCTCATATACTGATATATCATCATTGCAATGACCTATAGTATGTTTAACGTTAAGAATATCAAATATACCACTATTAATAGAATCTTTATCATCTGATAAAACTAAAGTTATTCCATACAAGCTCTTAAATACCGGTACTATTTGAGTTAACAAATAGGATGTAGATAATTTATCATTATCATTAGAAATTTCACTTGTTACATTATTAAAATCAAACATATTCTTTTATATAATTTAAAATATTTTGTTCTTTCAATTCCACCAATTTTAAATTTTCTTGAAATGTAGTTAAATTAAATAAATTTATTAAATACTCCTTATCCTTTATAGTAATGTTAGGATTAAACATAATAAAATATCTGCCATCAAAAACTTCAATTATTTTAAAATATGCATCACTCCATATTACTATAATTTCTTCTTTATAACACCCTGTTTCATATCTAAAATGATATTGTTTTGTAAAGGAATAAAAGTTATCCTTAAAATTACAATGATTAAGGGCTCCATTATTATTTGATGATAAAAATATTTCATATAAACCATTAATTTTTTTAATTTTTATAATAATTTTATATAAATTAAAAAATAAAGTTTCTATTATAAGGGGATCTGTTACATATGGAATAGTTAATAAATCTATATTACTGATTTTATTAATAGATATTTCTATTTCATTTGTTACATTATTAAAATCAAACATAATTTTATAAAAATAGATATTTAATTAAATCAAAATCAAATGTATCTTCATTATAACTTATATGATAGCAGAACTCTTCATGACTATCCTGAAAAAGAGTGAAACACTTATTTACATATATAAAATTATTCTCCATTATAGTGCAATCTTCAAATCTCCTATAATCATAATAATCATCTAACTGATTAAAAACAAAATCTTCATCTTTTATAGTATCTAATTTAAGAATACTATCTTCATCCATATCCCAGATATTTATAAAATAAACAGGTTTACCAAATTCTTCTGAATAGGTTTTAGCTAATTTTATTTTAATCTGTATATCAAATAAAAATTCAAAAATTTTTGGTAAGTTCTCCATAGTTAAAAAACTTTTAATAACTAATGGAAATGCGGCCTCCTTTAAATTAGTATTATCACTAATATTTACATTATCAAAATCAAACATAATTTAAATTTTTAGTACCATGTTTCATCCATCACCCAATCACGTAATTCTTTTTCTATCTTTAATTTTTTCTGATATGCTGTATCATTTTTTAATTTTTCATGTTGCATTTTATTATTGTCATGTATATAATTATTACATGTTTGTGTACAGTATATAATCATAAACGAAAAAACACAACTGAATATAAGCATAATATAGTAATATTTTAACATAATTTATATGCTTTAATTTTAATTACGAAATTCTACTGTTAGTATATTCAAAGTTTTATCTGAATATGTCTTTTCTTTATATTCATTTTCAGGATTCAATCTTATACGTACACATAAATTACGTACATATTCAGGAATTTCAGATAAATCACTATCAATAGTTAATTTAACACATACCTGACTATTTTCTACTACGTTAACGTTAGCTATGTTATATAATGGTGCAATGGTAGTTTGTTTCCCTCTATTACATAGGTATCCTTCCATAAAATCATATAAATCTTTATTTCCAAATTTAAATAAGTATACAAATCTATCATCATCACCTAATTTTTTATTTTGAGTAACTAAACGTTTATGTAAAAGTTGTCTCATATATATAGTATCATATATAAAATAAAACTTATTATGATTATTATTATCCATATAGAATTGTATTGCACCCTTCAATAAATTATAATTAAGCATATATGAAACAGCCCCTTCCAATGTTACATATTAACAAATTTCTAATAACTTATTATAATAATTTAATGGGCTTAAACACCCCTCTGTAATATCCCTCACTATTTTATTATAATTTGAAGGGTAAGATAAGTCTGTTATTTGTTCTATTAACTTATCATTATACGAAGCTAATTTAATACTATAATCGTGGTCTGGTGAAAAGATGTGCAGCGAACCTTCGCTAATTTCTTCAATCATAAAGATGCCATCTGTATATATAATTTGTTCAGTCTTTTTGGTATTGTTTGTAAAATAAGGTCCATGCTCTTTATATCCTGGATATAATTGTTTTGTATCAATTACTTTAAAATATTTTTCTAACAATAAGTGGAACTGCTTCTCCATAATAAAAGGGCTGTTATTATTTTTATTACCATAAGTATTATCTATAATATTAGTTATTTTTTGAAACCCTTTACCTTCTGATGGGTTTTTTACTTCTATCAAGTACTTGTACTTATTAAAGAACAATACTCTTATATCTAACATAGAAAGAAATACTTTATCTGTAGTTTCTTTACTATTATTATCTTCTATTACATTATTGAAATCAAACATATATTTTATTTTTTAACAAGGTTCAACAATTATAATTCTGTAATCATTCATACCAGTTTTTGATTTTTTAATATCATCATAATTTATATACTGATTTAAAATATAATCAGGAATAGTAGTATTATGCACATTATCAGTGATAGTTATATTAATTTTTCGGTAATCATATTTAGTATCTAAATAAAAAGGATAAGAACCTTTTTGTTTATATATTACAAATTGTTCACTATTAGTTTCATGTTTACTTAAGTTATTATCTATTAAATGGAATGCAGAAGAATAATCAATTAATTCTGCAAAACTATAAGCTGTCATACGTCTCAATATATACGGCGCCAATATGAAATAAAACTTAGTATTGGTCTTATCCATATAAAATATAGAAGAATCATTATAGTCTTTTTGTAAATTATTCAAATCATCTTTTCTGAAATACATATTAAATTTAGAATCTAATATATTATCGCCTATTGTATATTCATGTCCATATTTCATTATGCGCATAAATCTAACATATGACATTATGTCAGTACACCCCCGCCGTTGAATGTCATTAAGTGCATTATTATAATCACATATATCACTATACATAATTAAATCATTTATATCAATATTGTCATTAAACTTTATTAATGTTTTATAAGGATATACACTATTAATATCTTTTGTTACAGTTACTATAAAATATTTAGAAGTATAAATGTCTGCTAATTCATCATTTTTATTTTTTATCATACCAGTGTATTTAAATTCGGTATCTAATAAAGATTCAAATATTTCATGTTGTATTAAGTGCTTACGATTATTTTCAGTTTGTGCATAACGACCCACTAAATTAGTAATAACATACCAATTATTATCTTGTAGTTCTGCCTTAATTAATAGTTTATAACAATTGAAAAACACCACATTTATATCCAAAAAATCATGGTGAATATTATCAATAATATTAGTACTATTATTATTTTCTATAACATCATTAAAATTAAACATATATTTTAATTTTTAATAGGGTTCTACCATTATAATTACCCAACGTTGTAATATAGAAGATTGTTTTAAATTACAATCTACCATTTTTAATATATATTCTGGAACATCATTTAAATTCGGTGATACTGTTATACTAATTTTATTATTACTATTACCATTCATTTTATAAATTGATCTATTGCGTTCATATTTAAATAACGTATTACTTATAAAACTATATGCTGCATAGCAACATAATATTTCAACTATGTCAACTGCACCTAATTTTTGAAGCATTTTATGTGTAAAAATAAAATAAAATTTTTTATTTGACTTATCCATATAAAATATGGAATTTTTATAATATTCTTGTTGTTTACTATTTAATGATGTTTTATAAAATTTATGAAATTTAGCATCTAATACATTATCACCAATTTTATATAATTTATTAGGTAATAAATCAAAAAATTTATTATATGTAGTAATGTCTAAACAACCGGGTCTGTTAATGTCATCAAGTGCATTATTATAATCATTTATGTCACTAAGTTTAATTAAATCCTGTATATTAATATTATCATTAAATTTTATTAACACCTTAGCAGGAAGTATATCATCAAAAATTCTTATTGTACGTATTTTAAAATATTTAGAAGTATATACTTCTTCTATACATTTATTAATACTACTTATGTTTATACAAGTAAACTCTGCAAGTAATAAAGATTCAAAATTTTTATACCTTATCACTTCATTATATTTAATAATATTTCTGTTTTTATTACTAACTATATTAGTAATATAATACTCATCATCATTATATTTTTCTACTTTGATGAAAAGTTTATAACAATTAAAAAACACAACTCTTATATCTAATAAATTCAGTTGTATATTATTAATAGTATTATCACTATTATTATCACTATTATTATCTAATATAACATCATTAAAATCAAACATAGCTTTATATTTTATTTTTATACTTACAAAGATAATAATAATTTTGATATATAAAAAATTAAAAATGTTAATTAATTATAATTAAAATAAAAAAGTGGTAGTTCCAATATAATTATATAATGTAGGTAGGATATGATAATATATAATATACGAAGTTAATTAGAGTAATAGTTTATATATAAGAAATAAATTCATTAATTAATTATTTTTATTTGTTTAAAATATAAAATTATAAAAATATAAATTTAATTAAACTTTAATTTTATAATTATCTATGTATATTAATATATTACATTCTTTAATCACATTATATAATTATATTGGAATTGCCACTTTTTATTTTAATTTTTATAATGTAAATATATAAGAGTTATGAAATAGTTAAATGAAATATTAGGTGTATCAGCTACTAAAAGTACTTCAATATATAAATATGCTGAATATATAGTAGAGTATATAACTTCACCATTTGGTTTAGATGAAGATATATTTAATGGTACTGTTAAGAAGAAAAAGGAATTTACAATTAAACAACTTGATGCATTTAAAGATAGATTATATTATAAAAATTCGGTTGATAAATTTAATGATATTGAAAAATATAAACCAGAATGGTTTGGAGATATTGTATTTAAAGAATTAACACCTAATGAATAGCATGCAGGTTATTATTAGAATTCTTATATAAGTCATGGTAAAGTTAATGGTATGATTGGTTATGTAACTGAAGATAATAATCCGGGTATACTATTAGAAATAATTGTACATGAGTTAACACATGCATATTAGAAATTAAGAAATTATGAAAATGGATTTAATCCTTATAATCCATTATATAGTAAATCAAGTAAATTTAAAATTGGTAGTGTTGTAGCATATTATTAGAATAATAAGTTTACATTATTAAATATAATGAAAGATTATAAAGCATGTACATTAGTATTTTATGGTTCATAGTACTATGCTGATCCTCGTGAGATTGAAGCATATATGAATAGTGTATATGTAAATAAACAAGTATCTAAAGATATTTCATTTAGAAGTAGAACATATAAATTATTATATGATTTTTGGACTTATATCCTATATGATGATTAGTATGTAAATGAAGAAGTATTAGATAATTTAGATAAAGATTATTTTAATACTGTTATACATAAGAATATAAAAGATAATAAAAAATTATTAAAATTAGTGGCTAAATATTATAGTAATTTATTTAAGAAAATTTCATTTAAAATGAGTACAATAGAAAATGGCGATAACTTTTAATTTTTCAAAAAGTTATCACCATTATAAATTTTAATAGTTTACTAAAATTATTAGTCATTGCAAACAGCCGAATCTACACTATCAACAGATGCTGAATCGAGTGTATCCACTTTAACTGTATCACTGTCATTTACATTATTACCACACTTAACATTGCTGTGGTCACAACTTACCATTGTTGCAATACCTGCACATACGATAAGACTAAAAATAAATTTCTTCATTTTAAAATTAATTTATGTTTTTATGCCTCTATTATATGAGGCTCATAATTATATATCTCAAAAAAATTATTTAGTCTATTAATTTCTTAAAAAGTTAAACTATTTTTTAATTTTACTTTAAAATATATAACCCCTCTAAGTAATAAATTAAATAAAAAAAGAAAATTAAAATGTAATGGCAAATTGTAGTAAAGAATATTCAGCAGAGCTTGTTAAGAAATATGGTGATGCTGTTTATAAAGAAATACAAGATATAGAATTTCCAAAGTTAAGAGAAAAACCAATTACAGAACAATCATGCATTAATGAAATTAAATCAATGTGTCGTTATGACAAGAGTGATAAAACATTATCATCTATTATAAGAAAATTTCATAAAAGTCTTATTTATGCTAACCGAACAAAACACCCATCCCCCTATGAAGGTTGGCAAGAAATAAAGAATAATAAAGAAAAATTCTTAAAGTTTTATGAAAATAGATTAAGATGTTCTGATTGGTTTAATGAAAAGAATGGAAAGAACCGACATAAATTAGATGAAGGCTATGTACCTGAATTTATATTTGGTATTGGATTAACCACTTCTGGTAAATACCCATTAGTTTCTTACTTTAAGCCCCAATTAGCTAAGAGACTTGTTATGGAATACTTATCAGAATATGATACCGTATTTGATCCGTTCAGCGGTTATAGTGGTAGAATGATAGGTACATTGGCCGCAGGTAAAAATTATATAGGACATGATTTATGTAAGAGTTCTATAGAGGAATCAAGAGAAATTTATAACTTTATTAAACCTTATATACAATCATATTATGATAAAGAACCTAAGTGTACATTAGAAATTGCAGATGCTGCTAAAACTACAGGTAAGTATGATGCATTATTAACATGTTCTCCATATGGTGATATTGAAAATTGGCCTGGCGTTGAAACATCTACAAGAGATTGTGATGATTGGATTGATGTATGTTTACAAAATTATGATTGTAAAAAATATGTATTTGTAACAGATAATACAATAAAGAGATATATCAATTATGTTGATGATGAACTTGAAAATACCAGTCACTGGGGTTCAAATAAAGAATTTATAGTAGTAATTACAAAAGAACAAAGAGACGAAATTATAAGAGACCTATGACAACAGAAATTCATGCATTGAGCCATAAATTATATATAGATGTACAACCATATTTAACTTCATATTTTGCTCCATTATATGATAACTTCAATAAGGAAATATTTGATGGTGAAATAGGAATTCCAAATGCGTTTGAAGACTTTGTGCAACTTGTATATAATGCACATAAACAATCTTTTAAACGTATATATATGAAGGAAATATCTATTCCAAAGTGTTCATATAATAAAGATAGTAAAGATGTATTATTAGGATTTTCTGCTGGTTTAGATTCAGTATACCAAGCCATTGCATTAAAGGAACAAGGTTATAATGTTAAATTATTCTATTTAATTAATGGCAATATGTATGAAAATGGTCAATCTTATAAGTGGGCTAAAGTTATAGCTGAAAAATTAAATATGTCATTATTAACAGCTAAAATATCACCTAATACTAAAAAAGATAATCCATATAGAAAGTTCTGGGCTGAAAATCCTATAAAGAACCAATATATAATGGCAATGATGGTAGATACTTGTATTGAATATTGCATACAATATATTAGTATGGGGGATGATTTTAATCTTGATATAGAACATGCAGCTATTGGTATAAATTTAACTGATGCAAAAGAAATGACCCAAACATGGTTAAAAGGTTTACACCATTATCTACCAGATATAAAATTTATACCGATAGAAAATAATATAGAAAAAGATAAAAGAATAGAAAAATTAATAGAATATAATTTACAGGACTATTATTATAGTTGTGTTCAATCAGGTAGGTTTAATCAAAAATTTCATAAAACCTGTGAAGAAAAATATAATATTAAATTGTTCCATAATAACTGCGGAACATATTGTAGAAAATGTTCTATGCATAATTTAATATTATATTATAAAGGAATTCAAACTTTTCCCGAAGATTTCATTAATAAGTGTTGGGAACGAATGTGGAATAATGCACACTCTGCAGATTATGTATTTTTTTCACCTGATATTCCGTTAGAACAACGTATTAAGAACTTATTAGAATATTAATTAGATATGGCATTAAACTCACCTTTATTTAAAAGTCTTATAGATAAAATAAACTTTAAAGCACTCCAAACTATAAATGATAATTTATCATATATAGATACAGATAAAGTAAGTCATAATAATAATGATCCTATTCAGGAGATGTTTAAGATATTATGGAAATGTTATACTATATATTATACATTATACCCAACTGATATAACTTCAATGGGTAAATTAGATGTTATTAGTAATTATGCTACTATTTTAAATAAATTAAATGAGAATAAAGAGAGTTTAAAAGTAAATGATAATATATCTGAATATGAAAAGAATAATAAAATAAAAGAATTACATAAGTTAATAGATAGATTTAATTATTTAAGAACTGAATGTATAGATAAAGGAAAGGAAAAAGTTCAAATATGTAATTTGTTTAAGGGTCGTTTATATAAATATCCTTTTTTTAATGTTCATGATACAGATATAAAAGAATTCGATGGTTCTATAGAAACTATTGATATTATTAACAATATGATGAATTCTATTGATATTAATAGTGGGGTATTATCTTTTATTTTAAATAAAGATACAAATGAATTATTATATATTGCACTTATTACATATTGTAATAAAGTTTTTATTTATGATAATCGAAAATTACCAGCATTTAATTATCTTAATAAAAAGGTATATAAGTGTTTAAAATCTACTCCTAAAATTATATATACATCAGATAATATTCCTCTATTAGTATTAAATAAAGTTTGGGTAAAAAGTTTATTTAATGATATAGATCAACATAATAAAAATAATGTAAAAATATGTAATACTGTACTTGATTATTTTAAATGGTTTGAACCATTTAAAGAAAAATGTAAATGTTATAATTTAAATATTTCAAATATTATGAAATATAACGGGGATTATATAGATAATTTAACAAATTATATTATACTAAATACTCAGAAACATATTGAGTTAAGTTCTCCTTATAATATTAAAGATAATATAGATATGTTATATTATAAAACTAAGATCTTTATCAATTTTTTTAAAGATGAGGTCTCAAAAGAATTTGGTGCTATGAAAAATTCTAAAGATATTGAAGGTGGATTACTTATGATGGGAATAGTATTAAATGGTATATCTGATATAACCCGCCAAATGCGTTTTCATAAGAATAATGAATTAGAAACACCCCCTTCTGAATTAGTGTCAGATACCTTAAAGTTATGTTTCTTTAAATATTTGTATCACTCTTTACATACTGTATATAATACTAAATCATATAAACAATATATATTAACTCATTATAATAAAATAGTAGATTTAATTAATAAATACCCAACTGTAATGGGTACAAATACGAAATTAACACATATTCCCGAAGAAATGTTGAATTCTAAAAATTAATAAATTATGGCATTAAATTCACCTTTATTGCAAAGTTTAGTAGATAAAATAAATTATAAATCTATAATAGAACTTAATTCTGTATGTGGTATTCCAAATATTGATTTAAGTGATAATATTCATGTACATTCAGATCCTATACATGAGTTATTTCTTATTTTATGGAAATGCTATACTATATATTACCAATTATTTGATAAGGTAGAAACATGTAATGTTATTAGTAAGTATAATGATATAGTTGATAAAATTCTTGATAAAGAAGAAAATATATCGCTGCGTTCTACTATAACAAATAATGTTAAAAAAGAAAAAATCGAAGAGCTCAATAAGTTAATTAAAAGATTCAAATACTTAAAGAATATAGTAGTTAACAAAAAAGAGAAAGTACAAATTAATAATTTATGGGATAGGCAATTAAATGAATATCCTTTTTATCTTGTACATGATTCACAAATTATAAAGAACCCTGATAGTATATCAAAAGTTACAGGTTATGATGATAATGCATATAGACTTTCCAATGGGTTGCTTGTATTTATAGTAGATAAGGAAACTGATAAATTAGTTGCTTATGCAATTAGAAAAGGTTATACATATGTGGTGTATAAATCTAATAATATATCAGATATAAATGGTAATAATGATTATATTATCAGAAAAATATATAATATCATCAGACAGAGAATTAAAGTTGTATATAAGCAAGATATTCCTATATTGACACTATCAGAAGATTATGAAAGAATCTTTTTAGAATTAAGTGATATAATAGGTATGATTAAACATGAATATACAAATTCTACATTTAATGAATTAATTAATACTGTTTTTATAAAGTCATGTGATATTTATTACTTACATATTCCAGATATTACAAATTATAGTTCTGCATTATCATATAAATTTTTAAATAGTAATACATATAAGAATAAATTTATAACATATCATAATGAATTAATTGCCCCTTATAATTTAGCTACAGAAATTAAGTCGTTATTTTTAAATATAGATAATATAACAAATACTATAACATTAGCTTCATGCATTAAAGATATAGATGAGGAAAATGTCAAATATAATAAAGTAATAGCAAATTTATATAAAATTAGTAAAGAAATATATAAGTGTGAACTTATTAATAATGAATATAAAAGTACTATTTTAAAATATATAAAACGACTTTTAATTAATAAAGCATATAAAAAACAATTTGATGATAACTTATATAATTATTTAGTTCCTGTACATAATAAATTATTAACTATTGGAACTAAATATAAATTGTGTTCTAACATTAAACCTTTATAAAAATGGCATATAACTCATCTACATTACAAAAATTATTAAAGGAATATAATAAATCCTCTATTATATTAGATTTTCAAAAATTATTTACAGCAACCCGCCGTAATTGTGTAGAGCCAGATCTTGAATATATAAAAAGTATAGATAATAGTATATGTACACAATTATATGAGAATATAAGATATGCACAATACATTATATATTCTTTATATAATAGTGAATATTTACAAAAGTGTAAACTTAATATTAATAATCCTATACCAGCTTCAGCTTATCTAATACCGGTATATAATAAGTTAATAGAAGATATAATTAACAATAATATAGAATCTAGTGTAATAGATAGGGTTGCTTATGTTAAATATATAGATAAATTAAAAGAAGTTAATAGTAATATATGTACATTAATTAATAGAATTAAAAATAATTTCAATAATACACATATACAGGTTGGAACCTTGAAATTATTTAATATATATGAATCTGAATTATATATTCCTTCATCAGTATCAGAAATAGATAATTTTATAAATGCTTTTAGATATAATAATAAAAAATTTTTATTTTTTAGTGTAAATAAGAAAACTAAAAAACTTGAATATACTATATATACAAGTAATACTAAGCGTTTTTTTATTATTAATAATAAAAAATGCTTAAATACTTATAGCAAAAATAAAGGTGCCTTATCTACACTAGAACTTACACCCATAACAATAAATGGACAATATAATACTAAATTTGAATTATTAAAATTACCGGAAAACTTTATACATACATATGATAATATTTTATTGGAATCTTTTGTGTATACTTTCAATATTCCAGAATTTCAAAATGATAATACTGAATATTTAGACCTTACAAAGTATAATGTATATGTATTTGAATTAAATAATTTTCATAATAAACAATATATATTAGAAGGTAAAAATGACGTAGCTAATGGTTTCTATAATTTTCATAAAAATATTGGAATATTTAATAATTTTAATCGGAGTATACCGGCTATAACATCAAATACTGTAACTCTGTACATTTGTAGATCTTATATACGCCAATTACAATTATATGGTAATAAACCTATTAAAAATTCAAAGTTAACTGTTTTATTTTATGATGAAACTACTAAATTATTAGATATTTTTAATTCGTTAATTTCTAAACAATATACAATTAAATATAATAGTCAAGTATATTTGATTATGAATGTAATTAATAATACATTTATTAAATTAAGTAAACCATATTTAAATGATAATGATGTTATAAACATAATAGAGTACTTGAAATTATTTAATAGAAAATTTGTAAATAGTATGTATTAAATAAAAAGAAGGGAATACTTTAATTAGTATTCTCTCTTATATTTTTATAGTTTTAAATACTTCCAATAAATCATCACAATTATTTGTAAATATTTCCACATAATTTAAATTATTTTTCTAAGCGGTTTCTCTCTTTATAACATCTCGTTTTGACCATACTTCTATAGCATCTCTATATGCTTGACTGTATATAGCTTTCTATTTCCATAATGTAAGCAATTCCTATGTTTCTTCTTCTTTTTCACTATATATAACATATTTCTTAGTTATATGGTTATATCCATGATGCCAATGTCCCTAAATTTCTATATATAAGTTATACTCAACTAAATAAAAGTCACATTTAAATGGATATAATTCACTTTTGTACTCTCTCTTATATATAATGTTGTTTTCATCCATATAGTCCATTAAACATCTTTCTAATTTAGAAGTTACAAAATTACCGTTCTATTTCATAGATAAATATCCCTTTTCACGTATAGCAGGTACTTGTAAAGCATATTCATACCCATACTTCTATAAACAAGTTTCTTTTGATTTCTCCTTCTATATATCACTCATGAATGTATATGGTACTCCGTATCGCGACATATTTGTTTCTATAAGTTTTCTCTTAACTTCAGTATTCTATGATGATACAGGACAGCTATATCGCTTTATGCACGTTTCTTGTGTTTTCTATTTAATCCCTTCACTCTAACATGCGTGTTCATACCCATATCTCTATAAACATGTTTCTTTTATTTTCTATTTTACATTTTTATCTTGAAACGGGTTATATACTCCGTATTTTTCAAAACATGTGTTCTATAATTTCTAATTGAATAACAATTTCCCTTTATCTGAATTTTTACAGGCCTAACTACAATAAACTTTATAACCACGAGTTTTATCTACAAACTTTACAAGTTTTCCACATACTGGGCATAATGGATGTGAATTTAATCCATATTTAATACGGTATATAGCTTCAGAGATCTTCTTACCTCTATCATCAAAACGATTACTTAAATAAGAAAATATACATGGATGTGTTTTCTTTAAACCATTCCATGTTAACTTATATCCTCTATTATATAAGTTTAAAATATACTTATCGTACTTCTAATTTATTACCATACCTATAAAAACGTCTCAAATTTTGAGACAATATTCTCTATATAATGTCTCAAATAATTTTAATGCAAATAAAAAAGAATGTCTGTTTATTTTAACAGACACTCTATAAAAATATTTTTTCCGGAAATATTTACTTGGTTTGATGCTATATAAAAATTAAAGGATTGATTCGTCAAAATAATCTGCCTCAAATGTTACAGAAGATTCCATCAATGAATTACCTTGTTCGTAATTCAACTCTGGACCATTCAATGCACCTGATGGCCAAACATTATAACAAATTATCTAGTGGAATGGAATACCACGCTTATCCTGTATTGTAATGGTCATATTACCTGCAGAGTATTCTTGCTTAATACCCATACGACCTGTTAATGGGTCATATACGAGGTCATGCCATTTACGTAAGAATTTATAAGTATAAGAATCATTTGTTGAAGCACCTGGACGAAGATTCAATTGGAATACTACGGTAAGTGTCAAGTGAGTCTTAGAAGGTGCACCGCCAGCAAATGTACGCTCAGCAAACTTATACTTCTGTGTTACTACACCAGCACCTGGTTGAGTTGTTAAACCTGAAATACTCTTAACACCTTCAAGTGCAATTAATACATTCTAATCATCAGCCTTACCTAATGCAGGAGGAGGTGATAATGTTAATGTAAAAAGGTTTTGATATATAGGCTCGTATTTCTCGACGGAAGTCTTCGAACTAGTAAAATGGGGTAATCGCATCAAACCATTACTTGTCATTTCTGCCATATTATAATATGTAATTTAATTTAATGTATTTATTCAAACTTTCATGCTAAAAATTGTTATAATTAAAATGAAAACAATTATAAATGATGATTATATTATAAAGTATTTTCAAAGGGAAGATGGTTCTGTAAAAGGTGCTGCATTGTCGCCACGAATTATAGATGCACATCAAGAAATTGCATCTTATATGTAGAATCGTTTTCCATTTACATAGGATTATAAAGAAGTTTATTATTTGTTATATCATGGTTTAAAGGAAAGACCAAAGTGTCCAGTATGCAGTAAAGAAGTTCCGTTTGCCAAATTTAACATCGGTTATAGAAAGTATTGTAGCATGGAGTGTCAGAGATCTGAAAAGGGAAAGTAGATAAAAAAGGAGTGTTAGAAATAGACTTGTTTAGATAAGTATGGTGTCTCTTCTGTTTTATAGTTAGAAGAAGTAAAGAAGAAATCTGAAGAAACAAGTTTAAGAAAATATGGTTGTAAACGTCCATCATAGAGCGAAGTTGTTAAATAGCATACTCGTGAAAATAATATTAAGAAATATGGTTCAATTACTCACATGAGTAGTCAGGAAGTTAAGGATAAAATAAAGCAAACTTGTATAGAGCGTTATGGAGTTGATAATGTTCTGAAAGATTAGAATATAAAGGAGAAAGCTCAGTAGACTTGTATTGAAAGATATGGTACAGTGAATGCACAATAGAATGAAGATATAAGAAAGAAAACTGAATAGACTTGTATAGAACGATATGGAGAAGTTTCACCTTTATTGAATAAGGAAGTAAAGAAGAAAGCACTATGTACATTATTATAGAAGTACGGTGTTTATAATGCCATGTAGAATAATAAGGTTAAGTAGAAGGCAAAATAGACTTGCATTGAACGTTATGGCTATGAGAGTTATAGTTAGACCGATGAGTATAAAGAACGTTACCAAAGAACTTGTTTAGAGCGATATGGTGTGCCCAATACATTCTTATTAGATATTTGTAAGGAAAGAGGTTTAAACGCGATACAGGAGAAATATGGAGTAGATTATGCTTTCTGTAATGAGGATATTTAGAAATAGGCATTAGAAAATTCTTTATAGTCTGCATCATCAAAGTCAAAAGCAGAAGATACAATATATGAGGATTTATGTAGTATATATGGAGAAGAAGATATAATTAGACAATATAAGAGTGACGTGTACCCATTCCATTGTGACTTTTATATATAGAGTGAAGACTTATATATTGAGTATCAAGGAAGTTGGACACATGGAAGTAGACCTTATATAGAAGGAGATACTGCATGTGTCCAACAATTATAGTTATGGAAAGAGAAAGCTGTAAATAGTGAGTATTATAAGGATGCCATAGAGACATGGACTTATAGGGATGTTATAAAGAGAGAAACAGCTCATAAATATAAATTAAATTATATAGAACTATGGTAAAAGTTATTTCTTAAAATAGAAAATACTTGTTACATCTTTAATTTTTTCAAAATACTCTTTATTACGCTAAATATAATTATTAATTTTATTTATGAATTTTTCTGCTTTAACTGTATTTGTTTTGTTTATGTTCAAATATTCAAGTAAATCTTTTAATGTATTATAAACTTCATTTTTTAAGTATTGTTCATACCGAGTAAACAGTAACATCTAATTTATATTATTATGTTCATAATATACAGGATATTCTATATTATCCATAAGTGTATCTATTGAGTTTCTCAATACTCTATATAATTTATTTACATCTATACTAAGAATGTCTCCATTATCCATAACATTACTTAACTTATGATAAATAACATTTGTTCTCTTTACTATCTCACGCATAGTTATATCTATACTATCAGACCATAATGATTTAGTCGGTTCTTTCTTATGGAAATAATGGGGACTATAAGTATTTGGTAATCTTATATCATATCCTATTATATCATCTTGTGTATATATATCTAATAAATTCGTATAAAATGTATTGAAATTGAGTTCCTCCGCAAAAAATTGAAACATATAAAGAATTACTAAACCTATGACTTCCGTTAGCTTATGGTTGTAGCCATTATATAAATAAGGTATAGTTATATTCTTATATTGTATATATTTTATATAATCATTATGTTTAAGCCAAAGGTTATATAATTCTTTAATTTTGTTTTTAACCGTTTTCAGATCACCGTTAATATAAAGTTTAGTTATATCTTTATTGTTTATATAAGGTTTATATAATTCCCAGTTATTATCATATGTTAGTATTAACATATGATTATTTTTTGCTATATTATTGTATAATTTTTGTGAGAAACGTTTCGCCTATATCTCATCTTTATATATTGGAGTTATATCTTCATCTTTAATATTTTGTAATATTTTTATACTGCTTTGGCGTTCAAGAGTAAATGTAAAATTACCCTTATATAGGTTAGTTATTAAGGTAGTAAGCTGTTTAAAGATTAAGTTTATTTTATGTACAACCAAATATACTTGTTCTTCTGATAAATTTTCTTTAAAACGATTATTTTCTAATGCTTCAATATATATTTTTGTTATATCATTATTTTTATTTATTAAATTATATTTTATATCCTATGTTAATTTACCGGTTAATTCTTTTGGTAATAAAGATTCATATAATGGGTATAAACTTGTAAAGGTATTAACAATTTTATCCATTATATTTGTGCTATTCTAATATTTTCTAATATCACTTCTATAGTCAAATATATCTGTTCTATATTCTCCATTTAAATATTTTAGTTGTATATTATTAGTCAATATATTCTTAATAATTTTACTGCTATATGATTCGTTTAGGTTACGCATGATTATGTGTTATTATTTTATTTATAGTTCTATCATAACTTTTAATACTATTAAGAATATCATTTATTCTATTCTATTGTTTAATAGTTAAATTACCTTTACGTACTATATTGTATATATCTAAAACTAATGGTTTTATATTAGTATTTAGTATATCATAGATCCTATTATACATTAATATAAAATTATAATTTAATTGCCCCAACATTATGAAACTATGATTATCTATATATTCAGATAATTGAGTAAATATACGTTCACATGTAGCTAATATTTCCCCATCTATATCTTCTGTTTTTATTAAAAAATTAAATATTCTTTCCCATATATCAAATATTTTTTTAAATTCATTTTTTAAAGGATGGTAATACTTATTATTTTTAGTTACAATATTTTTATTACTTAATGCACTCTCATAGTTAATAAATGGTAATTTATATGCTTTATTAATAGAATCATTTACATCTAATATATAAATACCTCCCCCATTTAATATAGCTTCTTTAATAGGGTCATACATTATATTTAAAGGATAACCATGCTCTGCATTATTAATTTCATTATTTTTATTAATAAAATTACTAAATTCATTCTATATATAACTAAAATTAATTATATTTTTAAATAATGGTATTTCATAATTATCATTTATTTTATATGTAGTAATATCATTCTTTAAAATATCTTTCCAATATTTCTTTATCCTCTTTAATGATGTTTTATTTCTAATATATTCACTTGAATAACTGTATCTCAATATATAAGGTGAATAATGTTCAAACCTCCCTATTATAGTAAATGCTTCTTTATCTTTATTAACTATTAAAATTACTGCACTTTGTTGTAATATAGCAGGTTTTAAAGTATTATCGATATAAAAATCTAATGTATCATTACTTAAATTCTATTTACAATTTTCTGTTATATCCTATATCTATTCATCTCTTAATTTTGAAAATAACTCTAAACGTTTAGTTTCTGGTACGTCTAAAGTTACATTGAATGTACCGTTAATATAGTCATTCATTAATTTAATAAAATACTTAAATTTAACCTTGACTTCTTTTACTCCTAATGCTAATATATTCTAATCTTCAATAATAAATGCTTTATCATCATTGAAATATTTAGTTATATCCCATTTAGTTATATCCTATGTATATTCACGAGGTGATAAGTAATTAACTGCATAAGGTGTTAGTATTTTTGAATATGCTATATATAAATCATTATAAGCCTTCTCAATTTTGTAATATATAGAATTATCTTCATATACATCATATGTTGTATGGTTTCTAATAATTTCTACAATATCAGTAGGCTTATATGTATTAGCAGGGATATATTTTAAATATTCATTATTCAAAATTATATCCCTTAGAAATTTACTATTAAATGACTCATTCAAATTAAGATAGTCTTCATATAACATCATACTTTATTTATAAATTTATATAGCATCTACTATAATTTTTCTATATTTAGATAAGTATAAATTATATGTACTTAGTTTATTAATATATTCATCAAGTTTATATTTTGGTAACGTATTCTATTTCATGATATTATAGAGCTCACTAATATATGGGTATAGAATATTACACAGAAATTTAGTAAATTTACTATATTTCAATAAAAAAGAGAAATTAGTAGTTTTAATGTCACTCATTGTGGTATATACTAACTACAGAGAATCTATACATTTCTACATATCTACTAATATTGATACCTCATTAGTATTAATATTTAATATTTTCAATTTTGCTATAATATATTGGAGTTTATCTCTAAGTTCTGTTTTTATGGTTGACTAATACACATTATGTGTGTTATTATGACGGCTTTTATTATAGTTAGTATACTCTGTTTCTGTTGAACTCCCCCGTTTTTTAATATTTGCATCGTGGATATTAATCAAATATATTTTTGGATTATCTAACCCTACTCCTAAATACCTTTTTAATTTTTTCTGAAATGATTTTACATCATAACATATATTACTTGATAAGTTATTAGATTGAGTGAACACGTAATATATTTTTTTATTACAGGTTCTATATATTTCCAATCATAATATGGTATTTCATAACCATTAATATTAAGGTATTCTAAATTATCTCTACAATAATTCCATTCTGTCTATAACTATGATATAGCCTAATTGAATAGGTAATCATCCCCCATATTTTGATATGAATACATAACTACATTATCACTAAGAGAAGCATTTGAAATATTAGTGGTATTAGATATTTTACCAGTTATTACATTTTTTAAGGGAGTTCTAATTACTAAAAAATAATTATCATCATTTATTTTATTATAAATTTCTTCAGAAAATTTACGTTTTAATTTTGTAAATGGAATTTCTTCTATATCTTCATCACGTACATTAGTTAAGGATATAAGTGCAGTGTCTTTAATAGTATTATTAAAATCTCCTGTTATTAACTTATTAATTAACGTATCTAATCTCTTTAAATAATTCTAAATATTTTTAATTATGGGTAATACTATATTTTCTTTATTACTAATTTCTTTATCTATACCATACTTCTTAAGCGTATTAATTACTGAAAATATATTAGAACTACTTTTATATGCTTTATCATATACATCATTAGCATTATTTTTATTAAGTAATTCAATATATTGCATATAAAGATTACATAAACAACCTCTTAATTGCTTATATATAGTATCTTCTTTAATATTTGTATTTTTAACTATATTTAAATCTAATAATTTATCAGCTGAACTACTATTAACAGATTTATCATGATATTTTAAAATATCAATATCATTAAAAATATCTTTTATTAATTTAGAATTAAAAGCTTCATTTATATGTTTATATGTCATAATGCAGTGTCACTCTTTTTATTATATAACTTACGCCAATTATTAAATTTAGTATTGAAATCATTACAGAAATCTATATAATACTAAATTCTTTTTTCTTCTTCTGAAGTATTTAATTTATTTTTATTACTATTTAATTTCTTAAGATAACTATAGAATTTTTCAAACTTACTATATTCTTTTGACATAAAATTATATAGTGTATTAAGTAAAAGAATCTTAGTAAAATTAAAATGATGTTTATTATTATCCTACAACATGTTAGTATAACTGAAATAGTCAAATATATAAGTTATATTATTATAAATAGTTGTTAGCACCATGTTTAATTTATACCCTTTATCAGTATTATAAAAATAATCATCAAAATTATTAATATAGTATGTGTATAATTTAGGAAATAAATCTCTTAATGGGTGTAAATGTATATAATTAAAAGTAGGTTCTTTTTTGATATTATCTGGTAAATTAAGATGATTAGTACTATAATTATACTTGAATATCTAATATTTAGATGTAGTAGATTCCGGTACTTTTATATAAAATACTTTATAATTTGATATATTAGCTTCTATATTTCTTTCATAATCTAAATCACTATATATCATATAATCATCATATGACATTACATTAATTATAGTTGAAATTAGTTCTTCTAATGGTTCATATGGTATAATAGGTAAATTAATATTATCAATAGTTATTAACTTTGTATCCTCATTAAAATCAGTTAAATAACTTTTAATATCCTCTTCATATATAGAAAATTGAGTAACTTTATTAAAACTATAATATTTAGAAAATTCCTATTCATCTGGTCTCTTATAAAAATATCCTGAAAGGGTATTATTCTTAATAAAAATTATATACTAATGATATGGAGTACTTTGTAATTTATTAATATTAATAATATTCTTAATATCTGTTGCATCCTATAAAGGTTCTAACATATCATCAGTTACATTATATAAAGGTCTTATATTAATAGGTAATTCATCGAATGATATTTCAAAATTACCAGATATATAATTATTTAATAATTTCAATAATTTATTATAACATTTATTAATAATATCAACATAAGATATATTTTTATCATTAATATTAATATTACTAAAATCATATGTAGAAATTATCTTATCAACTTTAGCATATTCTTTAAATTCATATGTCGGTGAAATTATAGGATCTTTAGTATTATCTAAAAATAATTTTTTGGAATATTTAAGTTCTATCAAATTTAAATAATTCATATAGATTTTATCTATACATATGCATATCTAACTAACTATATAATTAGAATGCGGATCTATTTCTGCCCCTCGATGTTGTAAATATGAATATATACTATTAGCTGGTAAATTATTATCAGATATATTATACTTTAAATTTTTATTATTATTAATTATAGTTTTGATAAAATTACTATTATATGATTCATTTAATAATAAATTTTTATTATTCATATATATAAATAGATATTTTTAGTTATTTCCGTTTAATTTATTATATTTTTACAAATATGTTAAATCACTTGATGTAGCAAGGTCATTTAAAAGATCTGGTAAAATTTCAAGAACCTTAGTTATTGGGATAAAATATGAATATATTAAAACAAATTTATCTGATATTTGTTCATCATTATCATCATCAAAATATCTTTCTTTAACACTAACCTCTGAAGAATATAAATGGTACTTATTTGCTATACGATCAAGATATTTCTCATTTGGTATAGTATTACGTAGACGTACTGAACACCTTATTGTTTCATCAGTATCGACATTATCTAAAATCTATTGGATTTTATAAATATCTGTATTATATTTATGGCTATAATGTCCTTTTGTACAACCTAATATATACTTCATAAAAGTATCTGCATCCACAGTTTCTGTATCTAATTCCCATTTATACTGCTATAAATACTCTTGTCTATATGGTTCTAATATATTCATAAAGTCTTCAGCAAATGTAGTATCAACATCTTCGAGCCATTTTTCATTAATTTTGTTATTATTAATAAGTTGTTTTCTAACTTCGCTTTCAACTAAATATGTAAGTTGTCTCTTTGTAATTTTCATATATCCTTTATAAAACTTTAAATATCATATTATTATTTATTAAAAATGGATAAAATATAATTAAATTTATATTTTATCCATTTATTATATTATTAATTAAGTAATTTTATATAAGATTATATAATAATTAATATAAATCATTAAGTTCTTTCAAGAAACTTTGTAGTGTTTTATCAATTTGTTGTATTGGTATATAAACACGACAATTCATATCATCTTTTATAATTGGTATATCAGCCTCATCGGTTTCACTATCATAATTATAATTATTACATAAATTATCTAATTGTTCAATTATATCATTTCCCTCTGTATCAAATGATAGTATTATATTTTCACTAACTTCTAAAATACTATCAAGTTCATTAATATCTCTATCATAAATTACATAATCATTAAGCTCGTCATCATCAATAGTGTTATCAGTAGATAAGTCCCAATAACCTAACTTTAATAAGTCTTTATATGGCTTAAATATATTAATGAGGTCTTCTGCTAATGATGGACTATAATCATCAATATCTTCATTGATCTTCTATATATGTGCAGAAGTTTTCTTATGTTTATTAAGATATTTTCTAACTTCACTTTCAACTAAATATGTAAGTTGTTTCTTTGTAATTTTCATAAAAATTTTTTCTATAAAATAATTATTTTAATTATTTATTAAATATGTACTAATTTAATTTACAGAATATGTAATGCCTGTGTCATACTACTTAAAATTTGCATTAACCCTCTAATGCTCTATATATCTATAATTTTTATGGTCTAACTCATATATAGGTAATGAACATATATCATTAAAAATTTTTATATATACTTTATCATAGTAATATGAATTTTCCATGTAAGATATAAAACAATTTAATAACTAATTATATAACTACTAATTTTTATTATATATAATTTCAACTACAGTAAAGTTATTTTTATGTTTATAACCATATAAGTATGCTATAATTTCATCATTACACACAGCTTTATAACACTTAAATTTATCACTACTCAATGACAAAATCTCATCAGCATATAAAGAATTTCCTTTCAAAAATTCTAAATTCATATTTTCACAAGGAATAAACTATAAGTCTTTACTGTTATTTCTTTCCTTACAATGTAGTAAAATTATATTCTCTACAATATCAGGTTTATTTAAAATGTCATCTTCCCAAAAACTAAGTAATGTATTATCAGTTTCTAAAACTTTTAAATATTTCTTATGATGATAATTTTTACTATGTTTTGCAGTACTGTGCCAAAATGACCCATTGCACTCAATACATAAGTTATACTCAGGTATATAAAAATCAACTTCTAATGGTCTAATTATAGTTCTACAATGTTGTACATAGTTTATGTGATTTCGGTCCAATATAGACTAAATAATGAGCTCTATTTTAGACGTTTGAACTTCCGGTGGATTGCATATAGGACAAATACATCCACTTTTATACCTATCTCCTAAAGTACGATTATGCGCAATACCCACATCAATTGAAAATTCTTTATGTCTATCACAACAATTATGGAAAATAAAATGGTCTTTATGTTTAGGGTCTAATTCAATATCAAAACCAGTGTGCTCTCTTATACTTTCTAAACGAATTTGCCTTTCTACAATGCTTTCACATTTTCTACAACAATATTTACGATACCCCCGTAACCACTCTGAATATTTTAATTCCTTTCCACACACTGGACATAGTGGTGCAGTTTCTAAATTATTCTTTATCCTATATATAGCTTCTTTATAATTAGAACAATTAGGAAATCGATTAATCAAATAATTATAAATACCAGTGGTTTTTAAGTTACTTATATGGTTTTGTAAACCTCTTCCAATCAAATAGTTTCTAACATACTCATCATCAATAGTTATAGTATCATTTAACTCGCAAGCCTTACTACAATAAGTACCATAGCCTTTACTAAAGTTTATGAACTTTAATGGTTTACCACAGATTTTGCATAATTCAGGTCCATCTAATTTATGATATAAACGATATAAAATTTCTACATATTTTAATTTTTTATTTGGAAACTAATTTAGTAAAATATCTTTATAGCCATGTTCAATGAGATATTTCTCTTTTATTTTATTGTAATTAATTTCTTCATTCTATATAATGTCATTAAGTATGTCTTCAATTGAAATATTTGTAGGTACATTATCTGTTTCTATATATTGTTTACTGCAACTTGTGCAACAAAAATCCATAAAACCCATGCTACTAAATGTAATAGAGTTACCACAATTTTTACATACTGGCCTTTCCTCTATACCATGTAAAATACGGTACAATGTTTCATGGATACATGAACTATCTGGATAACGGTTTAATAAGTACTACTTTATATCTGGATGATTATCCATATAAAGGTGCCTAGTCCATGCTGGATTTATACTACCATTCTTATTTAAACAATGTGTTTTTATATAATCATCATTAATATTCATATATAGAAAAAATGGGTTAGAAACTTTATGATTTCTATCCCATTTAATTATATAGAATTTAATAAAAATTGTTTAACTTTTATTAAGAATTTTCAGTATTTGATTGATAACGATTTACTGTCAAACGCATTAAAATACGCTCCATGCCATGATTAAATGACAATTTTATATCGACGATTCCGTAATCACTTTCAATAACTTCTTGTGTATTATTAGATTCGTTACATATGATTTCGAATGTTGAAATAGCACCAGAGGTTTGCATTGTAGAGAGTATAGGTGTAAGAGTTTGTACGATAGCTGCACGTGTGGCAGGTGTATTATACAAGAAGTTAAATGTTTTGAGAACTGCGTTACATTCAAGTTCTGCTGTATTTAAGTTTTCTCTTACATGTAGTTTATTGAAGTCTGATTTAATATCTTGGTAACAAGTTTGATTACCATAGATCATGATTTGTCTGTTATCCTTAATGATAGTATTAACTCCAAAAGGTTCAAGATATTCACGATCTGGTACATCAGAATCAAATTCAATATCTTTCACAAATTTATTTGTAATAATACCAGATTGGTTAGCACAGATTGCATATGCATCGGCAATACCTGTAAATTTGCGATAGAATACATTTGCTACATCAGCTGCAGGTGGAACCGTTATTTTCTTACCATTTTCATTATAAACGAGGTGTGGGAAGAATGCAGCAGTAAACTTAGATCCGTTATCTTCTGTTGGAAGTGAGAATACTTTAGATGCACCCATTTCTGTATTACCACCTTGTGGAATGTACTTAGTATCAAATGATGGACGTGATTGTGTACCAACGATATAAGAATCACAGAAGTATGGATTAGCTGAAACCGCAAATTGTTTAGCAGATGGTAAATTTAATATTGCAGTACATTTACCTCTATTCTTTGCAAGTCTTGAAAGATATACTTTACCACCGAGTTCACTATCAAGTCCATAAGACATTGAATCAATTATATAGCGGTAATCAACCATTGCTGAGTTGCAAAGACCACGTTGTATTCCTGGTTCTTCAAGTACACTATAAATCTTCTTAATACCAGCTTCTATATTAATGCTACCATTTTCATCGTAACCTGGCTTATGACGAGCTTGTAACTTAAGACCCTTCATAGGAATGAAACGAAGTGAATGTGATATAACATCAGAAGTTAATGGTAATTGACGAACAACGGTGCGTTCCTTTGTATCGATAAGTACATGTTCTGTTGTAGTTACAAGATAGAAACCAACTGCACCGTTATGTGCTGTAGAAGTTTCACCTTCATAATCATACATCTTACCTTTCCAATTAATCATTCCATTTACAACTGGAATGAATTGTTTCTTAACTACGCGAGTTACACCTGGAATAATCTTATACGTTTGTGTTTCACCGGTCTTATTATAATATGTAATATTCTGAATATAATCACCTAATTTAATATAGTCATCTGACCAATATTCTTTATCTGTGATAATAAATTGGTTCTTTATTTCAGATGAAACTGGAATTTCATTCTTCCATAATGACTTATCATTAAAGTAATAAACATTAGATAATTTTGTAAATGCAGCTTTACCTGGTACAATATTATCTTTAGAATCTTCATCATAAAGATAGTTATATGAAAGGAAATTAACACCTGTAATTATCTTAGTTGCATTATTTTCTTGTGTCTTACCAGAAGGTTTAATTACCATACCTACAGATGCTGTCGGTTGACCAGTTGGGTTATTAGCAATATCTAATGGAACGCCATAAAGATTTTCTGTGCTTTCAACACCAGCTCTTTCTGCATCGCGATCAGTGAATAAATTATAATCAATAAATTGATGTGCAGAGTAGTGTTGGAATGATGTATCTGCCTTAACTGTAACAATATAATCATTACCCTTATAAGAACGAACCGTTACTAAGAGGTTTGCAAAATAAGTTTCACCATTTACAATGAATGATAATTGAACATTATTTGTTGCACCTGTTGGATTAGATGCTAATGTCTTATCATCCTGTGAACCATAATTATAATGTACAACAGTAATACTATTATCTGGTATAATCTTCTTAGTTAATGAACCAGTTTCAGAAAGAATATAATATTCTGGATTAATAAGGTTACGTAAGTTATTAGTTGTAGCTTTCTTAAATGTTTTTACGTTCTTATCTGTAATTTCAGTATCATCTGGATTAGATGTTTTAATGAAATCCATTGGGAAATATATACCAGTTGTATAGAATACATTTTCTAAATCTGTAGATATAGGGAATGTAGTATTATTAAATTCCTTTGTGATATAATAATTAGGTTCTTGATTACCTGTTACTACTTCTTCTACCATACCCTTTGCCATTGAAGCACTTGCTTCAGGTTTAACAAAACCAATTGTCTTCATATCACGAAGGATATGTTTCTTATCTACATTATCAGTAACATTAGATAACTCAGATGCTTTAAATACATATTGAGTATCGGTTTTACTATTATTATCAGTTACATACCATACATTCTCTTTCTTTAATGCTACAGGTTTTTCTGCTTCTTTAACAAGGATAAGGTTCTTATCATTATCAAATACATTAGAAAGGATTACAGGGTGTGCAGTAAAGTTTCCTTTTTTCTTAACACCTGCCTCAGTATATATACCATCAACATTTACATTCTTATTAGATGTACTGATATATTCATAGTTAAGTGCTACTTTACCCTTATTATCATTACTTGTTAATAAATTACGGAAAGTCTCATGACCTACCATATCAACAATATAATTATTAGGAGAGCTTTCTCCATCTTCTGCAGTAAGTTCACCATCATTATCAATATCAAAACCCCACTCACCAGAATGTGGATCAGATTCAGTACCGTCTGCACCAGAATAATCATAATTTAATACATGAGCGGCATCTTCATTAAATGACATTAATAAACCGGTTGTTTCAGTAGCAGCATTAATCTTACGTTCGATAGAAAGATTATTACCTTGTTGATCTACGAAATCTGGAATAATAATACCAGTCCATGAACCTAATAAAGTTACACCCTCTGCTGAAATAAAGTTATTAATCTTACTCTTAATAACACCCTTTTCATCAAAGTATGAACCCCAAACAGGGTCAGTTGAAAGTACACTATAATTACTCCAATTACCCTTTACACAAACTACTTGTATAAAGTAATCAGAAATGTAATCACCTGGGCGAATCCAGCCGAATGGAATATTTGCGGCACCACCATACCATGCAGATGCTGTACGGTCATAACCAGAAATATTTTCAGGTTTGAATACTAATATAGAGAATTCTTCTGTACCAACATTAGCAAAGTTCAATAAGTTAGTATGTTCATATGAACCTGAACCTTGTGTATAATCTTGTGAATCTAAACCGCGAGCAGCTGCAGCAGTTAATAATTCTTTATCTGGAGTCCAGAAACGTGAACGGTTATATAAGCTTGAATATGGTGTAGTACCAACAAATGGTATCACATCATCTTGCTCTGTACCGTACAAATTGAAATCGACGGTAGTAGAAAGATAATCATACTCACCATATTTGTTATTCTTTGTAGGTATCTTTGGATTAGCTTCAGCTGCATTAAGAGATAAAGCTGCATAGTTAACTTGGTCAGGACCAGAATAAGTGTCATCTACCTTTAAAAGATTGAGTGCAAGTACAGGACCATTGGTTAACAATGTACGAAGCATTCTATTAAAGAAACAACCTTTATGCTCTAACTTAGTATCGACATCACCGAATACTGCAAGACGATCTGAATCATCCTACAAATATACAGGACGGTTGAATGGACCTTTATTAGAGAAACCTGGCATCAAACGTATTGCATTGGTTGTAGTATTGCTTCTTGTAGAATTATCAATTTCTATGGTATATACACCTGCTGCCTTAATAGACGAAAGATCAAGTGAAATTTTTCCCATTTGTCTAAATATATTATCTTTTAGTTTTATTATTTATTACAAAATAGACTGGGTATAATACGAAAAAGGGAATAACTTTAAAAGTTATTCCCAAAATAATTTTTAATGAAACAGATATTATTTTCTAAAGTTTAGAGTTAAATTGTTTTAATTTTACTTCAGTACACAATATAGTGTAATATCACCATTTGCAGATCGTGTTGAAACTGATACATAGTCAAAGTCACACAGCTCTTTTACACTTTCACATACATAAGTAATATAGTCATTTTTGACAGTAAAATCAAATTCAGGGTTAATAGTTAACTTCACTGCAGATTGTACAGTATCTGAACCTGGACAAAATTCATGCTTAATTGAAGTATCTGAAAGTTTTGTTACAATATCAGAAACAACCTTATCAAGCTTACTATAAATTAGATCTGCTTGGCGTGCTTCATACTCATTCTTAAGCATATCATTTACTGATAGCTTTGATTGTTTCTTCTGCATTACCTTAGAACTTTCAGGAGCTTCAGTCTCTCCTGACATATTATAAGTCTCTGCATCTGGAGTTTCGTCAACCTCCTCATCCGGAACATTATTAAGCTCTTCCAAAAGAGCACTGATAAAATCCGGGATAGATTTGAAATTCTTTGTCTCTTTTGTACCATCATTATGAATAATAGTACCGATAACATCTTTCAAAGGATTATTGCCAGTAATTTTGATTTTATCACCATCCTTAAAAATTTCCTTAATCAACTTCATAGCTCCATCATTCATATTTGCCATAATTTTATAAATTAAAAGTATATTAATTGTTTTTTTACGTTATATCTATTATATATGTTTTGCAGAAAAAGTCTGTTATTTTACATTATAAATTTAACCCATCTAATGAATTATGTGTAAAATATGGTTGCCATTTAATTTGTTTTGTATCTATATTATTATCTCTAAAATACATCATAACATCATTAATATCCCATTTCGCCCTATATGGTAAGTTATAATCTTGTTTAAATTTTTTCCACATGAATACATTATAACCACGTTTTAATGCATCTAATGCATGTTCAATACCAGTCTTATCAGAATCATATACATACCAAAATGGTAAATCTACACCTAAATTTTTTGAAGCTCCTGAAGTTGCAATGCAATTTGGTAGTAAAAATGCATCTAACGGTCCTTCTGTTACTAATATAGGTTTATATATATTAATATTGAATATATTAAATAATGATGATAAATTTTCAATATAATCAGGAATAACCCCAGCACTCGCACCATATAAAGCATTTCTCAAACGAGTAATCTGCATAGTATTATAACTCTTATATTTAAGTGGTCGAGTTTGATACCCTATAACATAATCATTTTTAATAGAATTTAATATTACAATTTTATCAAAACGTCTGCTATATAAAAAATTCTTTAAGTTATATTGACATCTATGTATAAGATAACTATATGCTTCAGGTGTAGTTTGTTTATTAATTTCTTCTAAATTAAATACTCTTTTTATTATATCACGTGGTATAGCATATTTTAAAGCATTCTCATAGTCAATAACTTCTGATGTTAATGCAGTAGAATTTGCACCATATGCAAAAGTACTTGGAATTGTTAAATTATTTTTAATATATGTAATATCATTTAATGACATAGGTTCTTTAAAATCTTCAAAGAACTTTACTAATTTAACACTTTTACCACAATTAAAACATTTAAAATGGCCTGCATATTTACCTGATAATACAATATTACCACGTTTCTTACTTGTATTAGATGCAGAATCATGACAATAAGGACATGCAAAATTAAATCCAGTTTGAGTTTTCTTGATATATTGTTTTGAATATATATCAGGAAATTCAGCATTTAAAATTCGTTGTACTTTATCATATACTTCTGTATTAAATTCATCTGACGATATAGTTGTAGTAGTTAAACTACTGGTGTCAATGTTAAAATTAAATACAGATTCATTTACATTGTTCATATATTTTATAATGTATTATATTAAAAAAGTCTCCTTTTTATTCAAAAAGAATAAAAAGGAGACTACAAAAAATCATATAAAAATTATGTAAAATTAGTTGTTAAGTATATTTTAAATCATTTGGCCATTTAAAATATCATCAATACCTAATCCCATATTTGGTGTATCTTCACTACCTTGTGTACTTGTAGGAATTGGAGGAATTGGACCAGCAGAGCCTATAATATCTGCTACATTACCAGGAATATTAGAACTGAAATTCTGTGCTGGTGCTGCTGTAGGCATTGCATTACCCATACTTGGTTGTGGAATTTGTGGTACTTGTGTCGGCATTCCCATTTGTGGCATCATACCTGGCATAGCATTAGGCATTCCCATTTGTGGTACCATACCTTGTGTAGTGGCTGCAGCAGCAATTGAACGATCAGGATTTGAATAAATCTGAATACACTCATTTACAAATTTAGTTGTATCCTCATCCCATGGATGATATTCATAACGAGAAGTATCTGGACAATTATCCTTAAAATATTTAAGTACTTGCTTCTGGCCTTCTTCAGTACTACAAAGTTGTGCAGTAATTGGAATAATTTGATTATTTACAACCATTCTCAATGCTGTAGCATTTTCATCCTGTACAGAGAAGAATTGGCTATTATCATAATTATTAAAACCTGAAACTTCTTTACATTCTACACTGAATGGACGTGCACCAATAATTGCAAATGGATTACCGGGCTCACCCATAGGAGGATTAAACTCTGCAACAATCTTCTCATAAATCTTAATGCCATATCGCCAAATAAGAATCTTATTTTCAAGTTGTGGTTCAGAAGGACACTTCAAAACCTGTACCATTGATGTAAATGATTGACGGCGTGAAAAATGCTTAGAATTCTCCTTCAAAATAGGATTTGCTGAATTACGCAAAGCAAAGAATGTATTTTGAATAGGATCTGGTTCACCTACTGTAGATGGACAATCAATTTCCTTACGTGTGTTAGTTACTGGATTAGTTAACCAACAAGAGAACTTCTGAAGAACAGACTTATTATTTGGGTCGTCTGTATGTGGAACAAATCTTACCACTGCCTTATATACGCCATTCTGTCCTTTCTTTGCGCTTGGCTTAAATTCTACTTGGGCATTGTCCTAAGGTGCCGTTACTTTTGGTTTGTTGTTAAAAAAACTGTCTAATACGCTCATTTTGTTAAATTCGTTAAATTTTAAATTTTGTTAATCTTAATTACTTTAAATGTTAAATCTTTAAATAGTTAAAATTGATTTTAATTACTCCACTATGAACATATTAAACAATGTTCTCGTGTTTCGTTATATACATTATATTTATTTTCTTAAAAATAGTCTTAAATTATTTCAGATAATTTTTCATTTAATTCATTAAATGTCATAAATTCATTATCAGTAGATGTATCTGCATATACTTTAGATCTTTGTAAATCACATGCATCAAAAACTTCATTAAATAGTTTTATTTCAGTTTTTATTTTTTCATATTGGTCATTACCAATAGATAAAGAATCACCATCTTCATTTTTAATTACAAAGTTAGGATCTTTGACTAAAAACATATTTAGAAATACATTATCATAACCAACATAATATGTTAAGTACTCATTTAAGTCTTTAATTTTCTGTAATATATCATCAGAATTTCTATCTCTATATATCTGTCCATATACATACTCTGAAATCCATGATCTATCTAATATAATATACTTATGCTTATCCTTTCGCATGCAATTAAGAATACTCTCTACTGCAGCTATATTATATTCATCTGTAAGATTAGCACTCTCTTCATTTGTTCTTCCTATAATAGGATTAAAATGAAATATCATTACATCATTATCTTGTAAATTTTCTGACGATAATAAATGTTCTTTAAGCTTATCTATATAAGTACTTTTACCTGTATTGTCAAGACCTTCTACTATAATTACGTTCATATATATAAATTAATTTAAACAAAATTGAATTGCATTTTCAAATGTAGAATCTTCTGTATCAGTAATAATATACAAATCATCTACTGCTACATCCAAATCAAGTCTTGGCGATGTAGTATTATAAATCACATAATCAAAATCATTTGTACTATAAGCATCATTTATAAATGAAAAAATTTCATTTTCATTTTCATTATTAGGGCCTTCTATATATTTTATTACACTCTTATTATTAGTTTCTTCATCTAATGTCAACATGAGCTTTTTACAAAATTCATTACGCTTATCCTTCTCTATATCCTTTACTAAATATACTACAATAATTTTAGTTATATACTTTTCCATATATTTTATTTTTATTTTTAAACCATTAAATCTTCTTCTTTTATTTTAGAGAAACCATTATCTCCTCTTGTAACTTCCATACAAACATCAAAGTATTCTGTATCTATATTCACATGGCTAACTACATATACATTTAATTTCATAGCAGCTGCAAATTGTTTCATATAACCTAATAGTAACTATGAATTTTCAGTATCAAGAAAAGAAATTAACTCATCTATAGATAATATATTGATTGATTGATATTTCCTTTTCAATAACTTAAATAGACTACATAACACTACTAAATCTACTCGGGTCATTTCACCATCACTTAAAGTTTCAGGTGGAACCGGAGCACCAATATCAGTTAGTTTAGGTTCAAACTTACTATCAAATTCCAATTGATAAGGAAAATTTAATAATGATAAATTACTTTCAATTTCCTTATTTAATAAAGGCAAGTAATTATTTATGACCTTCTACTTAACACCTTCAATAGAATATACAACAGAAAGTGTACTTAAGTCTTCTAATTTCTATGTTTTTTCTACTAAATTATCCTAAATAGTTTGTATCTATTCTGTGGTTTGTGTTATAATCCTCTCTATTGCTGTATATTCTGCACTATTCTTTAATTTCTCTGTTATGATATTATTTTCATTAGTCATTTGATTAATCAAAGAATTATTCTACAAAACTGCATTCTATATCTTCTATAGGTAATCATTATATTGTACAATATTATTAGATAATTCTACAATTTTTTCTGACAACTATGTTTTTAATTGTTCCTATTCAACTTTCTTATCATTAAGTTCTTTTCTCAACTAATCAAATTCTGTGGTAGAAAAACTTGAACCACATGTTGGGCATTTATCTTGTGAAAATAATGTTAACTTATCTACATACTACTTTACTAACATAGAAGTTTTCAATTCTTGGTTTTTTAGTGTTTGTATATCATTACTAATCTTCTATTGTTCCTAATATGCTTTCTGATATGCTTCATTAAGTCGTTGTAAATTAGAATTAGCTTGTTCAATTTTCTTTTTATTCTCTTCTATCTTTTCCTTATTATCTTCAGTCATATTCTTTTCCTATAACCGAATAAGCTCTGTATTTGCATTCTATACAGTTTGATTTAAAGAATATACGGTAGAATTATCTGCATTAATACTTGCACCTAATTCTCGCATATCTTTCTTTATTTTCTCAAATACTATATTAATAGCCTCTAATGAAAATACTCTATCAATAATCTATTTTCTATCAGCAGGAGACATAGTAAGGAATGATTTGAATTTCTTCATTGAAATACTAATCATATTAGTGAATGTAGCTTGAGGCATTTCTATAATTTCCTAATCTATATAAGCCTGTGCATCACGAGTACCATAGTTCTCAATATTAACACCATCTTTAAATACAGTTAATCCATTAGGTTGAAACTTTCGTTCTATTACATAAGTATGCTATCCTTTGATGATAGTACCTTGTAACCACCCATTTTTATTAACTCTATTTGCGATTGCAGTTTTAGAAACTTTCTCTAATTTACCATATAATAATAAACATGGTAATGAAAGTATGGCAGATTTCCCTGCTCCTGACTAACCTTTTAATAAAATTAATTTACCTTCGTTACCATATTCTATTGTCTATACCTATTCTCCATATGCAAATAAATTTTTCCACTATATCTTTGTAAAATGCATTTATCGTATATAATCTTGTTTTATATTTTAATTAATAATTATAATTTAATTTTTAAGGAATGTTTGAGTATTGAACAAATTTATTTTTAACTTTTCATAATCAGTTTCTATAATTTCATAAGTTGTAATTCTTAAATCTGAATCATCTGGGCTATTATATGTATATCTTATAGTTACAGAGTCTAATAGCTTAAACGTAATAATCGTAAAACCTTCATCCTCATTGAATCTTATATGTTCTTTCCCGAGATAAAACATTTTATAATACATAGTAGATAAAAGATCATATTGTTTCTCTCTGACAGCTTTATATATGTTAATACTTATAGTTACTTTGTTAAGGGAATCTTCAGTTAATAAATTACCATGCTTCATAATTGCAGCAAAGTTATTAATACCCATGAGGTACTTCAATTTATCTGACATTAACATAGAATCCCAAATAGCATGATATGAAATATCCTTTAGTGATTGGGGATTTTCTATGTCTTCTTTAGCTGTATTAAAATCAAACATTTACTTAATTCTTAAATTACAATTCATTTAACTCTTCAAGTGCTTCTTTAAGGTATATATCACTTATACCTTTAAGAGTATGTTTTCGTTCCTCTGTAATATTCTCAATATTATCAATACTAATATTAATAAGCTCAGATAATGTCATTTCTTTATATTCCTTCTCATCTCCCCCTAAAATATTAGTATTTTTTCGAATTACTAATAAACGAACACATTTTGCAGTACTACCCTACTGGAGGTTATAAATGTCCACTTTTTTCTTGAATTTTGCTATATTTTCCTCATTTATGAGCACAAAATTGTAGTTATTATTGAGAAAATCAGCTCTATTTTGAGCATTTAATAAAAGTAAGTCTTCTATCGTAATTTTATGAAATATCGGACTATAATCATTTTCTTTGAATTTATAGGATAAATCTTTCAAATCAAATATATATAATCCTTTCATATTACCTATATCTCCTCGTGTCATTTGATATGGACAACCTATATATAGTACTCGACCATTCTCTTGACGATGGTGTATATGACCAGAAATAATCAACCCATTAAATGCATCAGGATTTGCACCATTTACAATAGACATTCCATTATCCATCTTCATCTTTGCAATTTCAGTATGCATTAGTGCAATACCAGCTTTATTAGTATAGTTAGCAAGGAACTTACTTTCCTTTGTAGTATCACCTAAAAATGGTATAGCTATAATATTTTGTATAATAGATTTCTTATCAATGGGAGAAATAATATTAATAAATGTAGGATCTTGTATAACTGTTACGCCTTTAATAAGATCCATTGTTCGTAATGAGGTATTGCCTTTATTAGTTTTCTTAGATAAATCATGATTACCATTTATAATATACACTGGTAATATCTTAGCAATATCCTAAAATATATCTATACTCATATTACTAACATTTATATCAATAGATTTTCTATCATCATAAACATCTCCTAATACAAATACAATGGTTTTCTCATCTTTAGATAAGGATTTCTTATATTCTGTAATTATAGGAATAAACCAATTATAAAAATAATCCTTCTAATTTTCTTGCCACTCTTCTGAATTCTATCTAACTCCAAAATGTATATCTGAAATAAAAATACATTTTGTTGCACATATATCTAACTATGGTATATTTTCAAATTCAGAAATGTTATCTATCTTTGTCATTATTTACATATTTCTTCTTATTGTATTTTATTTACTTTTTAAGGTTTTGTTTACTAAAAAGGGAAAGAAATAATTAAAGTTTCTTTCCCTCACTATATATACATACTTAACTTATACCTATTACTTACGTTTTGCTGGTTGTTTATGTGCAGTAGTAGGTTTCTTAACTAATTGGTGTGTAACAGGAACTTTGAACTTATAGATAGTTGTAACCTTAGGTTGACACTTTTTCTCAAGATTTGTCATACGTTCCTCTAAACGCTTCAGTGTATTATTGATTACACCTACATTAGCATTAACTGAAGACTTTGTTGTTTCTGTAATCTTATCACAATTCTTTTGATTATTACGATCCATTACAGTAACAATATTGTTAAGCTTTGTAGACATGCACTTACAATTTGGGTCGTGCACAATATAATTGCCAGTTGGACGATTGATTTCCAAGAACTTGTGGTTGTGGTAATCAAACTGTACCACCTTCATCTGGACAGTAGAGTCAGAACCAATTGAATCTAATGTAGCAATTTTCTGTTCTGTTGTTGATTTCCAACTCTGTGCACTTTGCCACAATAGTGTAATACCCAGTATAATAATTATACATTGCATAATCAGTGCATAGTTAAGAGACTTCAACTTGTTAAAATACTTATTCATTTCCATATTTTATATTTTTTATGTGTTTATATTTTAATTAACAATGCAAAGATAATAAATTTATTTTAACCATAAAAATTTTTATGTACATATTTTATAAATTAAATAAAGTTTTATAAAATATTTAAAGTTATCATTGAATATTAATAACTTTTGGGTTGTACACGAACCCTCTGAAATCTCTTGAATTTATATCAAATAAATCATCAGAGTTCACTTTTAAATATTTGCGAAGTATATTTAAACTTCCATTTATATCAGCATTTATTTTAATGCCAACCTTGCTACAATATAGCCCTCTCTTAACTCGTTGCCCACTGAATTTATAATTTAATTCTGTAGTTGAATTAAACACAGGTATGTGATCATTATCTATAAATGAAGCCTTTGATGTATAGCTTTCCTCTTGTATAACACAATTTATACCAACCAACTGACATTTATAAGATAACATTTTAATTAATTTATTGAACGGAATTTGAATAAAATTTTGTTTGGTTTTCTTTCCAAGTTTAGTGTCTTGTTTCCAGTAATTTGTATGACCAATTACAAGTGTGTTTATATCATTGGAAACTAATTGATTCACTATATATCTTGAAACTTTATGAAAGTAATCTTCAATTTTATTTGTACGTTTATAATTTAATTTCTAAATTCTTTTACTTGTTTTACATTTATTTACAGTTTCACAAATTGATTTGTACTTTGCAACTTGCTTATTATAATATTGATTTATTGATTTTACAGGTTTACCATTTATAATAAAACTATTTATAACATTTGAACTGCAACTGCATAAATTGTTAATACCTAAATCAATAGACATGTAACGTTTATTATCTACTTTAGGTTGAATATCTGTAACTTCATGTATAAACTCTATAACAATATATCCATTTTTAGGTACTAATCTAATTTGTTTAATATTTAATTTACCAACTTCTAACCCAACTTTAATTAATATTTTAATTGTAGGGATTTGCAAATATCCTTCAGATAATTTCTTTTTAGCCCAACTATCAATTACAATTTGATTTACACCATTAGTTTTTAAATATTGTGGCATCTACACTGGTAAAGTATACATACCTCTATTTTTCTTCTTTAAAAGCGCAAAGAAACTACTAAAATTATTATCTACCTATCTAATAACTTGTTGTGCAATGTGGTAAGGTAGTGCTTTAAAATCTGGATTTTGTGTTGACTACATTAACCTCCAGTTAGCATAATAATTTAAATATTTATATTTAACTGTTGTATCATCTTTAACTTTGAAGTAGTACTATCTAACATTATAAAGTGCAGCATTATAAAGATTCTTTGAAAGATGCATTATCTACATTAAATCTTTATAAAATTTATGATTTGACTTTATTATATGTTTTTGTACTAACCTCATTTATAATTTATTTATCTTTTGATATTTAATATCTAAATTATTTATTCATAATATTTTTATGTTAAATATAATTTTTATAATCGTTACTTAATTTATTGATAAATTAGTAATCATTGCATATTCACGATGACGACGTGGTTTATGACCCGGTTCATATACATGTGAAGTCTTAATACCTTCAATAGCATATTCAAAATCTTTTTTATTAACATTACCATTAGCATCAAAACGGCATACTTTTAATCTTTGATAGAACTTAGATTTTCTTGCACCTTTCTCACCACAGTTATAAATGAAACTTACCATACCATTTACAAAACCTTGAGTAAACTTAAATCGTGGATCTAAATCATTAAGCAAACGTGTACACATCTGTTCGTACTTCTTCATATCTTCATCAAATAATTTATCAGCCTGCTCACGAGTTAATCTCATTGGTGTTTTATCACCCGGATAAATTACATGTCCCCACCCAACTGTATAATACTTTTCGGTATGTCCAGACTTCTTATTATGATACTTATATGCTATTAAACGGCATTTTTCAAAATCCTTAATAAGGTCTTTTCCTTTCTCATCAATATGATAAGGTCCTTTAACATAAGTTCTATTATCTACTTTACTTGTTGATGCAGATGTATTAACTAATTCATTAGTATTATCCTTGAAATTATTATAAACATAATCTATAATAACATCACGAGTTACTACATTATCTGCAACTTCTGTAACATTAGCACTATCACTATATAAAGTATCTAATTTAGATATTACTGTATTAGTATAATATGTATCATATGCCATATTACCTAAAATAGTACATATCACAATACCTAATAGGAAAATATATTTTTGATTCACTTTTAACATAACTCAACTCATTTATTAAAAAGTTAATTACTTCACTGACATGTTACTCAACATTAAATCAGACAAGATCTGCTTCTCTGCTGACACTTTATTAGATGACTTTGATACCTTCATACCATAAGTGAACAACTTATTAACCTCATTAGATTTCAATAAATCCTTTGAAGTTTCAGATAATTTAATGTTATCTTTCTTAATAAGATAAACATTACCATGACGTGAAACCTTATAACATGTAGATGTTTCACCAACAATAATAACCTCTACCTTATCAGCTCCAGTTGTTATACCTTTAATATAAGTATTAACCTCAGCTGCATTTATAACTGAAATAGAGCTAATAAGCAATGCGAATGTTATAATAAACTTTTTCATATTTTCTATTTTTTATTTGTTCTTATTTTAATTAACAATGCAAAGATACAATATAAAATCCATATAAAAAAGAAAACGACCATAAAATTTATGGTCGTTAACATTATTTAACATTTAGTGAAAATTATAAATTTAGTTATTACTTACGTTCTGTATCCGCTACATCATCATTATCTTCTTCCATAAGCATTGTAATAAAATTATCACGTTCTTCATCAAACCACTCTATAAAATCAGTAACAGAAGGTAATGAAATACTATCACTAATACACGTTTCATCAAGTTCTAAAATAAACTGTGTTAAAAGTTCTTTAGTCTCTACTTTATAGATATTTGCAGTGCTAACTTCGTCATTATACGTTATTCTAACTATAGCATAGTCTTCAAATGAAGGTTGTATCAGTAATCCTTCTGCTTTACTTATATCTATGAATGCGAATTTACCGCATTTTATTAATTGCTTTTCCATATATTTTTAATTAAACAAACTATTACTTTTTAGATACTTGTCCATATCCTTAAATACTTCAGCTTCTAATGCTTTTTTCTTATTAGCATTTTCATATTTTGTACCCTTGAATAAATCAGGTGCTTTGAAATTCCAAAAATTATATTCAGGTGTATCTTTTATCATCCAATTTAATGTATCTTTATATTCCTAAATATGTTCAGGGAATAATTTAGAATTTAATTCTACTAATACTCGTTGGCGCTATACACGTTCATCTATATCAATATCATCAATTTCTTTTTTACAAACTTTTTCCATTGCAGCAGGTAATAATTGTATAGATTCACATAAATCTTTTACATTATTAATACCTATTTGATTTCGTATTTTCTATTCCCTACTTGGTGTTATTCGTTGTTTCTTATCACTCACATACCAATGATACATACTTGGAACACAATCACCATCATCACCACAAAATATTTTATGTAATAATACGTCATCTGGATTAGTTTCTTCTAATTGAATAATTGTATTCTATTTTAATAAATTCTTTATATATGCCTTTTTATTATCAACGGTACCAAAAAATATATCAGCTTGATCTTCTGCATTTACCCAATCAATAAATTCTTTTGTTGCATATATACTTCTTTTATTAGCCTTTCCCTTCCCTTTTCCTGTTGTATTATATACTACACAATATTGATGTGTATCTTTATCAAAAGAAATTAACTATCGTAAATCTGCATCTGCACTTACTATAATAGTATTATATTCAGGATATTCATATTTTACTAATTCTGTACACATCGCTACAATATCATCGGCTTCGCCATATTCTACCTATGCTACATGTAAACCTTTTTTTGTTAATAGATGTAATAAATCATCTGAACACTTAAATATATTATCCCAATTAAAATTACCATTTTTAGAACGATTTGATTTATACCCTACTTCCTCTGGTAAAATCTATTTACGCCATGGATGCTATGCATCTGTAGCAATAATTATATTTGTTGGTTTAAAGATATTAATTAATGAACATACATCAATGGCAAATTTATATATAAATGACTACATATCTTCAATACGATCATAATTACCAACTTTACCATATAATGAATTCATAAATAATGACCTGAACATCAGGTTACTCCAGTCCAACACTAATAAAACTTTATTCGTTTGCATTACTTTTAAGACTTCGTTTCAATTATTTATAAAGTTAAAAGTTAAAAAAGCCTTAAATATTTGGATGAATTAATGATCCAAAACTATTTTTCCCATGTATTGCCCAACCTTCTAATATTGCAGTAATAAAATAAAAATTAGTTAATTTTAAGTTCTTATATCGTGGCATATAATCTGGACCTAATACCATGAAATTTGCAAGTATTTCATAAGTTCTTCTAACTATATCACTCTAATCACTCAGTTCTAAACGAAGATTGAATGCGTCAGGGTCTAACAAATATTCAGCATTTGTTATAGGAGGAAATTTTTTATGTACCCATTTATCTATAGCTTCTACATGTTGATTTAATACACCGGTTGGTATTATTTTTGTAACAATACCTTTAGAGGGAGAAGTAGTAGGTAATTCCACAAATAATTTTCCTGCATCCGAATTTAAAGCACTTCGTGGTGTCATAAGCCAAGCATAACTTTCAGGGGCTATTGTAGAAGTAGGTATTTGCATTGCTTTAATAGCAGCTGCCATTGCCACATTTAATGCTTTTGTAATAGTATTAATTAATTTAATTACATTATTAATAGGTTCAAACCAAAATGCTAATTTATCATCTAATACTCCATTCTAAACCGGGGTTAATAATCTAATAATAGCATCATTCTTTGCAAGTAATAATCTTGTTATCATTAATCTAATCTTTACAAAACATATATTTAACTTAACTACTACATAATTACGATATATATCTGGTAACCATCTAACATCTCGTAATAACTATGGTAATTCTGTTAATAAATTAATAACTATATTAATATACTATAACCAATGCTATAAGTAATCTACTGTAACATTAACTGGGTCATTTTCTGAAGTTGCTCTCTACACAAGAACACGGTTTGTTAAATCCTTAATAAAACATTCAGTAGAACAAAAACCCTATGCTGGTAAATATGCTAATCTCTTATGGCATATTCTACAAGTACTACCTTCCTTTATAGTTCTACCAAATCTATCAAAAGCATTTTTTGTTTTAACTAATGCTGATATAACTCCTTCTTTACTATTAGAAATTTTATTTTTCTACAAATTACTATTATCTTCTTTAACTTGTAATTGCGTATTATGTATTAAATCCACTATCTAATCATAATGAAAAAATGCTTCTAATACTTTATTATAATCTTTAGGTTCTGACTTAACATAAGATCCGTTAGCATTTAACTTAATACCTGAAATTTTTTCTTCTTTAACTAAACTAAATAATTTATCATCTAATTTTATTTCAGGATAATCATATTGTGCAATACCCCAATCCTATGCTTCTGGTACATTATCTTCAGGTAATTTATATTCATATATATCAATTTCTTTCTATTGTGTTATTACTTTACCATTCTTATCTCGTGTTTCTTCAGTAATAACTTTTTTACCTATTACCTATGCTTCTTCAATATTTCTATAATATATGTCAGTTCCTGTAAGTTTACCATAATTATGCTAATATGTAGGTGCATTTACAGTAATATTAATAGGTTGTTGATACATATTACCTACAAATCCTATAGTATTGCCATAGCTTTCATTTAGATTATTAAAATTATAATTTACCATTGTGCCCATACCATCTAATACACCAAAACCTACAATAGTAGAATTATTAATTTTATACTTACATTTTTTTACAGCATTACTATAATTACCTTCTATCGTATAGATATATTCAGAATCATGACCAGCAACTAATCCTACATGGCTAATATGCCCAGATGAAAAATTATGAGAAAAATATATAGTATCTCCAGCCTATGGTGTATATGACTATAATGACTAAGCTGCAGATTTTCGGAATTTCCCATTTTTCATAAACCATGCAGCCATACCACTTGCAGATGCGGTATATGATAAATAAGCCTATGAAATACCAGCCTAACGTGCACACCAAGATACAAATGTTGCACACCATGGCATACCATTCTTCCCCCACATTTCCAGATTATACCTTACACAATTAGGACCATTTTCCACTGTACCTACTTGTGATAATGCGACCTATATAATACTTTCTCTCATTGCCATAGTGTTATAAAATGCAAATTTATTTCTAATTAAAAAGTGAGATAAAATTAAAATTATCTCACTTTCCTTACATTATTATTTAATGTAATTTTTTAATCATTTAAATATTTTATATCTTTTGTTTTAAATGTATATACACCTTTAGCTTCATATAATTTAACATTACAATACTGACCAGTACTTGTAAGTGAAACTAATTCACCATATGCATCTAATCTATCAATATATACAACTGATTCCATTAATGTACCTTCTTCCCACTTCTTATAATTTTCATCGGTTAATGGATATTTAGTTTTAGCATATTGTTTGGTAGCTACTATTCTTTTACATGATGGTGCCCCAGTAAAATCTGTTAAATAGTTACGGTCTATATATAAAGTACCAGTAATAACACGTGGAAGTGAAGACATATCGGTAAATCTATTCTATGTTAAATTTAAATCACCATCTACTTTACGTATTTTAATAGGCATTTTTACCCATTTATTATTAGATAAATTTACATCTCCATTTATATCAATACTTACACCTTCAGTATTACTAAAATTATAGGTATAATCTAATATACCATAATAATCGCATAATCTATCTATACGGTTAATTTCTTCTTTAAAGATGTCTTTTAACATATCATCATCCATATTGGAAAGAACATCTTTATTATCTTGATCCATCTACAACACATCATCTGTTGAATTATCATCATCAAAGAATGATTCATGCAATGGTGTATATTTTTTTAATTTTCTATATTTAGGAACTTTAATGATATTCTTCATTTATTAGAAAAACACTTTTTATATTTATTATATATATTATAAATGAAACTTTCAATTTTCTTCTTTTACTGAAGTTTTAGTGCATATTTCGGCAGGTTCAATAATTTTTGTTTTATTAAATCTATTATAAAAAATAACTTCATCAAAAATACACATTATATCAGTGTGTTTAGGAAACTAACCATCATCTATTAAAATTATTTTATTTACATCATATTTCTCCTTAAACTTAGATTTAATAGAATTATATAACTTCTCTGATAATGCTTTGTTTATATATATAATTCCATTATAACGTTTTAAAGAAAGAGCATTTAACATGTGTTTTTCAATTTCAGTATTAATGTAATATATGCTACTCTACTTATTTAAATTTAAATTTAGACTTGTTACAAAAGCAGATACATCAAATATAAAAAAATTTTTTATATTTGAAAATACCTACTTAAGTTTATATTCTGGTTCATCTGTCATATAAATATTTCTCATTAATGTGTGAAAAAATATTTTTATCAATTAGTTTATTTATATTGTTTTTTACGAGGCTTTTTATTTTCATTACTTTGGTTAGTTACTGTATTATTATTACTTCTGGCTGACCTATATACTTGTCCACCAACAGCTTCAGCTTTATACTTATATACGTCTACTGTAGGGTGTTCATTTTCAACCTCAACTATTTCGGAGTCTTCAATATTTTCAGCACCATAATACTCTTCTAACCCACTTGCTACCGATACTCTTAAATCATGTACTGAAATACTATTAGCTATATTAACGATAAATTCATCTGCCATCTTAGCTGGATATACGGTAGTTAATAAAGTAAATACATCTTTTGCTGGTAAATTCAAAGTCACGGCAATTTCAATTTCTCCTTCATCTTTCTTAGACATTTTAATCATATTATCTACTAAACCTTTCTCATCCGATGTGCATGTACTAATAAGATTTTCAGTATTAGATGGTATAGATAATGTAGGTTGTTTACCAGTTATCAATCTTTCTTTAATTATATTACCTGATAATTGTAGTATTCTACCGTCTACATCAATAGTATAATTAGTATTATCATCAAATTCTATTATAGAGGCAGGCATTTTAATATTAGTATTATTAGCAGTATCATTATCAATTATTATTTGGTCTCTTACTGTAGGAGGAACTATATCATTATTAGGAATAGAACTTATATTTTCTTTATCATTATGTTTAATATAATTTTCATCACTTTCTACATTAGTAATATTAACTTTAAGAGGTGGATTAGCTTCCCACTTAACATGATCTTTCATATCTTCACCCATATAAGCATCTGGTACTTCATATGTTGTACCATCTGCACTTACAGCAGATTGTACATTTCTTTTAATTTCTATTTTATGGAAATGCCATTTATTAAGATCATCACTAAGCTCAGCCATAATTTTCTTCATTCTGAATGCATTAGGATCATTAATAGGAGCAATTAACTCTTTATTACATTTAGTTCCATCATGGAATACATACAATGTTATATCTGGATCACTATCATCTATATAATTAAGTGTAGTGACTTTCTCAAATTCTGGACTATCTGGATTAATATGTTGGAAAAATCTTGGCATAATTTTACTTTTTCTTTATTTTTATACTCTTTATATAAGAGCTAACTATACGAATAGTATTAGTATCATTATTATGTACTCTAATATTTTTATCGTAATTATCTTTTTCTTCTATCTTATTATTTATATTACTTTTATATGGTAATGCATATATTGTATCACCTTTATTATCAGGTTTACCACCTAAAGTTTTTATTAAATTATGTAATACCTTAATAAGATAATTTTTACTTTTTCTTATTAACTGCATATGAATAAAAAATGTATGAGACATAGCATCTCATACATTATATATTCTTATTTTATGTTTGCCTTATTTTTAATTATAAATTTTCAGAATCACTTTGTTCCTACTATTGTTGCTAATTCTATTGATTTGATGTATCAGAAAATCTACTACCAATAGCGCTGGAAATAGATTTAACACCCATTAAGCCCGTGCCAATTCCAAAAAATGCTATAGTTTTATCTATTAATGTTATAACAGTACTTGCCTCACCTGTATGTATAAAATAGAATATTACTAATATTATAAACAGTGTAAGACATACAAAAGAAGTCAATAAACCAACCGCTTTCGTTGCACTTGAACGACCATTTGAATTATTGAATATCTCAGGTATTGAAAATTTTGAAACATCTAATGGCATTTTAAATAACATTAATTTTTACATTTTAAATATTTATTTACTCTTATAAAAAATGAAATATAAAAACCCTGACCATAATTTTCACAAACCTGTCAGGGAAAAATAAAATATAAGAAAAAGTAAATAAAAAACTAAATTAAACCGCCTCAATAAATTTGAAGGCGGTTCAATATCATTTTATAAATTATTTATCTATGTTTAACATGGTATAAATTAAGTTTTTAATCTCACATACCTTTAAATAACTCTGAAGGGTCGATTGTATCTTCCTCTGTAGAACCTTCAGTATTATCTGCATCTGTAGTGTTTTCATCTGAATCTTTATCTTCTGTTGCATCATCTTCATCTGAATCTTCAACTATTTCACCACCAATCATATCTTCAAATTCTTCTTTAGTAATACCATATACATCATCAAGTACCTTAGATAATTGTAATGCATAATCAGTATTAGTTAAAATGAATTTTGTATGACCTTCATTTTTTGCTTCAGCATCATCGGTTTCATCAGAATTTTCCTCTGGTGCATCTTCTGGTTTTTCTTCTGAATTTTCTTCATCAGCTTCAAATAAACGGCGTAAATTACTATATTTCACACCTTCATTGGTATCTGTAGTTTCTTCTGCTGATTCCTTATTTTCTTCCTTATCTTCTGTAGATGTATCGCCTTCTTCATTTTCTTCAGGTTCATCTTCAGTATCATCTGTAATTTCAATTACATCTTCAGGTATACCAGCATTAACACATGATGATTTTAAATCTTCGGCAGCATCTTTATCTTGCATTGTAATTACAATGCGAGCTAACTCTACTTCTTCTACAGGTTCTTCATCTTGTGGTGCATCTTCTGATGAAGTATCGTCAGATTTAGGTTCCTCTGTTTTTTCTTCAGTTCCATTATCAGACTTATCCTCTTCACCTTGACCAGCGCCAAACATATTTGCTAAATCTTCCTCTGAGAACTCACCAGAATTACCAGCTTCCTGATTTTCATCTTCATTAATTAAACCATACTTAGTTGCATATGTGCGATAAGTATTTTCTTCATCTAAAATATTAGAAAGTTTTGTTAATTTAACTATTTCATTCTTAATATTATTTTTAGTATTAAGATTTTCATTTAATGAATTAGATAACTTATTAACTAATTTATTTTTTGCTGCGTTTACTTTAGTTAATAATGTACTTACCTAAGTATTTGACATTGATTCCAATAATTGACCATTAACTGAAACTTTACCATGCAATGACTTCTTCTTTGCATTCAATGCATTAAATACACTTTCCTTTAAAGACTTTTGAAATTTATCAATTGCATCTGCTTGACTTGGATCTGCTTCTTTCATTTTCTTTAATGCGCCAGCTGCACCATTTACATCAGTTAAAGCAAATTTATCACCCTTATCATTCTTCTCAATCTTAGATAATGCTTTTTGTTCTTTCTTTAATTTAGCAAAAGCATCTTTAACTTCTTGAGCACCTATAGAATGTCCCTTTACAGAATCTATTACATCCTTAATAGACTTAACAGAATTATCAAGTTTTTCTTGCTTTGTCTCATCTTGAGCTTTTAAAGATTCAAGAAGATTAACGCGTCTATTTTTTCCAGGGCAGCATCCTTTCTTAATGTTCATAGTAGACGCTTCATTAAGTCTGCCTTCAACGAAAAAACGTTCAGAACGGTGTTTATTATTTCTATGAAATTCTCTGTGTTCTTTAAGAAATCTCTTATGGCGGGCCTTTGCAAAATGTTCCTTTAAAACCTTTGATGTTGCACGCTTTACTGCTTCTACTATATCTTCATCGTCTAAATCAATAGTGTCTTCATCATTGTCTTCATCATCTAAATCAAGGTCAGGGTCATCTTCATCGTCTAAATCAAGGTCAGTGTCTTCATCCCCATCTAAATCAAGTTCAGTATCTTCTTCGGTATCTTCTTCGGTATCTTCAACACCTGTAATATTATTACTTGCAAGATATTCTGTTGCATCAACACCGTCAACGCCTTCATATTCGCTAACGATTTCTTCTACTGCATCTTCTACTGTTGCCATATCTACGCCAGATACCAACATATATACATTCATATCGCCATTTCCATCCTCTTGGATTGTACCATTACCAACTTGACCATCTACAACTGCACCAGCATCTGTTAAACGATCACGTAATTCATTATAATCAACCTCTGGATAATCATTGGCCATATCTGTTATATTCAGCTTTATGATATTTTCATCAGCTGCCATTCCTTCAAATAACTTTTTAAACATTATATAATATAATATTTTGTTTTATGCATTATTTATTTAGGAAAAAATGAAGTTATTATTAATTTACTACTTTAACGTATCAAAATATAGTTTTAATTCATTTTCAGATATAATTCCATCATTAAGCATATGTTTATAACCAGCTTTAAAACTATCAAAATTATTTTCTTTTATATAGTTTCTTAAGGTTGTTGCATTTACAGGTGTTCCATCATTTAATAATATAGGTTCAAATATAATATTATCAGGTTTAAAAATTTTATTAATACCACTATAATATTTTCCACCTTCATTATATGAATTATAAAAATCTTCAAATCTTTTACTATCATTACCTTTAGTAGAAGTTATAATAGTATATGTATCTTTATTAAATGCATGTAATATACTTTGACCTACTATTGTATAACATGCCCTCATCGGATTCACATCTGGAAATACTACTATGCTATTATAAGCTAATCTATCTTCTATAATAGTGGTGATAAATTCAATACTTTTATCTATAGTAATAAATTCACGTGGTGTACTTGAAACAATAACCATGAAATATGCGTCATTATCATTTTTATATGTTTCTATATACCTCTTCAATAGCATATAATGCCCATCATGAAATGGCTTAAATGCACCTGGATATAAAAAAAATTTCATAAAATGTAAAAATTAAATATAATTTAAAAAGCATACTTTTATTTTAAGTATGCTTTTTATAATTTTAAAATTTGGTTTAGTTTAATCTAAATCCAGATTTTTTGTATTAACTAATATAATATTTTTCTCTTTAAATCCACATTTTATGAGTACTTCCATTTGTTTTTCTAAAAATGACATATCACTCTCTAACATAAGCCATATCATATTTTTTCTAATGGAAAATGGAATATTTGCAGCAGATTGAAGATTATCACCACCATCAGTTACTACTATCAATAATGTAGAAGGATTTACTTTACTAAAATAAGGTTTCTTTAAATTATATACTTGTTCACATGATCCTACAATATTAGTACCACCTGTTAAATCTTTTGATTGCTTTAACATGCGTAGAATTTGGTTAGTAGTAGTTTTTTCATTCCACATGCGAATATTATTGGGATCCATTGGACCATCTGAAAAATATGTAGCGGCAGAATGCTTTACTGAAGTAACCTTTAATAAACCAATAATTTCAGACCATATCACATCAAATATATCAGCCTTTGTACCTTCTAATGAATACATAGAACCTGAATTATCTATTAAGAAAAATACTTGTGCTATACCATCTTCTATATCAAATTTATGTTCATCATATTTTGCATATCTTGATGGACGTATAACAGGATTAGTAGTAGCAATACGAGTTTTTAAGAATTTATATTCTTTTCCTTTACGTGATACAGAATTAAAAAATGCTCTTAACTTTTGTTTCCAATTAATTATTGGTTTAAACATCTTATCAATTTCACGTAATCTATCACCTAATGATGATCCTGAACCAGCTTCATGGCTTTGACTTCCTACTGCATCTAATTCAGCTCTATTATCATTTACAAAGTCTCTACATTTTTTAATAGGATTTGCTTTTTTATCATCAGCTCCATATGGTTGACCTGCACGCTCTGCTATGCGTTGTGCTTCATCATGTGATAATACATCATGACCACCAAAAACCTTTGTAGTTACTTTAGGTGTTTTAATATTTGAACCATCTATAGTACTATTAGGATCATCTTTACCATCTCCTTGACCTTGGGAGCCTTGACCTTGTTGATTTCCCTGACCATTTTGACCCTGTTGATTATCTTGTTGGCCTTGACCTTCTTGGCCCATCCCTTGAGAATTCTGTCCTTGTTCTGATTGTGTACTTTGGTCTCCTTCCTGACCTTGTCCTTGTTGACCTTGACCTTGCGAACCTTGCCCTTGTCCCTGACTTTGTTGGCCTTGTGAACCTTGTCCTTGTTGGCTTTGACCTTGTCCTTGTTGAGAATTATTTGATTGTTTAATAGGTAAATTTGGATTAATAGGAGGTTTCTCCAAGTCACTATTAGCACCATTTGAATTATTACTATTATTAGACATATCATTGCCTTGACCATTACGCCATGCATCTATAGCAGCTTGATAGCCTTTATCGAATTCACTATTTGAACTTTCTAAGATCTTTCTATATTGAATCATTTTATATAAGTTTTATATTTATATAAATTATATATAAAGTTTATACATAATTAAATTTTAACTCGTATAGGGTTAACAACGAACCCTTTATCAGCTGGCTATATAATAGCATCACTGTTACATTTTAAATATTTACGAAGTATATTTAAACTACCATTTATATCTGCATTTACAGATAAACCGGATGAAGTTTTATATAAACCTCGTTTAATTCTTTTACCACTAAATTTATATATTATTGGTTTATTTTTCTTATATATAGGAATTTCATCATTATCAAAGAAAGAAGCTTTGCTTGTATAACTTTCTTCCTATAGAATAACTCTGATTCCATTCATTTGACCTTTGTAAATTATTTGATTAATCAATGTATAAAAAGGAATTTCAGTAAATTTCTAATTATTAATTCTACCTATATTA
>ERZ773180.46-NODE-46-length-111480-cov-5.223478_pt1 | contig 111480 bp, 83 predicted proteins | sample MGYA00511080_ERZ773180 | MGnify/ENA primary metagenome ERZ773180 (study PRJEB29015, sample SAMEA2738175) | human oral metagenome | biome: human oral; feature: human-associated habitat; material: saliva | place: China | collected 2178 ... | reverse complement strand
CTATCTTGGCGCGAAGGACCTCTGCTTGTGCGGAGGGGAGGGGAGTAGAATCTGTTGATTCGGGGAGACGGATCCAACGCTCGTCGGGAGACAAAAAAAGACGAGTAAGCACTTCGCAGGTAGCTGCTGCCTCCGGGCAACTCCATTGCCAGCTAAATTCGTCGCTGGGATAGGGGTGATGGTCGATCATCAAAACGGGGATACTCCGTTGTGCTAGGGTGGCTCGGAGACGCTCCTCTAGTAAGGGACCGATGCGATACAGCGCGTTGAAGTCCAAGCAGATAATTAAGTCGGAGAGCGATAGAGCCTTGTCAATCTCTTCGTCTTGACGCCCCTGCTGTAATATCTCGGTTGCCCCTGGCATCCAACGCAGGTTGAGAGGCATTCCACCGGCCATGATAACCTGAACAGATTTGCCCAGACTCTCCAAGAGCATTCTCATTGCCAAGGTGCTCCCAACGGAGTCGCCGTCGGGGCCTTTGTGACCGAAAAGTACGATATGATGTGACTTGGCAAGGAACTCGGAAAGTTCGTCGTATGCTTTGCGATAGTCTCTACTCTGTTCCATTATTCTTTGGCTCTGCTGATGCAAATATAGTGTATTCTGCCTAGAGAGAAGGCTTTGCGAGGAAACGAATAAAGGGGGAAGATGATGCCATATCCTCTCCCCCTTCTGGTTCCTTATTCACTTAGTGTTTCATTATGCGAGCTAGGGTGCGCTTGTCTTCCCGCTCTTTGATGGAGGCTCGTTTGTCGTAGAGTTTTTTCCCTCTAGCCACCCCGATAACTACTTTGGCATAGCCTCTATCATTGATAAAGACAGAGAGGGGGACAATGGTGACTCCAGGGGTCTTTACCGAGCTTCCCAGTTTGGCAAGCTCCTTGCGAGAGAGCAGAAGCTTGCGATCCCGACGCTCTTGGTGATTGTTGTAGGTGGCGTAAAAATACTCCGCTATGTACATGTTTTTGAGCCACAACTCTCCGTTGGCAAAGAAGCAATAGCTATCTGCCAAGCCAGCCTTACCCAATCGGATAGACTTTATCTCTGACCCCACGAGCACAATACCGGCGGTGTAGCGATCAAGAATCTCATAGTCGAATGTAGCTCGCCTATTCTTGATGTTTACCCGACGGTCCAGCTGAAGTTTTTTATTTGCCATAGACTACTCTTGAGTATATAAATGGGTTAGTTGATGATATCGAAGCCGGTGTAGGGGCGGAGCACCTCAGGCACGATAATACCCTCTGGAGTTTGGTAGTTTTCGAGGATTGTTGCTACAATACGGGGGAGGGCAAGGGCGCTACCATTGAGGGTGTGACAGAGCTCTGTCGCTTTGTCTTTGCGGTAGCGGCACTTGAGTCGATTGGCTTGATAGCTCTCGAAGTTGGATACGGAGCTAACCTCTAGCCAGCGCTCTTGAGCGGCAGAGAAGACCTCAAAATCGAAGGTAAGAGCCGATGTGAAGCTGATGTCTCCCCCACAGAGGCGAAGGATACGCCAAGGAAGCCCCAACTCATCTACTAGCCCCTGTACGTAGGAAACCATGGAGTCGAGTGTAGCATAAGAGCGTTCGGGAGTATCGATGCAGACAATCTCTACCTTGTTGAATTGGTGCAAACGATTGAGCCCTCGTACGTCTTTGCCATACGATCCCGCTTCGCGACGGAAGCAGGCCGAGTAGGCTACGTTCTTTATTGGGAGCTGGCTCTCTTCGAGGATGACATCTCTATATATATTGGTAACGGGTACCTCGGCTGTGGGTATGAGGTAGAGGTTGTCGGCAGGAGCGAAGTACATCTGCCCCTCTTTGTCGGGCAATTGCCCTGTACCGTACCCTGAGTCTTCATTCACCACATAGGGAGGTTCCACTTCTTGGAAGCCTGCGGCGATGGCTTTGTCGAGGAAGTAATTGATAAGGGCACGCTGAAGGCGAGCGCCTCGACCCTTGTACACGGGGAAGCCTGCTCCGGAGATTTTTACTCCCAACTCAAAGTCGATGAGGTCGTACTTCTTCGCAAGATCCCAATGGGGGAGCTTGTTGTCTGGGGTGAGCTGAGGCATGGTGCCTCCTGTTTTTATGCATACGTTGTCTTCTGCGCCATTCCCTTCGGGCACACTCTCGTGGGGCATGTTGGGGATGGTGAGAAGGAGCTGACGAATAGATTCTTCTGCCTGCTTTTTGCTCTCCTCAGCCTCCGAGCTCTGCTCTTTGAGGCTCTGCACTTGAGCACGAAGAGCCTCTCCGGCGGCTTTATCGCCACTCTTCATTTTCTCTCCGATCTGCTTTGCCAGTTGCTTTTGCTCCTGCAGTGAGGTATCCATAGTTTGCTGTGCACTACGGCGTTGTGCATCTAGCTCTGTGATACGAGCTACGGCCTCTCTTGCATCGAAGTGCTTTACTCCTAGGCGAGCGATTACCTCTTCGGGTTGCTCTTTTATTACTTTGATTGTGAGCATATATAGTCTATACTGCTTATATGATTCGTCTCCATAAAAACAACAAGAGAGGTACCTCCAGGCTCTTCTTGCGCCGCCTAAAGCGACCAAGTAGCCTATGTGCACCTCTCCTTGTGATGGATCCTCTCCCCTCTATAGGCCCCTTAAACTCCGCCGGCAGACCCTCTCGGAGGATCCTCTTCGGTGTCGAGTTTGTGGGGATGGTGGGGGAGACCCCTCTTTTGATTGGGCAAGGATAAACAGAGAATGCCGCTGCCTCTCTTCTATTGAGAGATGCTTTTGCTACGGCTTAAACTCTCTGTCTAACTTACCAAAATGTTGCGTTCCCTTACGCTTCTACCACTTCGATAGATACGAATGAGCGATCTTCACCTTTGCGAGTGAAGACTACCTTACCGTCTACAAGGGCATACAACGTGTGGTCTTTTCCCATACCCACGTTTTCTCCGGGATGGTGCTGCGTACCGCGTTGACGCACCAAGATATTACCGGCTTTTGCAAAATCGCCACCAAAGATTTTGATCCCTAGGCGTTTGCTCTGTGATTCGCGACCGTTCTTAGAACTGCCGACACCTTTTTTATGTGCCATGTCTCTTTACTTCTTTAGTTTGGGTTATGCAATAATCTCTTTTACCTTGACTTCGGTAAACTGCTGGCGATGACCATTGAGTTTACGATAGCCTTTTCTACGCTTTTTGTGGAAGATAAGTACCTTATCACCCTTTACGATGGGAGATACCACCTCGCATACCACCTTAGCGCCTTCTACAAGAGGAGCACCTACCTTTACGGCACCATCATTGTCTACGAGCATTACTCGGTCGAATGATACCTCAGCACCTGCTTCCACATTTTTGATGTGGTGCACATACAATTTGCGACCGGCTTCTACCTTGAATTGCTGGCCTTGAATCTCTGCAATTACGTACATACTACGTTTTTCTATTACTAATAATTTAGTCCCGCAAGGCGGTCTGTTGTACGCTACAACACACTCTTAATGAGCCCTACATAGGATTTGCGCCTGCAAAGGTAGCACTTTTTGGCTATTTGGCAATGGATTTACCTCTCTCTCTTCGTGCGTAAGTTTATTTCTTACCAGCCTAAGAGACAAATGCGAGTTTTCCATGTACCTTTGTAGTGGAGGGCTTGGGATTTTCGCCTCGCTCCTAACCCATGATTACCTTTTGGTGATGCAATAAAATTGAACCCAAGAAAATGGAACATACCATGAAACGAAAGAGTCTTCTACTACTGCTCATGATGGGGCTGTTTGGGATCCTAAATATCCATCCGATGGCAGCCCAAACAAACAAAAAGGATCAGCTTGCAAAAGAGGGACGTACTATCGAAGAGGTTGTTCCCAATGGTTGGGAGGTACAATCCGCTACAGGGGACCTCAACAAGGATGGAATAGAGGATTTTGTCTTAATTGTCCGCCCCAACGACCCTGCGCACATCAAGACGAGAGACGACGGCTTTGAGTACAATTTCAATCCTCTGTTCCTTGCTGTCTATTTTGGTTCGCCCTCCGGAGTATACAAGAGGTTCAAGGTATGGCACGATACTGTTAGCGGTCGAGAGAATGAGGAGAGAGACATAACAAATGAACTCTCTATTACGCCCAAAGGGGCAATAGACATACGGGTATCCTATTCGTCAAATATCGGAACTGACGAAACGGGTAGTATAACCTATAGATACAGGTTTCAATCGGGAGACTTTTACCTTATCGGCGAAGAATCTACTTGGGGAAATCGTTTGGCCGCGGAATGGGAGAGGACTAGTATCAACTATCTTTCCGGACAAAGGGAGGTCACTTCTGGGGATCTGATAACAAGAAGAAATCTGAAAACCAAGCAGGTTAAGATCAAGAAAGAGCCTCTTCGCCTCTTGGGTTCATTCCAGATGTAAGGCCATAAGAGAGAAGAAAGTACCTCCCCATCTTTCTAGGTGAAAATCCTTGTAGAAGCTGCCTAGAAATAAAAAGTTTTCAGACCTATACTTTTTCGGATATAGGTCTGAAAATTTTTCTTTTTTACCCAGAGAGGGATCCTAAAATCAGCCAGGGTTTCTCTGAGTTGTGTTCTGTCTGTTTTTAGAACTGGAAGTAGATAAAGGGTTGTACATCGGCACTCTTCATCTGGAATACGAGGAAGATGAGAGTGACGAGTAGCAGGGTTTGTACCCAAAATGGTGCACGCGTTAGGGCTCTCTCTGCCGCTCTTCTTTGGCTGAAAGGCAGGTAGTGTAGCACGTAGCCTATGACCATGAGAAGGAGTACCCAGTGGTAGCCGGATATAAACTCCAGGATGATTTCCGGATGGAAGTTGTCGGTAATTTGCGTGAGTACCTGATTTACCGTCTCGATGCTGTCGGCTCGGAAGAAAATCCAAGCAAAGCAAACGAAGTGGAAGGTGAGGATACCTCCGATCGTCTTGCCAATGGGATTTCGTTTGAGATGGGGTCTGTCTTTTGGATAGAAGAGGGTGCTCCATCCTTTGTGTAGCGCCAGTGCTATACCGTGCATTCCTCCCCATAGGATAAAGCGGAGGGCAGCTCCGTGCCACAATCCCCCTAGTAACATGGTTATGATCAGGTTGATATAGGTTCGGATACGCCCCTTGCGATTGCCCCCGAGGGGTATGTAGAGGTAATCTTTGAGCCAAGTAGAGAGGGAGATATGCCACCTATGCCAGAACTCTGTGATATTGGTGGAGGTGTAGGGGACATCGAAGTTTTTGTTGAATCGGAAGCCTAGGAATAGGGCAATACCAATGGCCATATCCGAGTAACCGGAGAAGTCGCAATAGATTTGGAGGGCATAGCCATAGACTGCCATTAGGTTTTCTAGGCCGGAGTAGAGCGTGGGGGCATCGAATATTCGGTCTACAAAGTTGAGACTAATGTAGTCCGAAATAACGGCTTTTTTGAATAATCCCAGAAGGATAAGAAAGAGCCCTCGCCCAAATTCCCCACGAGTAACCCACGGACGGCGATGTATTTGTGGAATGAAGTCTTTGGCTCGTACAATGGGCCCTGCCACCAGCTGTGGAAAAAACGACACGTAGAAGAGGTAGTCGATCCAGCGTCTGAGCGGTTTTATATCTCCTCGGTAGACATCAATTATATAGCTCATGGTCTGGAAGGTATAGAACGAAATCCCTACGGGAAGGAATATATCCCAAGGCTCCCATTGCATGGTACTTACGGTCTCCATACCCATAAGTCCGCCTATGCTGGCAAATGCTTGTACTACAAGGTCAAGTAAGAAATTGAAGTATTTGAAGTAGGATAGTATCCCCAAATTGATGACCATACTCAAGGCTACCCACTTTTTCCTGTTGGGGGAGTCTTTGGGGGTATTACTCAGCGCCTGAGCTATGAGAAAGTCGCTTGTGGTGGCAAGCATTAGAAGCAGTACATAGAATCCGCTACTCTTGTAGTAGAAAAAGAGAGAGAAGCATACGACATAGATGATGCGGAGTGTAGTGGTGCGCTTCGAGAGCCCCAGTAGCCCGTAGATCGGCAGAAAGAGTAGAAAGAGGACAAAGAACAATCCACTAGAGAAGATCATTGGGGAGTCTTCGTGGTAGCGAAGTAGGTCGGGGAGTAGGGACCCATCGAGTGTAGAGAAAAAGTCGATCATATACCGGAGTTAGTAGGGGGAGCTATTTTACTGTAAAAGGTCAAGTAGGGCATTGCCGATGAGTTGACCTTGGTGTGTATATCCATAAGGGGAGAAGTGAACGCCATCGTAGGCATAGTAATCTCCCTCTTGGCGACGATTGTAGCCGCCTTCTTCGCAGCCGAGCGCTTCGTACATATCGAATAGCTCCAGATTTTCTCGAGCGGCAATTTGACGCAGCACCTCGCTTACAACCTCTACCTGGTCGTTGTATGTACGATTGCGACGGAAGCTCGGTGGCGGCGTTGTGAGCATAAACACAGCCTTGGGATGCTGCTTGCGTAGAAGGCGAATGAGTTGCATTACTTGTGCTTCAAAGCCACTCCTGCTTACTTTTCGCGCTTGGGCCTCGTTTGTGCCAAAGGATAATACAATATGGGTTGGGTGTAGCCACTGAGTTTGCTGGGCAAATCCCTCGTGGGTAAAGGTGGAATATATAGCCCCGTTAATGCCAATGGCATGGTACTCAACGGACTGCTTTTGTTTGAGTAAGACAAAGCCTCCATAGGTTGCTCCCTGGGAGGGCATCTGTTCATTTCTTAGGAAGATCCTTCTCTGCTCTGTGGGGAAGAGAAGGGTGTCTGCCACAAAATTCCCAATTCTCTTTTTCCCCTCAAGTAGTGTTGCACTCCCAATAGAGGGCACGAGAGAGGGGGTGGATGGTGTGCGATAGACAATAAGTTGGTCGAAGGGGTGTGCGTTGCTACTGATCGTAAAGGTGTAAGGGCTGTTGTCTGCTTTGGAGAGAATCATTCCCGAGACTCCCACCTGTAGTGGGGGGCGTTTGATGTACAACTTCTCGCTATTCCACTTGACAGAAGACTCGATTTTGTAGGAACGTGGCGCATTGGTGTGGGCTAGCTCGTAAGGAATAATCAATCCAGGACCCTGCAAAGGTAGCTTTCGAGCGAGCGTTGTACGGATGGCCTCGGGCAAGAAGCCGGCTTGTAGGTGGCTATCCCCCAAGTGTAATATCGATACTTTTTGAGGGGAACTCCGGTGTATCATGGCAGACAGTAGGGCTGTTTCCTTTTCATCAATTTTGATGGAAGGAGCCTGAGCTACTGCTGCAACCAACGAGACGAAGAGCAGGATTGCCAGCGTCAGAAGATGGTGATGCCATCGGTTGTATAGCAGTCTTGGCAACCCTTTCATTGGTGAATGCGTTGGTAGTATTTTTCTTCGAATAGGAAACTATTATAGAATACATCAGCGAGTCTCTTGCCGCCTTTGAAACTCAAATGGGTATAGTCTTTGGCTGCCCATCCCTGTTTTACAAAGTGACCCATACTATCCTCTCCACCCATGGCTTCGAAGGTGTCCCAGAAGACAATGCCCTTTTCGCTTGCCAGTTTTCGCTGTGCATTGCGTAGAGCATATATGGAAGACATGGTGTGGGGTTCGCCACTAGAGCGCTTGGCCCTGTCAGAAACCCCCATAATTATGATATCGGTATGAGGATAAAGCTCTCTTAGATGATCGATAACCTCAGACATTCGCTTGGTGTAGTAGGTATAGTCTTTGGTCTTATCAGAGGCCACGTTAAGCCCATATTGTAGGACAATAAGGTGGTAGGGGCGAAGAGCGGCAAAGCGCTTGCCTAGCTGTGTGTCTATCTGCCCCAGCTGGAATCCGGAGCTGCCTCTGTGCGAGAAGTTGTCTAAGATCACCCCGCCTCCTTGTTTTGTTCTGTCGAGGGCAAGTCCGTAGAATTTGGCTCCTTCGGCTCCGGAGAACGAGAGATTCATCTCACCATTTTGTCCCTTTATGGCATAGGCATTCATCTCCGAGGAGGGAGGAAGGCTGTAGCGTTGCGTACTATCGACTCCACTTACGGTTACTTGTACTTCTTTGTTGGAGGTGTAGAAGATGGTGGCACAGTCCCAAGACGAGTATCCCTTGGCTACTTTGTATTGTAGAGAAGCGCTGCCTTCGCAAGTATAGTAGTGCCCCGTGAGAGGATACAGATCCTTAGATTGTCGGATAATGAAGTGATCTTTCCATCCGGAGAAACTATGGGTAATCCCTTGTCGATAGCCGGATACTTCGCTAGAGAAGGGCATCCAGCCAACACCTCCCCCACCGTAGCGACTCTGCAAAAGGCTACGAAGGTCGATGGTAAATATATCAGCCTCGATAAAAGAGTCGCCTAAGAAGGCAATTCTGAGCGGGGAGCCTTCGATTTTCCGTTTGGCCAGTGCGGCATACGTATTGCGTAGCCCAAGGTGAGAGGGATCGAAGTCTTCGAAGTAGACTTTGGGAGTGGTTTGAGTTTCCTTTTGCTCCGGCTCTGAGGCCTCGGAGGGTACTTTACTCTCGAGGGTTATGTCTTGTTTTTTGAGTTCTTCGTAGATGGCATCGCGCTTTTTCACCTCCTTTTCCGAGTCGCCATTGGCCGCTGCCGAGTTGCGAGCCAATTGCTCTTTGTCCTTTCCGTTGGGAGAATCCGCACCGGAGGGGCGCAGCTCAGAGAAAATATCCACCTTTTGTAGGGATATCCCAAAGATCTTGTCGGGCAGGTAATAGAGCAGCGAAATAATGGCAAAAGTGGAGAGAAGCATTCCCCAAAGGTACCACGTGTAGTTCTTTTTTTTCATTACCGAGAGAGTATAAGTATGGTACTTTTGGTACTTAGTTTAGCACACTTTTCTACAAAGTAAATACCTATCCGTGATGTTCGTGCTTGAGCACAGCCTTTAGGAAGAAGTACCCTAAGAATCCTGAGAGAATACTCCCTGTGAAGATACCGATCTTGGCATCGTTGAGGAAGTGTGCAACCTCGGGCTGAGTATACGATAGGGAAGAAATAAATAGAGCCACCGTAAAGCCGATACCACCCAGGCAGGAGAGTGCCAATAGGTTCTTGGTCGTCATCCCCTGGGGGAGTCCGCCCTTGGATAGTTTGGCAAAGACGATAGAGAAAAGGAAGATGCCCAAAGGCTTGCCCAATAGTAGTCCCAAAACGATGGCCAAGGGCACACCTACCAAAGACTCCATGGAGACACCCCCGAATGCGACCCCCGCATTAACGAAGGCAAAGAGGGGCAGTACAAAAAAGTGAACGATGGGGGTAATCTGTTGCTCCATGCGTTGTACGGGGCTTACAGCACCGCGTACGTCTCGTGCCATAGACTGTACAACGGCAATTTGTTGGTGCGGGAGCAGTACGTTCTTACCCTTTGTCTTGTGTTCACTCTCGGGTAGTAGGCGGAGCATGGAGCGCATTCTGTCTGCCATGTGGTCTGTGCTAAGTTTGGGTCTGGCGGGTACCAAGAAGGCGACTAGTACGCCGGCGACGGTCGTGTGTACACCGGACTTGAGGAAGAAGGTCCACACAACGAAAGCCCCGATGTAGTAAACGAGAAGGTTGCGCACGCCCAATCGTCCCAAGAGATAGATGACGCCCAAGCAAACGGCTGCCCAGAGGAGCATCATTAGATTGAGGTGTGTGCTATAGAAAATAGCTATGACCAAAATGCCGCCTATGTCATCGGCTACCGCCAGTGAGGCTAAGAAGGCTTTGAGTGACGATGGAACGCGTTTCCCCAAGAGGGAGAGTACGGCAAGAGCAAAGGCAATATCCGTAGACATCGGGATGGCCATACCATTGCTGGCAGGGGCCTGGTGGCACACAAGTAGGAAGAATAGGACCGGCACAATCATCCCTCCCATTGCGCCTACAACGGGGAAAACGGCACGTCGTACTGTGGAGAGCTCTCCTACCAAACCTTCCTGCTTTATTTCTAATCCCACTTGGAGGAAGAAGAGTACCATCAGTACATCGTTGGTAAAATCGAGGAGAGTCATCGTCTCTCCGGCGTGAGAGAATATATTAAACTCCCCAATCTGCACCATGATTGGGTATTGGAGAAGTTGGTTATAAAGCCCACTAACAGAGGGAATGTTTGCGATAATGACCGCTGCTACCGCTGCTAAAAAAAGGAGAACGGAGGAGTCTACTCTTCTTTTATATAAGCGTTGTAGAGGTTTGATTAATTGTCCAGTTTTCATCTTGTAGATAGTATAAAACAGCAGGGGAGCAGGGTTGCTTTGAAGCTAAATCACTCCCTTTTCCCGACAAAGGTAGTATATTTTATTCTTCGATAGGAGGGGTATTTTGGGTGAGTATTGTACGTACTTGGGCCAGAATGTCGAGTAGTTGCTCCATGGTGGTTGCCTGTAGCATGGCAATGCGCCAGGGGCGGAAGTTGGCAATCCCCTTGAATATGGGAGAGGCTGCTAAGTGCCTACGAGAGTGGAGGATGCCCCTGCGCTCGTCTAGCTTGTCTATGTTATTCCTGATCATTTGGATGAGTGTATCCAGCCGCTCCGAGGCAGGGCGATCTTGGAGGAGCTCACCGGTGTCGAGGTAATGGCGCATCTCCTCAAAGACCCATGGGCGACCAATTGAGGCTCTCCCCACCATCACGGCATCCACGCCATACTTGTCGAAGGCCTCTTTTGCCTCTTGAGGGGTGGTAATATCTCCATTGCCAATGATCGGGATGGTAATGCGGGGGTTATTCTTTACAGCCCCAATGAGGCTCCAATCCGCATTGCCGTTGTACATATCGCTGCGGGTCCGCCCATGGATGGTGAGGGCTGCAATTCCACAGTCTTGGAGCGCTTCTGCCAGATCTTCTATGATGATATTTTGGTGATCCCACCCGAGGCGCGTTTTTACGGTAACGGGCACTTGGCTCGCCTTTACCACAGCTCGTGTGATCTCCAGTAGTAGGGGGATGTTACGAAGCATGCCACTGCCGGCGCCTTTGCCCGCTACTCTTTTTACGGGGCAGCCAAAGTTGATATCGAGTATTTCGGCACCTGTGGCGGAGGCAATAGTGGCAGCTTCTGCCATACTAGCCACGTCTCGTCCGTAAATCTGTATGACGGCAGGGTGTTCGTCGGAGTGTATGAATAGTTTGTTGCAGGCCCCACGTACGGAGCGGATCAGCGCATCGGCACTGATAAATTCACTATATACCATAGAGGCTCCAAAGCCACGGCAGAGAAGACGAAAAGCGCTGTCGCTTACATCTTCCATAGGGGCTAGGAGGAGCGGTTGAGAGCCGAGATCTTGACCAGCTATGAGCATCAGAGTTTGGGAATAAGAGGGTCTGTTAGTTTGTTGTAGAGGGCTTCGATAGCTTCTTCTCCCCAGGGGATTGTGCCTAGGTAGCCCCCTTCGGGCATATGTCGTGAGTAGGGGCGTACGTTGATTGGGATGTTTATCGGGTTGGGTGTTTTGCTTTTTTGGGAGTGATAGAAGAACAAAAGTTCTCCCTCTTTCATCTCGGGAAGGGTGCGATAGGCAAGGGCAGCGAGGTGCTTTTGTGGGTCATTTGCGCTAGTCCAGAGGGCAAAGTCGTAGCAGCGGCTCCCCTCTTTTCCAACTTTTTCCCGTAGTTGGAGCGTCTTTTTATTCTGAAAGACGGTGATAAGCCCCTGAGACCCGGATTGCTCAATGGGTTGGCTTTTGATGATTTGTAGGGCTGTCGAACGAAGGTTTTGAGCGTAAGAGGGCAGAGCAATAAGGGCTCCTAATAGAAGTGTGATAAGCCGAGTGCTCATGGTCTTGCCGGTAATTAGAGAGGACGACAGACCCCAAGAGAGATCTGTCGTCCAACGTGTAAACTTAGATTATTTGAGTCCTCTAGCAACGAGTAGCGGAGTGAGATCTACTTGTTGATGCCCTGTAAAGGCGGTAAAGAGGCTCATCAAGTCTGTACTATTCCCCTTAGAGAGGATCATAGAGCGTAGACGATCTCCATTTTCGGCATTGAGGCCACCGTGTGCCATCATCCAAGCATAAATGTCATTGTCGAGGGCTTCGCTCCAGAGGTAAGCATAGTAACCGGCAGAGTAACCATTGCTCCAGATATGGCGGAAGTAAGAGGTGCCATAGCGGGGGGGGATTGCCGTGTAGAGTGCATTAGCTTTGCGGAGTGCATCTTCTTGGAATTTATTGATGTCCGTCACGGCTGCAGCCTCTTCCGGAGAGAGTGTATGCCATGCCATATCGAGGAGGCAAGCTGCGATGTTTTCTACCAATCCATAGGCTTGGTTGAACTTTTCTGCATCGCGCATCTTCTTTACTAGCTCCGCCGGCATAGCGGCACCGGTCTTGTAGTGCTTAGCAAAGTTGGCAAAGATAACGGGGTCTGCAGCGCAGTGTTCATTGAACTGAGAGGGCATCTCAACGAAGTCGCGAGGTACATTTGTACCCGATAGAGAGGGGTACTTCTGAGAGGCAAACATGCCATGTAGGGCATGACCAAACTCGTGGAATAGAGTATTGGTTTCGTCCCAAGTGAGGAGGCAAGTCTCGCCCTTTGCAGGTTTCTTAAAGTTGCAAACGTTGTAGATAACGGGCTTGAGACCGAGTAGGTAGCTCTGCTCTACAAAGTTGCTCATCCAGGCACCACCGCTCTTAGAGGGGCGTGCGTAGGGGTCGAAATAGAATAGCGCGATTACAGAACCGTCCTTATCTAGTACATCCCAAGTGCGTACATCTTCGTTGTAAACCGATATGTCAGTACGGGGCTTGAAGGTGAGTCCGTACATCTTGTTGGCAGCAAAGAATACGCCGTTGTTGAGTACAGAGTCGAGAGCAAAGTACTGGCTGAGGGTTGCCTCATCTATGCCATACTTTTCATTGCGTAGCTTCTCCGCATAGTAGCTCCAGTCCCAGGCTTCGAGGGTGAAGTCAGCCCCCATCGTTTTGCGAGCAAAGCTTTCTAGCTCTGCCTGATCAGACTTGGCCTTGGGGTCTGCTAGCTTAGCTAGGTTGGTGAGCATGGTAATTACGTTTTCGGGCTTGGCTGCAAGTTGGTCTTGTAGCTTCCAGGCGGCGTAGTTGGGGAAGCCTAGGAGTTTGGCTTTGTCGGCACGTACCTTGGCAATCTCTAGTACAATCTTTTGCGTATCGTACTCGTCGCCTTTGATACAACGGTTGATACTTGCATCATAGAATAGCTTACGAGTCTCGCGCACATCAAGGTTAACCATAATGTCTTGTTGGGTTGTATTAACAAGACTAAAGGCGTACTCGCCATTGTGTCCTTCCTTCTCAGCAAGGTCGGATGCACTCTTGAGTTGCTCTTCGCTGAGCCCTGCAAGTTGAGCTTTGTCCTTGATATAGATGAGGGCGTTGGTTGCCTTGGTGAGCTTGTTGCCGAAGTCGGTAAGGAGTGCCGCCTCCTTTTGGTTGAGGGTTTTGAGTTGTTCCTTATCCTCGGGAGAGAGCAATGCTCCGGCTTGCACGAAGTTGTCGTAGTAGTGCTTAACCAGGCGTTGATCTTCGGGTTCTAGAGAAGAAAGATCTCCATCGTGGATTGCTTTTACACGCTCAAAAAGCTTGTCGTTGAGGTAGAGAGCATCGCTGTGGGCTGAGAGCTTGGGGGTGATCTCCTCTTCGATGGCAATGAGTTCATCATTGGTATCGGCACCTGTCAAGGCGAAAAAGACGCTGGATACACGACTGAGTACACGACCGCTCTTCTCGAGAGCAACGAGTGTGTTCTCAAAAGTAGCAGGCTCGGGGTTGTTGGCAATGGAGTCTATTTCAGCCTCGTGCTGCCGTATCCCCTCCTCGAAAGCCGGGAGATAGTGTTCGATCTTGATACTATTGAAGTCCGGAGAAGCCATATAGGTCTCCGCAGGGTTTACGAAAGGATTGGATGCCAAGTCGGCACTGCTTTTCCCTCCGCCCGTACATGCTGTGGTGATAGCCATAACTGCTACTAGGGGAATGAATTTCTTGAACATAATCTATTGCTTAAGGTGAATGATTCTCTTTTTCCTCTACTGTTGCTCTTCTTGATTGAGCTGGGCAAGAAGCTCTTCGATGCGTTTGTCGGTCACCTTGAGCGTCTCTCTACAGTAGGCGATGAGCTGAACAGCTTCGTCTGTAAGTTGCATAAGCCGATCTACATCGGGGCTGTCATGCTCGATGGTTTCTACTATATCGGTCAGTCGACTGATAGCTTCGGCATAGGTCTGTTGCTTCATAAGATTTCATTTAGAACTCAGCTGTACAAAGATAAGAGATTTCGCTAGATAGACCTACAAATGGGCTAAATCTGGCGGGTGTGAAGGTGGGGCTTGAAGGCCCCTTTCGTAGCGGAAATAGGTCCGGCTGCCGTAGAATGGTAGGCGATAGAGGGGGTGAGAGCCTCTCGGCTCAGTCGGTAGTAGAAAAAATAGACCCCGAACCCAACCTTTGTGGAGCTCATCCCACAAAAGGAAAGAAGGTACGGGGTCTACCGAATACACTAAGTCGGCCTGTAACAAAAGGCAACAAAACAAAGCCGACCCTGGCACACGCTACCTCTGCGATGAGCAGCACATGCTTGATTCTTTCTGTTTTCTAGGGAAATTGGGGAGGTTAGATAGTGGTAGTGACGAACGCTGAGTGGCGAGGCGCAAGATGAGTGAGACAGAGGGGTTTGCGGAGAAGTACTCTCTCACATTCTTCTCTCTTTCGGGGTCGCGCTCCGACCGCTAAAGAATAGTCAAACAAGAGAGATGCGCATTTTTGTTTGTGGCAAGAAGTGCCGACTGCAACCGCTCGTTTGCACAAAACCAATACACTTAGCCTTGCAAAACAACTCGGGTAGGGATCCTCGTTGCCTCTCGGACCAATGATCGGTCGCGCACAACCGAAGTCGTAGTCTTTGCATCTTCGCTTTTCTTCAGATGAAGAAAACTCCACTTTCCGGCAAAATCTCTCGGTGTCGTACACCTCTTCTTTGCATTGCCTTGCTCTCTAGGCACGTACTACAACATCCTCCTTAGCTTTTCCTCGAAGCCGCAGAACAAGCTTTGCAGGTCTTCTGACTTATCTCCTTCTCGCTACACCTTCCCAACGCATAACAGATTAGCATCAGTGGCATCACGTAGCGAGTTTTCACAAGAATCACAGCAGCGGGACTGTTGGAGAATTGCACTCCTATTCCCTTTTAATCAGTTAGCCATCTCTTTCTTAAGAGGGTTTCCCGTACGTGGAGAGCCCTCGTGAAGTAGATAAATAACCGAACAAAGCCGCAGCAAAGGTACTAATTCCTTAGTTAATTTGCAACGAATAACTAGAAAATATCTGGTTTTCTCCCTCTCTCAGACTTGATAAAAAGAAAGTACCCCACCGTACTACGATGAGGTACTATCCCTTCTAAATATAAGAGCGGTAGACGAGGCTCGAACTCGCGACCCTCAGCTTGGGAAGCTGATGCTCTACCAACTGAGCTACTACCGCATCTCAAGATTCCCTTTTTCCGAGTGCAAAGGTATAAATTCTCTTGAGATATACAATACTCCTTAGTTTACTCTACGTAGAGTTTTTTCTCCTTGGGGCTTTTTACAATGTATTTTAGGTTGAGGGTTTTGCTCTCTGAGGGGTTGAGTTTGAGTTTCCACTTCACCTCTCCCGTATTGGGGTTGTACTCACCGCCCGAGATGTTTTCCGTACGAACAGAGATCTCGTCGTTGGTCGAGACGGGAACCTGATCGTAGAGCGTGATTTCGATGGGAGTTGATTTGCCGTTTCGTAGAGTCGTATTCCAAGAGCGTGTTTCTTCTGTTTTGCTGCTCAAGAATCGGCTACTGTTCTTTTCGATTTCCTTTTCTCGCGTTACACGGATACCCTTGTCGCGCCCCAATGACACTTGTAGAGTATCGGTGAGGGAACGAGTGTCGAGGAGGGTTTTGCCCACAAAGCTATTTTCGTAGAAGATATTTACTTCTCCGGAGAGTAGCTTGTATTGCTCCCAGCCTCCGATGTGTGCCAAAAGGAAGGCATCGGGATCGGCCTTGGGTACACAGACGTATTCGTAAGTAGCAGGGAGGGAGTATCTCTTTACTTCGAGGATAAAAGGTTTCTTGTCCGAGGGGATAGAATAGGGCGTTTGCAGCTCAAACTCTACTGCCGTTTGGCGTTCGTCTTGTTTTACTTCTAGGGTAGAGTTTCGTTCTCCGGCACTGCTGCGCATCTTTCTTGAGGCGGAAGGCGCTTCTTCCTTGGCTACAGCCATATCCATAGATATCCCTGCGGCATAACCTGCTACCACTACCTCATTTAGTTCTTCGTCCTCAGACTCTAGATAGGTGGTTGTAAACTGACTGGTAATGGGGATAACGCTTTTCTTGCATCCAATATAGGAGATCTCTAGAGAACCTCCGGAACTAGGTATCGTGATGCTGTACTTCCCGTTTAGGTCGGTCATCGTGCCTATGTTAGTCCCGGCAATGCGCACGGAGGCCCCTACTATAGGCTCGTTATCCTCTTCGAAAAGGACCATCCCACTCGCTTGGTCGTCCTTGTTTTGGGTATAGCGAGGGGCCGGAGTGTTGTAGTTGAGGTAGTAAGTCTTTTGGGTAGGGGGCGTATTGGAGATTTTGGGATCGAGTGAGCTGATCGTTAGGTGTACCCTGTTCCAATCCTCTCGTGTTGCTTGATGGATGGTAGCTTTGTACGATAGTTCGAGGGGCTTGCCTAGGCCTGAAGAGCGGAGGTCGTAGGAGGGAATCCAACTTGCATTCTCCACATAGTAGCTAAGCTCTACGGGGCAAGATAGCGCTCTCTTAGCATCTACCCGGATGTGTACTTCGCCCATGGGGTTCTCGTCTAGTTTGCCCTGCTGAGAGATCTCTTTAGTGACAATGTCTCTTTTTTCTCTTAGTTGTTTTAGCTCTTTCTCTAGCTCTAGCTTTTGATTGCGAAGGTTCAGATTTTGCTCTCTGTAATAGTCGTTTACGCTCTTGAGGTTGGCCAGGTTGATTCCGGAGCTAGTCCCCTTGATGGAGCGATTTTCTTGCAAAAAGGCCAATTCGTCTTGCACTACAGATACTTTGTTGCTAATGCGGGCAATTTGCTCGTTGAGGCTCTCCAATTTCTTTTGCCACTTGGCCATCTCCTCGCTTGGCGCTCCGGAGTTGGCGAGGTCGTACATGTGATTGACAGATAAAACTGTAACATCTCGGCTTGCCAACTTGACCTGTACGCTTTTGGCTTCGGCATAAGGCGAGATGCCTGTTAGGATGATTTCGGAATTGCCTTGAGGTATGGAGATGCTTCCCTCGCGCACTACTTCGGCTCCACTCAAAAAGACGGTAACGTACTTTACGGGAGGGGTGGCTTTAATTTCTGACAGCTCTTTTTTTGCGGGAACTTTTGCCTCAAATTCGGGGGCGATCTGTGCATGCATCTGTGTGCCTGTCAGCAAAGTGCACAATGCTAGTGTGTGGCAGAGAATGCCCTTCTTGCTGAGTGAGAATAGGTTCTGTTTCATAATTTTCTCTGGTTGTTTATTGTTTGGCAAATGTAATACTTTGGAAGAAAAATATCGATGTCGGTGAGCTATGAGAGGAGAACTGATACCCCTTCCCCTTCCCCTTGGTTGCGATTAAGGGGTGGGGGAGGCTACGCCTTGCAGGGGTTGCGCTTCGAGGATTTTTTGCCCTACGTGTGAATGCAAAAAAGATGCTGCCTAGTTTTTCAAAATTTCTTGCCCCGCAACAAAAAAAATTTCAGCCAGAAATGGGGGAACATTTTGGGTGAGATTTTTTTTGTTTTTGCCTGAGAAAGAAAATCTTTTTAGCCGGATGTTTATTCGAGGGGCGCTTGTCGGATTTTTTATGCGGACTATTCGCCTCCTTTACATATAGGAATTCTAGCCTTATTTCTTGCTAGATACCATACTAAATTGTATCTTTGCCGAGCAATGAATCCGCAAAATAAGAAACAACATAAGCCCTCCCTCTCTCGAAAAACAAGCAGAGGAACCCAAGGGCAAAACTCTAAGGGTAAGAAGCCTTCCGGCGATACGTGGTTTGCTCGCAAACGCAAAGGTGTAGTCGAAGATGCGAAGAGTATTAGTGTGCCGCGCAGTAGTATAGATTTTATAATCGGTACTCTGCTCCTATTGGTGACGCTGTATATCTCGGTCGCCATGGTGCATTACTTCTTTACGATAGAGCAAGATCAGAGTATTTTACATAGCACACAAGATGCCACCGAGCTCGTTGTGGGCGAGAATGCTGCCGAGAGCATCAGCAACTGCACGGGTCTCTTGGGCGCACGCATTGCCGATGGTCTCATAGATGGATTCTTGGGGCTGGGAAGTCTCTTCTTGCCCATTTTTATGTTGAGTGTTGGCTTCCGATTTATTTTGGGTTGGAGCCGAATCTCTCCGCTCAAGAGCTTGCTTTTCTCCACCTCTATGGCGCTTTGGGTATCCCTCTTTTGTGCCTATCTCGAGTCCATCGTTTCGCTGCAACTTCCCTTTGCGTTGGGAGGGGCATCCGGAGAACAGATCATTGCCGCCTTGGGGGCTCACGTAGGCTCTATTGGGATTATATGTATTCTGGTTGTCTCTTTTGTGATTGTACTTGTGCTTTGTAGGGCGAGTATTGTAGGCAAGGTGCGTACCATGGCCGAAGGCAAGAAGAGAAAAGGCAAAAAGAACGAGGCTGTTGCCCCCGAAATGCCGGGAGAAGACGATGACCGGGAAGAGATGCCGGGCGAAGAGCCGAGTGACGAAGATACCGAGGAGACTCAGCCCGTGGATACGGACGAAGAGCCCGGCGATGTGGAAGAAGAGGATCAGGATTCGACAGAAGGTAGCCACCCTGCCCAATCATTTGTCAATGGCAAAGAAGAACCTCTCACCCCTCGTGGAGGCGCAGCCCCCTCAGAGCCCCTTCCCTCTCAGCTTAGCTCCGGTATGACTATTGAGGTCGCACAAGGTGACGAAGTGGGTGATGAGTCTGCTCTACAAGAGAGACAAGCCTCGGGTAATACGACCCACGATCTCCCGGGATATACCTTCCCAAGTCTCGACCTCCTAGAGCGTTATGATAGAGAAGCTATGATGCCCGATATGGAAGAAATATCCGAGAACGAGCGTCAAATCATTGATACCTTGGAGAGTTTTAAGATCAAAGCTCGCCCAACAAAGGCTACGGTGGGTCCTGCCGTTACACTCTATGAGATAGAACCCGATGCCGGGATTAAGATCTCCAAGATACGTAGCCTCGAAGATGACATTGCCCGTAGCCTAAAGAGCGAAGGGGGAATCCGTATCATTGCACCCATCCCCGGGAAGGGAACCATCGGTATTGAGGTGCCAAATAAACGCCCCCAGACGGTGGCTCTCTATTCGCTGCTTACCTCGCGTAAGTTTGTCGAAAACAATATGCACTTGCCGGTGGCTATCGGTAAGACGATCACGAACGAAGTCTTTATGTTTGACCTTGCCAAGATGCCGCACCTCCTTATTGCCGGTGCCACAGGGCAGGGTAAGAGTGTGGGGCTGAACGTTATGATCACCTCGTTGCTCTACAGCAAACACCCCTCCGAACTTAAGTTTGTGATGATCGACCCCAAGATGCTCGAGTTCTCCATTTATGAGGCACTAGGGCATCATTATCTGGCTAAACTCCCCGATGAGGGTAGCTGTATTATCACAGATATGAATAAGGTGGTACCCACGCTCAACTCGCTATGTATTGAGATGGACAACCGCTACAGATTGCTATCAGACGCCCGAGTGCGCAATATCGCAGAGTACAATAGCTTGTTTGACAAAGGAGAGCTATCGGCTGCTGATGGGCATGCTCGTCTGCCCTACATTGTGCTGATTGTGGATGAGTTTGCCGATCTTATCATGACCTCGGGTAAGGAGGTGGAGAAGCCCATCGCACGTATCGCACAAAAGGCGCGTGCGGCAGGGATTCACATGGTGCTGGCCACACAGCGTCCTACTACCGATATTATCACGGGTACAATTAAGGCCAACTTCCCGGCTCGAATTGCCTTCAAAGTATTCTCGGCGGTGGACTCAAAAACCATCCTTGATGCACCCGGAGCCAATCATCTTGTGGGTAGGGGTGATATGTTATTCTACCAAGGAAAAGATATGCTCCGCCTTCAGTGTGCCCTTGTGGATACGCCCGAGACGCAGCAGATTGTGGACGAGATATCGCTACAGCCTGGCTATAGTGAGGCCTACCAATTGCCCGAAGCTCCGGTGGAAGAGGGGGACGAATCTCGTACCATCTCCCTTGATAAGCGAGATCCTCTATTCGACCAAGTTGCCACCATGGTGGTAGAGACGCAACAAGGGTCTGCCTCAAAAATCCAACGACAATTCGAGATCGGATTCAACAGAGCCGGCCGTATAATGGACCAATTGGAGGCAGCCGGGATTGTCTCCGCTCAGCACGGAAGTAAACCACGTGAGGTGCTTATCTCCGACATTCTCACTCTTAATAATTTACTAGAGAGTCTACGATGAAAACAAAGCGTATCGCCCTATGGGTTGCTTTGCTCGTATTTGTGGGGTGCATACTGCCCTCTGTGGCTACAGCCCAAACGAAGCAACCTTCGGCACAAAGCCTTATCAATACAGTGGCTCAACGCCTAGAGAAGGGCGCCAAGATCACCTTTACCGGAGAGCTTTTCGATGCCTCCGGGGCACGTGTCGAAACCAAAAAAGGGGTATTGTACACCTCGGGGAAAAAGTTTCGCATGCGCTACAATCCCATAGATGCCAACTACAATGGTCGGGAGTTTAGCTTCTATAATGCAGAAGATCGTACCTATACCATTATGCATCCCTCTATGGAAGATCTAGCGGCTCTTAACCCCTTCGTCTTCTTGTCTTCTTCGGCGTCTGTGTACACCATTAAGGAGATTAGTGGCACCAAGAATAGCCGCATTATTGTTTTCACTCCACGCAAGAAGATGGACAACATCACGGCCCTAGAGGTCTCTTTTTTACGCAAGACGAATGCCCCCTCCCAGATTGTAGGTATCTTTGCGGACGGTATGCGTCTGGTGATGAATGTAACCTCCATTGAGGGAGAGATCCCTTCGAGTCAAATGTTCATTCAGCAGCAATCCTCATACCCCGGTAGCGAACTTGTGGATCTTCGCTAGGACTATAAAAGAAGACGAATTAACGATTAAGAAAATAGAATTTCATGTTACTGCAAATGCTTAAGGCCAAGCTCCATTGTGTGCGAGTGACTGAGGCTAACCTCAATTATGTAGGCAGCATTACAATAGACAAGGCGTTGATGGAAGCGGTGGATATATTGCCGGGAGAGCGTGTTCAGGTTGTTAATAACAACAATGGCGAGCGTTTTGAGACCTATGTGATAGAGGGGCCCGCCCATAGCGGAGTGGTCTGTCTCAATGGAGCTGCAGCGCGTCTTGCTCAACCCGGAGACATAGTTATTATTATGGCGTACGCCATGATGGAAGAAGCCGAAGCGCGTACTTTCAAACCCAAAGTGGCGTTCCCGGACTCCGTTACCAACCGATTGCAGTAATACAAAACCTAGATTAGACTATAAACAACATCCCGATATATGTTTGAGAATCTCAGCGAACGCTTAGAAAGATCCTTCAAAAACCTCAAAGGTGAAGGCCGCATCACCGAGATCAATGTAGCCGAAACGCTAAAAGATGTGCGCCGTGCTCTACTTGATGCCGACGTTAATTACAACGTAGCAAAGAAGTTTACCGATACCGTTAAGGAGACAGCTCTTGGGCGTAATGTGCTCACGGCTGTACGCCCTAGCGAGATGATGGTAAAAATCGTACACGACGAGTTGGCTCGCCTCATGGGGGGAGAAGCTGTGGAATTGCGTCTACAGGGCTCGCCCGCTGTGGTGCTTATGTCGGGGCTTCAGGGGTCGGGTAAAACCACCTTCTCGGGTAAGCTTGCCAAGTTGCTCAAGACGCAACGCCATAAAAATCCCCTTCTTGTTGCTTGTGACGTGTACCGCCCTGCTGCTATCGATCAGCTAAAGGTCCTAGGCGAGCAACTCAATATCCCCGTATATGCCGAGGAAGACAACAAGAAGCCTGTGCAGATAGCAGAGCGTGGGGTTGCCTATGCTCGTGAGCACGGTCACGATGTTGTTATTGTGGATACTGCAGGCCGTCTTGCCGTAGATGAGGAGATGATGCAAGAGATTGCAGCCATCAAGGCTGCGATCAACCCGGACGAAGTGCTCTTCGTTGTGGACTCGATGACGGGTCAGGACGCCGTAAATACAGCAAAAGAATTCAATGATCGTCTTGACTTTGACGGCGTTGTTTTGACCAAGCTTGATGGGGATACACGAGGCGGGGCTGCCCTCTCTATCCGCACCGTAGTGACCAAGCCAATTAAGTTTGTTGGTACCGGAGAAGGGATGGATGCTCTCGATGTTTTCCATCCGGAGCGTATGGCCGATCGTATCCTTGGTATGGGTGACATCGTTTCTCTTGTGGAACGTGCCCAGCAACAGTACGACGAACAAGAGGCTCGTCGCCTAGAGCAACGCATCGCCAAAGACCAATTCGACTTTAACGACTTCCTCAAACAGATCCATCAAATCAAGAAGATGGGGAATATCAGAGACCTCGTTTCCATGATCCCCGGTGTGGGAAAAGCCATCAAGGATATCGATATCGATGATGACGCTTTTAAGGGAATCGAAGCTATTATCTACTCCATGACTCCCGAGGAGCGCTCGCATCCCAGCCTGCTCAATGGGCAGCGCCGTAAGCGTATTGCCAAGGGGAGTGGTACCACCGTGCAGGATGTAAATAAACTGATTACCCAGTTTGATCAAGCACGAAAGATGATGAAAACGGTGCAGGCTATGGGTAGCAACCCCAAGCAGATGGCACGTATGCGTCGTAAATAATAAACAACAATACAACTATGGATCCAATGTATCAAATACTAGATGGTCGTAAGATCTCGACAGAAATAAAGCAAGAGATTGCTCGCGAAGTTGCCGAAATGGTGAAAAATACGGGGCGTCGTCCTCACCTCTCTGCCATATTGGTAGGGCATGATGGTGGGAGCGAAGCTTACATGGCCTCTAAGGTAAAAAGCTGCGAAGAGGTAGGCTTTGGTTCTTCTCTTATCCGCTTCGATAGCGATGTGACGGAGGAGAGATTGCTCCAAGAGATCGATCGTCTAAACAGCGATGACAGCGTGGATGGCTTTATCATTCAGCTCCCCTTGCCCAAGCATATTGATGAGCAAAAGGTGATTGAGCGTATTGATTACCGTAAGGATGTGGATGGCTTCCATCCAATCAACGTGGGACGTATGAGCATCGGTTTGCCCTGCTTCGTCTCAGCTACTCCCCAAGGTATTGTAGAGCTGTTGCGCCGTTATGCCATCCCCACAAGAGGAAAGCACTGTGTGGTACTAGGGCGTAGCAATATTGTAGGAAAGCCCATTGCCCAACTCCTTATGCAGAAGGGAGAGCCCGGAGATTGTACGGTAACCGTATGCCATAGTCGCACTCCCAATATTAAGGAGGTGTGCCTATCTGCCGACATCATTATTGCGGCACTTGGTAGTCCCGAGTTCGTGACAGCCGATATGGTAAAGAAGGGAGCTGTTTTGGTGGATGTGGGTACAACACGAGTGCCCGATGCTACCAAAAAGAGTGGCGCTCGCCTAGTGGGAGACGTGAAGTTCGACGAGGTTGCTCCACTTTGCTCCTACATTACTCCAGTGCCCGGAGGGGTAGGACCCATGACGATTGTATCGCTCATGATGAACACCCTCAAGGCGGCTAAGAAGGAAGTCTTTTGCGATTAGTTTCCCCAAATAGCTGCATTCCTATAAGCAAATAAGAGTGATAAATGGATTTTCCCGCCCTGTCGGTTTCCTTCCTAGGGCACTTCCATTTGTCACTTTTCTTTTATTAGAGAGACTTCACCAGAGGGGAGAATAGAGGCAAGCTGATCACTCAATCTATACTACGTCCATGGCGCACTATCTGATTGTTCGCACCTCTTCGTTGGGGGATGTTGCCCTTAGCCTTAGGCTGGTCTATGCCGTGGCTAAGCAGTATCCTGAGCATCGCTTTACCTATCTCATGAAGCCTTCTATTACGGGGATTCTGGTTAGTCCTCCGCACAATTTGGAGGCAATGGCTATAGATATTAAGCACTCCGATCGCACGTTATTTGGGCTTATATCTTTGTCTAACAAACTGATATACGACCGGTTCGATGCGATCGTCGACTTGCAGCGTAGCTGGCGCGGTCGCTTTTTGTGCCGTCGCCTCCGTTGCTGTCGGGCTCGGATTCGCTGTACACGTATCGCCAAAAGTGCTGTGATAAAGCGCTGTCAAGAGCATATTCCTCTGTCGGATGCAGAGCAGATGCTTTCGTTATTTGCAGATACTTTTGCTCGTGCGGGGCTTCATGTGCAAGTACCTTATCCCTCATTCCCTAGAATCCATTACCCTGAGATTCACCCTAATCCTTTTTCCATTGGGATTGCTCCATTGCAAGGCGAGCAGCCCGACCAAGTTGATTTTGAGCATACAGCAGGGCTTATTACTGCGCTTCGGGAGGCATTCCCACGCGCCACGTTTTATCTTCTTGGAATCAAAAAGGAGTTGTATTCTAAGTATAGCACCCTTTTTGAGTTGCTACCTCGAGGGGTCAATTTCATCACCGGACTCTCATTTGCTCACGAATTGGCCTACCTATCACAGCTCTCTTGTCTTGTGTCGGTAGATAATTCGATGGCCTATCTTGCCCGCTTGATGGATACCCCTCTCATAGATGTTCCTTCGATCCATACGGAGGAGAATACTCTTTTATCAATCATTCATCAAATACAATCAATAACAAGCGAACAACCTGTTTCCCATGAATGTGAGAATCAATAAATTCCTAAGCGATACGGGCTTAGGCTCTCGCAGAGAAGTAGAATCCCTAATAGAAGAGGGGCGTGTTTGGATCAATGGAGATCGAGCTGAGCTGAGCGATGTAGTCTCAGAGGACGATGTCGTAGAATTGGATGGGGAGGAGCTTCCCGTGCGCGACTTACTCCGTGATATGGCAGCCGAGCAAAAACAGCGCATTGCTGAGCAGGCTTCTGTACGAATTGGCCGAGAATACATTGATGTAGACGAGGATAATGATCGCTCTTATCGCGCTCGCCCCAAGAATACAGGAGCAAAAAAGGATCGTCGTACCGATGGATTTGCTCCCATGGGGAAGCCTAAAACCGTAGGCGGTCGCCCTGCAAAGTTTCGCAAAGATAGAGAAGACGAGCACCCTTCTGCCCGTGGAAGTAGAGAAGAGCATCGCTCTTTCGATGCTAAGAAAAAGGGGCGTAAGGGATCTTTTGACGGCAAAAAGCGCTTTTCTTGATCAGTTCGTTTAGCAAAACCTTATCCCTATGAAAGTTAGTTTAGTACGTCACACTTCTGTGGAGTTAGATGGCAATTTTACTTGCTACGGAGCTCTTGATGTAGAGGTGAATCCTACCTTTGAGCAAGAGGCTGAAGGGGCGAAAGCTCGTATTGCAGATCTGCATCCCGATGGAGTCTTTACAAGTCCTCTCCGGAGGGCTGTAAAGCTAGCTACCTACTGTGGATATGGCGATGCCGTGCGAGATGATCGCTTGCGTGAGATGAACTTTGGAGCCTGGGAGGGGAAGCCTTGGAGCGAGATCCTGACCACCCAAGACATCCCGGCGTTTTTTAGATATTACGTGGATCATCGAACCCCCGGAGGGGAGTCCTTGGGCGATCAGCAAGAGAGGGTGCGTGCCTTCTTGGATGAGAAAAAGCAAGAGGGCTACCGGCATATATTGCTTTTTTGTCATGGGGGTGTGATCAATTGTGCTCGCACACTTGTGGGCGAAACCACTATTGTGGAGGCCTTTGCTTCCCTACCCGGCTTTGCATCCCACACTCTTCTTGAGTATTAATTAAACCTTATCACCTCCTCGCCTTCGGGTGGGCGGGGAGGTCTTTTATCCTAACTTTCGATTATTATGGAGGGCATAGAGCCATGTTTATCTCCCCTATTTTGGGTAGAATAGCTCATGCCTGCCAACTATTGCGTATATTTGAAGCAAAATAACTAGAGAGAATCATTATGAACGATAAGACCAATGTGCTCCTAGTGGGAGCTAGTACCGAGATCGGTCGTTATGTGCTGAAGCAATTATTGGCACGCAAAGATAAATTCAATATCACTGTTTTTGATATAAAAAAGAGTCGCTCACAGACGCTACTTGAGCCTCTTCACGAAGAAATAAACGTTGTCTATGGCAATCTCGCTCTACCGGCAGATACGGTAGAGGTGGTCAAAGGGCAAGATTTTGTAATCCATTGCGGTTTTCTCTCTTCGCAAACGGCTTGTAAGAAATACACTCTTGCTGAGGAGGTTAATGCCTTGGGAACTCGTTTCCTTATCGAGAATCTCGAGCATTATTCTCCCCAGGCCTATTTGGTCATGCTCTCCTCTATTGAGGTATATGGAGATAGACTCTCTGTACCCATGCTCCGTACAGACGATTTCTTGGCTCCCTCCATTGGCAACTTCTCGGCACTTACACGCATACAAGCAGAGAAGTTCGTACAGGATAGCTCGCTAGAGTGGACTATCTTCCGCCCTGGTATTGTGATGGGGACAGAGATGGAGGATATGGATGGCGAAATCTTCTTGATGCCTCTTGAGTCACACCTTGAGTTTGTACATGCCGAGGACTTGGCTTTCGCCCTTGTAGAGAGCTATCAGCATCGCTCTTCTCTCTGGAATAAAATCTTCAATGTGGGTGGGGGCTCTACGTGCCGTGCCATCTACTCGGACTTCCTTTCTCGTCTCTTCTCTACGATTGGTTGGGGCGAAATGGACTTCCCCGAGCGCACTTTTGCTACATACAATCGCTATGGCGGTTATTTTTCCGACGGAGATGCCTTGGAGGGAATCCTCCACTTTCGTAAGTATTCGATAGAGGATTATCTCTCGGAGTTGGCTAATGCCAAGACCCTAGCAGGCAAGTTGGCCACAAAGCTCTTTGGCGGTCTCCAGAAGAAGAATCTCTTAGCCAAGAGTGAGCCTTACAAGGCATTCCGTCAAAACGACTCGTCCAAGATGAAGTACTACTTCTAGAGGATAGAGTAACCCTTTCACCTGTATTATTCACCTTTTAAGTTCCGTATATATGGTAAAAAAAGTTCTCTTTAGTCTCTTTGTCGCTCTTATCCCTGTGCTCACTTTGAGTGCCCAATCTCAGAGATTCCCTCATACAGAGTCTCATGATCATAGTCACGATGGTAGGGTCTTTGTGGGAGGAAGTCTCAACTACTGGTATAATACCGATAACCAAAAAAGTACCTTCTCTTTCCGACCGGAGGCAGGATATTTATTCAATGACACTTGGGGGGCTGGAGCTTTTTTTGCCTACGAGTTCGAAGATGGTCAGCACGGCGTAGGGGTAACTCCCTTTGTGCGTTATTATTATTTGCACCGTCTACCCTTCAATCTCTACCTCGATGGTTGTGTTGGATGGAATATGACGCTCACCAAGGATGTTCTCAACAGAACGACTACAACGCACGGTTGGGAGGTAGGAGTGCGTCCAGGGGCTTGTATTGACCTTACGGAGGGGCTCTGCTTGTGCCTACGCTTAGGCTTTGTTGGCTACCGCGATAATTTTGGCATGGGAGAGGAACCCGGTATGGGTACAAAGGGCTTTGGTGTCCGCTTTGCTCCCGAAGAACTTCAGATCGGGCTCGAATTGGAATTCTGATCTCAGCCCTACTAGCAGGGGTATTCCCGCTTAGGATGGGTATGTATATAGAGAGAGGGGTAGATTTGTTTCTACCCCTTTTTTGTGCCCTGATTCATCCTTCTCTTGGGCTTGTAGAGAAGAGAGCCGAGAGGAAATAGTACAAAGAGAGCCCCTTGAACTACTAAAGGAAGAGAAGAGCAGAGTGGAATAGGGAAGTATAGGTGATATTGTTTTTGTTGCCCTTGAGGGCGCAAGAGGGCTCCACTAGTGTAGGGAGAGAAGAATCCCCACCACTCATTAGGGCAACAAAAAAGCCCTCAGTGTTGAGGGCTAAAATTTGTTTGTCAGATGGTGACCCCGGAGAGGCTCGAACTCTCGACCCACTGATTAAGAGTCAGTTGCTCTACCAACTGAGCTACGGAGTCATGCACCTTACTTGGTGACTTTTTTGGGAATCGCCTCTCCCGCTTCTCGATAGTGACCGATGCAGGATTCAAACCTGCAACCTTCTGATCCGTAGTCAGATGCTCTATTCAGTTGAGCTAATCGGCCAGTCCTAATAGGCGTTATCGATTTCCGAATGCAAAGGTACTACTTAATTTCTAATGCGCAATACCCTTGGGGGAACTTTTTTGCGTTCCGACTAGCGTCTAAGGGGTTGCTTATGTCCTATATATTTGGTTTTTAGTTTTTTATGGAGGAAAAGAATTTTTTCTCTGTAGATCAGATTTTTTTGCTCTTGCCCTCGTTTGAATGGAAAGTGGAGGCAAAATACCCTCTCAGCTACTGCCAGGCTTGGGAAGCTTTGGGAGAGGGGGATGAAACTCTGCCCAAGAAAATTTTAATTCTAGGCCTGTAGCAAAAGATTTTTAGGGTAGAATTCTGAGATTTTTCAGGCAGAATGGGAAGGTGTTTTTGGCTGGAATAGGGGAGTCGTTTTGGGTGGAAAAGAAAAGCCCTTTGGGGATCAATAAGATTCTCAGGAACTATTGCCTTCCTAGAGGGAAGAGAAAACAAGAAGAGGCAACTCCGTAGGGGGAATTGCCTCTTTCCATATAATGCAGGCCTACCGGCTAGGCATGTTAGCCATTCTTCTCTTCGTAGAGGAATCGTTTAATGCTTCGTTTGGGAGTCTTTACAAAAGGCTCTTCTTGTAGAATAAAGCGAGTGACCTTTTCGTAGGCAGCTACTTGATTGTTGAGTTGTGCTCGGAACTCTTCAATTCGCTGCCAAGCGGCCTCGGGGCTGAGTCCTTCGCGTTGGGCTACCTCGGGATCGGGTACGATAAGGGCTACGAGTCGGTCGCCTCTACGTACCACTAGGCTCTCTGCCACGAGGGCGAAGCCGTTGATCTTTTCTTCGATCTCCTCGGGATAGATATTCTGCCCATTGCTGGAGAGGATCATGGTCTTAGAGCGCCCACGTATGTATAGGTTGTTGTGGCGGTCTAAGGTGCCGAGGTCGCCCGTATGCATCCAGCCATCGGAGGTGAAGAGCTGCTCATTGGCTTCCGGATTTTTATAGTATCCCTGGCATACATTCATGCCTCGTACTTGTATCTCTCCGGGGGTATTGAGGGGGGCGCCTTCTTCGCGTACGATGCGTACTTCCATGGTGCTGAGGGGCTTGCCACAGCTCCCGGCTACCCAGCGTTTGTGGTTTTCGTAGCTGATAAGGGGGCCGCACTCGGTCATCCCATACCCTACTGTTAGGGGGAAATGGATCTTCTTTAGGAAGCGACCCACCTGCTCCGATAGGGCGGCTCCACCTACAATTACTTCGTAAAACTCTCCCCCTAGTGCCTGCTCGAGTTTGCGTCGGATGCTCTTGTATACGATGCTTTTGACCCCGGGTATGTGGGTGAGGAACTTAATAAGAGGTTGCTCTAGCTTGGGAGCAATTGCCTGCTTGTAGATCTTCTCCAGGATGAGGGGAACGGTTATGATGAGTTGTGGGCGTACCTTGGTAAAGGCGGCCATGATAACACGGGGAGAGGGAACTTTGCCCAATATGGTCACGTGCGCCCCCATGGTGATGGGGGTTACCAAATTGAATGCACAGCTGTAGGCGTGTGCTAGAGGCAAGAAGCAGAGCTCGCGATGCCCCCGATACATGAGGTCGAGTCGGTGAGCATAGAGGGCATTACCCGCTATGTTTTGTCCGGTAAGAAGTACACCCTTACTTACCCCTGTAGTACCACTTGTGTAGTTGATGTACATTACCTCGCTATTGTCTCGCTGAGCAAAGCAGATGCTCTCACGGTCGAAGTTACCGCCCTCGGTGTAGAGTTTCCATCGCTCGCGGTGAGCAATAGACTCCCTTATAGTATTTTCGTACCCCTCATCTTGCTTAGTGATGCGTACTATATCCAGCTCTTCTATCCCCATCAGTATCTCTACCTGGGGGCAATGATCGAGGTCGATAGCGGTGCGGAGCTTCTGGTCTAGGAACAGAACACGGGAGTCGCTATGATCAATAATACGCTCAGCATCCTGAGGATTGAAGTCTTGCAGGATGGGTACAATGACCGCACCATAGGTAATAGTGGCAATAAATATAATGCACCAGCGAGCCGAGTCCGCTCCCATGAGGGCCACCTTGTCTCCGGCTTTTATATCTGCAGTACGGAAGAGGGCATGGAGGCGTGCAATCTCTTGGGCAGCGTTACCATAGGTGAATGTTTCGTCCGTATCGTAGTCGGTAAATGCTGGTAAGTCAAAACACTCTTTGAAGGTATCTTCGATTACCTTTAGTAGGTTTCTATTTATATCGTCGTTCGTGTACGTATTCATGCACAGTTATTCTTTAGCTGTGCAAAAGTAGCTCTTATTTATGAATTGAGGGTACAGATAGGTACACAAATTGCTATAAAGTGTGTATTTATAGGTCAGATGGGGTGGAATATTGTACCTTTGAAGTCTGTAGAGTAATACCCTAAAGCAGTATGATATATTCCCTTATCGCAGCGATTATCGTTGTTGTTTGTCTTTGTTTTTTGCTTCTGAGAGAACATCGTATTTCTTTGTCAATCAGGGAAAAAAGGGAGCAAGAGCAAGCAGAGGTGGTAGCGAATCGCACTCTTATCGCTATGCAAAAGGAGGAAATCCGAAGAGTAACCGAGGAGCGTGAGCAAAGGCAAAGCTCCCTTGAGCAATTGAGGAACGAAAAGGAGAACCTAGAGCATGAGAGCTATCGTTGGCAGGTAGAGTGCCAGCATCTGCAACGTGCACTTGAGGAGGCAAGGCAGAAGAATCAAGACCAAGCCAAAGAGCTTCAATTGCAGTTCAAAGAGATTGCGACGCAGATTGTAGAAGAGCGCTCCAAAACCTTAGGAGTACGCAACGAGGAGACCCTTCGCCCCCTCCGGGAGGATATAGAACGCCTTGGCAAGAGGGTGGAGGAGACCTATAGTGCTGAGTCGCGCGAGCGTATCTCGCTGCAAAGTACCATCCGAGATCTAATGCAGCAGAGCGGCACGCTAAGTACCGAGACGAATGCTCTTATCAAAGCCCTCAAGGGGGATAGCAAAGTGCAGGGGGACTGGGGCGAGATGATTCTTGAGAACATTTTGCAGTCAAGTGGCTTGCGGCGTGGTGAGGAGTATATGGTGCAAGAGACGTTGCGAGATGAGCAGGGAGACGTTGTGCATCCTGCGGGTGAGAGAAGTGCTCTGCGCCCCGATGTGATCGTGCGCTACCCCAATGGTGGAGCCATGGTGATCGATAGTAAGGTCAGTCTTACGGCTTATAGCAGATATGCTGCCACGGAAGATGATGAGGAGCGTAAGCGTTTTGCTCAAGAGCATCTCGATAGTGTGCGCAAGCATATTATGGAACTATCGGCCAAGCGTTATCCCGAGTTTGTAAAGGGGGCTCCCGACTTTGTCGTACTATTTATCCCCAATGAACCGGCTTATACTCTGGCTCTCATGCAAGACTCCTCTCTCTGGGAATCGGCATACGCAAAGGGGGTTGTGCTCATTAATGGTACCAATTTGATCGCCGTGCTGCGCATGGCGCAAGATATGTGGCAGCGCGATCGTCAAATTAAAAATGTGGAAGAGATTGTACAGCGTGCCAGTTCCATGTACGACAAGTTTTGCATTTATGCAGCTACGCTTGTAGAGACGGAAGAGAAGATGGTAAAGGCAACAGAGAGCCTGCGCAAGGCACGAGGGCAATTGAGCGAGGGGCGAGGAAACTTTATCCATCAGATGGAGCAATTACGGGAATTGGGCGTCAAGAATACCAAGAATATCCCGACGAGTATTTTGCCCCCTACGGAGTAATCTTTACTCTATTATAAGGTTCTGTCCCAAGTATCTATCCGTTGTGTGATAGGCACTTGGGGCAGACTTTTATTGTGTTAGTTTAAGATCTCAGTCTCTGCCTCCCACAATCATCGGAGGCATATCTCTGGATTCTCTTTATTCCTCGTTGTACATATTGTAGGAGATGTTGCTCTCCTGCCATTTGTCTTTGGGGGTTACCTCACCATCAGGGTAACCTATAACAATGGTATTCAGCGGGATTAAAGTCTCGGGGAGCCCAAGCACCTCAGATACAGCGGCGCAGCGCTCTTCTGAAGGGTAGGTGCCGGTCCATACGGATCCTAGTCCCAGCCCGGTAGCAGCTAGGAGAATATTCTCTGAAGCTGCAGAGCAATCTTGAACCCAAAACTCACGGGCGTTGCCATCGAGCGCCTTGGTCATGTCGCCACAGACCACGATAGCTAGCGGAGCTCTAGCCACCATCTCTGCGTAGGGATTGGCCTTAGCAAGCTTTTGTAGCAAACTCTTATCCGTAACAACGACAAAGTGCCAGGGCTGTTTGTTTACGGCCGTTGGAGCTGCCATCCCGGCCCGGAGCAGCTTTTCAATCTTATCATCTTCGATAGACTTGTCTAGATAGGAGCGGACAGATGTGCGCTCGAGAATATTATTGAGAACCACCTCAGAGGTTTCCTGTTTTTGAGCCCTCTTACCCTCGGTTACTGCAAGCTTATAGCAGAGGAATACAAGTGCAATAGCGAGTGTTACATTGAGAATCGTTGAAGTCTTCATATCGTTTATTTTTTGTTTTGGGGAGTTGAATATTGACTGCACTTAAGGAGATAACCTGTGGGACAAACAAAGCTACAGTAGGGGCGCATAAGCACTGTGGAGAGGCCTACAAACAGGATAGCAATGGCAATGACCACCCATGAGGCTGATTGGAAGATAAAGGCAGAGAAGGGCTCGTAATCGATCCAATCGAACCATATGCCGGTCCATAGGCATAGCATGAGTACGGCCCATAAGACCTGACGAAATATATCCAAGAGTTTGATCGTCTTTGGCTTCATTTTGATCTTGTATTTTACGCATTTCCCTGCTAGCTCTTGCAATGAGCCAAACGGACACACGTGCGTACAGTAGTATGATTTCTTGCCAAAAAGGGGATACACAAAGGCGGTAATAAGCATGATAACCGGTATGATTAGCGCTACTACATTCATCCCATTTGACATATAGCTGATCATTGATGTGTAGTTCAGAAACGAGCCGCACCAGAAACCGAGTACGACAACATTAAGGATTTGCTGAGCTATCCGGTAGCGTTTATCTCGAACAAAAAGCGGTACAATGGCCGCTAAGAGTACGACGATTAGTCCGGCTATAGCCTTAGCAGAAAGGTCGAAATCTGACCAGATTGATCCCTTTACGGGATTATTCGCCGCGTACTGAAGTCCTCGCTGCACGTTCTCGATGATAGCCTTTGATGAGAATGTTGCACCGGATACTCCGTCTACCTTCAGCTGCTGTGCCTCCTCTAGGGTCAGTCCATCCCACTCACTAAGAAGTACTGATGCCGACTCAAAGAATTCGGGTGTCTCTGAATTTGGGAGGGGATTGACACTTTTAATTCTACCATCTTGCAAAGTGATTTCCAAAGGTACGGTACCTGCATAGCCTATGATGTCTTTCCCTAGTTCCGTAGTATTTAATCGTATAGAACCATCGTTAAGAAGGGTCATTGTGTCCGTCTTAGTAGCCTCTTCTTGTTGCTGCTTCAGATCTCGTCCTAAGACTTTTCCGTCTCTGCTCAGACTTACGGCCATGACCACCAGGAGAGATGTTATCAAATATAACAGTTGCTGTAGTTTCCCTGAATAATTCTTCATATAGCCTTTATACTATGGTTGCTTTTCACATTAAGGAGTTGCATTCAGATGGGTATCCTTTATTCCACGATAGGGGAGTAGGTGAGTTGTAGATAACAATGGGTGTCGGGGGTGACAGTAAAAGCCTCCGTGCGCTGTAGGGGCACTAACCAGAGCGGTTGCTCACAAGCCCGAAGTAGGGGGATGGAAGAAAAGAGCGCCGGTACCACCCCTTTTTCGTTGAATATCTTATGGATCGTTTTCCGCCCTTTAAGCCCAAAGGGTTGTATCTTTTCCTCCGGATCTATTGAGGAAATAGAGAGGGTAACCTCGCCTTTAGCATCAGAGCAGTGCAGACTTAGGGCATCCCAATCCAGCACGATAGAGAGAGGAGAAGTGGGGATAGCTTCATTCTTTTCGTGGATGGAGTAGGAAAAAATGCCGTAGGAGGTGCTTATCTCCCCTTGGTTCGAGTCTATGCGAAGGTATTCCACGGCTTCTTCTTTCTCTCTTGGAGGTTTGGAGATGAGGTGGAGTAGCCCTTTGCGACATTCCAATGTATAGTTGTTTGCCGTAATACTAACAGGTTGCGAAGATGAGAGTTGTGCCGAAAATTGCTCGATTGCATCGGCAGAAAATCCTTTTCCCTCCATAATATAATGGAGTAGGGTATGGGCAACGCCCGAGCGGAGTAGGCTCTCTACTTTATAGGTTGATATAGCGGTATAAGTGATGGGAAAGGGCTGAGGTACACGTGCTTCTGTAAGTAGTGCTTCGATGCCTTTTTGGTATATAGTCTCGGCGTCCCGCAGGTGTGCCAGTGTGCTTCTGGAGGTGGTAAGGAATTGGGGATTGAGTTCTTGGAAAAGAGGAATGATGCGATGACGGATAGCATTTCGCTTGATGGAGGTGTCTTGATTGGTGCTGTCGCTACAAAACGATTGTCCCAATAGAGCGAGAAAATCGTGTATTTCTTTGGGGTGCACCTCAAGTAAAGGACGGATAATTGAGCCACGTTGGGGGCGAATGCCACGGAGCCCGGTAAGCCCTGTCCCCCGAGAGAGATTCCCCAAAAGGGTCTCTACATTGTCTTGCAAGTGATGGGCTACGGCGATGGCTTCGATGCCCCGTTTGGAGGCTTCTTGCTCAAAAACTTGATAGCGGAGGTCACGAGCGGCCACCTCCACGGATAGCCGGTGGGTGGAGGCATAGGCACGAGTATCGAAGTGATACACCTCTAATTCAATCCCCAATTGAGCTGTGAGATCTCGGCAGAATTGCTCATCTCGTAGGCTTTCTTCTCCCCTCAAATGGAAATTGCAATGTATGGCAATTGGGTGATACTCAGTAATCTGTAAGGCAAGTAGTAGGGCCACCGAATCAGCCCCTCCACTTAGGGCTACGAGTACCGAAGCGTGTGGCTCCAAGAGTTGATAGCGACGGATACTTTGCCGCATGGTGCGCATCAGGGGGTGATGATAGATCTGAGGATTCGTCTTCATAAGGCGAATTTACAAAAAGAGGGCGTACCAAAAGTTGTTACTTCTGATACACCCTACATTTATATTAGGAGGAGATACTCAAAAGGTGTTTATTGCATTTTGAGTAGATCTGGGTCGATAATGATACGTCCGCAATACTCGCAAATAATCTCTTTTTTGTGGAGTTTGATTTCGAGCTGACGCTGAGGGGGAATGCGATTGAAGCATCCGCCACAAGACTCACGGTCGATGGGTACAACGGCTAGTCCGTTGCGAGCTCCATTGCGAATGCGGTGGAAGAAAGCAAGCACACGGGGATCTTGGATCTCTTTTTCTTGCTTAGCCGCTTCTTTGCGCAGCTTTTCTTCGTCTTCGTGTGTCTCCTGTATGATGCTATCAAGCTCCGACTTCTTGGCCTTTAGGTCGCCTGCACGGAGTTCGAATTGTTCCTTGTATTTTGCAATATCAGCCTTGCGAGCTTGCAGCTCTTGGGTGTATTCGCGTATTTTCTTCTCGCTGAGGGTAATCTCTAGCTCTTGGAATTCAATCTCTTTTGAGAGGTTGTCATACTCGCGATTATTGCGAACATTATCTATTTGAGCCTTGTATTTGTCGAGCAACTCGCGAGACTGAGCTATCTTGCTGCGCTCTGCAGTCACAGATTGAGATAGAGTCTTGGCAGAAGATGCGGTATTGTCGAGACGCGTTTGCAACTGAGCAAGGTCATTCTCTATGTTCTCAACTTCGAGAGGAAGTTCGCCACGAAGTATTTCAATTTCATCTATGCGCGATAGGGTTGCCTGCAGGCGAGCCAAAGCGGTGAGACGCTTTGCTACACGTTCTTCTGCGGTTTCTTGTTGGGCAACCGACGCGGCATCCTCCAGCTTTTGAGCGGTAGGTTCTTTCTTTGCTGGCGTTTCTTTCTTTGCCATATTACTTATAGGTGATTAACCGGATTATTGTCGTACAACGACTCTCGAAGCACAAAGTTAGGGAATTTTGCCGAGATAATGTCGCTAAATAGCCTGCGGGCAACAGATTCGCTCTCGTGATGTCCGATGGTGACAAAGAGGAGATGACCGGCCGCATCTAGGTAGTCGTTGTATTTTGCTTCGCCGGTGAGGTACACATCGGCATGCTGTGCAATCGCATTGGATAGGAAACTCCCTCCACTTCCACCGCACAGAGCAACGCGAGAGATCGCCTTCCCCAAAGGACGAGAGTAGGCAACATGCTCAACCTCAGGCCACTGAGATACTTTTTTTAGGAACTCTTCTTCGCTTATGGGATGGGGTAGTTCGCCGATGACACCTGTGCCAATTTTGTTTTGTGGAGTTGCTAGCGAAATGAGTTCGTAAGCGGGTACTTCGTAGGGATGAGTGGCGTAAATTGCTTGTATTACATTGTGGACGAGATGAGGCTCAACAAGGAGAGAAATTTGAGTTTCTATCACCTCCTCCAGTTCTCCTAGAGAGCCAATTGCGGGATTCGCTCCCTCCAATGGACGAAAATGCCCTCGCCCCTCTACCGAAAATGAACAACTATCGTAGCACCCCAATCTGCCTGCTCCTGCGGCACACATGGCACTCTCCACTTCGGGCGCAGAGGCGGTGGGCACCATAACCGATAGCTTGTAAAGGTTGCAAGGCTGCGCTACAAGGACGCGTATCTGTTGCAGGTGTAGCCGCTCGGCTAGGTAGTAGTTAATACCTTTAGCTGCATTATCCGCATTGGTATGAGCCGAATAGATGGCTACATCATGCTTGAGGGCGAGAGCAACGGTGCGCTCTTGGTAGGTCTGACACCCGATGCGTTTGAGAGGATGGAAGAGTAGGGGATGATGGGTAATAAGGAGATTACAGCCGGCCTCCAGAGCCTCTTGTACAGTGGCTTCGGTTGCCTCTACGGAAAGCATGGCCCCAGTGCATTCGAGCTGTGGGTTACCTACTTGCCAGCCGCTATTGTCCCAAGTCTCCTGTAGAGACAAGGGGCAAACTTCTTCTAGGGCTGCAATTATATCGAGATGGGTAGGCATCTAAGGATTTACTGCTCTTTGGCCGGGCGGAGGATGAGGTTGAGTTCATCAAGTTGTACCTGATCGATGGCCGAGGGGGCATCAATCATTACATCACGGCCGGCGTTGTTTTTGGGGAATGCAATGCAGTCGCGGATGGAGTCTAGACCAGCCATGATAGAAACCCAGCGGTCAAGCCCGAATGCTACCCCTCCGTGGGGAGGTGCTCCGTACTTGAAGGCGTTCATCAAGAAGCCGAATTGCTCCTCGGCCTTCTCCTTGGTAAACCCAAGTACCTCAAACATCTTATGCTGCAATTGTGAGTCGTGGATACGGATAGATCCCCCACCAACTTCTACACCGTTGATCACCATGTCGTAAGCATTGGCGCGTACGGCTCCGGGATCGGTGGAGAGGAGTGAAATATCTTCCGGCTTGGGGGAGGTGAAGGGGTGGTGCATTGCGTAGAAGCGTTGCGTCTCTTCGTCCCACTCGAGTAGGGGGAAGTCCACAACCCACAAGCACTCAAATTTGTTGGGATCTTTGAGCCCAGCAAGGTCGGCTACGTGCAGGCGGAGTGTACCCAATTGCTTGAGCACACTGTAACGTTCCGTGCCGAGTAGTATGAGGACGAGGTCTCCACTCTTTGCCTCTGCTGCCTGAGCTATTGCTTTGAGCGCATCAGCGTCGAAGAATTTGTCCACGGAACTCTTGAACGAGCCATCGGTATTGCACTTGATCCAGATAAGCCCCTTTGCACCAACTTGGGGGCGCTTTACATAGTCTGTAAGTGCGTCAATCTGTTTACGCGTGTACTCAGAGGCTCCCTCCACGGCAATAGCTCCCACGTAGGCGGCTTCGTCCATAAGGCTCATGCCATGCCCTTGGGTGAGAGATGTAATCTCACGGATGGGCATCCCGAAGCGGAGGTCCGGTTTATCACTTCCATAACTATTCATGGCTTCGTGCCAGCTCATTCTGCGGAAGGGGGTAGCGAGATTTACTCCACGTATTTTGCTGAAAAGCTCTACGGCAAGTCCCTCGAAGACTGTGAGGATATCCTCTTGATCTACAAAGCTCATCTCGCAGTCTATCTGTGTAAATTCGGGCTGACGATCGGCACGAAGGTCCTCATCACGGAAGCACTTTACGATCTGAAAGTAACGATCCATCCCAGCCACCATCAATAGCTGTTTGAAGGTTTGAGGCGATTGGGGGAGTGCGTAGAATTCATTCGGATTCATACGTGAAGGCACCACAAAGTCGCGGGCTCCTTCGGGAGTCGACTTGATGAGCATAGGGGTCTCGATCTCCAAAAATCCTAAACGATCTAGGTAATTGCGAGTAAGGAGAGCCATGCGGTGGCGTAGCTCAATGTTGCGCTTTACGGGGTCGCGACGGAGGTCGAGATAGCGATACTTCATGCGGAGGTCGTCCCCACCGTCGGAGTTGTCTTCGATGGTAAAGGGAGGTACTTCCGAAGGATTGAGTACTCGGCAGCTTGTTACCTCTAGCTCAATATCCCCTGTTGCTATCTTGTCGTTTTTGGCAGACCGCTCACGCACCACGCCGGTGGCTTGCAGTACACATTCGCGCCCTACACCATCGAGAGCCGATTGGAGCTCGGGGTGGGCAGAGTCGAATACGAGTTGAGTAATGCCATAGCGATCGCGAAGATCGAGGAATGCCATAGCCCCCATTCTACGAAGTTTGCTTACCCAACCTGCTAGAGTTACCTCTCTACCTATGTGTTCTTTGCGGAGCTCTCCGCACGTGTTTGTCCTATACATTTTGTTCTTCTATTAGCCTATAATCTCTCTATCAGGAGAGCTGTCAATTCCTAGTTACAAAGGTACTAATATTTGTATCTATATGGTTTCACGAAAGACAATCCCCACCCCTACAATCGAAAAGAATGCAGGGAGTGGGGATTTTTATGAGAATGGGTACACGATCAATCCCCCCTCAAGAGAGGAGTTGCACCCAACAAAGAGGAGGAGCCTATTACTCTGCTCCGGCTTTTCTATTGAGGAAGATATGGGCAAGAAACCCAATGATAACTAAGCCTAAGCCACCGCCCAATGTAACATTGCTCGTCTTATCTAAGAAGTGGGGTATAGCGATAACTAACACTCCGATGAGGAGGAGTATTGATCCGAGATACTTTTGGAGATTGTTCATATAGCTCTGTACTATCTATTTTGTTCTGAGTGCAAATTAAGCAATTATTGCTGAATCGGAGAAATCTTTATCCAGAAAAAGCAGCCCTATTGCCCTATTAGGTAGGGAAGATAGGCTGGCTTTCTCTTTGATTTCATTAGAATTCGGCATTATTCGGGGTACGAGGGAAGGGGATAACATCGCGGATGTTGCTCATCCCCGTTACGAAGAGGAGGAGACGCTCGAAGCCTAATCCAAAGCCGGCATGAGGTACAGATCCAAAGCGACGAGTATCTAGATACCACCAAATATCTTTCTCGGGTACACCCATCTCTTGAGCGTGAGTGCGAAGTTTTTCAAAGTCAGCTTCACGCTCACTACCACCGATAATCTCTCCGATTAGCGGGAAGAGAACGTCCATGCCTCGTACCGTCTTCCCATCCTCATTTTGCTTCATATAGAAGGCTTTAATCTCCTTCGGATAGTCGGTCATGATCACGGGCTTTTGGAAGTATTTCTCTACGAGATAGCGCTCGTGTTCACTGGCAAGGTCTACGCCCCAGTACACGGGGAATTCAAATTTACGCCCTTCGGCAATGGCCTTTTCGAGGATTTCGATCCCTTGTGTATAGGTGATGCGTTCGTAGCTATTGGCGAGAACGAAGCGAAGACGATCCATCAGATCCTTATCAAAGTGCTCTGAGAGGAAGGCGAGGTCGTCTGCACAATTATCAAGCGCCCACTGTACGCAATGCTTGGTAAACTCCTCTGCGAGGTCCATGTTGTCGTGTACATCGAAGAAGGCAATCTCGGGCTCAATCATCCAAAACTCGGCAAGGTGGCGAGGAGTATTGGAGTTTTCTGCACGGAAGGTGGGACCGAAAGTGTAGATACCACCAAGGGCAAGAGCGGCAAGTTCCCCCTCGAGCTGTCCGGAGACGGTGAGGGCGGTAGGTTTGCCAAAGAAGTCTTTTTTGTAATCTACCTCGCCGTCCTTGTTAAGGGGTAACTTGTCTAGGTTTAGAGTCGTTACACGGAACATCTGCCCGGCTCCCTCGGCATCGCTAGAGGTGATGATGGGGGTGTGTACATAGTAGTATCCCTTCTTGTGGAAGAAGTCGTGGATGGCAATAGCCATATTGTGTCGGATACGTAATATAGCTCCGAAGGTATTGGTGCGGGGGCGTAGATAGGCAATATCGCGGAGGAACTCCAAAGAGTGTCCTTTCTTTTGTAGAGGATAGCTATTGGGGTCGCATGTGCCAAAGATGGTAATTTCCTTGGCTTGTAGCTCGATGCTTTGCCCGGCACCTTGAGAGGCAACGAGAGTACCTCGCACGGCCAGAGATGCCCCGGTAGTGATTTGTTGCATAACCTCGGGTGAGAAGCGAGCCAGATCTGCTACGATTTGTAGATTATGGATACAGCTACCATCGTTGAGCGCAATGAAGCTTACTGCTTTGTTGCCACGGCGCGTACGCACCCAACCCATAACTGTGATTTCTTGATCTAATGTAGGCGAGGCAATAACCTCTTTAATCATCAATCTTTTCATGTACAGATATTGTTATACTCTCTCTATTTTATTCGTAGAAGTCGTGGCGGAGATTGCGTACTTCGTCCTCTGTGAGGTAACGCCATCTGCCTCGAGGTAGATCTCTTTTAGTTAGTCCGGCAAAGTAAACGCGATCGAGTTTGTAGACGCGATAGCCCAGGTGCTTGAAGATACGACGCACGATGCGGTTACGGCCCGAGTGGATCTCGATACCCACAATGGCGAGATTGTTTTCGTCTACATAGCTGATAGCATCTGCATGGATTTCCCCATCTTCGAGCTCTATACCCGAAGCAATTTGTTGCATGTGCTCTACCGATACGGGTTTGTCGAGTGTTACTTGATAGATTTTCTTCTTCTCGTACTTTGGGTGCATGAGCTTTGCTGCTAGGTCTCCATCGTTGGTAAGAAGGAGAAGTCCTGTGGTGTTTCTATCGAGGCGTCCTACCGGATAGATACGTTCACTACAAGCATTACGCACCAAGTCGATGGCTGTGAGTCGCTTCTCGGGATCGCTGCTGGTAGTTACGCAGTTGCGTGGCTTGTTCAGAAGTACGTATATCTTCTTTTCAATGGAAACGGGCTTCCCATCCACCGAGATAAAGTCTTCTCGTGTGACGTGCTTCCCTAGTTGAGTGACCACCTCTCCGTTTACAGAGACGTGCCCCTCCACGATGAGTTGGTCGGCAACACGGCGAGAGCATACGCCTGAGCTGGCCAAGAACTTATTGAGACGAAGCGGAGTCTTAGGATCCACTGGCATCTCAGGATAAGAGATAACCTCCTCCGGTCTGCGTTGAATTTTCTTCTTTTTCTTTTTCTTCCCCTTGGAGGAGGCTTGGGCATCATGGGCTGTTTTTTCCTCGAGTGGCTCTGCGCTATGACGCTTCTTTTGTCGCTCAAAAGGATAGATGGGTCTATTGTCTGCTCTCCCTCCTGCTTGCGAAGAATTTCTTTCACGGACGTGGTGGGGGGGGCGGTGTGAAGAGGTGCGTACGGGTTCTTCTTGCTCAAGCATTTGCATGGTGCGCCCTATCACTTCATCGGCTTCGCGTGATAGTTTGGCAAACATGCCTTCGAGCGATATATCCCAATCCTCGTCATTATTGGTCTCCTTTGGCTGTGCCGCAACACGGGTGGCATCATTGTTTCTACTAATGATAGATGCGCTACCATGCTTGTCTTCATCGGTGGAAACAAGGATACAACTTTTGCGATCGGTGGCTTGTGTAATCCGGGTGCGCGTACGCTTGCGCCCTCCTATATTTGTTTTGGCCCGAGTCTCGTCGTTCGAGATTTTTGAATCTGAAGCCGTGGCATCTTGTTCCTTCCCAGATGCTGCCTCTCCGGAGAGCTTCTCCTGTCTTTGGAACTCTCTCTCTTCAGATTCGAAGGAGTCTTTATTTTCCATTCAGATAATTTAGTGATCTACTTTTGAGTGAGTGTAGACTCTTTTTATTTTGTCCTAATAAAATATTTGTCTTGATCTCGTACACCTCTCGTGTATGGAATCAAGATGATGAAAAGGAACACGCTAGACGGAATAGAGCGATGTTTGTCTATCCTATCTTGCCCCTTGATCAAAAACTTTTCTTGATTCTTTGGCTATTGCTTTGTCTGCTTTCTGTTTATTCCTTTCCTACAGACCCTCACAAAGGTAGTGATTTATTTATATACCTACGTAGGTTTGGGGAGAAATTGCCCGCATTTCTTCTTTGATGCTTGGGGCTACATCCAACGTGTCAATAAAGCGATGGATGCTCTCGGCGGTCATGGCTTCGCCCGTACGTGTGAGTTGCTTTAGCGTTTCGTAAGGATTGGGGTATCCTTCTCTTCTCAGTATGGTTTGTAGGGCTTCTGCTACCACTTCGTAGTTGCTCTGCAAGTCGTGGGCGATGGCATCTTCGTTTAGAAGGATCTTTCCGAGTCCCTTCTCGAGGCTCTTTAAGGCAATGAGGGTGTAGCCCAAGGGTAGTCCTTCGTTGCGGATAACGGTAGAGTCCGTAAGGTCGCGTTGTAGGCGAGATATAGGGAGCTTCGATGCCAAGAATAGAGCTATCGAACTAGAGAGCATAAGATTGCCCTCTGCGTTTTCAAAGTCAATCGGATTCACCTTGTGGGGCATGGCAGAGGAGCCAACTTCGCCTGCTTTGATGCGTTGTTTGAAGTAGCCCATGGAGATGTACATCCATACGTCTCGGGCAAGATCGACCAAAATAGTATTGATGCGCGCTATGCTTTCGAGTAGAGCTGCCAGGTGATCGTAGTTGGATATTTGGGTTGTAATTTGCTCTCTTTCGAGTCCCAAAGAGGCTACGAAATGGTTGCCAAACTGCTTCCAATCGATCTCGGGGTAGGCTACGTGGTGGGCATTAAAGTTACCCGTGGCGCCTCCAAATTTAGCCCCAAAGGGGATCGCATGATAGAGCTTCAATTGCTCCTCTAGTCGGTACACATACACCCCGAACTCCTTGCCTAGGCGAGTGGGGGAGGCGGGTTGCCCGTGCGTCCGAGCCAGCATGGGGATTTCTGCCCACTCGTGAGAGTATTTGCGGAGTTGCTCCAATACTCGAGAGAGAGCCGGCTCAAAAACCTCTTTGAGGGCTCCACGGAGCATCATCGGGAAGGCTGTATTGTTAATGTCTTGAGAGGTGAGTCCAAAATGCACGAACTCCTTAGCCCACGATAGATTGAGGGCGTCGAAAGCTTCTTTTATGTAGTATTCAACGGCCTTGACGTCATGATTGGTTACAGACTCTATCTCCTTTACTTTGGCAGCCTCTTCAGGGGTGAGCGTGCGGTAGAGGTCGCGTAGCTGTCCCTTTGTGGCTGAGTCTATTTTGTTTTGCAGCTGAGGAAGTGCGTCCGATAGGGCAAGAAAATATTCTATTTCAACCCAAATGCGATAGCGAATTAGGGCATATTCGGAGAAAAAACCACGCAGGTCTTGCGTCTTGGATTGGTAGCGACCGTCAAGGGGGGTAAGTGCAAGAAGACTATCGAGAGACATAAACAAATTGATAATGATGAGGGATAGAAGACTTTTTTATCGATATAGGAGAGCTACAGCTTGGGCGGCAATTCCCTCTTTCCGCCCTGTGTAGCCTAAATGTTCTGTGGTTGTTGCTTTTATAGAGATACGTACCTCTTTGCCCAAAATGGCAGCGATACTCGCCTTCATGGCCTCGATATAGGGAAGCATCTTGGGAGCCTGTGCTATGATTACGAGGTCTATATTGCCAATGCTCCAGCCCTCGGAGGCAATCAACGCCGCTACACGCTCCAACAAAATACGACTATCTATCCCCTTGTAACTATCGTCGCTAGGCGGGAAGTGGTAGCCAATATCGCCCAAGGCCGCAGCTCCCAAGAGGGCATCGCAGAGGGCATGGAGGGCCACATCCCCATCGGAGTGTGCTTCCAATCCCATCTCGTAGGGGATTTCTACTCCGCAGATATGTAGGGGGTATCCTACTGCTAGTCTATGTACATCGAAGCCCGTACCAACGGAGAAGGGACAACTCATATCGCAATCGTATTTAGGTTTATTGGGGAGCGCTCTTAGCGAAGGAGGTTGCGAATCCCATCCATGTCAAAGGAGAGCGAGAAGCGCAGCGTCTGATCCAGAGGGTTGCTGGGGACTGCTGATATTAGGTAAGAGGCATCGAGACTGAAGACGCTCATCTTGAACCCCGCACCTGCTGTAAAGTATTGTAGGTTCCCCTTATTGGGGTGTTGGTACTGATAACCGGCACGGAGGAAGAAGCGATTGTTGTAGCTATACTCGGCTCCGATACCTAGGTTTATCTCTTGGAGTTCTTCCTTAAATCCCCCGGGGGCATCGCCAAACGACTTGAAGATGCCGGCAATAGAGGAGGTTTTTTGGTACTCTTCTATCTTACGTGCATATTCTTCCGGCTTGGTAGGATCCTTGATAGGAGGCGTGGGAACCAGCAGTTTGTTGGCCTCAATATTGAGAGAGAGGGCGTTGTAGTCGTCGAAGGGATAGAGAATACCCGTACCGATACGTAGGTTGGTAGGGATAAACATAGACTGATTGCCACCATAAGATATCTTGGTACCGATGTTGCTAACGTTGAAGCCAAAAGTCCAGAGAGGCTCAGAGTCTCCGGCCACGAAGTACTTTGTTAGATAACCGGCAATGTCGGCAGCAAAGGCGTTGCCCGCACGATTTTCTCCCGTGCTACTTGCGGTGTTTTGATCGCTACGGATATAACGGAGCACAACCCCCATGGAGTAATCGGAGGTTATCTGCAACGAGTAACCAAAGTCTAGAGCAAACTCGTTAGGATGAGCCTCCCCTAGAGAGCGTGCGAGGTCGTCGAAAGTACGAATGGTACCAAGCGAGAAGAAACGTAGAGAGGCACTAAGAGCTTGGTTGTTTTCGCTACCAATCTTGTAGTACCCGGTGAGCTCCATTAGTTTGATATCGTTTACCAACTTGGCAAGCCATGGGGTGTAGGTGAAACTCACTCCGGCCTTGCTCGATAGTAGAGCGTACTTAGAGGGGTTGTAATACTGCGAATTAACATCGGGAGTAGAGCTTACACCAACATCTCCCATACCCGCAGCACGAGCACCCGGAGAGATGTGGAGTGAGGGTACAGAGGTGGTAACTGCGTTGAAGCGTTGCTCTTGTACTTCGGTTTGGGCCACGAGGGTAAGCGTGGAAATAATAACGGAGACTCCTATAACTAGGAGACGCTTTAGGATTGTACGATTCATCTTAATTCAATACGTGTCAAGTTGTGTAACTTAGTTGGTGTACTCTTTGGTTCACAACTCTATTGTGCCGCAAAAGTACAATATTCTATTCATTTGGTTGCCCCGGAGGGACTCTCTTGTAGAAGTATTTTCCCCCTTGTTGTCGTGCTTTTTCCGTTGCTTCCGGATAGGGTGCATCGGTATATGTATAGCCCGCTTGAGGGGGAGGTTTGATAGGAGGTAGTGGGAGTCCAAGGAATGCTAATGCTCCCTTGTGTGGGAGAAACAAGGCTGAATGTTTGGCTCTTAGCTACGCATCTCCCTGTGAAGTCGAAGAGCTCGATGGTAAGCGACATCTCCTCACCGGGGGTGCTTGTAAATATCTCAAAGGTAATGGGCGAGCCAACTACGGCCGGATTGGGATAGGCCTGAGAGGCGGCAACTTGAGGTGCCAAATCCTTATTTACACGAAACGAAAAACTCTTCTCCGTTGCATTATTAAAGACGTCCCATACACGGAGGGTGGCGGTGTGGTCTCCCTCGGGTAGTGTGGGGAGTAGGTACACAACGGAGCCCTTGCCGGCCTCTAGTTGGTTGGCTCTGTAGTAATCGTTGAGCGTAAAGGTGTAGGTGGGGTTATTGTCGATAGAGAGTGTAATACCATGCCCTAGTCCGCCTGCCGATAAGTTAATGCCGCTTGTGTCGAATAGCTCTGCCACGAATAGAGGAGTGGGGCCCACCACAAAGGGGGCGGTGAGGGTAGAGTCGTTGAGATAAACTCTCCGGATCTCGGGAGGGGTATTGTCCTCTTCAGACCCACTCTCTCCCATCTGTAACTTGAGGGATTTATCCACACCCATGGCTTCTCGTTTGAGCTCGGGAGAGTAGGCATAGAAGTTGATTTTCCCTTTTCTATCCGAGTAGGAGATATCCTTGGGTACCACAAAAGAGGCGGTGAAATGTCCATTTACAACCTCGGCATTGCCGGCATAGATAATCCCGGGATACTCGGAGTATTGGTACACATTCTCTTGATACTCGGGTATGTTTTCTTCTAGTGTAGAGGAGATTTGCTCAGCATCGAATACGGTAATGGCCATGGTGCCATTGAAGTTCCCATCGACAGTACCGCCTATGTCGTGTATTGCCCCTTCGAGTGAAACACGCTCAAGAGCATGTAGGAAAATACCCTTTTGGGGATCGGGTTCCTTCCCATTTATCTTGAGGAGGGTTACTTGATGCGTAGGCATTTTAAGGCGGAGCGCAGGGTCGCCTATCAATGCAAAGTTGAGTTTGTTGATGGTGTCTGAGGCGTAGGCATTGTTCTTGGCATTGCGCAATACATCGCCCAATTGGTGCAATCTTCCTCCCTTGTCTTGGGTGAAGAGCGTGCGCAAGAAGTATCTGTTTAGCTCCTGGTTGGGCACGTCGAATACCACACGAGTGGTGGTAAAGAGGGCAGAGGCGCCTCCTCTATCGTTGAGGAAGGCCATTTCCCCGGCCGAGGTTGTGCTATTGTCGTAGGGACTAAAGTCGCAAGTGGCCGTGATCCAGAGGGGGAGGCGCTTGTTGCTCAGTCGCTGTATGTCGGGCAGGGTCATTATCTGCTCGTCCGTCCAAGCCGTAGGGCTTCCATGCCCTGTATAATTAACAAGTAGGAGGCCTTGGTCTATGGCATCGAGGAGTTTGCGTTTGGCCGTGGGCACGGTGGTAAGTCCATTAACGGTGCTCTTGGGGAAGGCATCGAGGTAGACCTTATTTACGATGAGCTCGGGTTGTATCTCCTCTACTATCTCGGTAAGTTCATTGGCTTGCTTGGCATGTGAGTAGCTATCCTTGTTGTCTGCTAGGAATAGAGTGCGCGTCTTCCATACTCCGGGATCCCTATTTTCTGCATAGCGAATGGTCTTGTCTACGGTAGCTTTGGCCTCGCCAATAGTGCGAATGGGGAACCTGCCAATCCCGATAGATAGCTGCTTGCGTCCATTGGTCAGATGGTCTTCTCCATCGCGGAGGTAGCCAAAATAGTCGTCCGTAGTATAGCTATAAACGTTGAGAGAATTGACGCTTTGGTAGGTGAGAAGGAAGGGGGTGTTTTGGAGACCGATGCTCTCCCAATTCGTACTTACCTTGCGATTGTCCCCGGCTCCATCGCCAAAGAGAAGGAGCTGTTGTACCGATTCTTTAACATCAGGGTGGGCCGTCATCCAGCGATCGTGGAAGTACTTTGCCATGAGTCGATAGGCCGTAGCGTCCGGAGTTCCTGCGTTGAATTCGTTAAATAGGGCTGCCTCTTCCACAACGAGTACTTGCAAGCCATCCGCCGAACGGTGGTACTCAGCAAGCCGCTCTGCTTCGGAGAGAAAAGCCTCAGGAGAGAGTATGATGAGATCGGGAATGGGGGCTGAGTGTATATCTTGGTTGGCCACCTCGCCTACAAAGTTTGGGGCGTAGGCATCTTGCCAAGAGCAGGCTAAGAAGGTATAGGGTTGCCCATTTGGGTCAAGCGCTTGTGTGCTAAAGGAGTGCGAGCCTTCGCCCTGTGTGGTCTGTACACGATAGGGCAGAGCCCCCTCGGTGGAAGTGGCAAGTATGATCCCATCTTGTGGCAATCCAGAGACCTGATATAGGAGAGCATCGCTGCCCTCTTGCACCTTGCGAAAATCGGTTTGACGCCCACTTGTGTAGCGCAATCTTTGCTCAATGATGAACTCGAGAAAGTCTACATAGGCATTCTCTCCGGTGGGGCGATAGGAGGCCTCGAAAGCAAGATTTTTGGAGTTGCTCGTGGCCGTTACGTTGGGTTTGAAGTGATAAATGCCGGCAAGGAAGTCACGAGATGTATGATCTTCGCCCAAAGAAATAGCATCTTGTGAGATCTCTTTGCCATCGAGCGTGAGTGTAAAGAAGCCTTGGGTGTTGGGGCGAGCCATGTAGGCATAGTTCACTTTGAAGGTGTTGCCGGCTTGCTCCCCGGATCCCAAGTCTACGAGGATTCGTTTGGGTTGCCCGCCCATGAGAGGCTCTCCAAAGAGGAGCCGTCCCGATTGTCTGGGCGAGAATTTATCTTGCTCGTGGAGCACGAGAGCGTCGTAAGTAGTGGTGAGTGCCGGAGCCGATTGGGAGACTATTGGCTTGCGCTCCTCCATGAGTAGAGGACCGGGCGTAGCTGCATCGCTAAGGAGATAATACCCTAGGCGAGTGTAGTGATTGGTTACATGTCGATAGCACTTTTCGGCAGTATCGTAGTACCAGGTTGTTGGCCCCTCTCCGTAGAAATAGATTGCATTGTTGTGCCTGAGGAGGGGAACTTGGGGGAGCCCTGCCACCGAAGAGGCTTTCTGCAATTCCTCGCTAAGTAGTCTGCCGCCGTGCCCATAGACGCCCACCGCCTCGGGATTGCTAAACCCCATCTGGCGCAATTTGTCATAAGAGAGCGTGTAGAGCCCCGACTTATCCACACTTATTTTGACCCACCGGCCCGAGGCTAGGGGTGACTTCTCGCCCGCTGTGTCTTGGGCAAAAGCGGATCTCCCCATACCCAAAAGGAGGAGGAAAAGACTCCCGATAGTAAGAGTGAATCGGTTCAGTTTATGGCGATGGTCTGTAGAAAATGGGACTACAGAGCGGAGACTATTGCGCTTCTTCATGTTTATATAACGGATAAGTAGGGCTCTCTAGTGTATGGGGAGAGGGGAGATTGTTGCAGGAGGATTTCTCTCTCTTACTAAAGAAAAAGACCTTGCCTCCTAGTGTACTGACTTCGGAGCAACTAGGGGGCAAGGGATAGGATCGTTAGGGGGATGCCTTACAAATAGTTCTTACAAACTTGGTTGCAAGCAGAGGCCTAGGCTACGGGGCTACTCTCGATAGTTTCTTTGATAATCTCCCCAACTGTTGGGTGGGGGAACACTACAGAGGCGAGCTCGTGTGCCTTGATGCCTCTTTCTATGGCAACGGCTATCACAACGATGAGTTCACTGGCAGGATTGCCTAGCATGTGCGCCCCGAGTAGGGAGTCATCCTCTCCGATAAGGATCTTGCAGACGCCATTGGCCATCTCGTTCTCAGCCACAAATCGCCCGGCAAAGGCCATGGGCAATTGGTGCTTACGGTAGCTGATACCCTCTTTTTTGAGCTGATCTTCGGTCATACCCACCCCCGCAACTTCGGGTTGTGTGTAGATAATTCCGGGGATGGCTCGGTAGCTCATTTGGGCATCTTTGCCTAGCATATTATCGATGGCTACTTCAGCTTCGCGTATTGCTGTGTGGGCCAAGAGTGAGTAGCCCGTGATGTCGCCTGCGGCATAAACGCCGGGGAGCGAAGTGCGCATCGTGGCATCTACTTTTACTCCTCGTCCCTCCATCTCAAGACCGAGGGGAGAGAGCTTTTCAGTTACAGGGCGGCGGCCCACGCTTAGTAGGATGCGTTCTGTTGGGATTACAAAACTATTGCCTTCAAACTCTACTGTTACCCCTTCGGGAGCTACGGAGGTGACTTTGTGCTGGAGGTAGAATTTTACGCCTAGCTTGGTGTATTCGGCACGTAGCAAGGCGCCCATTTCGCTATCCATACCGCCCAAGATCTCGGGGAGCATCTCAATAACATGTACCTCTACACCCACACGATTGTAGAAAGCGGCAAACTCCATCCCGATAACGCCTCCGCCAATGATGGCGATACTTTTGGGGAGTTCTTTGCTCTCAAGAGCCTCACGGCTGGTCCAGTATTCCACGGTATCCAACCCGGGAATGGGGGGAACGAAAGTCTCACTACCCGAGGCGAGGAGGAGACGAGGAGCTGTATAGGTTTCTTCTCCTACCTTTACACTGTATTCTTCGGGCGTGGTGGGGGGTAATATCTCCCCTTCGCCCGTGACTACGGTTACTCCGGCATTAGTCATCTTACCCTTAATGCCGGCAACGAGCTTGCGTACGACTTTGTTTTTGCGAGCATTTACTTTGTCCATCAAAAACTGGTCGGCCGAAGCCTCGATGCCATACTTCTTGGCATCCTCAGTGAGGTGCCAAATCTTGGCGGAGTAGAGCAGCGTCTTGGTGGGTATGCACCCTTCGTTCAGACAAACGCCCCCAAGGGCACGTTTTTCTATTAATAGCGTATTGAGTCCTCCACGGGCGGCACGTTCTGCAGCTGTATAGCCGGCAGGGCCTCCCCCTAGGATGATTAGGTCGTGTGTAGGCATAGTCTTATTTCTTTTTCCCTTGGTTAGCAACGGCCTCTTGTAGAGCGCGTATTTCGTCGGGGTCTCCCAAGAAACGATCGCTTACGAGGTTCATATTGTCGTCAAACTCAAAGAGGTAGGGTACGGCTGTGGGGAGATTGAGGGCTGGAATATCTTCATCGGATATTTTCTTTAGCACCTTGATAATCCCTCGGAGGCTATTACCATGAGCTGCAATGATAATCTCATTGTTCTTGGCGAGGTCGGGTAGGATTACATTTTTCCAAAACGGAGTGATGCGCTCTACGGTGTCTTTGAGCGACTCGGTAAGGGGCAACAGTTTGGGATCTACTGCGGCATAGCGAGGGTCGGCAAGAGGAGCGCGCTTGTCGTCTCGGTCTAGAGCCAAAGGGGGGACGTCGTAGCTTCTGCGCCAGATGTGTACTTGCTCATCGCCATACTTTTCTGCCATTTCGGCTTTGTTCAGTCCCTGCAAGGCACCATAGTGCTTTTCGTTGAGGATCCAGGTCTTTTCTACGGGGATCCAATCAAGATCCATTTCGTCTAGGACCACGTTTAGCGTTTTGATGGCACGCTTGAGGTATGAGGTGTAGGCTTTGGCAAAGTGGAACCCCTCGGCACGTAGCAGTTGCCCGGCTTTATGTGCCTCCTCTATCCCCTTTTCGGAGAGGTCTACATTGGTCCATCCTGTAAAGCGATTTTCTTTGTTCCAAACACTCTCGCCGTGGCGGAGCATAACTAGTCTTTTCATATCGAGTCTTGTTATAGACGTTATTACAATTCCCTACAAAGATAGGCTATGTTGGTCGAAGATAGCTGTTTTTATGTTCTTATTGTTGCTATTTTTCGCTTTATGCGGACAGGTGGCGAAGGGCGGGTCGGGGAATATGCACACCTATCCTCTCCCTTAGGCCCGAGAGGCTCGCAGCGGGAGGAGTAGGTGGTATGGTCGAATTTCGTGGGCTCGTTATGCCTAGGGGGATAGTGAGGAGTGGATGGTTTGTGGGGTTATTTCCGCACGGGCAAGTCGGGATTTGCATTCGTACGGCTGATGGTTACCCATTTGGCTACGGCTTTGCCATTTGCGCCAAAGAGCAGAAAAACGGGCTTGTAGTTGACTTCGATTTGTTTCCAATAGAGTCCACTGGGGGAGGTGATGGCGCAGCCGATGAACTGAGGTTGCACCATCACCTCCCCATGCTACCCCCACTCTCGTCATTGCTTCTCTTCTCTCCCTTGGCCCGTACGGAGCAGTGGTCGAATGTCCAGAGCCCACAATCTATGCCACGTTCTCCCCCTCTGGTTATAAGTGTGCAGTACGATTATACCCATCTCAAAGGGTTAGAACGTAGGCATATTCAAGATATAGGCATGCTGGGATCCTGCTTTGAGACCCTATCTTTTGTGGGGCAGAAGGCTACTTGAGGGGCTTTTCATCGTCCTCAACGTTACCGCCCTACCTAACGCCGGTTTGTGTATCAAGGTCGGTTGTTGAGAGACTTTGATCTCGGGTTACTTTACGACTCTTTCCCGAATTAAAGTTGTACGAAACCTTAAGCCCGATGGAGCGAGACTGGATGTGATTAACCTGACGATGCTCAAAGCCGTCTCCCCACATCTTCGTCTCAAAGCGATGGTATTGTGAGAAGGGATGTTTTACCGTAAATGTTACATCTAACTTATTATCCCAAAAACTCTTCTTCACGTAGAAGCTGTACCAATGGCTGTACGAATAGGTCGTACGTAGTTGTGGTGGATTGCCATTGTAATACCACGATGCCCCCAAGAACCATGCTTTGGAAAGTGAGATGTCTGCACTGACCATGAGTTTATTTTCCCAGCTCCGTTGCTGTATCCCCTGAGGGGCATAATCAAACAGATGATACCCAAAATCTCCGTAAAACAAGAGGGAGAGGGGTGTGATAGGACGCCAATTCATCCAAACACTAACACTGGGCTTCCGGTGTATCCCCGCATTGGCATAGGTACTGCACAGGATGTCGGGATTTGCTTTATCCCGGTAGCTTATGGGCATAATTGCATTGTTCGTCTGGTTGTATCCTGCGCTCAGACTAAGGTAATAGTTATTGGAAAATAGAGTGTACGACAGATTCAAATTATGCTGACGCTCCGACTCCAAATCGGGATTGCCAAAAGAGAGATCGTAAGGACCGGATTGACTTTTATATGGATTCAGACTCCAAATAGAGGGGCGGATGGGATTCATCTTATAGAAAAATGACAACTGTTGTCGATCTGTCAGATTGTAGGAGAGATTGAGTGTTGGTATTAGATGCAAGGCTTGCGTCTGAAAGTTTCGCTTCTCGTCTTGAGAAAAGGAGATCTTGTCGTACATAAATTCTCCTCGCAAGCCCAAGCTCATCCCGAAGAGACCCTTATTCCATGAATAGTTGGCGTAAACTGATGCTACACTCTGCAACTGGTTCATATCTCCCAACTGATAAAGAGGATTATCTATAGGTTGCCAATCTTTCTTTCCGTAGTCCCATGTATAGTACTCGGGATGGGAGCTACCTAAACGGATTATCTCTTTCGCCCCGATTTGTATGGCATGAGCACCTCCCCAACGGAACTGATAATCACTTTGTAAGGCATGCTCATTCAAGCCACCTCGGGAGAGTTCTTTGCGACGAGTTTCGTCGAAAGGAGACTTCTCCCAAGAGGTAAATCCATCATGATACTGCCGCTCAGTTATATCGTTATATCGCTGATCGGGATTGTATGCGTAGCGATAACCAATGGAAAAACGAGGCGTTTTATCATCAGCGTAGAGTTTACGATAAATGAGATTCCCCTCAACAGAGCCTTCTAGTATGCTCGCCCTTCTGTCTAAGGTTGCATAACGGGTCGGTGCTCCAAGGGGAGAAAAGGTCTGCTGAGACACATCTTGGCTATTGATTGATGAGACAATAAAATGCCCATCGGCGTAGAGCATGTTGAGACTATCGAGGGTATATTCTCCCATGATGCGCCCTGTATGGTATTGGAAAATCCCTTTATCATCGCTCCCTTTTTGTGAGGATTTCAGTTCGCTGAGGGTCTGTGTATCTTTAAATGTGCGTCTATAAATTTCTACAGGTTGATTGGTATGTCGGGTATAATTGTAGTCGTAAGCAAGAGCGACACTCAGTTTCCCCTTAGTAAGTGTGAGAGAGGTAGCTCCCTCTATCGTGGGTATTGTAGAACCTCCTAGCGAGAGGGAGCCACTATAGCCATCAAGGCTTTTGTGGTTGGTAATGATGTTGAGGATTGCATCTCCTGCTGATGAATCGTAACGGGCATCTACTTGGGTAATTACCTCTACTCGTTTAATCGTATTGGCAGGGATACCTCGCAGCACCTCCGTGGGGCTCATTGAGGCAACACGAGAGGGCGTACCATTAATATAGACAGAAAAGTTAGACGAGCCTTTGATGCGAATGTTGCCTTCTCCGTCCACACTTACCAATGGAACGTTGCGGAGGGCAAATAGGAGGTTGTCGGTCTGTGCTAAGGCATCGTTTTTCATATCATAGGTCAAGCCTACGGGCGAGAGTTGAATTAACTTCCGGCGAGCCACTACTGTAACCTCTCCGAGGAGTGCCTCATCGGGGGCTAGTCGGATGGTATCGAGTTGGCTTTGGGGACTCTCAATTGCTCGTTCACATGATTGGGTTTTGTAACCCAAAGAGTGAATTGTGAATCGGACAAGACCCTCCGAGGGTACCTGTAATATAAACGTCCCATCATCTAGTGTAATAGCTCCTCCGGAGTGCTGGGTGTTATCTTTAGGCTGATACTCCACAGTTGCGTAGGGTATAGGACTATTGGTGAGGCTATCTACAACTACCCCTGTTACCCTACATGACTTACTTTGTGCCCATGATCCCCAGGGGACTAAACTGAGACATAAAATACATATCCAGGAAAAACGAACCCTGTTTAGAACGTTAATTGTAGATCTTTCGCACATACTCTAGTCAAATGTCTTTCTTTTACTACGCAGTACATCCCGTACTGCTTTCTTTTGCAATAGTATAAAATAATATTTGATTGAGCAAATATTGTCATATTATTTCGCTCGCTTCTGAGAGAGTAAATGCCTTTTATTTGTCCCAAATTCAGGGTGGAAATGAAAAAAGTATTGCCCTACACTCGCGAGAATGTAGGGCAGAAAATTTTTGTTTCACAGCCTAGTAGCCACTCCGATTCTGGGCAGAATCTTTTTCGTTTTTACCTGTCGGGTATAGAGCTTTTAAGGGGGGAGGAAAAAGGGGAAGGGTATTAGAGAGAAAGAGGGGAGAGGAGGCGGTAGAGCCATTCCATCTCGTTTATTGTATCTCAAAGAGTTGAGTCTCTAGGTGGAGGGCATCGATGCGGAGTAGTTTACCGGCGAGAGAAGTCCCCATCCCGAGGAGGGTCTTTATGGCCTCTAGAGCCATGGTGGAGCCGATAATGCCCGGCATGGCTCCGAGTACGGGTATAACCTCGGTATCGGCTTCGGTATCAATCGTGCTGAATATATCGCGGTAGGCTCCGGCTCCCTGGTAGTGGAAAAGCGAGCATTGTCCTACAAAGTGCGAGACCGCACCGTAGAGATAGGGGATACCTAGTTGCCGGGCTGTGCGATCCATAAGCTCACGGGTATGGTTATTGTCGCATCCATCGATGATAATATGGTACCCTTCTGCAATGGATTGTGCATTCTCTTCGGTAAAATAGTAGGGATAGATCTCAACCGAGCAGTCGCTATTGAGGGCTAAGAGGCGGTTACGGGCGCATTCGGCTTTGGGTAGGTTAAGGTCGGCCTCTGAGTACAAGATCTGCCGCTGTAGGTTGCTTAGGGTTACTATGTCGCCCTCCACAATACCGATATGCCCCACACCGGCGGCAGCCAAATAGTAGAGAATGGGTGCCCCCAACCCTCCGGCTCCTACGACCAACGCGCGCCGAGAGGCGAGCCGAGCCTGCCCCTCGAGACCAATCTCGGGGAGCAAACTCTGCCGTGAATAGCGCACTTTTGGGTCGAGTACTACATCCATTCGTCCCAGTCTTTCCATACGGGTTCGTATCCTTGAGTGCGGATGGCTGCTGCCATTTCGTCTACACTTCTGCCGTCGTTAATCGCGAATTGCTCCAGCTCCGTATGCGGAGTGGCATACCCCCCCGGCTCTGTACTAGAGGCGGCACTCATGGTGGTAGCCCCTATGTGCATAGCCATATCGCGGAAGGCAGAGCTCTCTCTAGTGGATAGAGATATGTCCACTTCGGGGTCGAATAGGCGGTACGCACAAATCAATTGAGCCATTTGGCGGTCGTTGATAGGGTCTGTAGGCATAAAGGAACCTACGTGGGGGCGCAATCGGGGGAGCGAGATGGAGTAGCGAGTACGCCAGTGGGTTCGCTCCAGATACTGCAGGTGAAGAGCCGTAAAGAAGGAGTCGGTACGCCAATTTTGCAGGCCCAGTAAGGCTCCAATACCAATCTTATGCACGCCGGCTTCTCCGCAGCGATCCGGGGTCTCTAGGCGGTAGCGGAAGTTGGCTTTGAGTCCCTTGGGATGGAATTGTGGGTAGGCCGCCTCGTTGTACGTCTCTTGGTAGACACAGACATAGCTCATCCCTGCAGCTACTAGGCGGGCATACTCCTCTGTGTGGAGGGGTTGTACCTCGAGAGATACCTGTGCAAAATGGGGACGAACCGCCTTGATAACCTCTTCGTAGTAGTCCACACCGGTGAGCTTAGGAGCCTCTCCGGAGACGAGAAGGAGGTGCCTAAATCCCCAATCTTTTAGCACAGTGATCTCTTTCATGATATCGTCGATGCTCAGCTTTACTCTATTGATTTGGTTGTGGCAATTGAAGCCGCAGTAGATACAATAGTTGGCACAATAGTTGGAGACGTATAGGGGCACGTACATCTGAATGGTACGCCCAAAGCGGCGCAGGGTAAGCTCCTCGGCCTTGATGGCCATCTGCCGGAGATAGGGCTCTGCAGCCGGGGAAATGAGAGCTTTGAAGTCCTCTAGATTGCAACGATCTTTGCCTAGTGCCCTCAGCACATCAGCCTCTGTTTTGGCAAAGATAGAGGCCTCTTCTTCGTCCCAATTATGTTTGATTAATTCGTCGTAGTAGGTCATTTTCTTCCTTTCAAAGATAGGGTCTTTTATAGGTTGAAGTAGCTATCGACGGGCGAAGTGGCCGAAGCACTGTGAGCCACTGCCGGCAACCCTGCTTCGTAAGCTCGCCTACCTGCCACTACGGCTTCGCGGAAGGCTTGTGCCATGGCAACGGGGTCCCCTGCTGCCGCAATAGCGGTATTGACAAGTACCGCATCGGCTCCCATCTCCATGGCTTCTGCCGCGTGCGAAGGCGCTCCGATACCGGCATCCACTACTACCGGCACTCTACTTTGCTCTATGATAATGCGTAGGAAGTCTCTCGTAAGAAGCCCTTTGTTCGTACCGATAGGAGCCCCGAGAGGCATTACGGCAGCAGCCCCTGCGTCCTCCAGGCGTTTGCACAAAATGGGGTCGGCTTGTATATAGGGCATTACAAAGAATCCCTCTTTGGCGAGTACTTCGGTGGCTTTGAGCGTCTCAAAAGGATCGGGGAGAAGATATTTTGGGTCGGGGTGGATCTCGACTTTTATGATGCGAGCGCCGAGAGCTTCGTAGGCTAGGCGTGCTGCAAATATAGCCTCATCGGCATTGTGCGTGCCCGAGGTATTGGGCATGAGATGCACTCCGGGGTGGCGAATTGCCTCTATCAGATCGTCGTGGTCGCTGTTGGTTTCCACACGCTTGAGGGCTACTGTTACAAGTTCGCTCCCCGAGGCTTCGATGGCGCGTTGCATGAGTTCGTTGGAGGCAAACTTGCCCGTTCCGAGAAATAAGCGAGACTGAAAGGTTTGCCCTGCAATGGTTAATTGTTCCATAGGTAAAGTACGAGATTTAGAAATATTGATCGCTGAGTTGTACAAGTCGGGCACTCTCGGCTTGTGGGTCTGTAGCGTGGTTGATAATGCCGGAGAGGGCAATGCCTTGCACCCCTACGCCTGCTAGGGTGGGGAAGTCGTCGGCAGTAATCCCTCCAATGGCAATGAGGGGAATAGGTTGGGGTAGGCCTCTGTTAAAACGGACGAGGGCGGCCATGCCTTCTTCGCCGAGCAGCGGACTGAGGAGTTTCTTCGTTTGGGTGGTGCGGAAGGGGCCTATCCCCACGTAGTCTACCCCTTGTAGGGAGCGTAGAGCCAGGTCTTCGATCCGATTGCAGGTAGCCCCTACGATTTTGTCCACTCCCAGGATGCGGCGGACGTCGGCAGGGGGGAGGTCGTCGAGCCCCACGTGCACGCCATCGGCATCCGAGCGAAGAGCCGCCTCCACATCATCGTCTATAATCAAGATCGCCGAGGGATAAGGCTGCATCTCTTGGCGGATGGCTCGAGCGGCTACAACTCGCTCTTCGGTTGATGCCGTCTTCATACGAAGTTGTATCCAGCGTACGCCCCCTTGCAACGCGGCTCTGCATTGGTTGAGTATCTCCTCCAAATCGGAGCTATCGGTAATGAATTGCAACTTTCCTCTTCGCAGCTTCTCGGCTTTGAGTCTCTCTCCGGAGGGAGGGAGAATTGCGAGACGCATCTTGCCGGAGCGGCGCAAAGCATCTACGTACCATTGCCCTTTGCGGCAAGCTTCGGAGAGTGTTTCTCCTTGAGCCAGTGCCGTGGCGATAGCCGCAGATAGGGCGCAACCGGTGCCGTGCTTATCGTAGGGAGTGCGTGGCACTCGGCTCGATTGGGCTTCGCGGTGGGGTTGATAGAGTACATCGGAGGAGGCGTCTGTATCGGACGAATGCCCTCCCTTAAGCAGAATAGCTACATGATGAGTATCTGCCACTTGCTGCAACTTGTGCTCCCAATCGGCACCAAAGAGCCGTTCTGCTTCGGGTAGGTTGGGGGTAATTAAGGAGCAGCAAGAGAAGATTTTGTGGAGAAGATCGGGCGTCCAATCGGCGTGTAGGGGATCTCTCCCATAGCTGGGTTGCAAGATGGGGTCCCATACAATCTGCCGAACTCCTGCCTCTTGTAGCAGGGCGCCTATGGTGTACACATCTTGGAGCGAAGCCACAAGACCAATCTTGGCCGCATGGGGCTTGTGTCGCTTGAGTAACTGCCGGAGTGCAGGGATAAAGTCCACACTTTGGCACGATACGAACTCACATTCATCTTGAGTGGTAAGGCAGGTCGTAACCGATAGAGGGTAAGCCCCAAGGCGTTCTATGGTACGAACATCGGCCGTAAGCCCTGCCCCCGAAGAGGGGTCATGCCCTGCGATCGTTAGTACTTCGGGGCGAGCGAAACGAGAAAAAGCCTCTTCCATGGCATCCACTTGCTCGGCGAGGTAGCCCAGCGTAGCCCCTCCTGCAAATCCATAGGAGCGTATGAGGGGGTAGTTGTCCGGAGTGATTCCGCCCAAGGCAAGCACCGGGAAGGGGAGCTTAGGGAGCCTAGATCGGCATTCATCTAAATTGATATTCGCGTGGTATCCGCCCTTGGAGATACTATCGAAGACGGGGCTGAGCAAAGCTAAGTCGGGGCAGAAGGGGAGAGACTCTAGTTCGTCCAAACTATGCGCCGACGCTGTAATGCGTTGGGTTTGAGCTACCTCTTGCCAATGCTTCCACTCCTTTTGTCGGGAGGCCTTGAGATGAATCCCCCCAAGACCTGCCACGGGTACCAAGTGAAAGTAGTCCGCCAAGATGACCTTACTGCGGTGGCGGGGCTCAATGGCTCGGATACAATCTTCGTACTGCTCTTGGGGCGCATCGGGCAAGCGCAAGAGCAGCATAGACAAGCCTGCCCCCAGTAGTGCATTGTAGTGTTGCACTACCTTGGGAGTGGCATTGGGTGGGGTTATAGCCAGTAGCATAGGCTGTGAAGGGTTATTCTTCTTCCCCTTTTATACGATCGTGGAGGTTCTTTGAGGCACGCATAGAGCAGAAGTGCTCACCACACATGGAGCAGAAATGCGCCGTCTTGTGTCCTTCGGCAGGGAGTGTCTCGTCGTGGAATTTGAGAGCCGTTTCGCTGTCGAGTGCAAGATGGAATTGGTCGCGCCAGCGGAATTCGTAGCGTGCCTTGCTCATGGCGTAATCGCGGAAATAGGCTGCCGGATGTCCCTTGGCAAGGTCTGCTGCATGGGCTGCAAGCTTATAGGTGATAACGCCTTCTTTTACGTCGTCTCTATTGGGTAACCCGAGGTGCTCTTTGCGTGTTACGTAGCAGAGCATGGAGGTACCAAACCAACCGATCATGGCTGCCCCTATGGCAGAAGTGATGTGGTCGTACCCCGGGGCGATGTCTGTAACCAAGGGGCCGAGTGTATAGAAAGGAGCTTCGTTGCATAGGTCGAGCTGGAGATCCATATTCTCACGAATCTTTTGCATGGGTACGTGTCCGGGGCCCTCGATAATCACCTGTACGTCGTGTTTATCTGCGATACGAGCCAATTCGCCTAGGGTGCGAAGTTCTGCAAATTGTGCCTCATCGTTAGAGTCTGCAATGCAGCCGGGGCGAAGTCCGTCACCTATGGATACTGCCACATCGTAGCGAGCGAGTATCTCACAAATATCCTCAAAATGCTCGTAGAGGAAGCTCTCTCTCTTGTGCGTTGTACACCAACTTGCCATGATAGCACCGCCGCGCGATACAATACCCGTGAGGCGCTTCATGGTGAGGGGGATATGCTGCCAGCGAAGCCCTGCATGGATGGTAAAGTAGTCCACTCCCTGCTCGGCTTGCTCTATGAGCGTGTCTCGGTAGATCTCCCAGGAGAGCTTGGAGGCGTCGCCTTTTACCTTCTCAAGAGCTTGGTAGAGGGGAACGGTGCCCACGGGTACGGGTGAGTTACGTACAATCCATTCGCGCGTTTCGTGGATGTTGCGCCCTGTGGAGAGGTCCATGATGGTATCAGCCCCCCAGCGTGTTGCCCAAACGGCTTTTTCTACCTCCTCTTGTATCGAACTGGATATAGGCGAATTCCCTAGATTGGCATTGATCTTAACAAGGAAGTTTCTCCCTATAATCATGGGCTCACTCTCGGGGTGATTGATATTCGCAGGGAGTATGGCGCGCCCGGCAGCGATCTCATCTCGTACAAACTCCGGCGTAATAAGTTCGGGAAGATGAGCGCCAAAAGACTCTCCTTTCTCCTTCTTATAGTACTCCTTAATCTCGTCGCAAAGTTGATTTTCGCGGATGGCAACGTACTCCATTTCGGGGGTAATGATGCCTCTACGAGCGTAGGCGAGCTGGGTTACTCGCTTGCCCGGAGCCGCTACGAGGGGGTGGTCTTCGATGTGCTCGAAGCGGAGGTGATCGAGGCTTTTGTCGGCACGGCGCTCACGACCATACTCAGACGAAAGAGCCTCCAATCGGCAGGTATCCTGACGCTCCTCAATCCATTTGGCACGCAACTTGGGTAAGCCCTTGTGGGGGTCGGCCGTATAGTTGGGATCGGAGTAGGGCCCCGAGGTGTCGTATACCACTACAGACTCGTTTTGTATGGAGTTGCCCTTCTCGTCTATCGTGGGCGAGAGGTCTATGCGGCGCATGGCCACACGGATATCTTTGAACTGCTTGCCGGGTACGTAGATCTTGGTACTGCCGGGCAGTGCCCCAGTGGAGATGGGGAGGTTTTCGGTTTGGTCTTTTGCTCTCATTTTTATCTCTTTATGAGGTTTGATTGTTTCTATTACTTATATGATTATGGGGGATAAATAGGAATGGAACTGAGGGTAGAGTCGGAGTCTTCGGCTCCTCTTCCGGCTTATCATCCCCCCTTTACTGCTCCTATAATAAGGACCTTATTACCCTCGTGTAGGGGAGTCTCCGGCCAAGCTGCTCGTTTGATTATTGTCTGATCTATGGCCACGGCAACATGCCCCTCGGCATGCCCAAGTTGAGTCATAAGGTCGAGGAGGGTAGTGCCCTCTGGGGTATTGTGTGGATGTCCGTTGAGTATGATTTGCATAACTCTCTCCTTTCTTTATTACTTCTTTACGCCATAGAAAACCCTAGAATGGGGGAGGAGGGATATGCCGAGCGAGGGGCTTGATGTGTGTGTAGCACCCTCAGTGTGATGAAAGCTTCTTTGCCTACGCCGGCATTATCCGGATCAGGTTCAGGGTATCATCTCAGCCTTGCTCTCGTTTCTCTGTCCCCATAAGGGGAGAGAGTAACTATCCAAAGCACCCCCAGAAGAGTTGTCTATATATAAAGGATACATTGCGCTCTCTGTATCCATGTGCGCCCACAAAGATACGTATAAATATGGTATGGCAAGCGCGGTTTGTCGTCAATTTTAGCTCCTAAGTCAGATGTTTTTGCGTTTATCTAGGTCTTGGTATAGACTACCTGTTTACCTTCATGGGGCTGTGCGTATGACCTCTTTTATCTCCTTCTTATTCGCTCTCCCCAGTAGAAATACAGAGAAAATAAAAAGAGAGAAGCCCTCTTTGCTAGAGATAGGCTTCTCTCCTCTTTAGAAAGTGTAGGCAAAATTACTTGCTGTGAAGAGGAAACTTTATATCCACTTGCCTAGATATAGTATTGCCATTGGATAGCGTCATGGAGACAGTGAAAGTTATCGTCTTGTCCATCCATGCTGTAGGGGGTTCTTTTATGTACAATATCCACCAAGGATGAGACGCTAAAAGCCGATTCAGATCCATTGGATCTGTCATTTTTAGCATGGCTAAGAATTTAAAACTATCGTCATATCCACGTTTGATATAGCTCAGATTATCTAAGAATGATAGAGCTGCAACATCATTAAGGGAAGCCCCTTTCTCATGATCTTTGTCGTAGGCCGTATTACACGTTACCTTTATCTCTTTTGGAACACTTATGATACCTACGTGCCTACTTATGATACGCCCGCCTTGTTGTGTGTGCTTAAAGTAGCATGTATCGCCTATAGAGGATAGAAAGTGTACAATTTTAGAGTTTTGCCTATCATAACTGTTGTATTCTACCCTACTGCCTTGCATTTCTATCTTGCAGATTTCTACAAACTTTTCCTCATGTAGCAGGTGTATTGCTCTTCCTTTTGTATCAGAGTCTATAGCCTCTAGACGAAAATCATTGGGTTCTACAAACGCTGTGAGGAAGTGTGGGTAGTGTAGTTTTGGGCCAAAGAGCCAGTCGCCTATACAGCTACTCAAGCTCATACTGATCCCCATAAAAAGAGTGGCGATAAGTACTCCTCTAGATGTAATCTTCTTCTTCATAAGTAATTCTCCTTATTCTACGATCCAATACTCGGACAAGTCTCTAGCGGAAGACGGAGATAGTTCGGTGTTGTGAGTGTGTTTCTTTTTAATTTTTATAATTATAACTAGCCACAAAGATACAATTCTTTTTAGGATACAAACAAGTCCCTTTCGTACCCCCTTTGAGTAGAGCCGATTGCTGTGGAGAAAAAGGGGCTTAGTAGCATCCATAGCCGAGAAGGCTCCATTAATTAGTGCCTTCTTGAGAGTATATAGCTAAAATATTATGGATATTTGCACTACCTGTATAGGAATAAATTGTATCTTTGCTCCTGCGTAGTATTGGGTACTTTACTTATTGATATTTCCTCGTTTTAGTGGGGATGTCAGTTGGGGATGGGGCTCGTTGGAAGCTGCGTTAGGAAAACGATCACTAACTTCATTCTAAAAAACAAATAATCATGATCATTGGTGTTCCCAGAGAGATTATGCACGATGAGGCTCGCGTAGCTGCCAGCCCCGAAGCCGTTGCCAAGTATGTAGCAGATGGTTTTACCGTGCTTTTTGAAAAAGGTGCCGGCGAAGGTGCTTTCTATCACGACGAAGAGTACAAAAAGGCAGGAGCCGAGCTTATTGATGGTCCTAAGGAGATTTACGACCGTAGCGACATCATTATTAAGGTAAAAGAGCCTCTTTTCAATGAGCAATTGGGGGTTCATGAGATTGATATGATGCACAAGGGGCAGTATATCATCACCTTTATTCACCCGGCCTCTCCGGTAAACCATGACATGGTACGCAAGATGGCAGCTCAGGGCGTTATTGGCTTAACTCTTGATGGCGTGCCCCGTATCTCTCGCGCACAAAATCTCGATGCTCTTACCTCAATGAGTACCTGTGCAGGTTACAAAGGTATCCTTATGGCGGCCAACGACCTCGCCAGCTTCATGCCTCAGATGTTCACCGCAGTGGGTAAGATCGACCCCATGAAGGTGATGGTAATCGGGGTAGGGGTTGCTGGTCTCCAGGCTCTTGCTACGGCTAAGCGTTTGGGCGCAGTTCTCTATGCTGCCGATATCCGTCCTGCTGCTGCAGAGCAAGCTACCAGCCTTGGTGCTAAGCTTGTGGATACGGGTGTTGCCCCAGAGCTTGCTATTGCCGAGGGTGGGTACGCTAAGCACCTCCCCGAAGACGTCCTTCTCAAGGAGCGTGAGCTTTTGAAGTCTACCATCCAAGATATGGATATCGTTTTCTGTAGTGCTCTCGTTCCCGGTAAGATTGCTCCGGTAATCATTACAGAGGAGATGGTGAAGGGGATGAAGCCCGGATCCGTTATCGTAGATATCTCTATCGACCAGGGTGGTAACTGCGAAATCACCCCCGCCGGTCGCCGCGAAGTAAAGCATGGTGTAGTACTTGAGGGTATTAAGAACATCCCCGGTATGCTCCCGAAGAGCTCTACATGGATGTTCTCTCAGAATATGTACAACCTCGTGAAGTACCTCGTAAAGGATGGCAAGATGAACCTCGATATGAGCGACGAGATCTGCCAAAAGATCCTTGTTACTCGCGATGGCGAAATTGTACATGAGGGTACACGCGAAGCAATGGGGATGAAGTAATTGAGATCTCCCCGAAAGAAATAATTGGGCATTGCCCCTATAGAGGGGAAGGTTTATTACAAGGATAAGCCTTCCCCTCGTTTGCATTCGCTTCTCCGCTTGGTAACTATTCTCTATCTACACATTAGACTCAATCACATATTATGAATCCTCTTATTTTGGTACTGATCTTCGTGGCAGCCACGATTATCGGATACTTTCTTATTAAAAATGTCCCGAGCCTTTTGCATACGCCCCTCATGTCGGGGATGAATGCCCTCTCGGGAGTTACGATTATTGGGGCACTGGCTGCTGCAGGTCTTGCTCTGCTCGTTCATGATCCGCTATGGGGGCAGGTGCTAGGGGCTTTGGCCATTATCCTTGCAACGATTAACGTGGTAGGTGGTTTTGGTGTGACCCACCGCATGCTGCGTATGTTCCAACAGAAAAAGAAGAAATAAACTATGGACCAGACGCTTATATACGTAATTAGTGCCCTTCTTTCACTGCTTGTGATGGTGGGTATTGCCCTTATGAGTAAGGTGCGTTATGCCTCTTTGGGTAATTCTCTTAGTGCTCTGGCCATCCTTGCCGGTATTGTTTTTACTCTACTTACAAAGGAGAATAATGGTACGCCTATCATTACAGCTTGGAGTCTCTATCCCTCTCTTATTATTGGAACCCTGATTGGGGGGATGTTTGCCATGCGCGTAAAAATGATACAGATGCCCCAGTTGGTTGCCTTGCTCAACGGCCTTGGTGGAGGAGCTTCGGCACTCGTGGGGATTCTCTCTGTGGCGGGTATTGGTGAAACCCTAGAGGCTACTGCATTTAGTAATTTTACCGGCTACCTCGCCATTGGTATCGGACTTATCACGTTGGTTGGTAGCCTTGTTGCTGCCGGCAAATTGCATCGTATTCTTCCACAAAAGCCGCAGGTTTGGGCTTTCCATTCGATGGCGACGGTACTCTCGCTTGTGGTAATGGCGATACTGATACTCATCGGTACTTTCTCTCAATACGAGGGGATGCCTATATTCTGGTTAATTGCCGGAGTCTCTATCTTCTCTGCTCTCTTTGGGCTTTACTTCTCTATCCGTGTAGGTGGGGCCGATATGCCGATCACCATCTCGCTGCTCAACTCGTTGAGTGGTGTAGCCGGAGCTATTGCCGGTATGGCTATTGGGGATGTCCTGCTCGTTGCGGTGGGTGGTATTGTAGGGGCATCAGGATTGTTGCTGACGCAGATTATGTGCCGAGCTATGAATCGTAGCCTCCTCTCTATCCTCCTCGGTACAAAGAAAAAGGTGGCTGCGCCTGCCCCCTCACCTGTGGCAACGCCTTCGCCGGCTGCTGCTCTCAAAGTAGAAGTAAAGAAAACCCCCGGTGAGGTACTCTCCACCGCCAAGCGTGTAATTATCGTACCGGGCTATGGTATGGCACTTGCTCAGGCTCAGCACGAGGTGAAACATCTTGCCGATGCTCTTCGCAAAGGGGGCGCAGAGGTTCGCTTTGCCATCCACCCCGTGGCCGGTCGTATGCCGGGTCATATGAACGTACTCCTTGCCGAGGCCAATGTGCCCTACGACGATCTCTTTGAGATGGAGGCTATCAACGACGATTTTGCCAAGGTGGATGCAGCCATCGTGATTGGGGCAAATGACGTACTGAACCCTGCCGCTCGTAATGCCGAGGGTACGCCCATCTACGGCATGCCGGTACTGAATGTAGACCAAGCACCCTACGTAGTTATCTGCAACTACGACCTCAAACCGGGCTATGCCGGCGTAGAGAATCCGCTTTACACGAGAGAAGAGGGTGTGGCACTCCTTACGGGCGATGCTAAAGAAACCGTCTCAGCTCTTCTTTCTGATTACCAAAAAGCATTGGCAGGTAATGGCGCAGCAGCTCCTAAAACCGAAGCTAATGATAAGCCCACGGCAGGGGCTATCCTCTCCACAGCCAAGCGCGTGATTATCGTACCCGGCTATGGTATGGCACTCGCTCAAGCGCAGCACGAAGTGAAGCAGCTTGCTGATAAACTTCGCTCGAAGGGTGCCGAGGTTCGCTTTGCCATCCACCCTGTGGCAGGCCGTATGCCGGGGCATATGAATGTACTCCTCGCTGAGGCGAATGTACCTTACGAAGACCTTTTTGAGATGGAGGCTATCAACGACGACTTTGCCAAGGTAGATGCCGCTATCGTAATCGGGGCTAACGACGTACTGAATCCCGCAGCTCGCAATGCTGAGGGTACGCCCATCTACGGCATGCCGGTACTGAATGTAGACCAAGCTCCCTACGTCGTTATCTGCAACTACGACCTCAAACCGGGCTATGCCGGCGTAGAGAATCCGCTTTACACGAGAGAAGAGGGTGTAGCTCTCCTTACGGGGGATGCCAAGGAGAGTTTGGCTCGCCTTATGGACGAGATGGATCAGACCGTTGCTCCCGAGGCTGAGGGTGCAAAGGAATCCGCTTCTAGCACTCCCTCCTATACTCAGTGGATGAAGGAGGCGAAGAAGGTAATTATCGTGCCCGGTTATGGTATGGCGCTCGCTCAAGCGCAGCACGAAGTAAAGCAACTCGCCGATAAACTTGCAAAGCAGGGGGCAGAGGTTCGCTTTGCTATCCACCCTGTAGCCGGACGTATGCCGGGGCATATGAACGTGCTCCTTGCCGAGGCAAATGTTCCCTACGAAGACCTTTTTGAGATGGAGGCTATCAATAATGATTTCGCTTCTACCGATTTGGTGGTTGTAATTGGGGCTAACGATGTTTTGAATCCTGCCGCCCGCAATGCCGAGGGTACGCCCATTTACGGCATGCCTGTCTTGAATGTGGATCAAGCACCTCATGTGATTATCTGTAACTACGACCTCAAACCTGGGTATGCCGGGGTAGAAAATCCGCTCTATACACGCGAGGCGGGTGTAGCTCTGCTTACGGGAGACGCCAAAGAGTCTCTTCAAAAGCTTCTTGCTCTCTAGGAGAGACTTCCCCTAAAATCTTTCCATCCCCACTAGAGCCATCTAGTGGGGATTTTTTTCTTTCCCCACAAACCAAAAAGTGAGCTCCTCGCAAAGTATCATCGCTTTGCGAGGAGCTCTATATAAAACAGATTCAAATTAGTTGTCTTTAGAGGAGAGTGAGTTGGGGCTTCCTAACGTGCTCCCGCATTTCTGGAAGCCCCGAGTTTAATAGAAGAATATGAAAAGGTAATGTTGTTTTAGTCTCTCTTATTATGAGGTAGAGGCGTGATCTTACCGATTGCGAAGGGGACCCTTGCGAGAGGGTTGCTCCGGAGATTGTACCGCTTCCTCTATTTGTTTACGAGTGAATTTGCCGATGAACGAAATCGCTACGTACTCCTCCGGCGAGTCTACTAGGAGGTAGAGGTCGTGTATTTCGTTGCCCTTTTTTCTACCCACGAGGTGCATGGTTCTCTGATCCTCTTTCACAAAGAAAAGTTGCTCGTAGGTGGGTGAGTCCATCTTGATCATGGGGGTGAAGATGGAGCGCATGAGCTGGATATTCTTACGATCTTCTGCCGAGAAGATGTACACGGAGTTGACCGCTTGTACCAATCCGTGTAGGGAGGCGGAGTGCCCATTGCTGCCGGAAAATCGTAGGGAAGACTCCGAAAGCATAGAGGAGGATAGGTAAACTACCGTGATGCCGTCAGTAGACATTAGACGCTCCAGTGTAGTGTTGTTTTGCGCCTGCACGGGGCGGAAGGTTAGAGGTAGTAGTGCAAATAGGGCGGTGACGATGGGTAGGAGTTTCATATCGCAGACGGGTATATCTAGAGAGACTAATAAGAGATGTCAAAGGGCGAGGCAAAGGGGGTAGTGGAGCTCATCGGCTGTATCTGTTGGTAAGAGGCATCTAGAAAGCTAGAAACTTCTTCCAGGGTGGAGTGAGCCTTGGTGTAGTGTGCATTGCCGGCCGAGAGGCAATCGTTGAGCAATCCAAAGGCGCGCGCCATCTCACGATCCACTTCCTCCTGATCTATGGGGCGAGTATTACGCCAAGAGCCATTGGGCTCAGAGGCGGGCTGCCAGATAGAGGTGCCGATAGCGATAAGGAGAGCTAGAGCAGCAGCGGCGGTGAGAATAGGTTTGGGGATGATGCGCCAACGCTTCTGTACCTTCAGTTCTTGAGTTGCCGGTTCCTCCCGCTTTTGTAGAGAGAGCTGGGCGGCCGCCATCATCATTTGCTCGATGGCTAGTAAGTCCGGGCGATAGGGGCTGTCTTCGGACTCTTCGAGTAGAGAGAGATAGAGGGAGACTTCCTCTTCGGGAGAGGTTGACCCATCGTAGTACTTCCGGAGTAGCTCCTCAAGTTGGCTTGGAGTAGTCATGCTTTTTATCGCTCTAGGGGTTCAATCTTTTTCAAATAGGGCTCGTACTTCTTTGCGAAGGCGAGATAGGGTGCTTCGTACTGTTGTCTCTTGTAGGCCAAGGCGATCTGCTGTCTCTTGGTTGGATAGCATCTCGTAGTGCCTTAGCATGAATATACTTTTTTGGGGCTCGCGTAATTGTTCTACCCAATGTGCAAGGCGTTCTTCTCCGCTCTTTGCTACAAGCGTGCTATGGGGGTCGGCACTATTGTCTATTTGTAGAGCTAGAGCCGTCTCAGCCTCTTTGCCACTTGTGCGCAGTCTCTCGCCGGCACTCTTGAGGTGGTCTAGGCATCGGTTGCGTGCAATGCGCACGGCATAGGCTTGTGGCGACTGCACGTTGTCCAGCTCATCTCGTTGCTCCCATAGGCGGAGGTAAACATCTTGAGTGATATCGTTGGCTACCTCCTGATCTGTGAGTAGGGCCATGCATACCATAAATATCACCTGCCTAAGGGGGAGATATGTTTGGTTGAATGTAGCCTTATTCATACAGATAGAGAGTAGAAGAGATGGAGCCTATCGGACTATTTATCCCCCGATTGAGCAGGGGCTAAGTGAATCGCACTATTAAGTCTAAAGTGACCTAGTAGGCGGATCGCCTGTTGCCGCTTCTCGTTTGTATATAGGATATACATGCCCGTAAAGGTAGAGTCTTGAGTATTGCGTATGCCAAAGATACGCACTTTGTCGCTACCCTCGCTGGCAAGCGTGATCAATTCGGAGTCCTCAAACTGTAGGGGCGAAAAAAGAGATACGACAACCTTCTGATCTCCTCGGGAGAGTGCTAGCGAACGAGGTATAGAGAGTATGAAAAGACTTTGCTCTTCCGCTTCTTTGAGAGTAAGAGGTAAAGTACCGCTATCACTCTTGAAACTTGATGTTGCCAAAGCATCGAGGAACTCCCCATCAATTACAGGGGTAGCGCCACTAAACAACTGGGCCAAGACTTCTGCCCCAATATAGCTACATTCCACTCCCTCTATGCGAGCGCATTGCTCGAATAGATTCGCAATAGAGGTGGTGGTAGACTGAGCCATTGCACTTAGGCAACCGGCAAACCCCAAGAGGGAAACCAGAAGGTGTCGAATCATCTTTTATTTCTTTGTCATGTAAGTTTTCTAAAGAGAGTGTGAAGGGCCTACTCTGCGATGGGCTACTCCTTCTTCTCTATTGGGGCTCTCGCTTAGAACCCTCTACTCATAAGACGAACTGAAAGAGAATTTGTTGCATCTGAGGGTGAAATATTTTTCGCTCTTGCCCTGGGACTAAAAATTTCTAGGGCAGGATTTCCCAATTTTTCAGCCAGAATGGGAGAGACTTTTCAGGTAGAAAAAGAAAACTTTTTGGGCGAAATCTCCTCCCCCTTCACTCCAGCCAGAAATCCCCGCTCCCTCGACTTCGTCTCTCCATCGCACCTGAGAACGCTTTCTCTTCTCCTTGATTTAATAGATAGGACGCGGTGATGCTGTACCTTTGTCTCTTGGATGAGATAGAGAAGGCTGTGTATGCGTATTATTCGTAATTCCTATATCCCTTTTCGGGGATTTACTGCCATGAATCTTTTTGGGGTACTCTTTGTACGTCGGGAGGCTGCGGAACTTACGCCGGAAACACTCAATCACGAAAAAATCCATTCTGCCCAGATGCGAGAGATGCTTTACATCCCTTTCTATATATGCTATCTCTTGGAGTGGCTCCTGCGCTTGCTCCTCCCGGGCAATGCCTATCGCAATATCTCTTTTGAGCAAGAGGCGTATAAATACCAAAACGACCTCTCCTACCTAAGTAGAAGAGGTCGCTTTGCGTGGTTTCGTTTCCTATTTAGAGCCCGTTAGCGGTCTTCGAAGCTTTTGAATACCTCCGGGAGGTTGTCAATAATGTCGGAGGCAATGAGGGCTGTTTCGCTAGACCTAGCTGCAAAGAGGTCGCCCGCTTCCCCATGGAAGTAGTTGGCGAGTACTGCCGCCGTAGAGGGGTCGTAGCCTTGCGCCAGTAGGGCAAGAATAATCCCTGTGAGCACATCGCCACTGCCTGCTGTTGCCATACCCGGGTTGCCCTTGCTATTGAAGTAGATACTCCCGGCAGGGGTACACGTGGTGGAGTAAGCCCCTTTTAAGATGATATTTAGTCCGTGTGTACGAGCAAAGTAGGTAGCCTGCTCAAGGCGTTCTTCGTCCGTATCCCAGTGGGTCGTAAGGCGGTCGAATTCTCCCGCATGAGGGGTGAGAATGCTGCCTTTGGGCACTAGGTCAAGTAACGACTTATGGTTCGCAATCAAATTAAGCGCATCGGCATCTATCACAAAAGTCTTGTCACTTGCATTGGAGAATAGGTCGATGAGCATCTCAGCCGTCTCCTCCTCTTGTCCCAGCCCGGGGCCTATGGCAATCACATCGTACTGCCGTAGGTTATCTACCATTGTGGTGATGTTGCTATTGACGTCCAGGTCGAGCATGGCCTCGGGAACAGCTGCCTGCAAGGCGGTCTCTCCACGGTAAGGAATATGGCAGGTGAGCTTGCCGATACCACTCCTAAGAGCCGCTTTGCTAGCAAGTATCGCTGCGCCCATTTTGCCTTGAGAGCCTGCAATGAGTAGCCCATGACCAAATAGCCCCTTGTGTGCGAAGCGATCGCGACGGCGGAATATCGTAGCTAGCGTATTCTCCTCAATCAGATAGTGGCGGGTAGGCAGGTTGTCTTTGCCGCTACTGCTCAGCCCAAGTTGGATTACACTGGGATTCCCAATGAAGGGGGCATTTTCTGCAAAAAAGAAACAACGCTTGGGGTACTCCAGAGTGTAGGTATAGGTGGCTTTGATGATGGCATCACGGTCTACCATGAGATTTTCGCTGGGATACAAGCCCGAGGGTAGGTCTATGGATACAACCTCGCACTGCGATTGATTGATGTATTGTATGATGCTTCTGTAGGCTCCCTCCGGGGTGCGATTGAGCCCCGTACCGAAGAGACCATCAATAACAATATGCTTGGGCGTCAATACGGGGAACTCGATCTTGCCACTAATTACCTCTTGTAGTTTGATGTTGGGATGGCTGGCCACGCGATTTCTCATCGTCTCACATGCCGAGGAAAGCGACTGCTTCCCTTGGATCAAGAAGACCGAGACTGCATAGTTATTGCTTGCAAGCTCAAGGGAGAGAGCTAGGGCATCGGCTCCATTATCACCATTCCCGGCAATACAAACAATGGGGCGTCCGCAATTCTTATATACATGCAAAAACTCTTCGGAGAGCTTGGTTGCTGCATTCTCTATAAGCGTGAGGAGAGGTAGCCCCTCGTGCTGTATGGTGTGTGTATAGAGGGCGTTAATTTCTTCGCCGGAGAATATCTTTATCATATAACTATACCAAAGACTTAAGAAGAAAGGACTTGGGCTTTAGTCTATACTCCCTCGTACAATACCTCGCTCCGAAGAACGAATAAAGTTGAGGATCAGGTCACGCTCAGGAGAAGATGGGATCTCTTGTTCGATGGTGGCAATGGCTTCTGTATTGTTAAGTCCGCGTTGGTAGAGGGTACGATATACGTCATTAATGAGAAAAATTTGCTCATTGGTGAATCCTCTACGCCGCAGTCCCACGATATTGATGCCGCAGTACACAATCGGGTCGCGACCAATTAGGGTGTAGGGAGGAATGTCTTTGGAAACACGGCTCCCCCCTTGTATCATTGTGTGTTGCGAGATGCGACTAAACTGATGTACGAGTACACTTCCACTGAGTATGGCATAGCTGTCAATTTCCACTTCCCCTGCTATCTGGGAGGCATTGCCTATGATAATGTGATTTTGTAGTACACAGTCGTGGGCAATGTGGCTGTATGCCATGATGAGACAATGGTCTCCTATTTTGGTATAACCACGGGAGGCCGTCCCTCGATTGACGGTGGCATATTCGCGGATGGTCGTGTAGTCCCCTATATAGGCGAGGGTCTCCTCTCCTTGGAATTTTAGGTCTTGGGGAACTCCTGCTATCACAGCTCCCGGATGGATCTCGCAGTGTGCCCCTATACGAGCACCACTGCGTATGATGGCATGGCTGTGGATATGAGTTCCCTCTCCTATCTCTACATTTTCTTCTATTATGGCAAAGGCGTCTATTTGTACCCTGTCGGCTAGCTTAGCCTCGGGGGCAACAAGGGCTGTGGGGTGTATGGTGGTTGTGTCCATTTTATAGGGGAGAAAGTTAGTTGTTCTTTACAATCTGTGCCATAAACTCAGCCTCGCATACGAGTTTTTCTCCTACATAAGCAAGACCGCGCATATTGGCAATCCCTCGTACTATCTCGCTCATCATGCGCAGGCGGAACACGAGTGTATCGCCGGGAACAACCTTCTGACGGAATTTTACGTTGTTGATTTTTAAGAAGTAAGTAGAGAAGTCGCTTCCCTCTTCCATAGCACTGAGTACGAGCAATCCTCCCGTCTGTGCCATGGCTTCTACGATGAGTACTCCGGGCATTACCGGTTCGTTGGGGAAGTGCCCAACGAAGAAGGGTTCATTGCCCGATACGCTCTTGACCCCAACGATACTATCCTGCCCGATCTCGATAATTTTATCTACAAGGAGGAAGGGATAGCGGTGAGGGAGCAATTCTTTGATGCGATTTATATCAAGTATGGGCTCCTTATCGGGATCATATACCGGTGCTTGGGCTTCGATCTGTTTGATCTCTTTGCGCAGGAGGCGTGCCATCTTATTGTTGATGCCATGCCCGGGGCTGTAAGCCAAAACGTGCCCACGGATGAATTTTCCTGCGAGAGCAAGGTCGCCTATTATGTCGAGAAGTTTGTGTCGAGCCGGCTCTCCGGATAGTGCCTCATTGGGGTTGAGGAAGCCTATTGTAGTGGGTATTTCGGTCCCCTGAGGTAGCACTTTTGCTAGTTCTTCTCTCTCCTCATTGCTTAGCTCTCGGTCGTTGATAACGAGAGCATTCGATAGCTGACCGCCCTGTATCAGCCCCTTCTGGATGAGGGGGAGAAGCTCGCGTACAAAGACAAAGCTACGAGCCGGAGCAATCTCCGAAGCATAGTCGGTATGGCTGTCGTAAGAGGCGAATTGATTGCCCAAAAGAGGCGAAGGGTAGGAGATATGGGCGTCTACGCCGAACTCTTCGTCGGGCAGGAGGATAATACGAGCTCCCGTATCGGGGTCGCTCACTTCCATCCTTTTTTTGATAACGTAGTACTCGCGTTCGGCCTTCTGCTCGGCCAGCCCCACGCGCTGTATCGCCTCTACGATGGGTTGAGAATTACCCGTAAGAATGGGGCACTCAGGGGCATTTACCTCTATAATGCAATTGTCTACCCCAAGGGCATACAGGGCACTGAGGGTATGTTCAATGGTGCTTACGGAGAGGTCTCCCTTCTTGAGAACGGTGCTGCGATCGGTAGAGGAAACCAACTCTGCTAAGGCTGGAATAAGAGGAGCATTCTCTACATCTGTACGCCTGATTTGGTATCCTGTGTTGATAGGTGCAGGCTGTAAGGTCATGGTGATTTGGAGACCGGTGTGGAGCCCTATCCCTTCGAAGTGGAGGGCTTCATTTAGTGTTTGCTGTTGCATGGGTAGAGGATAATTTATTGATTTTATCTTCAAGCTCTTCAATTCTTTTGAGTAGTTGCGGCAATTTGGGCACTACGGTATAGGCTCGCATTGCCGTAGAGAGATCCATGGCCGGAGAGCCAAGGAGTTGACGTCCATCCTTTACATTGCCAAGGATACCGGTCTGGCCGCCCATATCTACATGGTTGCCTACCGAAACATGACCGGCAAGCCCCACTTGCCCCCCGGTGCGACACCAGGAGCCGATGTGAGAAGAACCCGCCATACCACCTTGGGCTGCCATCACCGTGTGCTCGCCTATGGAGCAGTTGTGTGCCACCTGTACAAGGTTGTCGAGTTTGGTGCCTTTACCTATGGTGGTGCTACCCATTACGGCACGGTCTATACACGTATTGGCCCCGATCTCTACGTCATCTGCCAGGATTACATTCCCCAATTGGGGGATTTTCTTGTACCCCTCCTCGGAGGGCGCAAAGCCGAACCCATCAGCCCCGATTACGGCACCTGCGTGTAGGGTACAGCGTGCCCCTATCTCGCATCCCGGGTAAATGGTCACCTGGGGATAGAGTGTACTTCCTTCCCCAATCTTGCAGCCTTTGCCGATATAGGAGTGGGGATAAATAGAGCAGCCCTCGCCTAAGGTAACTCCCTCTGCAATGTAGGCAAAAGGAGCAATGTAGCAGTGCTGGGGAAGTTTTACAGAGGGGTGGATATAGGCTTCGCTAGCTACACCTTCGTAGCGGGGAGCCATCTCTTCTGTTGCCAATTGCATCAATTGGGCAAGAGCCGCATAGGGATCGGCCACCCGGATTAGGTTAGTCGAGAGAGGAGCCGAGGGGCGAAAGTCGTCAGAAACAAGAGTAGCCGTTGCTCGGGTTGTGTAGATATGGGGTTCGTATTTAGGGTTGGCAAGAAAGGTCAGTTGGCCCTCGCCCGCCTCTTCTATACGTCCAAAAGAGGATACTATAGCTTTAGGATCTCCCTCAATAGTACCTCCTAGCAATGTGGCAATACTCTGTAGTGTAAACTGCATAACGTTATTTCCCTCTTAAGGCTAGGGATTAGATGATTCCTCGTTTGATTAGAGCCGTTTCCATTTTGCGACGGAGGTTTTCTGCTTCGTTAGCTGCCGCAGAAGCAAAATGCTCGGAGCCATCGGCATAGAGAATGCCTCGAGACGAATTGACGAGAAGGCCACACTCCTGAGTCATACCATGCTCTACGAGTTGGTCAAAATCCCCGCCTTGTGCGCCAATGCCCGGCACCAAAAGGAAATGATTAGGAACGATGTTGCGTACGCGTTGCAGGTACTCGGCTTGGGTTGCCCCCACTACGTACATCATGTGCTCGTCGTCACTCCATTGGCTGCTGGTCTTGAGCACCTGTTCGAAGAAGAAGTCTCCCTCTGCGTTTTTGGTTAGCTGGAAGTCGCTAGCTCCCTGATTGGAGGTGAGGGCAAGTAGAATAACCCACTTATCCTTGTACTCTAGGAAAGGCTTTACGCTGTCCTGCCCCATGTAGGGAGCTACGGTAAGCGCATCGGCATTTAGGTACTCATAGGTAGAGCGAGCGTAGTGCGTACCGGTGTTTCCTATGTCTCCACGCTTGCCGTCCATGATGATGAATTGATCGGGGTACTGCTCACGTATGTAAGCCACTGTGTGCTCCAATACTTGCACCCCAAAGGCACCCATGGATTCGTAGAAGGCTACGTTGGGCTTGTAGGCTACGCAAGAGCCGGCGGTGGCATCAATGATGGCACGATTGAAGGTAAGCATGGGATTCTCCGTGCGCATGAGGTGCTCGGGGATCTTTCGGAGGTCTGTATCGAGTCCTACACAGAGGAAGGAGCGTTTCCGCTTTATGTTTTCTATGAGTTCTTGTCTAGTCATTGCAACTAAGTATTACATGCCTTTTGAATGATAGGAGTCGGGGGTTAGCTAAGGGCCGCCTCTTGCAACCGTTCGCTATTTTCTGCCACAGAGAGGGCGTCGATAATAGACTTTAGATCCCCATCGAGTACGGCTTGTAGATTGTACAGCGTGAGCCCAATGCGGTGGTCGGTAAGTCTACCTTGTGGATAATTATAGGTTCGTATTTTAGCACTTCTATCGCCGGTGGATACCATTGTTTTGCGGCGAGAGGCAACCTCGTCGAGGTACTTCTGATGTTCGAGATTGTAGATACGGCTACGTAGCTCGGTAAGCGCTTTTGCTTTGTTTTTGAGCTGCGAGCGCTCGTCTTGACTCTGTACGGTGATCCCGGTGGGTACGTGTACGATACGCACGGCCGAGTAGGTGGTGTTTACGGATTGGCCCCCCGCTCCACTGGAGCAAAAGGTGTCGATGCGTAAGTCACTCTCCTTTATCTCTACATCAAACTCGTCGGCCTCCGGGAATACGGCAACCGTGGCAGCCGAGGTATGGATGCGCCCTTGAGCCTCAGTCTCCGGCACACGTTGCACGCGATGCACACCGGACTCGTACTTGAGGGTGCCGTAGGCATTGTCTCCCGTTACGGAGAAAACGATCTCTTTGTACCCACCAAGGGTGCCCTCGGTATAGCTACTCACCTCTACACGCCAGCCGAGCCCCTCTACAAAGCGAGTGTACATCTTAAAAAGGTCGCGGGCGAATAGAGCGGCTTCGTCTCCCCCTGTACCTGCACGGATTTCCATGATGGCATTCTTCCCATCTTCGGGGTCATCGGGTAGGAGCAATAGAGCAATTTTTTCTTGCAATTGAGGGCATTGCTCGTCGGCAAAGGCGATTTCCTCTTTGGCAAGAGCCTTCATCTCCTCATCATCTGTCCCATTGAGTAGCTCCATCGCTTCCTGGCGATTATGCTTGAGGCGATTGTATTCCTCGTGGGCTTGGTGCAACTCCTCTAGGCGGCGATACTCTTTGCTGAGGCGCACGAAGCGCTTATCATCCGATATTACAGAGGGGTCTGTGATGAGTAATGCCACCTCTTCGAATCGCGATTCGAGGTTCTGGAGGTGTTGTAATAGTTTCTCTTCGTTCATTTAATAGCGTAGAGTGCCATAGGGCGATTGGATGGTGAGACTATTCGTTGCCGCGTCTTCTACATGCCCTATTATCTGGGCTTCGATGCCGAAGCTCTGACTGATGGCGATAACATCGCTGGCCACCTCCTGAGGTAGGTAGAACTCTAAGCGATGGCCCATGTTGAATACTTTATAGAGCTCTTCTCCCGAGGCTCCGCTCTCCTCTGCAATGATGCGGAAGAGTGGGGGTACGGGCAGAAGATTGTCTTTTACCACATGTTTCCCTCGAACAAAGTGGAGTACCTTGGTCTGTGCACCTCCGGTACAATGTACCATACCATGTATTTGGGGGCGAAGCTCACGGAGTACTGCTGCCACTACGGGAGCATAGGTGCGAGTCGGAGAGAGTATCAATTGTCCCATATTAAGAGGTGTATCCTCCACAGGTTCTAGGAGGGTGCGAGAGCCGCTGTAGATGAGATCTTGAGGAATGGATGCATCGAAGCTCTCGGGGAATCGCTCTGCAAGGTATTTCCCTAAGACGTCGTGACGAGCCGAGGTGAGCCCATTGCTCCCCATCCCGCCGTTGTATTGATGCTCGTAGGTGGCCTGTCCATAGGAGGCAAGGCCTACGATTACGTCTCCAGCGGCAATGCGAGCATTGTCTATGACATCACTGCGACGCATGCGGCAAGTCACAGTGCTATCCACTATAATGGTACGTACGAGGTCGCCCACATCGGCTGTTTCTCCCCCTGTGGAGTAGATGCCTACACCCAACTTTCGAAGGCTCTCCAAGAGCTCCTCTGTGCCATTGATGATTTCCGCAATCACTTCTCCCGGGATGAGAGACTTGTTGCGCCCAATGGTGGAGGAGAGCAATATATTGTCGGTGGCTCCTACGCAGAGGAGGTCGTCGAGGTTCATTACGAGGGCGTCTTGGGCTATCCCTTTCCAAACGGAGAGGTCGCCGGTTTCACGCCAATAGATGTAAGCAAGGGAAGACTTTGTACCGGCTCCATCGGCATGCATTAGGTTGCAATAGTTGGGGTCTCCGCCTAGGAGGTCGGGGATGATCTTGCAAAAAGCTTGAGGGTATAGCCCCTTGTCTACATTTTTAATTGCATTGTGTACGTCTTCTTTACTGGCAGAGACGCCACGCTGCATATATCGTTCGTTGCTCATAGTGCTTATTGTCGTTTTACCAAAGCCGGAGTACATCTCCCTCTAGAGGTACGTAACTCTCTATGTCTAAACCATTGATTTTGTAGAGATACTCTATGCGAATGCCGTAGAGCTGAGAGATGCTGTGCATCGATTCTCCCACGCTCACTACATGATCCGGAGTGCTTTCTCCACGTTTGTTTTTGCGTTGTAGATATATCACATCTCCCTTTTTGAGGGGGAAGTCTATAGTGGCATCGTTGAAGGAGGCTAGGCTTTCTTCGTCCATGTTTACATCGCGAGCTATCGTTGCAAATGAGTCTCCACTCTCTGCCAATACGTACTCGAGACCATAGCAGTTGTACAGAGTTCTCTTTAGGGGAGCCCTAGACGTTGTTTGTTTTTCTCGCTTCTTCTCGGGGGAAGGTGCGGGTGACGATACCTTCCCAGTTGGCCACGAGGGGATCTCCTCTCGGTCTAGCTCGTACAAACTATAGAGCTCTACAAGGGCGATAAGTTTATTGGCATATCCCTTGTCGGTAGCGTAACCACACTTTTGTAGCCCCTTGGCCCATCCTTTATAATCATCTATTGCAAGCTGGAATAGAGGCCTATAGCGGGGCTGTTGCAAGAAGTAAGAGTGGTCGGTATAGGAGTCTAACGGAGAGTCGTAGCTGCGGAAGCATTCGCCTTTTTCATCGTCGTCTTGATAGGCTCGGTTGCCTTGCCAAGTCTTGTGGCACTTGATGCCAAAGTGATTGTTGTGCACGCTTGACAGCATGCTAGCACCTGCATTCGATTCGAGCAATCCTTGTGCTATCGTGATACTTGCCGGGATTTTGTGCCGCTTCATCTGGTGTATCGCTTCATCGGCATACTTATGGATGTAGGCTTGATAGGCGGCATTCATGCGCTGACCATACAGAGATGGTAAAGTGAAAAGGGAGAATAGTAGTACTATGGTCCCACGGAATATCTGATTTGCCCGCATTGCCTATTTTGTATCTTATTTCTACAAAGGTACAATTTTGCGTGGAATTGCCATCGTTGTTCCTTGTGGTGGCCTACCTGCAAGCGAGGTTTTTAGCAAATAGGAGGGAAGATGTTATGTGAAAAAAGGTATACTCCAAATAACAAGGAGGCTAAGGAGGAGTACAATGAGCCAGAAGGAGCGCATCTTTCGCTCACGGGCCGGAAAGGCGAGAGCCATTACCATAGCTGTGGGGATAAGGCTCAGGATGGAGAGCCCGACAAGGTGTTGTGAGTAGAAAATCCCTAGGGGAAGCATCAGAGCCGGGCGCATCTGTGCTGCCATAAGCTGGCGTACTCGCACTTTTTTTTCGCCAAGGCGTATTACTCCAAACAGTATCGCAATGACATAGAGAGAGGTGCTCATAATCACGGCCGTGAGGGGGAGTGGGGGGAGCATATTGCCCTCTTGCCAGATGGGGTGAGGCGTGAAGATCTCTTGTAGCGCCCCTTGTATATGGGGGAGACTCTCGCTGTATAATGCAATAGGAGTGGCAATAATGAAGGTGCTGATAAGCCCCAAGAAAAATCCGATACTGCTACGCAAAGAGAGAGCTCGGAGGTCGATGGCCGTAAAAAGGGTGAGGGGTAGAAGGGCTATAAATGGGGGATAGAGCAAGACTCCCAAGCCCATAAACACACCGGCTGTTGTGAGATCTAGGGGATGATCGGAGTGGCGATAACTATTGTAGAGACTGAAGAGAATCCCGAGATAGGGCAATAGGGAGAGTAGCACCGAGCCAGAGCTCCATGCAAAGGGGTAGAGTAGGAAGAGAAGAGTGGTGAGCAGGGTGCTCCAGTGGCGGTCTTCTTCTTCATAGAGAACAAAGCTATTGGCAAGAAATCGTAGCAGTAGACATGCAAGGATGATGAGTAAACTCGCCCCTAAGGGTAGAGCCCATACGGGTACTTCTATGGGGGCCTCGAGCATCCAAAAGGAGAACTGCGAGGGGCTAAAAAGAGGGATGATAGCTGCGGCCTCCCCTAGGATTAGGAGAAGGGAGAGTGGCAAAGCTCCTCGCATTTTGCCGGGGGAGGGAGAGGTGTTGTATTGCATCTAAAGGAAGATGAGGGCAGCAATCCGGAGTAGAGGTTTGGAGTGCGAGTGCTAGAGAGCAGCTTGGGATTAATGTAAAACGTTCCTATCCCCACGTTGCTTGTTGAATGGGGGATAGGAACACTTTATACCATGTTTAGAGAAGATCTTGCCCGATATCGTGGCGGTAGTTCTTTCCTTCGAAGAGTACCTGCTGAGCTATGGCATAGCATCGCTTAAGGGCAGCCTCGGGAGTGGCGCCATACGAGCTTACAGAGAGTACTCGCCCGCCATCGGTTACGACTTTGCCATCTAGTTTGCGCGTGCCGGCATGGAAGAGGCAGGTGTCGTGGGGAGGATCGGGGAGGGTAATCTCATAACCCTTTTTATAACTTCCGGGGTAACCACGGGAGACGAGCATTACGCTGGCTGCAGGGCGCGGGTCTTCTGTGAGTGTGTATTCGTCGAGCGTGCCGCTTGCTATAGCCTTAAGGAGGAGTGCCACGTCGCTAGAGATGCGTAGCATTACGGTCTCCGTCTCGGGGTCGCCCAGGCGGCAATTATACTCAATAACATAGGGATCACCTCCTACATTCATCAGCCCGAGGAAGATAAATCCACGGTACTCTATCTTTTCATCTTGCAGCCCTTGTAGGGTGGGTTCGATGATGCGTTGACGCACCTTTTCCATAAAAGCCTCGTCGGCAAAAGGCACAGGGCTAACAGAGCCCATCCCTCCCGTATTGGGGCCGGTGTCGCCATCTCCAATGCGTTTGTAGTCTTTTGCTGCAGGGAGTACCTTGTAATTGACTCCATCGGTAGCTACAAATACGGAGCACTCGATGCCTTGTAAGAACTCTTCGATAACGATCTTTTGCCCCTTGGTGCCCCAATGGCCTTCGGCTAGGTTGTCGAAGCCTTCGGCAGCCTCCTCTAGAGTGGGCACAATCAGTACCCCTTTACCTGCTGCTAAACCATCGGCTTTGAGTACGAAGGGTGGGCGAAGAGTCTGTAGGTAGGCAACGGCCTTATCCTTTTCGCCTGCTCCAAAGGTGCGGTAGCCCGCTGTGGGGATACCATAGCGTTGCATAAAGGCTTTGCTAAAGTCTTTGCTCCCCTCTAGCTGTGCGCCTTGGGCGTTAGGACCTACCACTTTGAGGAGGGGAAAGTCTTGTTTGCGCTCGGCAAAATAGTCGGCAATACCCTGTACAAGGGGTTCTTCGGGTCCCGAGACCAAGAGGTTGACCCCATGACTTGCAATAAAGTCGGCGATGGCGTCAAAGTCTTTGCCCGAGAGTTCGGGTACATTGATGCCGTAGTTTTCGCTACCTCCGTTGCCCGGAGCAAGGTAAAGCTGATCTACCTCGGGAGAGGTGGCAATGCGCCATGCCATGGCAGACTCGCGTCCTCCGGAGCCTAAGAGCAGCACGGTGAGGCGTTCGGTGGCTCGCTTTTCTTGCATGATCGAATCTAATTGGAGGATGTCTTTTTGCTCCTCATCTTGTGGGATATAATATATCTTGCTCATAGATGATCTTGGAAGTATCTTGTGATTGTTTGGTTGAGGTGTACACGATCCTTACCCATAACGTTGTGCTCATGCCCCGGATAGTACATACAATCGGGGTAGGTATGCTGGTTGATACATGCTTGTACAAAGGCTTGAGCATGCTGCCAGAGTACCACATTGTCCATGGTGCCGTGGATAAGAAGGAGGCGCCCCTTGAGATCGCCGGCACGGCGCGTGAGGTCGTTTTTCTTGTACCCTTCGGGGTTTTCTTGTGGAGTATCGTTGTAGCGTTCGCCGTACATTACTTCGTAACGGCTCCAGTCTATTACGGGTCCGCCTGCTACACCTACCTTGAAAACATCGCTATGGGTGAGCATTAGGTTGGTCGTCATAAAGCCTCCAAAGCTCCATCCGTAGACGCCTATACGCTCGGTATCTACCCAGGGTTGCTGCTGTAGAAACTCTACTCCGCGCATCTGGTCGTCCATCTCGGCCGTTCCTACTTGGCGGTGAATCACCTGCTCAAAGTCGCGCCCACGGCGAGCACTCCCTCTATTGTCGAGGGTGAAGACGACGTAGCCCTGCTGTGCCATATACACATCCCAGCCACCGGCTCCGGCCAACCAGTCTTTGGTCACAAGTTGAGCGTGTGGACCGCCATAAACGTAAATGATGGTCGGATACTTTTTGTTCGGGTCGAAGTTGATCGGTTTGAGGAGGCGATAGTGCAGTGTGGTCTTGCCATCCCGTGCCGTTAGGGTTCCTAGTGTAATCTCGGGCATAACGGCATTCTTTGTCGGATCCTCCGCTTTGAGTAGTTGTTTTTCTTCCTTACCCTTGGTGCTCACAATGCGGCTGATGCGAGGTGTCGTAGGGGACGAATAGGTGTCTATAAACGCTGTCTTAGAGGCGTTGAGGCTTGTGCGGTGCACGCCCTCTATGGGGGTTAGATCTACAAAATTTTTGCCATTAATGCCGATGCTGTAGAGGTGAGTCTCTAGAGGTGAAGCGGCTGTTGCCTCAAAAAAGATGGTCTTGCCGTCTTGAGAGAAGCCCTTGAATTCGGTCACTTCCCACTCGCCTCGGGTGATTTGTTGTAGAGAGTTTGCTTTACGGGTAGAGCCAAGATAGAAATGGTTGTAGCCATCTTTGCGAGAGAGCCAGAGGTAACGCCCATCGTTGGCAGGGAGGAAGATCATGGGAGACTGCGGCTCAATGTATTTGGGGTCATCCTCCACAAACAGAGTGGCAAGCCTGGCTCCCGATTGAGCGTCGTAGCGATTGACTTCGTTGTGGTTCTGTCCTCGATTCACTTCGGCAATGTAGAGCGAACGATTGTCGGGGTCCCAAGCAATGTTCGTGAGGTAGTGTTCGGGGTCGCCACCCGTTTGCATGTAGACCGTTTGCCTCGTGGTACGATCGAAGACCCCAAGGGTAACGTGGTGCGAAGGCTCGCCCGCCATGGGATAGCGTACAGGTACCTCTTTTGCCTTGTGTGGGGCGATGTCTACCAAAGGATAGGGAGCTACCATGGATTGATCCATGCGGTAGAAGGCAACTTTGCTGCCATCGGGGCTCCAGAAGATCCCCTTCTCGATACCAAACTCACGCTGATGGACAGACTCTCCGTAGACGATAGAGTTCCCTTCGTTTTGGGCAATAACGAGACGCTGTGTAGGCTTGTTGCTCCCCGCCTCTTCGAGTTGTTGCATGTACAGAGTGCCGTCGCTGCTTTTTGCGATAAGCCACTTGGCATCGGGCGATAGCTCTACAAGTTCGTCGGCAGTATCCTCTTCGTTTTGGAGCGAAAGGCTGCGAAGAAGTTTTTTCTGAGAAAGATCAATAATATAGATGGCACGCCATGTTTGCACCGCAAGGAGAGAAGGCTGTCCCTCGATGGGGTAGTAATGGGGTAGTTGCCCATGATACATGTGTAGGAGATCTTCTCCCGTGATGAGGTTTTGTAGCTCACTAGTAGTAAGTAATACCTTGGGGTTTTGCTCTTTGGCATTGCTTTCCATTAGTTTATTCCCCTCTAGATAGGTACAACGATCGCCTATCCATTGCAAGCGAGGGATGTACTTGGGGTAGTAGTTGCTGAAGAACTTTTGCCCTCCCGGGGTTACCTCCTCCAGACTATAGAGCCCTTGGGCATCTTGTGCGTGGCCGTAAAGCGAACTCCCGGCAAGCAGGAAGCTGAGAAGTAGGGTATGTAGAGTTTTATTTCCCATATACTTATATAATCGTTTGTTTTTTCTATTGATTGTTATCATCGAAGACCTGGATGCGGGACTTGCGTGCGGGACGCTCTTCGTCCCCATGTCTGCCGAATCTGTCTTTGGGCCCTCTTGAGCCGTGTTGCCCTTTCCCTCCAAATCGGGGGCGACGTGTCTTTTCTTCCATCTCGGGAGGGCTGCTTTTGAATGGTCTCTCCTTCTCGGGGTATCTCTCCCTGGGGGAGTCCTCTTGCTTGCGCTCACGGTAGGGGCGAGAGGAGGCATACGTGCGTGGTTTCCCTTCGCCTAGGTCTCGCTTGAAATTGTCACGCTTGCCCTCAAATGGCTCCTTCTCGGGGCGTCTCCCCCTAGGGGTGTGCTCTTGCTTGCGCTCTCGATAGGGGCGAGAGGGGGCATACGTGCGTGTTTTCCCCTCGGCTAGGTCGCGTTTGAAATCGTCACGCTTGCCCTCGAATAGTTCGTAGCTCCTTAGTTCGCACTCGAGGTCGCCATTGAGCAAGTCGAGGCGAGAGGAGTGACGCAGACCAATCGCATTGAATAGCTTATTCTTGGGGGCAATAATCCAAACCTTAGAGCCGGCATATTTGTGCTTGAGTTCACTGCCGATCATACTATAGAGCGCCTCCAAATCGAACCGAGTGAGCCGCTCTCCATAGGGAGGGTTGAGTACCATCAGCACGGGAGCCTCGGGGGCCGTACGGCGCTGCATGGCTAGAAGCTCTACGGTAATGTCGTGTCCCAATCCCATGTGCTGCACGTTGGCATTCGTTACCGTATAGGCATCGTTGGCTATATCGCTGGCGTAGATGTGGTGCTCAAAAGGAGTCTCGAAGTTGGGGTCTTCTTGTACTTCTCGCCAAAGGTCGGCATCAAAGTCCGCCCACTCTTCGAAGGCGTATTTGGTGCGCCATGCGCCTGCTGCCACACCTCGAGCAATCAGAGCTGCTTCGATGGCAAAGGTGCCCGAACCACACATCGGGTCTATAAGGTCGCACTGCCCCTTCCATCCGGCTTTGAGTAGGATACCGGCAGCGAGTACTTCGCTGAGTGGAGCCGGGGTCTGTTTTACTTTGTATCCACGTTTGTGAAGGCTATCTCCCGAACTATCCAAAGAGAGGGTAACATGCTTTTGTGCAATGTGAATATTAAAGCGAACGTCGGGAGTATCCATGCGTACCGAAGGGCGTTTCCCATCGGGGGTATTGGCTACAAAGTAGTCCGCAATGGCATCTTTTACTCGATAGCTCACGTAGCGACTATTGCTGAACCTATCGGAGAAAACCACAGGGTCTATGAGGAAGGTTTGGTCGCATCGGAGGTACCGGTTCCACTCGAATTGGCGGAGGGTCTCGTAGAGGTCTTCGATGCTTTCGCAGTTAAACTCGTAGATGGGTTTGAGGATGCGTAGAGCCGTGCGCAAACGGTAGTTAGTAAGGTATAGCATACGCTTGTCGCCTCTAAAACGCACCATACGCCGACCTATCTCTATATCAGAGGCCCCGAGGGCTTCTAGTTCATCGGCTAGTACGTCCTCCAATCCGTACAGGGTCTTTGCCACGTAGGAGGAGAGGTGATGTTGGGTAGCATGTGCATCCCTTTGTTGCTTGGGGGTGGATGTTGTTTTGTTTCCCATATAATCGCTTGATCTCTCTTTCCTACAAAAGTACGCAAATCCCCTATACCTCTGTATAGTCTCTAGCTGCTTTGCACTCTATCTGAGATGTAATGGAAAATATAGGATTCACTTGTAGCATTGAGTATAACAGCATTACGGAGAGAAGAAGTAAGATCCACTTATCTCTTCTCTAGGATATCCGAAGGTCAATAAGTTCTATGATAGTATGAAGACTATATTTCTCGTCGTTATTCTCTATTGGAGATATATAGGTAGTCATATAGTCTATGTCAATCCAAGGGGGAAGTTCGATATTTAATGCCTTTCGTCCTGTTTCATTATCTCTGCGTATAAGAGAAAGTAGTTCTCTCGGATTTCCTTTGTATGCATAATAGGAAACAATAAGAGATGCAAATGTGTGGAGGAAATGAGCATCATTTTTGGGGTTAGACAAGTTTTCATGAAAGATTTCGCAAAACTGGTCAACAAACGATTGTATTTCAAACTCCTTGTTTTTTATTCTTGCATAGAAGTCGGGTTCATATGTTTTTAAGAAGGTGAGCAGGGAGAGCATTTCTGCCGAGAATTGGAGGTCCATTTTATTCGCAGGGAGCATTAAAAGAGCAAGACGAATATGGCTGAACATTCTCTCTACATCTCGTAGAGAAAGTCCTTTTTGAGTATATAATCGTATTGCAATGGATAGAAATTCTCTTTCATCTTTCCTTCCCGTTTCTGCGGCTTTTTCTTCGGATCCCAAGAACTCATCCATCCCCATGTAATGATAGAGGTAGGTACAAAATCTCCTCATGTTAGGTTCTTGAGGTACATACTCAAAATCAATAAATCGCTTGAGGTAGGCATTGCCATCAATGGATTCACTTCCATATCGTCCCTTGATGGATGAGATTAATTGATTCTTATCTATTGCCAATACGAATACAATGCCTTCTACCGAAAAGAAATGTTTGACTTTTTCGAGTAGGTCTACAGCATAGTCGGGACGACAGCGGTCGAGTTCATCTACAATAAAAATGAGAGGTTTCTTCTCGCATTTCTTTTGAATACATTCGGCAAGATTTTGTTTGAACTGTAGGATCTCCGTTTGTTGCGTTTTATACCCTTCAATCTCTTTCTTCAGAGAAACCTCATGGGTGTTGATAAGAGAGTCGGTGATTTTTTCTAGAAACTCTCCAAATGAGGGAGACAGAGGAGAGACTAGCGATTTTATGGCTTTTGGGAGTATCTTTTTTCTATTCTTGACAAGAGCAGTACAATGTTTGAGAAGCTTTGATTTCAACCTTTTATCTGTAATAAGGGGGAGTATTTCTCCTAAAATACAGACGAGAGGCTCAGATACGATATCATTTTCCCAAGCATTGAGATAGATTGTTTGGTACCCTTCTTGTTTTAGAGAGGCTTCCCACATCCTGACAAATGTCGTTTTACCTCGTCCCCATTGATCATTAATCGCCAAAGTGTAGTTGCCGCTGACTTTGGTGATGAGGTTCGTAAGATACGTTCCTTCTATAGATCTGTTGAGCTTACAATTGGCAAAGGGATTGTCTTCAGGGATTTCTATATCCTTGTGTTTTATTTGTGACATAATATATTCGGATAGATTGTTTTTTTATCTGTGTAATGTCCTTGTCTTAACTATAATGCTGGAGGCGTTCTTTGTTGGTATTGCCACCCTTTTACAAAAATAGTGCTTTTTTCTTGGGAAATTTCTCGTAAACGAGAGGTGTCGGTAGGATATGTTTTATGCTGTACAGGCAGAGTTTCTCCAAGTAATAAGGTTAGTAGCTGAGGGAGGGGTGTAGAAAAGGAAAAAAAGTCTTGGCTGGAAAGTGAGTGGGTTGCTACCTGGAAAATTTTTTTATTTCACCCAGAAAGGGAGTGCACTTCTGCCTGAGATTCTTTTTATTTCTAGGCAGCAATCCGGAGCGAAATTACGTAGCAAATAAAAGCTCATTAGCTTTCGCAGAAAAGCTAATGAGCTTTTGTCCGATTCCTAATGAGCTTTTTGAGGAAAGCTAATGAGCTTTCTGATGAGAGCTAATGAGTAATTTGGGAAAAGCAACGTACCTCTCTTAAGAGAGGGGCTGGGACCCCGATGTGAAGGAGGGGAGGAAGAGAGGCTTTAACGCACAGACGTAGAGGGCTCTTGGGGCTTGCTCTCTTGGGGGCTACTTCCCGATTGGAGTAGGGTTTCATAAGCATCCTGAGCAAAATCCTTTAGAGAGGGTCTCCGACAATCTACGGTGATGTGGAAACAGGCCTGCTTCCGCTCATATTTGACGAGGCAACGACCTGCTGCACGGTACTGATAGAGTAGGGAGGCGAGGGCTCGCTTTAGTTCTTCTGTTTTGTCTTCGGAGCCATCTTCTTTCGTTGAGCTCCCCTCCGGTAGCATGATGTTGGAGCCCTCTTTGAGTGCTTCGGCTTGCTTCGAGATGGGATCGAATCGCTTCCAACTAATATCAATAGTGGTGCCGTAGCAGTGCGAACTCTCCTTGGCTGCATTCACATTTTTTCCGCCAAGTTCGTCACGTTGCGCCAAGGTACGAGTTACACTTGTAATGATGAACTTGTAGGGGGGTAGGTGGTGCGCCTTGAGCGTCTCGGCAAAGTCGGCTCCGAGGTCGTCGAGTAGGTCTTTAGCTTCGGGCACAAGGTAGGGGATGGAGTGCTCAAGCGAGTCTACTTTGTAGCGGTCGCATGTGAAAATTTCCACCATAGCATCCAGTGCCTTCGCACGAGAGGCAGAGTCTGCGATAGGTACAATGCCAAAGCGTTGAGCCGCCTCTATATGCACGGGATTTTCGTCGTTAAAGGTCTTGCCATAGTCGAGATTGAAGGTAGCCGCATAGTCTATATTCGTAGTGTTTACGTGGATCTGCTCGGGGATCACTCGGCTACGTTTCTTGCCTATGCCAGCTCCGATAAGCACAATGATAAGGAGGATGCCAGCCCAAGCCGACAAGCGATAGATCCACTCTTTGTAGGGGGAGAGTGGGGCGAAAAAGTCCCTAAAGAAGGTTTTTGTTGAGGAGAGGAAGGGGATGTTGATCTTTTGAGTGAAGGCAAAGAGGGGGGCTGTTTTTTTGCCCAACCACCTCATTGCCTTGATGAAAGCGCCCTCTAGTACGAGGTAATAATGCCACAATAGACTCCCCGTTTTCTTGAGGGCAACACCCCACCTGAGGAGTGTTGCACGTATCTTTTCGGATTGACTCGGTCTTGCGGAGCCGCCTCCTGTGCCATCGCTCCCCATGGCGTTGGGGGAGATTTCGTCCACGGACGTCTTTTGCGAACGGGCCTTACAAAGTTTTTTCAGTGTAAGCCTCAGCCATTCGGATACGAGGGAAAAGAGATCTTCTAACTTACGGATGATACGAGAGACAACGGGAGGTAGCATCGGCATAGGAGTCATAATCAGAGATAAATATATAGGGAGAGGTCGTGTGGATTAGATACCAAGCTGCTCAAAGAGTTGGGCTATACGCTTATTGGCGCGTTGCTCCGCCATAGGTAGATCTTCGGGCGAAGCTACCGTCTCGCGAATGCCTACATAGTACTTGATCTTAGGCTCTGTACCCGAGGGGCGAATAGAGAGTTTAGATCCATCTTCGGCTATGTATTGCAATACATTGCTGGTGGCAGGCATCACGAGGGGAGTAACCTTGCCGGTGGCAACATCGCGTCGCTCGAGGGTGGAATAGTCGAGAACCTCCACTACGGGGCTACCTGCTATGTCGCTCAGGGGATGCTCACGATAATTCACCATCATGGCTAGGATCTCTTCGGCACCGGTCTTACCCTTGCGGATGATGTAGTGACCTTTGTCGGCAAAGTAGCCGTAGGTTGTATATACTTTGGCTAGGAGATCGTCGATGCTTAACCCCTTGTCGAGAGCCCAAGCCGTCATTTCTGCAAAAATAGCGCAAGCCGAGACGGAGCTTTTGTCGCGGATGAAGTCTTCCCAGAGGTAGCCGTAGCTCTCTTCGCCTCCGCCTATGTAGCGAGCCTTACCTTCGTTTTCTCGTATTACGTTGGCAATCCATTTGAACCCCGTGTAGCAGTCGTGGAGTGTAACCCCTTCTTGCTTGGCGATGAACTTGATAAGGTCGGTTGTAACGATGGTTTTGATAACATAGTCGTCACTACGGAGGTCGCCAAGTTCTTTGCGGCGGATGATGGAGTAGTAGGTCAGCAGCATGCAGATCTGATTGCCGTTGATGAGATGCATCTCGCCATTCTTCCCTCTAACGGCTACGCCAATGCGGTCTCCGTCGGGGTCTGAGGCGAGTACAAGATCGGCTTTGGTGGCTTCGGCTCGTGCCATGGCCAAGGTAAGCGCTGCAGGCTCCTCGGGGTTGGGAGATTCTACTGTGGGGAAGTCTCCACTAATTACGTCTTGCTCCTCTACGTGTATGATGTTGTCGAACCCAAAAGCTTCCAAGGCACGTGGTACCATGTAGCGCCCTGTACCATGGATAGGAGTGTACACAATGGGCATATCGTGGTGGCGTGCAATGGACTCGGGCGAGAGTGACAAACCCTTTACAGCTTCGATGAAATCACGATCCACCTCTTCGCCAATGGGGATGATAAGCTCGGGGCGAGCGGTCTCTTTCACCTCAGCCATAGAGCGGATACGAGCTACCTCGTCGATGGTGTTGACATCGTGAGGAGCAATCATTTGCGCGCCGTCGCTCCAGTAGGCTTTGTAGCCATTGTAGATTTTGGGGTTATGCGAAGCCGTTATCATTACGCCGCTTTGGCAACCCAAGTGTCGGATGGCAAAAGAGATTTCCGGGGTGGGTCTGAGCGATTCGAATAGGTACACTTTGATGTCGTTTGCCGAGAAGACGGCTGCCGTTATCTCCGAGAAGTAACGACTATTATTGCGGCAATCGTAGCCAATAACCACGGAGATCTGATCGAGATCTGCAAAAGCCTTGTGGAGGTAGTTGGCAAGCCCCTGCGTTGCCATAGCCACGGTATAGCGGTTCATGCGGTTGGTACCGGCTCCCATAATACCACGGAGCCCGCCCGTCCCAAACTCAAGATCCTTATAAAAGGCATCGATGAGAGCAGCAGGGTCTGCCTCGTCGAGCATTGCTTTTACCTCGTTGCGGGTTGCTTCGTCATATTCTGGAGAGAGCCACTTTTGGGCTTTTTCTGTTACTTGTGAGATTAATTCTTTATTGTCCATAGCTGTCTGATTTACGAACTATTGAGTCTTACTTTTCCACAAAGATAGTCAATGTAAATGGTGTTTCGGAGCAAAAAAAGAAGAAACCTAAGCCCTCTTGAGGTGGGAGCCTAGGTTTCTTTATAACAACAACAACTTACAACAGAGCCGAAAGCCGGACTCGAACCGGCGACCTACTCATTACGAATGAGTTGCTCTACCAACTGAGCTATTTCGGCAACAGAGCGTGGGTGTACACTCTCTCTTTCCGCACAACGGAGGAAATAGAACCCCTCCGAAGAATGCGGTGCAAAGGTAGTAATTAAATCTTATTCGTCAAGCAAAGTCCGGAAGAACTCGTCCAAATCTTCGTCGAGATGCTCTAGTAGAGGGGTGTCTAGTAGCGTCTGATCGTCGTGTACAAAGAGGAGCTCTTCGTCATTATCTTCCTTACTGTTAGCTAAGTAGACAATAGAAAGTGGCTCTCCAAAAGAGTCGTCGAAGAGATTTTCGTCATAGAGTTGCTCTACAATACTTCGGAGTATTTTTTTTAGTTCTCGAGTATTGTTTTCGACGCCTAGTGCCTCCTTTTCTCCACCTTGTGCATAGTCGAATAGGATCTCTTCTGCCAAGATATTATCGTCTTCGTCACTGATCGTAAAACGCCCCTCAGTGTAGTCAACAGCTACAAAGAGATCGTAATAGATCTTGTTTCGCTTGTGGCAAGAGGCCAAAGCTTGACGGAAGGTTTTCTCTAAGATGAGTGCCGTGTTCTCTAGGGTCATAATCTCTTTTTTTGTCTAAAGTACTTATGATAAACGATCTTATTACTCAAGATCTTTTAGTTGCTTCTCGAGAGTGGCAATACGAGCGAGTGCATCGGCCTCTTTCTTGTGCTCCAAGTCTACTACCGCTTGTGGAGCACCGGCTACAAATCGTTCGTTGGAGAGCTTTTTGCGTACCCCCATCAAGAATCCTTGTTGATGCTTGAGATCAGCCTCTAGTTTCTCCCTTAGCGCTCCTTTGTCTATGTAGCTGTCGATAGGGATAGCATACGACACGGTACCTACGATAAAGGTGGCAGAAGAGCCACCCTCCGTAGAGGAGGCTAGAGGGGTGCAGGTGGCGCCTGCAAGTTTGGAGATGAGGCAGTCTGCCATAGCCGAGTGGCCCTCTCCACATTGCAGGGTGAGAGACTCGGTACGTGCTATGTTGTGCGTAGTACGGACGTTGCGCACTTGAGTGATCACCTCACGGGCAGCAGCCACCGTGGCTAGTAGCTCTTTGTTGGGCTCTGCTAGCTTGGGCATGCGGGTGTACATAATGGTTTCGCCCGCCTTACGTGGCGCCATGTCTTGCCAGAGTTCCTCTGTAATAAAGGGCATAAAGGGATGTAAGGTTTGCAAAAGCACCTCTAGATAGTGGTTTGTAGCTGCAAGGGTTTGCGCATCCATGGGAGCCCCAAAGGGAGGTTTGATAGCCTCTAGGTAGAAGGCCGAGAAGTCATCACGATAGAGTTTGTAAGCCACCGTCATAGCTTCGCTGATGCGGTACTTGCTCATAAGATCGTCAATCTCGAGCAGTGCTTCTGCCAAACGTTGCTCGAACCACTCCACTGCCAATAGGTTGGCCTCACTAGGCTTTGCTGAGGCATCGGCCTGCCAGTTGGAGATAAGTCTGTAGCTATTCCAAATCTTATTGCAGAAGTTGCGCCCCTGCTCCAGTAGGCTCTCATCGTAGAGAAGGTCATTACCGGCCGAGGTGGCCATCATCATGCCCACGCGCACGCCGTCTGCACCATACTTCTCGATAAGGTCGAGCGGATCGGGTGAGTTCCCCAAGGTCTTAGACATCTTGCGCCCTTGAGCATCACGCACAATACCCGTAAGGTATACATCGCGGAAGGGGCGTTGACCACGATAGCGATAGCCTGCAATGATCATTCTTGCCACCCAGAAGAAAAGAATATCCGGGCCGGTGACGAGGACCGCTGTGGGGTAATAGTAGTTGAGATCTTTGTTGTTTTTGTCGTCAATATCGCCAAAGACCGTGATGGGCCAGAGCCAAGACGAGAACCAAGTGTCTAGGCAATCTTCCTCTTCACGAAGGTCTTCCAACCTGAGTGAGGGGCAGCCTGTTTCTTTTTTCGCTTTCTCCAGCGCTTCTTCGCGAGTAGGTGCTACTACAAATCCACCTTGGGGAAGGTAGTAGGCAGGGATGCGGTGCCCCCACCAGAGCTGGCGGCTAATGCACCAGTCTTTTACATTCTCCATCCAATGGCGGTAGGTGTTCTTAAATTTGGCAGGGATCAGTCGTACCTCGTCTTTTTCTACCGCTTCGAGAGCCGGGCGGGCAAGCTCTTCCATTTTTAGGAACCACTGCATCGAGAGCTTGGGCTCGATGGGTACTTGTGTGCGTTCGCTGCATCCTACCTTATTGGTGTAGTCTTCTTCTTTGATCATTAGCCCTGCCGCTTGTAGGTCTTGGGCTATCTTGCAACGTACATCGAAGCGATCCATCCCGGCATAAGCTCCCCCCTTTTCGTTGAGGGTGCCGTTGTCGTTGAATATATCAATGGTCTCTAGGCAATGCTTTTGCCCCAGATTGTAGTCGTTGATATCGTGCGCAGGAGTTACTTTGAGGCAGCCCGTACCGAACTCGCGATCTACATATTCATCGGCAATAATAGGTATGGCACGGCCCACGAGAGGGATAATGGCATGTTTGCCAATGTATTGTTGATAGCGAGGATCCTCAGGGTGTACGCACACAGCCGTATCGCCCATTATGGTTTCGGGGCGTGTGGTGGCGATGGTCAGGAAGTCGTCGCTTCCCTCGATATTGTAACGTAGATAGTAGAGCTTGCTGTGCTCTTCTCGGTAGATCACCTCTTCGTCTGAGAGGGCGGTTTGCGCCTTAGGGTCCCAGTTGACAATACGTACCCCACGGTAAATAAGTCCACTCTCGAAGAGGTCGCAGAATACCTTAATAACGGATCGAGAGCGCTCTTCGTCTAGCGTGAAAGCGGTGCGATCCCAGTCGCAGGATGCCCCCAGTCTTTTGAGCTGCTCAAGTATAATGCCTCCATGCTCGTGGGTCCAGTCCCAAGCATGTTTGAGGAAGGTCTCTCTCGTAAGGGAGCGTTTGTCTATACCTTGCTCGGCAAGACGTGCCACCACCTTTGCCTCAGTGGCAATAGAGGCATGGTCTGTACCCGGTACCCAACATGCGTTGTAACCAAGCAAGCGAGCACGGCGTACGAGTACGTCTTGTATGGTATTATTGAGCATGTGTCCCATGTGAAGTACCCCCGTAACATTGGGGGGCGGGATTACCACGGTATAGGGTTCTCTCTCATCGGGCGTAGAGGCAAAATGCTTCTGCTCTAGCCAATATTGATACCATTTACTCTCGATCTCGGAGGGGTTATATACAGTCTCGTTATTCATTTTACTATATCGTCAGAGTCAGGAAAAGAGGCAAAACAACTGCCTATTTGACCACAAAGGTAGGAAAAACCCCTATCTTTGTGACCTATTCCTCCCTATGTTATAGGGCAAGTTTTGATTAGAAGATTATGAAGATAACGATACCTAAGCATACCAATCTCCGTACACAGTCGCTATTTGTGTTGCTGGCGGTTGCTTTTGTGGTGCTCTTATTCTCGCCACGCGACCATAAGTTTATGTATAATTTCGAACGTGGGCAGGTGTGGCAATACGAGCTCCTTATTGCTCCGTACGACATTACCATACTCAAACCTCAGGAGCGGTTGCAGGCCGAGCGAGACAGTGTTGCACGCAATATCCTTCCCTACTGCCGAATGGATAAATCCGTGGCAAAGGAGAAGATCTTGCTTTGGAATCACGATTATACCACTCGATGGAAAAAAGAACTCTCGCCTGAGGTTGAGGTGTTTGTGCGCAATTATTTGGAGGAGACCTACGACCACGGAATTATAGATGATGCCCTATATGAAAAACTTCTCCAAGCCAAACAGAATGAGGATGAGGAGGGTCCCATAAATGAAGTCAATCTATTGTACGACCAAAATGAGAGTCGTAAGCATCCCACCACACTCTTCTTGACTGTAAAAGAGGCCTACCAGCAAGCTATCGACCGCTGTGTAGAGGCCGGATACAACCCCGATATCCTCAGGAAAATCAATCTGGAGAATTATCTGAGAGCCAACGTTTCTGAAGATGTGGCAACTCGCAATAATGTGATCCGTGAGGAGCAGAAGAAAATCTCCAACTCTACGGGTATTGTAGTGGCAGGCAGGCGTATCATAGACAAGGGGGACATTATAGACGATGCCACCTACAATGTGCTGGCAAGTTATAAGAAAATGTATGAGGAGCGGTCGGGTAACGATCGTACCTATATAGGCCGTATAGGGGGGCTTTTGCTCATTGTGGTTGTACTGCTTCTGGGGCTTTGGCTCTACTGGATTATCTTCCGACCGGCGATCTTCCGCGAACTCAAAAATACCGTGTTTATTGCCGCCAGCATCCTCTTCTTTGTCCTACTTACGGAGCTGACGGTCACGCTATTCCAGTTCGATGTCTACATTATTCCCTACCTAATACTTCCGCTCTTGGTGCGTATCTTCTTCGACTCGCGCACGGCCTATTTCTCCCATACAATTACCATTCTGCTATCGGCTCTTTTTGTTGCCCTGCCCCTTGAGTTTATCATTCTTGAGATGGTGGCGGGTATGGTTGCGATCTTTAGTTTGAGTAATCTCACCTCCCGTTCGCAGCTTATACGTACTACGTTCCTTGCCTTTTTGAGTTACTCCATTCTCTCTGTTGCTCTCTCTCTTATGCGCAATGGTGCTCTAGAGAATGCGGATGCCCTGCATACGTTGAGCTTTGGTATTAACATGATTTTCTTGATGTTTACCTATGTATTGGTGTATCCCATGGAGAAGCTCTTTGGATATATTAGCAATATCAGTTTGGTAGAGCTGAGCGACATAAACCGACCCCTATTGCGGCAACTCTCGGAGCACGCCCCGGGTACTTTCCAGCACTCTATGCAGGTCTCTATCTTGGCAACGGATGCTGCACAGAGTATCAATGCCGATGTGCAACTTACTCGTACGGGAGCTCTCTACCACGATATTGGTAAGATGCTTAATGCCCCCTTCTTCACAGAAAACAATCAAGGTGGGCGCAACCCCCACGAAGACCTATCGTACAAAGAGAGTGCTGCCATCATTATAAAGCATGTAACCGAGGGCGTGGCTCTCGCTCAGAAGCACAACCTGCCCCCGCAGGTAATTGATTTCATTCGCACCCATCACGGCAAAGGCTATACCAAGTACTTCTATACGATGTACTGCAATGAGCATCCCGGAGAAATTGTAGACTTGGCCCCCTTCTCCTATCCCGGCCCTAACCCCTTTAGTAGGGAGACCGGTATCTTGATGCTTGCCGACGCTGTGGAGGCAAGTAGTCGTAGCCTCAAAGAGTACACCGTAGAGTCTATCACCTCGTTGGTAGAGCGTATCGTGGATGGTATTGTGTCGGAGAAACTTCTGGATAACACCCCGCTCACCTTGCGTGAGATCACTACCATCAAAGAGACGTTTGTGAATAAACTGCTCACGATGAATCACTCAAGAATCGCATATCCTAAGCTCAATAGGGAAGAAGCCCCGGCTGCTCCCCAAAACGAGGAAAAGAAGGAAGAGAAATGATAACCCGGGATACACCTATCTTTTTGGTCGGCTACATGGGGTCGGGTAAGAGCACCATAGGACGGAGGCTCGCAGACCGGATGCAAAGACAATTCATCGATACCGATATTTTTATTGAACAGAGATTCCACGAGAGTGTAGCCAATATGTTTGCCTCGGTGGGCGAAGAGGTCTTTCGTAGACGCGAGACGGTGGTGATAGAAGAGCTATCAGGATTCCCCAATGCCGTAATTGCAACGGGAGGCGGTCTCCCTTGTCATCATGGGAATATGGAGCTCATGAATCAATGCGGAGTTACGGTTTTCTTGCAAGTTTCTTTGGATGTTTTGGCTCAGCGCATTGAGCTATGTAAGAGGACGCGCCCCACGGTCCGTCATCTCTCGGGAGCGGCTCTCGAGGAGCATATCCGGCAGGCTATGGAGGTGCGGCTTCCCATTTACCAGCAAGCGCAATACTCCATCCCTTGCGATGATATTTGCACCCCTAAGGACGAAATCAGGGTGGCTGAGGAGATCGTTTCACTCCTCGCTCACTAGTCTTCACAGACTAAATAAAAAGGGTAGGCAGCCATCTCTCGAGAGGCTATCTACCCTTTCTCTTTTTAGGTTCAAGGGGGAGGAGAATTATCGAACGAGTAGGGTGGTCATCAGCATTTCTCCATTACTAGTTGCGCAACGTACGATATATTCGCCGGCCGTTAGCTGATGGGTCGGGATCTGGAAGCTTTGAGCTCCATCCACGTTGTACGAGACGATATGTGTACCATCGATGGCTTCTATTGAGATTTGAGCCATGGGTTGGATGGTGCGGAGGGTCGTTTCGGTAGTTGCAGGGTTGGGATAGAGCATAATCTCTTGGGGAATAACTTCGATTCCGCCTTCGTTAGAGTTTTTGAGAACAAAGTGCACGGGCACTTTTATGGTACCAAAAATCTTCTGTCCGAAGTCTGATAATCCAAATTGATCCGACACAACGGTGAGGATGCGTAGTAGCCCATCCTTGCCCGCAAGGAAGCTGAATTCTTGTCCCAACGAGAACATTGGAACAAAATATTTCTTCTCTCCCTTTCCAATTTTTCCGGAGAGGGAATTGATAGAGACGGCCAGCACCTCCACATTCTCGTCCTGGTCGTTGTACGTTGTGGTTAGGAGAGCTCTAATAGAAGCCTTCGATCCCGTCGGATCGTAGAGAGAGCCTTCGTTTCGTATTTCAAACTTGCAAGGGCGTACGTTGTTGTCGGTACATACAATTTGTATGGGCCCCTCGGTGACGAGTTCGCAGACCAAAGTGGCGTCTGTATAGGAGCCGGGAAGTTTTACGAGGCAATCCTTGGCAATGCGTCGAGCTGCGGAGCTAGCCAAGCGATTATTGTAGAATCCAAAGTCGCCACCGGGTTCATCGGGATTGAGACGAGGGATACGGAGATACAAATTTGCTTTGCTCTCTTTGGGGAGAATAGGACGGAATCCGGAGAAGGTGATCTCAGCATCGCCTTCGGCAGGTACTGCTATCATCTGTATCCCGGCCGAGTAGCGATAGTCCGGGGTGCCCTCTTCGCTATCGAAGGTCTCGCTGTCTACACAGAAGAGCTGTGCGGGAAGGTACATCTCGCGTTTGCTTGAGTTGTGTACTGTAAAGGTGACTTCGCTCTTTTCGTAGCTGTAGAGTTTGTCTGTCTTTACACTCTTGGGGTCTACCGAGATCCAATCAATGGGGACGTCGTATTCTATCTTGTTTACTTTATGCCCTGCGATGGAGATAAGTGCAATGGAGGGCTCGTCGTAAAGGAAATGTAAGGGCTTATAGTCATTCCCATCAAGGGCATATTCTAGTTCTAGGGTGTAGGTGCCATCGGCGAGATCCTTGACTTCGAGAGTATCTCTACTGATATAGGGAATGTATAACGATAGATCTCCGGCATCGGGATGCCCTACTTTTACTCTCGATTTGTTACTATCGAACATCGAAAAGCGTAGGGAGCAGTGCATCAGGGTTTGAGCACTCTGCATATAGATGGCAGCCATGGTTATTTTTTCGCCTCCCGAGTTGGGGAGGATTTTGGCACGAAGGGAGACCGCGGGAGTACTGAGAGGTGCCTTTTCTCCGTATTGTCCATCTCGGCAAGGGGCCGCCCCCACCACAATGGATTGAGCGTAATCGTAGAATCCCATACCGGCTCCCGTCCCTAAGGCGCCGGGCTGCAATGCTGTAAGTCGGTAGTAGGCATTGGCCTTGCCGCTCCACCCCCAATTGAAGTGGAATAGCCCCTTATCATCATAGCCATCGCACACGAAACAGTGCCCGCCTTCCCCCTGACCGAAGAAGATAACCGGGCGCTCATTGTCGAGCTCTGTGCGGATTGTTTTTTCCCATTTTTCTTGATCTACTTCTCCACGATAGAGTAGATGCGTCTCTCCACTATACTTGAAAAAGTCTCGGAGGGCACCTACTATATAGGTATCCAACGCACCACTACTGCGAGAGGAGTAGGTCATATCTACAGCATGCCCGGCATCGCGTAGCAAAAGTCCATACGCCTTTGCTACTACCTCTTTGTTCTCGATCGTATTGGGGTCGTAGGTCCCAGGCATGTTTGCCCAGTCGTAGCGGGTGTTAAATGTTACAGAACGAGTAATATGAGGAGTGTACATAGAGTCGATGTAAGTGTGGCTACCGGTACCTACATCGGGCCACTTATGGAATCGTAGCACTTGGGCCAAGGCGGTAGCTACACACCCCGTAGCGCACCTACGGTTGGTAACGGGGTCGATGGGGCACTCGCTATTGAATGGATACCCTTGATCCCACCGGATTTGCTCTTTTTCTAGGAGGGGGGCTACCTGCTGCTGAGGCAGGTCCCTAGTACTCTTGGGGCTTGTGCTGTAAAACATCTCGGATTGATAGAAATCCTCTATTTCCCTATCAATATGCCCAAGCCAGTAGAGAGCTTCGCGGGGGGCAGACTCCATAGAGAAGTGCCCTTCGTATGAGTAGGCAAGGATTTGCTCTAGACGATCGTCTCCGGAGACAATCACAAAGCCTTCATTTTCTCCTCTGTTGTATATATAGTAGTAGGTAGGAGTAACCATCTCAGAGGTGCGGAGGTGGGTTTGCTTCGCTTGAGGCTTTTGAGGACGATGGGTATAAGACAGGGTGAGCGATGGCTCCGAAGAGCGCAGGGAGCTGCCACGGAAGAACTCTTGAGCAATACGTAACGAAACCTCCGGAGAGATCGGCATTGCCAACATGCTGCCTAGGCATAAAAAGGAGCCTAGAGCCAGAAGAAAAAATCTTTTAAGCATCTTACGGGATTGTGATTTACTTGTTTGTTGTATTGTTTTATTATGAGACTATTGTCTCTAACCGGCTGCAAAGCTAGAAAGAATTGCTCTTAAAGAATCCGATAAATGAAAGGAAATCTTTTGTTTGTACCAAGAAATAATCAGAAATATAGTAAAAATACCCATACTTTGGTATTGTAGATGGGCTCTTAGTGTGGTTACCTTTGCAGCCGGTTATGATGATAACTACACAAACAAATAGATCCATTTATTATGAATGCCAGCAAATTATTTTTATCTCTCCTCCTAGGTGCTAGTAGTATCGCAGGGGCATGGGCGCAGCATGCCGTGAAGCGTGAGTACTTCTGCGACCCTGCAAAGTATCAGTATCGCTTGAAGTCTTACAAACATTATGGTCAGCTCTTTACCTACAATTACGATGAAAAGGGATATGTAAAATCCCTCGAAGTCACTAATGACGATGGCTCTCTAGAGTCGCGCACTCTATTCTATTACGACGAAAAGGGATACTTTGTTCGGCTCGACGATTATGGTCGTCCTAGGATCGCTACAGGGGAGTTTGATATTGTAAGTAGGCGAAACGACTACACTCGTAATGAACTGGGTCAGGTTGTTACTTTCTCTATATATCAGCTCTTGGGAGAGAACCAAGACGATGAAACGCTCACCAAAACGATGGAAGGTAAGTTTACCTACAACGAAAAGGGACTAGAGAGAGATGCCATCTTTACGGCAGGGATAGAGGGAACTGCTAATTGGGCCCCATTCCGCAAGTGTAAGGTTGTATATGACGCACAAGATCGCATCATAAAACTCGACCAAGTAGCTTATCCCGAAGAGGGAGAGAAGCTAATGGATGAAGTTTTTGAATATAACGACCGTGGACAAATTACGAAACTCGGTTACAACTCCTACACTGGAAACAGAAATGGAGAGCTTATTTTCAAATACGACAATCAGGGAAATTTGCTAGAAAGTGGTGACCCCGACTTCCCCGTTACCTATACCTATGAGAATAAGAGTCTGAAGTGTGAAAAGGTATTTTTCCCTATCCCTCCCATTGCTAGAAGTCTCTACTATGAGTTTCGCAATAACCTCATATTCTCGCTCGGATTCCCCTTCTTTTATACCCTCCCCACCACAGCTCCTACCAAAGAGGTCATGAAGATGGCGGGAGATGATAGTGAAGATGAAGACGAAGATGAGGGTATGTTTGTCTACGAAACTGTCCCGATGAGCAACGTCTTGATCCCTATTGTAGAGAACAATCTTAAGCCTACGATCGCCGGAGAATGCCTCTCGGTCGTACTCCCTAGCGACCTTGTAGGTCAGGCCTATTACCTCTGCAATGCAGAAGGCGTGCTACTACAGGGGGGCATCATCTCTTCTGAGGATCTTGCCCTTGAAGTAAGTGATCTCCCTCATGGAACTTACTTACTAAAGGTGGGAAGTCAGATTGCCAAAATCCTCCTTTAAGAGGAATTGTAAAGAATTTTCAACACAATAATAATCGCAAAACAAAACTACAGAAGTATGAAAACTAAATTTTTCTTGGCACTTATAGCTACTGGCTTGGCTTTTGGGATTGTATCATGCCGCCCGAACCAAACTCCTAAACCCGGTCCTACCCCAACTCCTAATCCTCCTGCACAAGAAGAGGTAAAGGGATTGAAAGGCTATGTTGATGCTTCTAAGTATGAGAATTGGGTATACTATTCCCTCAAGGACAATAAAGAGGTAGAAGTGAGTGACTACAAGAATAGTGACGCTTGGGATATCGCTTTCCATCGCTTTGACATTCGTCTCAATTGTGGCGAAAGTGGCAAGGGGAAGGGTGCTGCTGTCTTCTCCGGCGTAACTGAGATGGAAAAGGCAACCAAGGTACCTACCGAAGGTTGGGTTACTGATGCCATAGGTACCATAACCATTAAGTTTAATATGGGAGGCGGCTCTCACGATACTAATCACGAGCAAACAGGTTACAATCATTTGATTACAGGAAAGAAGACCGATCGTGGTGATATGTCTGGTGGTTGGCTTGATTACGACCTCGGCAACATGCCTCCCAGCGTTCGTTTGTCGGGCAAAGTTTTCTTTGTAAAGTGTGCCGATGGCAAGATCGCTCGCATTCAGTTTACCGATTGTAAAGACAAAACGGGACGCAAGAATGGTTTCATCTCTTTCACTTACGACTACAATGTGAGTGCAAAGTAACCTCCATTCCCCCCTCCCTTTAACTATTTGTATAATAAGACTATGAATTATTGTACCCTAAAGCAGGCTGTAAAAGGCCTGCTTTTTGCGTGTTTATTCTCAAGTTTTAGCTCTGTAGCTATTGCTCAACAGCCCTACAAAAAAAATAAAGCAGGGCAAGAGACACAACAAACTCACGCAAGCCAACTCGATAGTATTGCGAAAGAGAATACCCTAGACAATGTTGTGTGTACGGGTAGTCGTACTGTCCGGCTGATGAAGAATGAGCCCATCCCTGTACGCCTTATCAAGGCAAAAGAAATAGAAATGCTTGCACCACAAAACTTTCGGGATCTATTGCAGTATGTACTTCCCGGGGTCGAGTTTACAAAGCATGGCTCACAAGATCGCATCAATATGCAGGGATTCGATTCCAGTTCCTTGCTATTCCTCATTGATGGGGAGCTAATTACGGCAGGTACGGGGAGTGACATCGATTTCAATCGTATCAATCCGGACGATATAGAGCGCATAGAGGTCTTGCGAGGGGCATCGTCGGCTCTCTACGGATCCAACGCTATTGGAGGTGTAATCAATATTATAACTCGCCAAGCCAAAGAGCCTCTGCGTGTGGGGGTATCGAGTACGATAGATAGTAGGCGAGACCTCAAAGAGAACCTTTCTATTGGGCTTAAACAAGGAATCTTCACAAGCCAAACCGGGGTACAATTTACAAAAGATAATGCCTATACGGTACGTGATGAGCAGAGTAGTCGAGAGGTCGAAATCACGGGCAATAGAGCCTGGAATATCTCCGAGAAGCTCACGATTACGCCATCCGAGAGACTACAATTCTCCCTTACGGGGCGTGCCAACCTACGTCGTCAGTTCTGGGAAAAACATATCAATTACCTCTATCACTCCTACGATGGTATAGCAGGTGTACGCTGGCAGATCAGCGAAAAGCAGGGGCTTGACCTATCGTATCACTACAACAATTATGCTAGAGACTCTATTTTCCCTCTAGCTCCAACGGAGCCCAAGGCATCCGTATTTCGTCAGCAGATGCACCATGCTCGTGCGCAATACAACTACGATATTGATAAGCTACAGCACATCAATCTCGGGGGAGAGTACCTATTTGATGAGGTCGCTTCGGATCGCCTCCGTACGCTAAACAATGGCAAACCCAAACATATCCAGAGCGGAGTAATCTACGGTCAGGGTATCTTCTCGGTCCTTGATAACGTTACTTTGAGCTATGGTGGTAGGCTCGACCTCCATTCCGGTTTTGGAGCACATTATACTTCTCGCATCTCTGCCATGTACAAACCCACCGAAGAATTGGCCTTCCGCTTAACCGATGCGCAGGGGTATCGTGCCCCCTCCATGCAAGAGCTTTACATGTTTTTCGACCATATGGGCATGTTTATGATCTATGGCAACGAGGCGCTGAAGCCTGAGGAGAGCCATATGGTTTCATTCTCTACCGAGTATAAAGCCAAAGAGACAAGCCTAATGCTCAATGCTTTTTTCAATAAAGTAGACAACCGCATACAGACTGTGGCAAGGATCCATGATGGGAAAAGCGAACTATTCTACGACAATATTAGTGGTACAAGCCGCATCTTTGGTGTTGAGTTCCAAGGGCAGCAAGCCCTACCCTGGGGGTTTAGTGTGCGTGGCTCTTACTCCTATACGCATGACTGGCATAAGGTAAAAGACAAAGCAGGTAATGAGGGACTGCGTACGGCCACCCACCCACACTCTGCCTTGCTAGCACTAGATTACGGGAAGTACTTCAGCAATAACTATTCCCTCAATGCCTTCTTTATGATGCGTTGGATGTCTGGTTTTACCTCGTCGGAGTATGACAACAAATCATTGCTTACACCGCAACGCACACCCGGTTATGCCACAGCTCGTATTGGTATAGAGCAAAGATTCTATAAGCATTTCCATCTCAATTTGGGTATCGACAACCTTTTTAATTATCGTGTTAAGGTTATAAATACCAATGTTTTGCCCACGCCCGGGAGAGTCTACTCGGCAACCCTTCGTCTCGAATTCTGATGTATCTCTTCCCACTTAATCCCTAGAAGGCATCCTCAAAACACCTACTTCTCGTAAAAGAAATAAACTCCTATGAAACTATCGAAACGAACAAAAACGCTACTCTTTGCAGCCCTTGCTCTCGTGGCGGTTGCTGTACTTTGGGGGATATTCCGCCCCAAACCCATCAAGATAGCTCTGGTAAACTTCCCTCAATTTATGGTGGCTCGTGCCATCTCTTCTGCCGACGAAAAGAATGCAACCGTCAAGGTAGAAGATGACCTCTCCCAGCTCGGGAAATACGATTTTGTGCTCGCTTTTGGGATGGGGCTTAAGTGGATGCCTGAAGATCGAGAGCTGGTACAAAAACTCATCGAAGAGAAGAAGTGCCATGTGCAAGTATTCATGGCGACAAGCCCCGATAACGAGATATCCTCCCTCACAGAGGAGCAATCGTCTCTCGTAGTCTCCTATTTCAGCAACGGGGGGGCTAAGAATTATAGATCGGGATTCAACTATATCCGTCAGGAGATATTGGGTAAGTCACTCCGAGAGGGGAGCATAGAAAAACCCGTTAGTTTTGGAGAAAATGTATTCTACGGAAAGACGGACGATGACCTCTTCTCTTCCCTCAAAGAGTACGATGCCTATTATAAAAGCAACGGCTACAAAGAGGGAGCTCCTAAGGTTGCCATGCTCATTAGTTTCGCCTCTCCCACCAACTCCAACCGAGAGCATATAGATGAAATAGTAGCCTCTTTGGAGGAGAGTGGGCTCAACGTGTACCCCTTTTCTGCCGGGGGAGATCGCCTAAAAATAATCCAAGAGATTAACCCGGATCTCCTAATTTATATGCCCCATGGCAAAATGCTATCGGGCAATACAGACCCTGCTATCAGCTACCTCCAGCAGCAAAATATACCCATTATAGCCCCTCTTACCATTGTTGCCGAGAGGGAAGATTGGCTTGCCGATAAACAAGGCATGGTGGGAGGTTTCCTCTCGCAAAGCGTCTCCACTCCCGAGATTGACGGGGCTATGATACCCTATGCTCTTGTGGCTTTGGAGCTCGATAGCAAGAGTGGTTTGCAATACTTCCATGCTATCCCGGATCGCCTAGAGACCTTTACCCGACTGGTCAATAACTATATATCGCTCAAGCGCAAACCTAATAGTGAGAAGCGTGTAGCCATCTACTATTTCAAAGGGCCCGGGCAGAATAGTCTTGTTGCTCAGGGGATAGAGGTGCTTCCCTCGCTCTATAACGTGTTGCTAGAGCTACGCAACCAAGGGTACAAGGTCACGGGTCTGCCCTCTACAGAGACCGAATTTGAGAAAATGGTGATGACCCAAGGCGCGCTCTTCAATAGCTATGCAGAGGGAGCTCTTGCGGACTTTATTGCTAAGGGATACCCCCAATTCGTCTCTACGGATAGCCTCCAAAGCTGGATGAATGCCGTACTTACTCCCAACCAAAGAGAGGCACTTGCCAAAAAGTATGGAGCAGCTCCCGGAGAGTACTACACCATGCGAAAAGGCGACAAAGAGGGTATTGCCGTTACGGCCGTGCCCTTTGGTAATGTGGTGCTTCTCCCTCAGCCGGGTCAAGGAGTCGGCGATAATGACTTCAAGGCAGTGCATGGTGCTAATCCTCTTCCTCCCTATCCCTATGTGGCTTCCTACCTTTGGGTGCAAAAGGGATTCCGTGCCGATGCTATTATGCACTTTGGTACGCATGGTAGTCTTGAGTTTATCAACGGCAAGCAAATTGCCCTCTCGCAAGAGGATTGGACAGACCGCATGATCAACGATCTCCCCCATATATATTACTATACAATTGCCAACATTGGGGAGGCGATGATAGCGAAGCGCAGAAGCTATGGAGAGACGGTTTCGTATCTCGCACCTCCTTTTATTGAGACAAGACTTCGGGGCGATGTGGCCGATCTGCTAAAACTAACGGATCAATACTTAGCAAGCGAAACAGATAACCAAGAGCTATCTCTTCGTATCAAAAACCTTGCGATCAAAAAGGGATTCCACAGAGATCTTCATTTAGATTCCATTCGTACAAAACCCTACAGTAGGGAAGAAATAGAGAGCCTATCCGACTTTGCCGAGGAGCTGGCCGTAAGCAAAATACCGGGAGGAATGTACCGTACGGGTATTCCCTTCTCTCGTGAGAAGATCCATAGCTCCGTGCTACACATTGCTACCGATCCTATTGCCTATGCCCTTGCTGCTCTCGACCGCCACAGAGGCAAGTACACCCAAAAGCAGCAAGATAATGAGCGATTCTTTACCCAGCATTACCGAGAACCTGCCGAGCGCGTAGTGCGTCAAGCTCTAGCCGCGCATCAAGTAAATACGGAGGCTGTGCTCACCTCTTTGGGTGTTACGGCCGAGGAGCGTCGCCTTGCCGAGCAACTTATTGCCAAAACAGAAGCCAACAATGCCGCTATGATGGGCTCTATGGGAGCTATGAAAGGCGGTGGTATGGGCATGCCAATGGGGGCAATGAGTGGTAAGAAACCTGCCTCCATGGGAGCGAAAGAAAAGGACAAGAAAGGTGGTCACCCGGGCGGTATGCCTCAAGGGATGGATAAGAAGGGTGGTCACCCGGGTGGTATGCCTCAAGGAATGGACAAGAAGGGGAGCGGCAAGATGCCCCCTGCTATGATGGAGGCAATGAAGGCAATGCAGCAAGAGGCTCTATCGCCCGACGAAAAAGCATTTGTTGCCAGCATGCAACAGCTCCGTCATTCCATCAATGCTATTGTGGGCTACTACGATAAGCTCATGCAAAGCCCCCAAAGAGAGCTATCCTCTATTGTGAATGCTCTCAATGGCGGTTACCTTGCGCCCTCCCCGGGTGGTGACTATATTGCCAACCCCGAGACGCTCCCCACAGGACGCAATCTCTACTCCATCAATGCCGAGACTACGCCTACGAAGGCGGCATGGGATAAGGGAAAGAAGCTGGCAGAAGACCTCCTTGCCGACTATAAAAAGCGTCACAACGGAGAGCTACCGCAAAAGGTTAGCTTCTCTCTCTGGAGTAGTAGCTTTATCGAGAGTGAAGGGGCTACAATAGCAGAAATCATCTATCTACTCGGGTGTGAACCTGTGCGAGATATGATGGGGCGTGTACAGGATATTAGGCTTATCCCCATGGAGCAACTCAACCGCAAACGCATAGACGTAGTGGTACAAACCTCGGGTCAGTTGCGCGATCTTGCCGCCTCTCGTCTCTACTTGATCCAGAAGGCGGTAGACCTAGCTGCCAAGGAGACCGGAGAGAAGGACAACGAGGTAGCCAAGGGGGCGGTTGATGCCGAAAAGGTACTGCTTGAGAAGGGTCTTTCGCCCAACGAGGCTCGCTCCCTGAGTACGCAGCGTGTATTTGGCGGTGTCAATGGCAATTATGGCACAGGGATACAAGAGATGGTAGAGAGTGGCGACCGATGGGAAAAGGAGTCGGAGATTGCCGATGTATACCTCAATAACATGGGAGCCATATACGGTAGCAGTGAACAATGGGGTGACTTTGAGGCCGGATTGTTTGAGGCGGCTCTGCAAAATGTAGACGCCGTGGTACAACCGCGCCAAAGCAACTCTTGGGGGCCGTTAAGCCTCGACCATATCTACGAATTTATGGGAGGTCTGACCCTTACCGTGCGCCAAGTAACAGGGAAAGACCCCGATGGCTACTTCAACGACTTGCGCAACCATCACCGCACTCGTGTACAGGAGATGAAGCAAGCCATAGGCGTAGAGGCACGTACTACCATACTCAATCCTACCTACATCAAAGAGGTAACCAAGGAGGGGCAAGGGGCTGCATCTGCTCTAGCCGAGACCATCCGCAATACCTATGGGTGGAACGTAATGAAGCCCTCTGCCATAGACAAGGAGCTCTGGGATGATATATACAATACCTATATCAAGGATGATAAGGACTTGGGGATCCGAGACTTTTTCGAGCAGAACAACCCTGCTGCCCTCCAGGAGATCACGGCGGTGATGATGGAGACCATCCGCAAGGGAATGTGGAATGCCTCGCCCGAACAGCGAAAGGCAATTGCCGAGCTACATGCCGAGGAGATAGAAAAGTTTGGAGCCGGGTGTAGTGGATTTGTTTGCGATAATGCAAAACTGAGAGATTTCATTGCCAAGGAAATTCCTGCCGAACAGCAACAAAGCTACCAAAAAGCCATTCAGAAGGTGCGCAATCTCTCGAGCGAGCAAAGTAAAGATGCGCAACTTCTCAAGAAGGAGGAACTAAATGCCGATGATACATCAGCCATAGAACGCCCCTCTCAGCTCTTCTTGTTTGTGGCCATTGGGGTAGTGGTGGTGCTCATTATCATCTTTGTTATCTATCGTAAACGCAAGTTGCGTCAGCAGAGTAATGAGTGAAATACTATTGATTGTTGCTCTTCTTGCCATCCTCAAATGGATGATAGAGGAGGGGATACACTCGAAGGTAGCTTCTCTCTTAGCGAAAAGGGAGGGCTCGCCTTCGGGGGCATCTAAGAGGGGGAACTACCTAGGGCTTATCGTACGAGGAGGGCACGCCTTGCTGTATGTGGCGTTCCTGGCTGTGGTGCATTCTATTACGATGAATAGTAAACTCCACGCTCTAGAGGAATTGCTCTACACGCCACAGGCTCTGCAAGATATGTCCCTTTTGGTAATGGTAGACCTTCTCTATGTGGTCTATCTCTGCGTACACCGTAGTACCTACTCGCGGAAGTGGTGGCGTACGCTCTCTCGTAGCTTCGCCCCCATTATGATGTTCCCTACACTTTTCTACGTACGTCTACGATTGTTTTACGTCCTACCGGGGGCTTCTTTCCTTGGGGTAACTCTTGCGCTGATGGCCGTAGTGGCCTTGCTGACCCTTGCTGCTCCCTACCTATTGCGAGCCATAGGGATGGGCGACGAACTACTGAGAGAACTTGCTATTTTGCTCTCCCTTCTGCTTTTCTTCGTGGTGGTGGCTGCCGGAGTATTGCATCCCGATAGTGCCGTGCGAGGAACCGGAGCCGACGTGGATTGGCTGATGGTTGTTTATCTCATTCTCTTTGTCTTGAGTATGGGAGTCGTCGGCTATCTCTTCTCACATTGGGTTATTCCCTATATCCAACTTAAACTGAAAAAACGCACAACTAATAACTCTAAATAAAAGTATGCACTATCTATCCAACGCTATGTTTTGGGTTTCCAATGGTCTATTGGTACCCGTAGTAGTAGCTCTGCTCTATCTGTTTATCCGTTCGCTGCTGATGCTGGGGACTTTGTTTGGTACGTGGCAAACGCACCGCAGACGCCAAGATGCCTACTCAAAGGTGATCAGCAAAGAGAGCCAATTTGATGTAACGGCTCTGCAATCCGTTCTTGCAAAGCAACGAAAGGGCCCCTTCGACCTCCTCCTTGGTACGTTGCTTACGAGTGATCGTGCGCGTCGGGATCTTCTTATCGGGGAGTATGACCTAGCCGTGGAGCACCGCCTCGGGGCTGCCAAGATACTCACGAAGTTCGGGCCTATCCTCGGGCTTATGGGTACACTTATCCCTATGGGACCTGCTTTGGTTGGGCTTTCTTCCGGAGACATTGCCAGCATGGCGTACAATATGCAGGTGGCTTTTGCCACTACCGTGATAGGGATGTTTACCTCTGCTGTGGGCTACATTGCGCTACATATTTTGCGCAGTTATCACCACCACGACCTTATTTGGTTGGATTATGTAAACGAGAAGCTCGACAACGAATAATCGGATCATGAAGAAGCGCAGACGTTTTGAGGAGGAAGAGGCAGATCCCTCTTCTCTCGTATCCAATCTATTCGACGTGGCCATGGTCTTTGCCTTGGCTCTCATGGTGGCTCTTGTGACCAAGTTCAATATGACGGAAGTCTTCAGCAAAGAGGACTACACCATCGTAAAGAACCCCGGGAAAGAGAATATGGAGATCATCATGAAGAAGGGGGAAAAGATTGAGAAGTACACGCCAAGTAACGACACCGCCAATCCGAAGGATGGCAACAAAGGGAAGCGTGTAGGCGTGGCTTACCAGCTAGAGAACGGCGAGATTATCTACATCCCCGAAGAGTAGCGCCCCCCCTCCTCGCTCCGAAGAGCATAACGCAAAAGGGCTGACTTCATCGTGTGTGTGTGGAGTCAGCCCTTACTTTATTCCCTCTTGAGTACCTTTTACCGGAAAGGGAAAGCGGAAAATTCTCTCGCTAGTTTTCATTTCTTTCTTGGGCAATTTTGAGGTCGAATACCGGCTAATTTCTTTTTATTTTTCAGGCAATAAGGGAGAGAGATTCTGCCTAAGAAATTTTTCTTTTTTAGCCACAGACTCTAGAAATCTTTGGACTGTAAAAAATCAGCCCCTTGCTGAAAGAGAACGCGACAATCCGCTCGTAACTAGTTCTCCCTTAAAAAGCATTGCTAAGCGAGAGGCCATGGATGGATGACTTCTCGCTTATCAAGACTTTTTAAGGGACGACTAAGTAGTTATTCTCCAAGTAGTCTATCAACAGTAGAGATACGCATCTGTTTTATTGCATAAC